>Ga0182741_1004884_pt1 | contig 12808 bp, 16 predicted proteins | sample eDN5th37CBELigOP_FD_128874 | JGI IMG/M metagenome (GOLD analysis project Ga0182741, IMG submission 128874) | Enriched Organic Plus compost microbial communities from Emeryville, California, USA - eDNA 5th pass 37_C BE-Lig OP (version 2) (version 2) ...
CAAGGGGGCGCGGTAGCGCTGACCGCCACGGTCTTCGCGGGTCCAGGACAGGAAGCCCAGGGCGAGATAAAGCGTATTGGCACCGCCTTCCTGCAAGGTCGTGCGAGCGCTGCGAAATAATTCGACCAGACGTGAGTCGAGCTCGGCTTCGGGAACGCCAACGAAAACCTCGCGTTTCTGAAGGGCGTCCAGCGCGTGCGCGCGGCGCACGTTCTCACGTTCGCGGGCCTCGTAGATGGCCTGATCGCGCGGATCGGCACCGTCCATCAGGTCCGGACGCGGGCGCAGCTTCAGGGACTGACCGCTGGCCAGCAGGTCTTCCAGCGCGCCAGGATCCGGTGCTTCCAGCTTGAGTGCTTTCTTGCCGGCCTTGAAGTTGAGCAGGTTGTTGCGAAGCGACAGATCCAGCAGCTTGCGCTGCCAGCGAAGCAGCCGGTCCTTGGGATCAAGTTGGCTGGCAGCTTCCGCATTGGCCGGCGCGTTGTCAGGTAGGTCAGGCGCGTCTTCGATCTTTGGCACGGCGGGCGTGGACGGTGACGCATCGGTGTCCGACGCCGTAGCAACTGCCGCCTCCGTACTGGCCAATGGCTTGATGCGCTGCAGCCGCGCCCGGCGGATGTCCACGGCCAGGCGAAATCCCGCATCCCGAGATTCATCAACCTGCTGAGTACCGCGTTCGGTGGCATAGCTGAAAGGGACGGTGGGGCGCTGGGTGATCAGGGTGGTCTCGAACAGCACCAGTTCTTTGAGCCTGAGGCGCTTGCGCAACGCGGTCACGTCGTCGACGACCGTGTTGGAAAACTCCTCCGGTTGCAGCCAGACACCTGCAAAGGCATGGCCCTCTGTGAAGACCACCAGGGGGTTCAACCCTGCCTGCTCGAGTGCGGCGCAGAACAGCAATGTGAGGTCGAAACACGTCCCCAGGCCCGAGCTTTCGATCTGGCTGGGACTGCGCACCTTTTGGCCCGACTGCTCGAAGCTGGCCGGGGGCAGGGCATAGTCCAACTGCATGCCGGCCGTGGCCCCCCAGAGGGCCGAGGCCAGCTCCCAGGCGCGTTTGGCGCCGCCGGTGTAGCCATCCAGTGCGGGGTTGCGATCATTCTGCCGCAACACCTCGGCGGTTCGCTTGAGCAGCCGATCCACGGCCGGATCGTTGGGCTGGACGAAGGCGGCGACCAAGTCCGGCAGATGCGAGATCCCGCCCCATTGATTGCGTGGCAGCAGCTCAAGATGGCTGTCGCGCTGCGCAAGGGGCTGGGTGGATGCATCCGCGCCTACGGAGCGCAAGGCCAGCGAGACCGTGGCCGTCTCGGCCTCGATCAGCCGCGCCAGCAATCCGCCGTCCAGATTCAGATCTAGGTCGCGGATCTGATAGCGGGAACCCGCGGCCAGCGCGTCGATCCGCCAACGGCGCGGCTTCAAAAACGGCGGATCGGACGTCAGGATCAACTCGACCTGCTCATGCGTCTGGTCGGTCTCGTTGACCAGCCAGAGATCCCGGAGCAGCGGGACCGCATTCTGGAAGTCCGCCAAGTTCAATTTGGCGGCCAGGGTAAGGTCGATTTTCAGCGCGGCAGCGGTGGCCGAACCCTCCGATTGTGTCTCGTCCATGGAAACCCCTGTAGTGTCCTGTCGTAACGTGCATTACGCCCTGTTACGCCCTACCAGGATATTAGCGCCAGTTGCCCGGAATTTCGGCAAGATAGAGCCATCGCAGCGAAATAGGGATAGCGGATTGACGAATCGCCTCTTGCAGGCTACGGCGGGCAGGAGTAATTTGTAAGAAATTTCAGACATTTTTCGGTTCCCTGCCATGAACCTCATCGATATCGGCCATGCCGTGCGGACTCGGCGCTCTGAGCTGGGGCTGTCCCAAGCGCAGTTGGCGCACTTTAGCGGCCTGTCTCGTCAGACGCTGGTCGGCCTGGAGAACGGCACCTTGAGCGATCTGGGTGTCAACCGGGTGGGGCAGGTCATGGCTGTGCTGGGCCTGGACAGTCCTAAATTAGATACCCAAGCGCGGCGGAAGAAGCGCGGACTGTGGATGGCGGCCAAGACCGCCAGTGTCAGCTATGCGCAAGAACTGGCGCCCGAGATGCTGGAGCAAGCCCTGGCGAGTGGTGAAGTACCTGCTTCATTTGCTCCGCACCTGACTCATTTGCTGGATGAGGCGCCCGTGCCTGTTGTCGTGATGGCCGTGGAGGAGACTGCCTCACATACACACCAGTCGCCAAAGCAAGTCTGGCGCAATGTAGCGAAGTTGGCTGGATCGTTGTCGGTGCATCGCCGGACGTTGTGGGCATGAAGCCCGAAACACTGCCCAGCGGTCCCTGGGAGAAGTTGTTCCCGCGGGCGCTGGCGCTGATTGGCGAGATCAGTCGGTATGGCGGCATCGTGGACCCGTTCTGGACGCTGGGTGGCGGAACGGTGCTGATGTTTCGTTACCGCCATCGGCTGAGCAAAGACATCGACATCTTCGTGCCTGATCCGCAGTACCTCGGTTTTGTCTCACCGCGTTTGAGCGACACAGCCGCGGATTTGACGCAGGACTACACCGAGCAGCCGGGTGCCTTCGTCAAACTGCAGTTCGAGGAGGGTGAGGTCGACTTCGTTGCCGCTCCCAATCTTCTGAACGACGCTTGGGAAGTCTGGGATATCGGTGGTTGCGCAGTGAAAGTAGAGACTGCTTGAATCGACCAGCCTTTCGTAGACATCCGGTTGCCATAATTGATGGCAATGACCGAGGTGTTTATGGGCAACAGCAAGCAGTACACGGATGAGTTCCGGGCCGAAGCGGTGAAGCAGGTGTTCGAGCGTGGCTTCACGGTGGTGGACGTCGCCTCCCGGATCGGGATTCCCAAGCACACGTTGTATGGCTGGGTGCAGGCGGCCAAGAAGTCGATGCCGGCCGCTGGAGCCACGGTTGCGCCGAGCGACTCAGCCGAGATCCGCCGTCTCAAGGCCGAGCTGCGGCGGGTGACCGAGGAGCGCGACATCCTAAAAAAAGCCGCCGCGTACTTTGCCAAGGGGTAAGGGCGAAGTACGCGTTCATGCGCGCGCACGCCCGGGAGTTCCGCTTGGTGGCGATGTGCCGGGTGCTTGGCGTGCAGCGCAGCGGCTACTACGCTTGGCTGCGCCATGGCGCCAGCGCTCGTGAGCGCGAGGACCAGCGTCTACTGGGGCTGATCAAGCATCACTGGCTGGCCAGCGGCACGGTGTATGGCTACCGCAAGATCACCCTGGACCTGCGCGAGGCCGGCGAGCGGTGCAGCCGGCACCGCGTCCTTAGGCTGATGAAGGCAGAAGGCCTGCGTGCCCAAATCGGCTACGGCCGCAAGCCACGTCATCGCGGAGGTCCCGTGGGCGTGGTGGCCAACGTGCTCAACCGGGACTTCGCGCCACAGACACCAAACAAGGTCTGGGTCACGGACATCACCTACATCCGGACCTACGAGGGCTGGCTGTTCCTGGCAGCGGTGATGGACCTGTACTCCCGGCAGATCGTCGGCTGGGCGACGGCGCCGACGATGACCAGCGATCTGGTGCTGCAGGCGTTGGTGGCGGCGGCTTGGCGGCGCAAGCCGGGCCCGGGCGTGCTGGTGCATTCGGATCAGGGCTGCCAGTTCACCAGCAGCGATTGGCAGTCGTTCCTGAAAGCGCACCGGATGGTGCCGAGCATGAGTCGTCGCGGGAACTGCCACGACAATGCCGTGGCCGAGAGTTTTTTCAGCGTCTTGAAGAAGGAGCGGATCAAGCGACGGATCTACCCGACACGCGCCATGGCAGCATCGGATGTGTTCGACTACATCGAGATGTTCTACAACCCGATCCGCCGGCATAGTTCCGCTGGCGGACTGTCACCGGTAGAGTTTGAAAGGCGCTACGCGCAGAGCGGCGACTGAGTGTCTACAGAACTCTGGCCGGTCCAGCTGCTGAAATCATTGCAAAGAAGATGTACCACCGTGGCGATCGGGTCACGGCGCGGGATCTTTTCGACTTTGCGCTCGTGATCGAGCGCGAGCCTCAGCAGCTTCTGGTAGCGACACCATTCCTTCTACGCCATCGGGAGGCATTCCTGTCCCAGATCCGAGCGCAGCATGCCAGCTTGCGCGCCGCGTTCGAGGCCGTCGCCACGCTGGAGTACACGCCCAGCTTCGATCATTGCGTAGCCGTGGTCGGGGATTTTCTGGGCGAACTGTAGTCTCTTCGCATGCGGGCCTTGCCCGTCGTATTGGAGCGCGCTAAGACGCATTCTGATCGACAATAAGCTCGAAAATGTCGACGCCGCGCAAATCGCTCCATCCCCCGCGCCCGTAAAAGGGGGCGCTGATGACGGTAAAAACGACGGTAAGAGCCCATGTCGATCACAGCCAAGTCCTTTAACCATGCGGGTTTGGACGGCCTGTTGATGATGAGTGGGAGTGAGCCGCGCGAAGCCGCGTTGATCGGGGCACTGGCGGGATGAGTCGGGCGGGCATTGGCGATAGGTCAATGCCCGTTCCCGTTTGTGGGTCGTGACGCGGCATGGCTATCCTGCCCCTCCGTCCGGAACGGCGGGGGCGGGCAGGCGACAGGGGCACGCACGAGGAAGGCGCGATGGACGAAAAACCGGGCACGGGCGTGCAGGAAGACCACCTGCGCATCTGGCAGCGTGGGCCGAAATGGCGACGTTGGCTGGTCATCGCGGGGATGTTCCTGGGCGGATGGACGCTGCTGTTCGGTGGCTGGATCGGTGTCGCGTTGCTGCGGGGGGCAACCGATCGTGATGCCGGAGCGGTTGCCTTCAATATCGTGCTGGTCATCTTCATGGCGACCTGCATGTTCCTCGCGCTGCATCGCGCGCTCTATCGCCAGTTCTGGCATCAGGACCGCAAGCGCGCTGCCGACGGCATGCACCCCGTCGATACCGCGTTCCCGTCGAAGGCCGCGTGGGCACTGCCGCCGCCGGCCGTGCACTGGCCGTGGGGGTTACGCCTGCGCCATGGCGTCCTGCGGGTCATCGGCATGGCGACGTTGCTTCACGTGTTCCTGCCCTTCGGGAACCAGGTGGCCATCAGCGGATTCCTGGCAAGGCACAGCGCCGGATGGGCGTCGGCAGGGAGCCTTGCGACCCTGCTGTTCGCCTGGGTGCCGCTGGTCCTGCTCTTGTTGCTTTCCATGCTGCTGCTGTCACGCCAGATGCGGCGGCGCGACGCCGGGCTGCTCGACGAAGAAGGCAAGCGGTTGCTCCAGGCCGAGACGAACTGGCTGTTTTCCTTCGCGGCCGCCTTTGCGATGACCGTGTTGTTGTGCTGCGTGTTTGGCGCGATGGTGGTCCGCTATCTCTGACGGCCATTGCCGCCGTGCGTCGCGCTGTCCCTGTTGCCGGCAGCAGCGACGGTTGCAGTTGCCCGCTATTGCCGCGCTGTCTGCGGATTGTCCGGGAACACCCGCTCGCTCAGGAAGTCGACCAGTGCCCGCAGCTTCGGCGAGGGGTGCTTGCTGGCCGGCCAGAGGATGTGGAACACGCCGGTGGCGCCGATGGCGTCTTCCAGCAACGGCAGCAGGCGTCCGTCGGACAGCGGCTCGCGGATGGCAAAGTCGGGCAGGTAGGCGATGCCCAGCCCGCGCAGTGCGAAGCACAGCCGCGTCTCGATGCCTGCACACGCGTTGCCCGACCCGCGCGGGGTGCGCGCGGAGAGCGTCGCGGCATCGTGGTAATCCATGCGGTGCGGGCACCGCCTCGTCGCATCAGCCGGGCCCGGCTTCCGGGGCGAGTTCGGCGGCCAGCTGCAACCAGGCCTGGGCGGCGGCGGACAGGTAACCGCCGCGGCGCCAGGTCAGGGCCATCTTCCAGTCCAGTTCGGGCGCGTCCAGCGGCACGATGGCCACGTCCGGGCGTGGCCGGGCCACGGCGATCATGCGCGGCAGCAGGGCCACGCCCAGGCCGGCGGCGACCAGGGCGATGATGAAATCCGGTTGGCCGCTGCGGGTGGCCTCGCGTGGCGTGAAGCCGTGCGCCAGGCAGGCCTGGGCGATGCGGCGGTTGAGCATGAAGCCCTTTTCGAACAGCACGAACGGCACCTGCGCCAGGTCCTGCAGCTGCAGCGACGGCCGCCGTGCCAGCGGGTGCGCCTGCGGCAGCAGCGCGACCAGCGGCTCGGTGCGTACGGCCTGCCATTCCAGGTCGTCGGCCACCGGCAGCAGGCTGGCGGCCAGCTCGATCTCACCGGCGCGCAGGCTCTCCTCCAGGGCCTCGCTGCCTCGCTGCTGCACGTGCAGTTCGATCTGCGGGTACTGCTGGCGGAAGCGTGCAAGCACCGGCGCGAACAACACGTCGCTGCCCAGCGAGGCCAGGCCCAGGTGAAGCGCGCCTCGTTGCAGGCCGCGCAGTTCTTCCAGTTCGCGCAGCATGTCCTCGCGCTCGCCGAGCAGGGCCAGGGCGCGTCGGTAGACGATCTGCCCGGCGGGCGTCAGCCGCACGCCGTGGCGGGAGCGCTCCAGCAGGGTTTCGCCCAGCTCCTCTTCCAGCTGGCGGATGGCCTTGCTGACCGTGGGCTGGGTGGCGAACAAGGTTTCGGCCGCGGCGGAGAAACCGTCCCGCCGGACCACTTCGACCAGCATCCGGAGTTGGCGAATATCCATTCTTGATTGGAATTCATTGGATTCAATCAATTCATTTTAATTATGCAATGGGCAGGCGTACACAGAAGGCATGGATACCTTCCTTGTTTCCCTGCGCCGTCACCGGGCAGGCCTGCGGCGTGGCTTCCGGCGCAGCCGCGTGCTGCAGATCCTGGCGCTGGTCGCGGTCTGGTTGCTGGCCGATGCCCTGGTGCGGCAGTGGGGCGTACCGGTGCCGGGCGGCATCGTCGGCTTGTGCGTGCTGTTGCTCGCCTTCGGCCTGGGCTGGTTGTCGCCGCGTACCCTCGACGGTGGCGCGCGCTGGCTGCTGGCCGAGATGCTGCTGTTCTTCGTACCGGCCGCGATGATCCTGCTCGACAACCGGCAGATGTTCGGTTGGCTGGGCCTGAAGCTGCTGGCGGTGGTGGTCGGCGGCACGCTGCTGGTGATGGCGGCTACGGCGATGACGGTGGAACTGTTGTTGCGCAGGAGCCAGCGGGATGAACACTGACCCTGGGTTTGCGCACTTGGCGCAGTGGCTGTGGCCGGTGTTCTGGGCCGTGGCGACGATCATGGCCTACCTTGGCGCCAAGCAGCTGTACCTGCGCAGCGGTCGGGCATGGGCATCGCCGCTGATCGTCGCGCCATTGGCGCTGCTGGCGCTGGCCTCGGTGCTGCACGCCAGTTACCACGACTACCTGCGCGGTACCCATTGGCTGATGGCGATGCTGGGTCCGGCGACGGTGGCTTTCGCGGTGCCCATTCACGCGCAGCGGGCCTTGATCGCACGGCACTGGAAGGTTCTCGGTGCCGGGGTGCTGGTGGGCAGTGGCATCGCCATCACCGCCGCATGGTGGATGGCCACCGCCCTGCACCTGTCGCCGGAACTGCGGCTGAGCCTGGCGCCGCGTTCGATCACCACGCCGTTCGCGATGGACGTGTCCGGCCGCATCGGCGGCATCCCCGAGTTGACCGCGGTGTTCGTGATGATCACCGGCATCTGCGGCTCCCTGTTCGGGCAACTGCTGCTCAAGGTGCTGCCGGTACGCAGCGCGATGGCGCGTGGTGCGCTGTTCGGCATGGGCGCGCACGGCATGGGCGTGTCCAAGGCGCGCGAGCTGGGGGAGAGCGAAGGCGCCATCGCCGGGCTGGTGATGGTGATGGCCGGCCTGCTCAACGTCGCTGCGGCACCGCTGCTGGCGCTGCTGCTGTAGGGCTCATTCGATGGGCTTGGCGGCGGCGCTGGGCGACTGGGTGGCGGTACGGCGCGCCAGCACCGCCTCGCGGTGGGCGATGTAGGCGTTGGCGGCGAGGATGATGGCCGCGCCCAGCAGGGTCCAGCGGTCCAGCGTTTCGCCGAACAGCAGCCAGCCCAGCGCCACCACCAGCGGCAGCTGGGTGAAGCTGATCGGAGTCAAGGCCGAGACCTCGCCCAGCCGCAGCGCACGCGTCCACAGCAGTTGACCTATGGTGCCGAGGATGCCGGTGGCCCCCAGCCACAGCCAGGCGATGCCGGTCGGCCAGGTCCATACGAACAGTGCCGGCAGCAGCGACAGCGGCACCCAGAACACATAGGTATAGAACACCACCGTATCCGGGCCGTCGATGCGGGTGAGCTGCTTGATCTGGATCGACACCAGCGCGCTGAGCATCGCCGCCGACACTGCGATCAGGCTGCCGGCCTGGAAGCCGTGCGAACCGGGCCGCACGATCACCAGCACGCCGATGAAGCCGGCGATCACCGCCGCCCAGCGGCGCACGCGCACGGTCTCGCCCAGCCACAGCACCGCGGCGATGGTCACGAACAGCGGCGTCGAATAGGACAGCGAGACCGCCTGCGACAACGGCAGGTGGCCCAGCGCCCAGAAGCCGCACAGCATCGAGGCCAGGCCGATCGCGCTGCGCAGCAGGTAGCGCGGCAGCTGCCGCGTGCGCAGCGGCGCATGGCCGGGGCGCAGCAGCATCGGCAGCAGGGCCAGCAGGCCGAAGGCGTTGCGGAAGAACGCCACTTCCTGGGTCGGCACGTGGGCGGTCGCCAGGCGGATGGCGATGGCCATCAGGCCGAAGGCCATGGCGCTGCCGAACATCAGCAGCGCCGCGCGCAGCGGGGCAGGGGCGGTGGCGGCCGCGGCGGCGTTCACCAGCGCGCGCCGACCAGCCGCGGTTCGGGCTCGATCGGCACGCCGAAGGTTTCCAGCACCGAGGCGGAGATGCGGCGGGCGAAGGCCAGCAGTTCGGCGCCCGTGGCGCTGCCGTGGTTGACCAGCACCAGCGCATGGTCCGGCGACACGCCGGCATCGCCCTCGCGCCGGCCCTTCCAGCCGCAGGCCTGGATCATCCACGCCGCCGACAGCTTGCGGTTGTCGTCATTGTCTCCTGGGAACACCGGCAGCGCCGGGTACTGCCGGGACAGCACCTCGGCCTGCTCGCGCGGCAGCATCGGGTTCTTGAAGAAGCTGCCGGCGTTGCCGAGCACGTCCGGGTCGGGCAGCTTGCGGCGGCGGATGGCGATGACCGCGTTGGCCACGTCGGTGGCCACCGGCAGTTCCACGCCCATCGCCTGCAGTTCCTCGCCGATGCCGGCGTAGTCCAGGCGCAGTTCGTGCAGCAGTGGCAGGCGGAACTGCACCGCGGTGATCAGGTAACGGTCGGCCTCGTGCTTGAACACGCTGTCGCGGTAGCCGAAGCGGCAGGCCGCCTGGTCCAGTTGCACCCATCCGTGCCGCACGGTATCCCAAGCCTCGACCAACTGGATGAACTCGCCGACCTGGGCGCCATAGGCGCCGATGTTCTGGATCGGCGCGGCGCCGACGGTGCCGGGAATCAGCGCCAGGTTCTCCAGCCCGGACAGGCCTTCGGCCAGCGACCACATCACCAGCTCGTGCCAGACCACGCCGGCGCCGGCGCGGACCACGGCATGGTCGGCGCGGTGCTCGAGGATGGCGACCTCGCGGTTGTCGAAGCACAGCACGGTGCCTTCCGGATCGGCGGCGAGCAGCACGTTGCTGCCACTGCCCAGCACCAGCAGCGGCGACGGCGCCACCGCCGCAAGCGCCTCGGGCAGGGCGGCCGCGTCGGCCACGCGCAGCAGGCGCGGCGCGCGCGCGGCGACGTGGAAGGTGTTGAGGGAATGCAGGGGGGCGTTTTCGGTCAGCGACCAGGGTGCAGCGGTTGTCATAGCGGGGCGACGGCGCCTCGGGAAGGTGCCTCGCGGCGGCGGCGGATGGCGTCCACGCATTCGCCGATCAGCGCCGGGCCGCGGAAGATCAGGCCGCTGTAGCACTGCACCAGGGTGGCGCCGGCGGACATCTTCGCCACCGCGTCGGCGCCGGACTGGATGCCGCCCACGCCGATCAGCGGGATGCGTTCGGGCAGGCGCGCGCGCAGGCGGCGCAGCACCAGGGTGGACTGGCCCAGCAGCGGCGCGCCGGACAGGCCGCCGGTCTCGGCGGCGCGCGGGTCGTGCTCCACGCCTTCGCGGCCGATGGTGGTATTGGTGGCGATCACGCCGTCCACTTCCAGTTCGCCCAGCACGCGCGCGGCCGCCTCGATGTCGCGGTCGCTCAGGTCGGGCGCGACCTTGACCAGCATCGGCACGCGCCGGCCATGCTGCGCGCCCAGGCGCTCCTGCGCCTCGCGCAGGCCGCCGACCAGCCGCCGCAGCGCCTGTTCTTCCTGCAGCTCGCGCAGGCCGGCGGTGTTGGGCGAGGAGATGTTGACGGTGATGTAGTCGGCCAGCGGGTACACCTTCTCCAGGCAGGCCAGGTAGTCGGACAGCGCGTCCTCGTTGGGGGTGTCCTTGTTCTTGCCGATGTTGATGCCCAGCGGGCCGGTGCGCTGGCGGCTGCGCTCGACGTTGCGCACCAGCGCGTCGACGCCGGCGTTGTTGAAGCCCATGCGGTTGATGATGGCCGCGTGCTGCGGCAGCCGGAACAGGCGCGGCTTCGGGTTGCCGGCCTGCGGGCGCGGCGTGACGGTGCCGATCTCGACGAAGCCGAAGCCCAGCGCGAACAGCGCGTCGATGTGTTCGCCGTTCTTGTCCAGCCCGGCCGCCAGCCCGACCGGGTTGGGGAAATCCAGGCCGAAGGCCGCGGTCGGCATCGGCGCCGGCCGCGCCGCGAGCAGCGGCGTGGTGCCGGTGCGCCAGGCCAGTTCCAGCGCGGACAGCGCCAGGCCATGGGCGCGCTCGGCGTCGAAGGCGAACAGGAAGGGGCGGGCAAGCGGATACATGCTGTTTCAGTCCAGCGTGCCGACGAAGGCACGGGTTCGGTATTCGAAGGCGACCCGTCCGTCCACCGCATGGGCGTCGAACAGGGCGCGCAGGGCCTCCAGCATCGGCGCGTGGCGCGGATGGCCGGCCTGCGGCGCATAGGAGGAAGACAGGAGGCGGCCGCGCAGGCCGTCGAAGTCCAGGTGCTGGGTGTTCGGCAGCTGGACCATGCCGCGCAGGCCGTCGCCGAACCAGGCGCGCATCGTCGCATCGTCCTGGTAGCGTTTGGCCACCGCGCCGTAGTCGGTGCCGTAGTCCTGCAGCAGCTGCTCGTAGGCCGACAGGAACGGCGAGACGTCGAGCAGGCGCGAGTTCCAGTACACCAGCGCCATCCCGCCCGGGCGCAGGATGCGCCGCCATTCCTGCCGCACCGCTTCGGTGTCGAACCAGTGGAAGGCCTGGGCGGCGCTGATCAGGCCGACGCTGGCGTCGGCCAGCGTGGTGGCCTCGGCGGTGCCGGCGGCGAAGGCGAGCTGCGGATGATCGTGGGCCAGCCAGCGCTCGGCGGCCTGGCGCATCGCGGCGTTGGGCTCGACCGCGACCACCGGGTGGCCGGCGTCGAGGAACAGGCGGGTGGAGATGCCGGTGCCGGCACCGATGTCGGCCACCGGCGTGGTGGCCGGCACGCCGATGTCGCGATGCAACCAGTCCAGCAGCGCCGGCGGGTAGCCGGGGCGGTAGCGGACATAGTCCGCCACCCGGTTGCTGAAGCGTTCGGTCGGATCGGTGGGCTGCACGCCGGCCTCAGGAATTCAGCGCGGCCAGCCAGGCCAGACCGCCGAAGAACAGGATGAAGGCGAGGATGCCGAGCACCCACAGCGCCACCGACACCCAGCCCAGCACCAGTCCGGTGATGGCCAGGCCGTCGCCGTCGAGCTGGCCGTTGCTGCGGCGGATCTCGCCGCGCGCCATGTGGCCGAAGATGATGCCGCCGATGCTGCCCAGGAACGGCAGCAGGGTCCAGCCGAGGATGCCGGCAACCAGGGCGATCACGGCATAGCTGCTGGTCTGGCGTGGTGCGGGAATGCTCATCGCTGGGACTCCATCGGGAAGGTAGTGGGCCGCAGCAGCGCACGTCGCTGCGCTGCTGCAGGAAAGAAGGCTCCCGCGGGGCGGGAGCCGGTCGCCATCACAGGTCGAACTTGATGCCCTGGGCCAGCGGCAGCGAATCGGAGTAGTTGATGGTGTTGGTCTGGCGGCGCATGTAGACCTTCCACGCGTCCGAACCGGACTCGCGGCCGCCGCCGGTTTCCTTCTCGCCGCCGAACGCGCCGCCGATCTCGGCGCCGGAGGTGCCGATGTTGACGTTGGCGATGCCGCAGTCGCTGCCGGCCGCCGACAGGAACTTCTCGGCCGACTTCAGGTTGGTGGTGAAGATCGACGAGGACAGGCCCTGCGGCACGCCGTTCTGCATGTCGATGGCTTCGTCCAGGGTCGTGTACTTCATCACGTACAGGATCGGGGCGAAGGTCTCGTGCTGCACGATCCCGTCGCTGTTCTTCAGGCCGGTGACGATGGCCGGCAGCACGAAGTTGCCCAGGCGGTCGATGGCGGTGCCGCCGGTCTCGACGGTGCCGCCGGCGGCCTTGGCCTTCTCGATCGAGGCCAGGAACTGCTGCACGGCCTCGGGGCTGTTCAGCGGGCCCATCAGGTTGGCCGGGTCGGTCGGGTCGCCGATCTTGCCTTCGACCTGCTTGTACGCCTTGACCAGGGTGGCCAGCACGTTGTCGTAGATCGATTCGTGCACGATCAGGCGGCGGGTGGTGGTGCAGCGCTGGCCGGCGGTGCCGACCGCGCCGAACACGATGCCCGGCACGGCCAGCTTCAGGTCGGCGGTCTCGTCCAGGATGATGGCGTTGTTGCCGCCCAGCTCCAGCAGTCAGCGGCCCAGGCGACGGGCGACGCGCTCGTTGACGATGCGGCCGATCTGGGTCG
>Ga0182741_1004886_pt1 | contig 12804 bp, 9 predicted proteins | sample eDN5th37CBELigOP_FD_128874 | JGI IMG/M metagenome (GOLD analysis project Ga0182741, IMG submission 128874) | Enriched Organic Plus compost microbial communities from Emeryville, California, USA - eDNA 5th pass 37_C BE-Lig OP (version 2) (version 2) ...
CTGTCGGTCCTTCAAATTCCAGCTATATCACAGCCCACATCGTCATTTAATCCCCTAGAACAGACATACCCTTACTAATCCATTTTCCAGCCCCTGGTTGATCATTAATTAATGTAAGTCTCCTCCTTCATGAGCGCTGGTGGATACTTGGACGCTCTTGGTGAGACGCGATGTACACTGCTAAGCATTGCTATCGATCCTAGGTTTGCTTGGAATGTTAAGTTCGAACCGTCTTTTGGTAAGCTGCTCAATACACCTCACGTACCTGCGGCTTCTTGTCAAGCGGGTTGATTTTATGTTTGGTGATGGAGATGCTCTGTGCATGGAACGTATCTCTCGGCAAGTCCGAGGACGGCTATAAGTCGGGCACGTAATATTAGTCATCTAGTTCTAAATCATACTGTGCATACATGTCTCGTGTCACTCCACCTTGATGTAGGGCTAGCTGTCCTAGCAAGCCTTGGGCAACGTCTTTGATTTCGTTGTATGCGTGGAGCCACTGGATATGCCGATCATTCTGTGCTCGTCGTGCAACTTGAGCACGAATATCGTGTGTGACAGACTGAATTTCTTCGCATAGCCTCGCAATTTCTCTTGAAACCTCGTTTTCTCCTTGTCCGTCTGGAATTGAAGCGGTGATACCCTCCGTCGACGCCGCAAGCAAAGCACCCTCAGAAACGTCAAGTCCGTTTGCAAAGATAACTGACTCAGATGGTGCAGCCCAGGCACCCTCCAGCCCACAGCTGCAATGGGTGGAGTCGCCTGACGACTTATCTGTCTTGCTTTGGGATGGCTGGCAGGCCCCAGCTTGGTGCGCCTTGAAGATCACCGATGTGGCCTCCTTGGGAATGTGGAAAATGGACCTAGAGAAAAGGTGAGGCATGGTGAGGTCATTCAACCAGATGAGCGTGGAACAGAAAGGCGTACTTGATGGAGCCACCTAGCCTTGCAATTTTTCAAGTCAAAACAAACTCACTAGAGGGCTTCACGTACAGCGCGTGCTTCGAAGTGAGAGGCACAACGATGGCCTGGTCGTCTTTGGCCTCGGTTTTAAGATCAGGGAAGCGCTCACAAAGCAGGTCCGCCAGAGAGGGCGGCAGAATTTGTACATCAATGGAATTCTCTGCATGCTGAAAGGCCTCTACGATGGCTCGCGATGTGTGGGTCGCTGCCGCAGACGCGTCCTGTCGTACTTTCTTCAGTCCCGATACGTCCAGGTTGAGTGCGGGTCTGTTTCTCCGCATTGCATGTGATATGTGAGGGATTTAACTGAAGTCTCAGAGTCTGCAGTGCGTGGTAAATCCTCCTAATGGGTTATTCCTCCGAGTCAATACCAGTGATGTCGTATTTCAGAACGGGTATTACTGTGAAACGAGTCGTGTTTTCCCGCCAAGTTCGAAATCCAGGCCAGGACGGGTAGCCACCGACTGGAGGTTCGAAATCCGGGCCAGGACGGATGGAAGCTGGAGAGGACAAAACTCGACTGCCGAGCTATTGAATACACGATGAGTGAGTCTGAACTGGGTCGTGCAGTTGTACGAGCAAGTGACATGAGCCCTGACATGCAACAAATCGCAGTTGATTGCGCCGCAGCGGCACTGGTACGTAGGAATATTCCTCAAAATCTATCGAGACTAGTCGTTATTGCTCTTGGAGATGGGTATACCAGCCGTTTCTCACACTGGTTCACCCCTGCCTACTCCACCTTTAGCATAAGTACACACATGAGAAGGACGTCGCCGCCTATGTCAAGAAGGAATTCGATAAACGCGTACGTAGCCTGAGATAGATACCCCGGAAACCCCCATCCAATCCTTTTCAACCAGCTCGTCGAGGCTTGTGGCACTTCTTGGGAGTGCCTGAGCTGGAAGCGCGAGATATTTGGGAGTGTACAACTCCTACATTTGTGTATGCTGACAACTTGGGAAGAATCTCTGCGACTCACATTGCCCATCGTCACAACTTACACCCACATGCACCTTCTAGTACCGAGGGTCGTGGCACTGCATTGTCGGCCGCGATTTTGGTTCCTATGTATCACATGACTCAGCACATGCTATTTTCTTCTTCCTCGGCGAGGTAGGGTTCTTCCTCTGGCGTACCGCAACGTCTGAAGAAGCCGTTGACTCGTCACACGGTCCCTTGCCTGTGCAAGCAGCTAAGTAACCGCAGCGAACAGTGCAGTGCGTCCTGATTAGGTAGCAGGGCTTTCGGCTTTACGATGTATGGAATGTTTATTAACTATATCACTGCGAACAGCCGTGCTAGGGATATCCATAGCATGACCAGCCTAGAGCAACACGAATGCTTCTGCCTGTACACTAAGGTACGGCGAGCAGACTGACCTATTGACCAAAGCGAACGATCGTTGCGGGGAGCACGTTAGAAAACGCCGATCAGTGTCAAATCGTGGCTGGTAGTAGCAACCTTAGTCAGCCCACACGTCAACCAAACGATCAAGTCAAGGAGGAGCGGCTTGGACCCGAGCTGGGTCTTTCACTTGAGACCTAGTTACCCCCTCGACCGGATTGATGTATATAGTACTTCCTGAACCATTACACTACTTCTACTTACATACTGACCTAACCATTGTTCCTATTAATACATCATCTTGCTATTATGTTCCATCTTTTCCTCTCCATGACTGCGCCATACAGCCCTAGTGATCTTACGGCTTCTCGCTGAGCTCACTCTTGAAATAATCTGCGATGGTGTTTGTCGCGATCTTCGCGTGGTCATGTGCCTGCTCCACTTGATCCTGGGTCCAGGGTCCGGATACCTTGACTGTGATCACTTCAGGGACGCTTACTCCAGTCGGTTCACTCTCTCTGTCGCTGTCTTCGCTCTTGGATTCTAGCCTCAGTTGAACAGGCTCCTTGGAAGGTGTCAGGGCAGCGCTGGGAGTCATGCCCTGTGGCTTTGATGGCAAGATGTAGAGCTTACCAGCGCATGAGAAGGCCATGGTAGCCTTCGACTTGGACGCTTGCTCCTCCTTGAGTGTGGGGTCAAGAATGATCTGTGGTCCAGCCTCCATGTTGTCGTCGTGACCGCTGCTTTTGTTCGTGATGGCCATGGAGACAGCTGTGAGGACCGTCCTGCATCGCAGGCCGCTTGCAAGGACGGCAAGCATGGCTGCATTGAGTGCAGCAGCTAGTACGCTGCCATCTTCTTCGAGTACTTGCACTGCAATGAGGATTTTGGTCCTTGGATGAAGAGATGTGATGATGATGGATTCCATGGCGTCTCGGATGACCTGGGCATATTCATACTCGAGGGGTTCTAGATTATCGGCGTCGCATGGAGGGGTGCGCTCACAGTAAGTCGTTGTTGGATGCAGTATGCAGTCATCTTTCAGCACGCACTCGATGCTCACCTCCACACGGACGTAAGCTCAAGCCTAGGTGCGAGGAGATGTGTCTCATCGAAACACTCGGGCAAAGCCTGCGCGATGCATAAACTACGTACGTGGTTGAGAACCCTGTGCAATAGTGCTGGTGCGGAACCTGAACGTAACCTCCACGATGGCATTCTGGATGTCCTCCTTGGAGGCCTCCACCGCGACGGGGCCGTGCACCGCGACGAGCAGAGAAGTTTTACCTGGAGAGGAATTTGCGGGGTATATGCATGGATCAGTTGGGAGCTCGACATATAAAGCATATAGCGCGGTACATGCCAGTCTTGCACATAGAATGCACGGGGTACTTACCCTGTAAATAGCGTACGGAGCCGTCTGCGCGTGACAAATTACCTAGCTTGAACTTGATTGGTCTGAGTTCATTTGGTAATCGGTCATCTTCACGTCCATACTTGGTTGGAGCAAAGGCAAATCCAGTACCTAATGTTTCAGCTACACGCACGGTAGCGACTGACATGATTTATTCCAAGCGATACCAACCTCGGTTACGAGTTTCAATCACCTGGAAATGTTGTGTCCGAACCAGTCTCTGCTGTCCCGTAGGTGAATTCACTGGCGCCGCGCTGGCGTCAGGCGACCCGCGGGGCTAGAACCGGCGTACAAGGGTGCAGAACGAGAGTCGGCATGGATACATAGGTGTGTATAAGTTGGCTCTTGCCGGTGGCACGAGAGAGGCCACAGAATATGGGTCTCACGAGTCGTGGAGAGACAAGGCAATCGCACTTTGTATATCATGAGAGCGAGTCGTAACCCTGGTTCAGTAAAGTATGCGTCGTCCTGACATACAGATACCTTGGTTCGGCCCTCTGTCTGCATTCATAGTCTGGTTGGTCTGCAACTGAGCACCTCACTCAGCAACCGTCGAGAGATGGGTTTACGTCTCTGTAGGACTAACGCTGTGATCACAACCACAAGCACAACTAGGCTCAACTGCTGCATAAAGAGTTTCCAGGTCGGTCTACGCCCTATTCGACATTTCTCTCCGTTTTCGGTGTCCTTCCCTCAGTGAGACGTCTGTGAAGTATGCTTAGGTCCTCACCTCGGACAATGACTGCACGTGTACATGAAGAGCTGGATTTTACGTTGCAAAAAGCGATATGGATTTCGATTTATCCTGCGATGTTAAGGTAAATCCCAGTACAATTCTACGCATGCAATGTGCCGCGTGCCTACCCTAATCACAGGTTAGTGAACCAGTTTTGGGCCTCAAAGCCACATTTCTGAGGTATCGAATCTGAGGCACCAGGTCATTGTCACTGGGATCTGACCGCGATTATGCTGCCGATCTACCTCAGCAGCCTCGGATATATGCTTTGCGACTGAAGAATCCCCAAGATTACTGCAGAATCCATGGCCCATTGGCTTCCTCCCATCCCACAATTTTCCTTGTCAGCTGCTTCTCAGCGTGCACGCGGTCCGGCTCAGTGCGTCCCCCACGCGTCCTGCATCATCCTCCTGTATAGATTCTACCTACCCAACCGTTTACCGAGCCGAGCTCGAGCCCGCATGGAAAACGGCGTAAACAACTAACGGGTGGTTCCTGACTCGAAGTAGGTACGGAGGTAGTTCAGCCTGAGGTCGCACCAGGTGCGAGTGAAGAGCCTAGATCACTGGAGAACTCTCCTCGTGGCTGGTGTAGTACGCTGGTTAGGTCACACCCGTGAACTCGCTAGCTGGCTCCTGAGACCTAGTTCAGGGTTGTGTTAGCTAACGTTATCCGGCAGAGATAAGGAAGAAAGAGGCTGACGAAGACCAGAAAGATTAAGCAGAATCAGCTATCCCATGAGTGGCGACGGCGCAGGAGTGGTAGCTTCGGCTGCGACCGCTGGGGGAGGACCACTGCCGTCAAGCGACAGTCGGACTGTGGCCAAAGGATCCCAGATCACAACTGGGTCGAGCAATCCCCAAGGAGGTAGTGGAGTTGGTATTCGAACAACACCAGGAGAGGTGGCGGTTGACATCGAACATAGACCGCAACTTAAACGCGTATTGTCACTGCCTCTCCTAATCTCAGCCGGTGTAGGCACGACTATTGGTGCTGGTATCTTCGTCGTGACAGGCTACGTTGCTCACGAGAAAACTGGACCAGGACTCATTCTATCATACCTAGTGTCCGGTGTATGCTGCCTGCTTGCCGCCCTGTGCTATGCTGAATTTGCATCGTCTGTTCCTCGCGCAGGATCGGCATACGCATACGCCAAGGAGGCATTCGGAGAGGCGTTAGGATTCATGATGGGTTGGGACCTCGTCCTAGAATACGCAGTCGCAGGCGCATCGGTTGCACGAGGCTGGAGTGAACACTTCATCGAACTGCTGAGGGAACTCGGTGCAACGATTCCTAACGATTGTGGCATCGTATCGCCACCCTTTCGCAAAAACTATCAAACGGGCGAGTATGAACGATCTGGTAACATCATTGACGTCCCAGCAGTCCTTGTCTCGCTGCTTCTAACTGTCATCGCAGTGAAGGGTATTCGTGAGTCCATGTGGCTTACGTTTGTCATGGTGGTTATCAAGGTGTTTATTGTGGTGTTTGTCGTATGCGCCGGACTTGCATTCGTCTCACGAGCAAATCTGGACCCCTTCCTGCCATTTGGGTTCTTCTCGCTCAGCTTTTTCGGCCAACCTGTAGCCGGACAAAAGGCAGCCGATGGCTCGGCCGCGGGGGTTGTTGCAGGCGCTGCTGTTGTTTTCTTTAGCTACATTGGCTTCGACTCCGTCACCACGCAAGCAGAAGAATGTCGCGATCCCCAGCGAGATCTCCCTTGGGCCATCTTCGGAAGCCTAGCCATCACGACAGCCTTGTACATGCTCGTATCGTTCGTATTGGTCGGTATGGTTCCCTACACTGAGATTGATACAGCCGCGCCCATTACAACTGCTTTTTCGCGTCACGGTCAGTCGTGGATGGCAATTATCGTTGCTATTGGTGCGATCGCGGGTCTGACGTCAGTACTACTCGCCCAGTTCGTGGGTCAACCCCGCATTCTCATGGCTATGGGACGCGATGGCCTTTTGCCACGCTTCTTCGCTGATGTTCATCCCGAGCACGGCACGCCTTGGAAGGGAACCATCTTAACTGGTGTCCTAGTTGCTCTTGCTTCGGGCTTGATTCCAATCGAAATCCTCGTCGATCTCGTCAGTATCGGCACGTTGCTAGCGTTCTTCTTGGTGTGTATAGGTGTATTGTCTCTTCGCTATTGTATTCCAGGATACGATGCAACAGGAGAGGCGCATATGCAAATCCCAGCGGGCGAGCCAGAGGCTTTCCATCAAAGCGTCGAGTACCGCGATGGTGAAGTCCAACGAAGGATTCGCCCTGACAATGAATTACCAGAAAGTATTCCGATGGAAGAACTCGGTCGCAGCTCACGCCGTTTACCACCGGCTGCACAAGAGCGTCAGGTCCCTGATCAATCGGCGGTTGCAAGGGAGGAAGAGGCTCGCCTGGAACAAGTGGCCGCCTCAGGTCTAACTCCCTCCCTTCCCTTGACTGAACGGCTTCCACATGAGATCGTTCCAGTCGTGGATGTGGAGGAACTAGATGAGATCTCACGAGGTGTCGAGGCAGTCCCAGCAGCTCCTGACGCAGCCCATCCCCCTCAGCCAATACTACGAGTTCATGACTTGCCTCACGGAGTCGCCGTTCGACGAAAATTCAGAGTTCCGTGCGTGCCATTTATTCCCGGTCTGGGAGCTCTCGTGTGCTTGATTCTGATGTTCTCGCTTCCATGGCAGAACTGGCTCCGACTCGTTGTTTGGTGGGCTGTGGGTTTGTTGGTATATTTCCTCTGGTCCCGCAGGAATGCAGCGGCACTACGTGCGCTGTCGTTCCCTCCAGAGGGATCTCCACGCGGTGACGGCGATTCCTTGGCCAGTGCAGGCCCGTCATCACCTTCGAAGGCTGCTGCTAGGAGCTCCAATGTCTCCACTGCGGCCCCAGGCCACGCACATCGTTCCTCTGCTCCTGGAACGACGGAGCCCTCGAGCCCTTCCCAGAATCGACGGCGAAAGGCCGGCGGTACACAGGATTCATCGTCTGCATATCTCGAAGAGGAGAAAGAAGGCCGAGCTGCCCTTGATGAGAATAAGACTCGGCTCCTGACGACCCCCGACTCTACTACTGAGGAAGGTTCATTAGACTACGTTCCAGACCAAACGTTCTCTCCTTTCTCGAGTCGATCTCTCCTGAGAGGAGGTCTGGGACGTTATGGTACGCTGCAGGAGGAGGTTGATGACGACTATGACTTAATCCATCGGCCCAAGCTTCAACACACCGAAGAGAACGAAGACGAGGAGACGGACGCATATCCGCGACTAAGCCTCAGTCGCGTTTCTTTGAAGGATGAGCTTTTAGGTATACCCGGCCAGGAAGCCGCAAAGCGTCAGGTTCGCTTCACCACAAGTACAACTAACGCGCCTCCACCTGTTAATGTGAGTGGGAGGAAAATTGGCCTCGGCCCACGAGAAGTAGGTGAGGAGGACGAATCAGTGTACCACTAGTCCATGACTCGTAACGCTTTCCTCCACAGGGATATTCTATGTCTTATACTTCACAAGTCAATATAAGAGTAAGGGCACGCTAGCCATCCAAATGTATTACATTCGACGACAGAATTGTTCGATTAATCAATACAGGCGCACATAATCGGAGCACATTGTTGTAAAGTCCTCGGACCACTCAACTGCTAGTTCGGCCAGGTTCAATGCGTCTGCGCAGCAATAGATACTTCATCCCATCAGTATGTGAACGCGAGCTCGTCTTTCTCGTTCATGAAGTCTTCGTCTTCGTCTTCGTCTTCGTCCTAGTCTTCATCACTATGTTGGATTAAGTAGTCCCTGAAGTTCGGCAAATTGTCGTCGAAGTAGTCATCGTCATCATAGTCGTCTAGGTCATCTTCCTCGGCAAGCAAGTCATACTCATCATCTTCGAAGTCGTCTTCGTCGTCGAAGTAGTCATCATCTTCGTCTGACCCTAGCTTGTCCATCGTAAGTGCGATGTTGTCGACACGGATCTCAAACAGTGGATCCACGGTTGCTCCTTCAAAATCACCTGTTAGCAGGGGAGGATGAGAATCCGCATGCCATGCTGCGTTGCTTAGCTCAAGCTCAACGTGTAAGCCGGCTTCTTTGGTCTCATCGTTTACGCGGAAGGCCCAAGCCGTTAGGAGTTGCCTTGGTCGGTGGATTGTGATGAGCCTTGTATCATGAGCCATCAGCACGAAGGAAAGCGGAGCAAACACATCTTTCCCCGTGTGGGGAACACATGCCCATGAAGCAGTATCCCAAAATCGAACGCCCTCTCCACCTGCAGTGACAATAAACCGTCCGTCATTGGTCCAACCCGCGTGAACAACTCTGGCTGAACCGCACTGTAAAACCTTCACTGGCACATCCCGAGTGACATCCCAAATGCGAACAAACTTGTCAGCGCCTGCTGTGAGAAGCTGGCGACTATCGGGGGAGAACGCGATGGTCATATGTTCTACCCCAAGCTCCCCTGGGAGGGTATGAGCCTTGCTGTGTAGCACAATCGACTGAGTGCTGATATCCCAGACAGTGATCCATCCGTTTGCACCCAGTGCGGCGACCATCGCATCATCGTGCGAAACGCACAGATTGACCACCCTTATCCTTATACCACGTTTCATTGTTGATGGAAACTCTAGATTGAACATCCGCTTCTTGTCGTGGAGATGATAAATCAGAATGGATTGCGCCCAATTTCGCTTGGTTGATGGAAATGGCGATCTTCTCCCTCTCAGAATTCATATGTCTCGCAACAGCTTGCGAGTCCACCCCGTTGAGTATATGCTGCTCGAGACCCGATGCAAGAGCTCCAACCCTATTGGTATCTCGAATGCTATGGATGTGCGTGCACGAAGTAGTGTCGTAGAGATCGACTCCGTCTATGCCGTAAACCAAAACCTGGCGGCCGTCCTTTGACATGTCGACGCCACGTGCGAGTGCGTCGACTGTTGTCGAGGCAATGAGACGCAGCGTACGCGAGTCTCTTACTTCAAGCGTTGGCGCCTTCAAACATGCAACAAAAGGGCTATCTGGATGGGTGGCAAGCCTCCACTCGTGGTAGGGGAGCTCAGGCCCTGCATGGCTGGGCAATCTTCCTAACCACGTTAGGGCATTGACGTGAGTTATGCCACCATTGGTTACAAAGTATTGACCATCGGGGAAGGGCACGAGACGCGGAGGAAGCACTCTTGAGAGTTCCCACAGATTAATTCCGCGGACTTCGCACTGCGTCCAGAGTGAGTCATGCTGCGAGGCGCAGGGATCAAACACTTTCAGGATGTCATCGAAGTTATTTAGAATAAACTCACAATCGTCCGAATCGGTAGGTCGGATCTGCGCCATGTTGGTATCGGCGAACAGGACGTAGCGGCCGTCTTTAGAGAACACAGCTGCAGTGGTACGCGTCGGTGATACAATTCTCCATTGACGCAAAGCTTCACCTGTGCCTGTGTCGCGGAGCCGAGCGGTGCCGTCCGACGCAATATCGACCAGCCTGGCTCCATCATGCGAGATAGTGATGGCATAAACATGTCGTGTGAAGTTCTGCAGTCCGCCAGTTCGAGTGCCCACCCATTCGCGGCGTGCCTGTTCATGCGTTGCATCCCAATACACGACTAGCCCTCCCGAAGTACCTGTCGCAATGTGGACGCCATCGGGATGGTAGGCAACCGTATGTACAATTTCATCATGCGGGAGTGTTCGAATAACCTGACCCGTTCCTAGATCCCAGACGTTCACGCCCCGCATGCCATAAGCGACTGCAAGATGCTGGGAATCTGGCGAGAAGCTGAGAGCATTCACCCTGTTGTTATGGCTTGGGCGCAGCTTCTGGACGATATCTACTGTTTTGGGGTTCAGAATCCAGACCTCATTGTTCGCGCCCTGGAGACTTACGGCAACGGCACTTCCGTCTCGTGCGATGGCGATTTGTTCCCAGCGAACGTTCTGGGGAAGCAGGTCGCGCTTCCGAAGCTGGCGCTCGTAGGTGGTAGCGTGGCTCAGGTTTGCATACTTGAAGCTTTCACTGCAGAGGTCAGTGCAGAAGAATGAGGCATGTGATAGGTCGGCGTGGTCGAATACACAGCCAGGTAGTGCCGAGGTGTTGAAGTTGGCGTAGGGGATTCGACAGTAGCTGAAGTCGCGGACGTCGCTGAGGTTCACTTCGATTAGACCGCACGCGTAAGCGTAGTTAAGAATACTAATCGCGTTGCTTGCGGCGACTACAAGTTTGTGGTCGAGCTCAGGATCCTCATCGATCTTGCTTCGAGTGCTGAGCACGAGTTTGAAGTAGCGCTGGATCGGACCATCCTCTTTGGACGTGTCGCTCTTTGATTCTCTCGCAAGCTCTTGCGCGAACTCGTACAGCGCTACCTGATCCTGCGAGATGCAAGTGTGACCCAGTGACTCGATCAGCTGGATATACTCGCGTGGGTCGGGTTTGGGAGATGTGCGCCTGAGTCGTAACGCCAGCTCCTGAGCTGGAGTGCACGCCAAGGACAAGGACACAACTTCACCAGCACTGCATCCGTCGGCCATGGTTGTCGAACTCGCAGCAGCAAGGCTAGTATGGATACATGGAAGCTGTTGGGTTGCGTTCGGATGTGTCGCTGGGTCGTTGCGTCAGGACTTTGTTGGCTTCAGTATATATAAATGCGAATAGGATAGACTAGAGAGGACTACGATGAGGATCCGAAGACAATGTATGCACATGAGTGTGAATCTTCAAATGGATCGACGCGAATTGCAACGACCCAGCCTCACGGTCGAGGGTTTAGAGCTAGCGAAAGATGAAGACGAGATCCGTAAAATGGTCCATGCACACTTCTCTGCGATTTTTTCCCAGTACGACAGTCCAAATCAAGAAGTCTCGAGTGTACAAGACACACAAAAAGAGAATGCGATTAAGATCGAAATGATGGTCATTCTCATGGACATACGCCTGGTGAAAGAAAGGCTCGCAGAAGACGGACTTGTGGAGATATATAATCATATATATCGCGAGATGGTCCCGGGTGTGGCCGAAGTTCCAATCGGCGCATACTTGCCATGGAAGGTTCTTTTCATCGTTCAATCATGGCTACAACTGAAGAAGATAAAGGCCAATACTGAGGTAAAGGAAGACTACGATTACAACATGCTCAACAATGCGATGCAACACCTCTCCGCCACGGACGTCATTAATTTGGCGCGTTGGTCGAGAGACACAAACTCGGTAGCTAGAGAAAGAAAGGCCTGGTATCGGGCCATAGTCATGAACAGTGACGTCCTCGAAGAAGTTCTACCGCAAGATAAGTTTGATGCGTTGGTGTCAAAGGCTATAGGCTGCACGCAGGAGATGGATCAGTACGTAGTGGATGCGTTCCAGACTCTAAAGGAGAAGGGCGTCTCAGACAAGGCCTACCTATTCTTAGAACGCAAGAAGTTTGAGAGGGCAGCTCTTGGACGCAGTCAGAGACTAGCAGGTCCAGTGCAGCTCCCCTTCAACCGTGATCGCTCACTAAAGAAGAATAGGAAGAAGCAAAGAAACGGTGATGAGTTTCAAAGGAAAGTGAGAACTAACCGTACTGGCAAAGTGGCCAAGGCTGCACAAGGTTTCGATGAAGACTCCTCGGCAGATGAGCTGTTTGAGTGTAATACAGCCAGTAGTGGATTTTATTTGCCGGTAGTTCTCGATAGCGGTGCCAATGTGGCGTTGAAGGAGCCACATGAGACTGATTTATCCCACGCCGGCGTGGTTCGCCTGGCAAATGATCAGAAATCTGAATTGGTGGGATCAGGGCCGCTGAATTTGAGCATAGGGCCCAAGGAAGTGCATATTCGGCACGCTTATAGTGTTCCTGGACTGAAAGAAGGAATACTACCGCTTAGGGACCTGCTGGAAGCAGGCATTTCCATTCGGTTCGATGCACGAACAAAGGAATGCATATGTCTCCTAGGTGAGAAACAGATCCATAAGATTTCTCCGTCGGCGGATGGTTTATACCGCGTGGAGGCTCGCCCGCCGCAGCAGGCAAGGGCGAACAAACTTACAAAGGATCCAATTATAGCGCACAGGACCTGCGCACACCTGTCAACAAGAATAATCAGGGAAGCAGTAAAGCTTGGCCAATTGCGGGGTATATCAGAGGATACACTTCCGTATGATTGGCAACATCGAGCTCATTGTAGAGCCTGTGCGAAAACGAAACTTCAGGACGATTTGCCGGGGTATCAGTCACAGGCTACGAGACCAGCTGAAGAGATCCATGCTGATCTGGCCTTTTTCCCGGCGCCATTCCCGGATAAAATATTTCTGGTAATGGTCGATGCCTACACAAGATGGTACGAAGCAGTTCCTCTCTCCACAAAGCTTAGCGAAA
>Ga0182741_1004887_pt1 | contig 12802 bp, 10 predicted proteins | sample eDN5th37CBELigOP_FD_128874 | JGI IMG/M metagenome (GOLD analysis project Ga0182741, IMG submission 128874) | Enriched Organic Plus compost microbial communities from Emeryville, California, USA - eDNA 5th pass 37_C BE-Lig OP (version 2) (version 2) ...
ATGATCGAGCACCATCCGTACCGCACGCTCCCGAACCTCGGGTGAAAACTTGTTCGTCGTATTGCTCATAGAAGACCCGTCCTCTCAGGAGTTGGGGCCTCCGGCAATCCCGGGGCGGTTCACAGCACCGAAATCGTCTTTGGGCAAGGCAAGCCTGAGACGGCAGATAGTGGCCTCCATATGAGGCCGTCAAATAACTTCAGCGACGAGATCGAACTCGAATACATCGAGATTAGTCCGAAGTATGCGAGGGAGTACCCAATCAAGGCCTACACAGGTCCTGTGGATTTGAACATCGGCATCGCGGCAGGCTTCGTTGACACGATGGCGCGGAACGATGCGGGTACGTTCGTTTCACGCAAGCGATATGCCATTGTGTTTGGCGGACTTGTCCCGATTGCGAGCGCGGAAACCGACCCAGAGACAATCAGCGTCTCGGCGTTTTTGTCCGGCACCACGATAATTGCGACGGTGACGGGGAACTCCGGGTCCAAGAACCTTACTATCGGCCATGCGCTCGGATAGGGCCCCGGCCAGCTGGGGCGTGTAGTTTCCTCGTCATCTGGTCTTGGCTCAGGTCTCGTAGCCAAAGATGAGCCGCGTTGGCTCGGGGCAGGTCCGTACTGACGCCGTTGCTCGCGTCGACCGTGACTGTGACTCTGCTGACTGACGAAACGGTCTACTTCTTCTTGAACGGAAGCCATTTTCGGTCGATGAGTCGCCTTGCACTTCTGGGCGGGACGCGCTCCTCGATGCGGCGGGTAAACCTCTCCAGAATTTGCCCCCGGCTCCAGACCGCCTCTGCACGCTCTCGCGCGGCTGCGGCGAAACGAGACCACGTTTCGGGATTGTCGAGAAGTTCCCCGATGGCGTTTGCGAGGCGTAGCGCATCGCCCGGCGGAACCGCTTCGCCACACCCTTCCACTTCGCGAGCAAGTCCGGTACCGGGTGCCGCGGTAACGATGACCGGGCGCCCCGAGGCGAGCATGTTGGTCAGCTTAGACGGTAGCACCACGTCCGCAGCGTCAGCCTTCTGTGGAAGTAGGTGAATCGTCGCCAATCCCAGCATTTCGCCCAGTCGTTCCTTCGGCTGCAGGTCGAAGAACCGAACATTGGTTAGCCCGCTAGCCCTTGCTTCCAGTTCAGCGCGGTTGGGGCCCTCACCACAGATCACGAAGGTGAGGTCGTCGCGGTGCCGCAGCCGTTCGGCCGCCTCAATCAATATCTCTATGCCCTGCTTGTTACCGATGTTGCCGGAGTAGAGCGCCACATGCTGTGTCGCCATGTTCCATTCCGTGACGTAAGAGGAGGGGCGTCGCAGCGGTTGTATCGCCTCGATCTCGGCCCAGTTCCTGAATTCGGTCACGCGGTCAGTCGGAATGCCGAAACTTTCCAGCTTCCTGCACATTTCGGGGCTGATGCTGCTGAACTCATCGAAAGAGCGGATGATCGCACGCTCGATCCTGCGGGCTAGGCGAGCAGCCAGGTTGGTTTCATCGAGAAGCTTGGTGGCGAACGCGGCTTCGACTTCGAAATCCTGAATGTGCAGCCAACTCTTTGCTCCTGCGATCTTGGCCGCCAGGCCTGCAACTGGCGCCGCGATAAGCGATGGCGCTATCGTCAAGACGAGTTCGGGGCGGAATGTCACTGCGCCCGCAATCATCGGAAAGAATGCAGAGATGGCGAAGCTGGAATGATGGATAAGTCGACGCAAACCCGTGGGGTGGTGGGGGACGTAAACAGGACAGCGGAGTACGTCGACCCCGTTTTCATGTGTTCGAATCCACCCACCCCTGTAGCCCTTGAAGATCTGCCATTGGGGATAGTACGGCTTAGCGGCGATGACACGTAACTCGTGGCCCTTTGCGGCGAGATGCTTGCACAGCCCTGCCGTATAAGGCCCTATGCCGATCGCCTCAGGAGCGTAGTTGAGACCTAAGATGAGTATCCGCACAGGAGCGAAATCAAGCGCAGTTGCTCAAGAACCACTCGTAAGTAGCAGCGATCCCCTCGCGGAGCGTGATCTTCGGCGACCAACCAAGATTCTCTAGTTTCGCGCGACTCAGCAGTTTCCGCGGCGTTCCGTCTGGCTTGCTCATATCGTGCTCGATCCGGCCTTCAAAACCCACAACTTCGCACACAAGTTGCGCAAGTTCTAGGATCGTGATGTCCTCGCCGAAGCCGACGTTGACATGCGAACTGTCCGAGTAGTGTTTCATCAGAAACACGCACGCATCGGCGCAGTCATCGACATGGAGGAATTCGCGCCGAGGACGTCCCGAACCCCAGATTTCTATGGCCTTGGAGCCACTGAGCTTCGCGTCATGCGCTTTATGGATCAGTGCCGGCAGAACGTGGCTGGATTGGAGGTCGAAATTATCTCCCGGGCCATAGAGGTTGGTCGGCATTGCCGAGATGAAGTCGTTGCCATGCTGCATGCGGTAGGCTTGGCACAACCTAATGCCAGCGATCTTAGCGAGCGCGTACCATTCGTTGGTTGGCTCGAGTGGGCCCGTCAGTAAGGCGTCTTCGTCGATCGGCTGAGGCGCCAGCTTCGGATAGATGCACGACGAACCAAGAAACAGGAGCTTACCGACTTCGTTGCGATGCGCCGCCTCGATCAGGTTAGCCTCGATCATCAGGTTATCGTAGAGGAAGTCGGCGGGGAAAGTATGGTTGGCGAGGATACCGCCGACCTTTGCTGCGGCGACGAAAACCGCGTCCGGGCGCCGGCTTGTCATCCAAGCGCGCACCGCGGCTTGGTTCATTAGGTCTAGTTCTTCCCGAGTTGCGGTGAGGATCTCGCAATCCTCGCATGCCAACCGCCGCACCAGCGCGCTACCGACCATGCCCCGGTGACCGGCGACGTAGACCTTCTTACCGGCGAGCCTGTACATCAAGCGCCCTTAGCGATCAGCGCGTTGGCCATGATCTTCAGGTCCTCCCGCACCATCTCGCGGGCGAGTTCGCGAACGGCCGTCTCGTGGCGCCAACCAAGTTTTCGGTGGGCCTTTGAAGGGTCGCCGATGAGTAAGTCCACTTCAGTGGGTCTGAAATAGCGCGGGTCCACTTCGACTATTGTCTTGCCCGTCTTACGGCAGATACCCTTCTCTTCGACGCCAGATCCTTTCCAATCGAGCTCTATGCCCACATCCTCGAAGGCCCACTCTACAAATTGGCGGACTGTGGTCGTTTCACCGGTTGCCAACACGTAGTCTTCCGGTTCATCCTGCTGCAGCATCATCCACATGCCCCGTACGTATTCGCGCGCGTGACCCCAATCGCGTTTGGCGTCAAGATTGCCGAGATAGAGCTTTTCTTGCCGTTTCAAACTGATCGCTGCGGCGGCCCTAGTGATCTTGCGAGTTACGAAGGTCTCACCGCGAAGTGGGCTTTCATGGTTGAAGAGAATGCCGTTGGAGGCATGCATTCCGTAGGCTTCGCGGTAGTTTACCACGATCCAGTAAGCATATAGCTTTGCGGCTCCATATGGACTGCGGGGATAGAATGGCGTCGTTTCCCGCTGGGGTATTTCCTGCACCAAACCGTAGAGTTCGGAGGTCGAGGCTTGGTAAAAGCGGCAGGTTCGCTCCATGCCGAGAATCCGGATGGCTTCGAGTAGCCGCAGTGTGCCCAACGCGTCTGAATTGGCTGTGTACTCGGGAGTTTCGAAGCTTACCTGGACGTGACTCTGGGCGGCGAGGTTATAAATCTCGTCGGGACGGGTTTCCTGCACGATCCGGATCAAGTTCGTGCTGTCCGTCAGGTCACCATAATGTAGGTGAAATCGCGCTCCGTCGACATGGGGATCTTCGTAGATATCCTCGATTCTTCCTGTGTTGAACGAAGAACTGCGACGCTTAACGCCATGGACGCAGTATCCCTTGTCAAGCAAGAACCGAGCAAGGTAAGCGCCGTCCTGCCCGGTGATCCCCGTGATGAGCGCGGTCTTGTTCGAAGAGTTTGTCAAGATTGTCCCTGTCCAACTGACTATGGAGCTGGCATCCCTATGGCCGCGAGCCGGAATTGTCAGCAGTCATTTTGGGCCGTGCACATTTTCAGGTGTGCTGCATGCCTATCGGCTTCCACGCGCAATGGCAACTGATTGACTGCAAAGCGAAAGCCGTTATGCGCTGTCCGGGTGAGTAAGATGCTGGGGAGCCTTTCTCCAAACGCGCAACGCCGTTCGCTTGGGCGAGCTTCACTACCTGTCGGACGATTCTTGGCGGCAATAGTCTCGGAGCGGGGGCGCGTTGTCACCTTGGTTGCCTTCATCCTAGTGGTGGCGTTTCTCGGAGGCAGTTCGCGGCCTGACGTGCCGGGGCTAATCGTGCTGCGCCCCCTGGCGGTCCTCTTCTGCATGTACGGGGTCTTCGCCGCGACGGGCGAGCAACTCCGCAGCGCAAAGGCGGCCTTCCTGTTCATAGGGTCTCTTATGCTACTCGCGCTGGTTCAGCTCTTGCCCTTGCCCCCCGGCCTGTGGCGTGCATTGCCTGGGCGCGAGTTAGTGGCCGAAGTTTCCACGCTCGTACAATCGGAGAACGATTGGCGTCCCCTCAGCCTTGATCCGAATCGCACTTGGAACGCGTTTTTCGCTCTGTTCGTCCCCTTGGCAACCGTTTGTCTGGTCGCGGTGCAGGAGCCGCGCTGGCAACGGAAGGTCCCTGCTATCATCTTGGTGGTGGGACTTCTCAGCGCAGCTCTCGGTTATCTTCAGGCATTGGGCGGGAATGGCTTGCATCTTTATGAGATCACTCATCGTGGCTTTCCCGTCGGGCTTTTCGCCAACAAGAATCATCAGGCGATTCTGCTGCTATGGCTCATGCTGGCAGCAAGCTATCTTGCCGCGACGGCAGAACCACACGGCCCCACCTCGACGGCGCGGTTAGGGCTGGCGCTGGCGGCAATCGCGGTGGTGTTTCCGCTGCTCATCTTGACGGGATCGCGTGCGGGTCTTGCCCTCGGCCTTCCCTCTGTTGCGGTTTGTGCCTGGCTCCTGCTGCGTTCTCCGGCGACAGCCTTGTTGCTTCAACGGAGCCGTTGGCGGGGTAGGCTCCTCCTTGCCGGCGGCCTGATAGTGGGGGTCGGCCTGGTTGCATTCGTTTTCGCCATGCTCGCGTTTTCCACGCGCCAGACCGCTCTCTCGCGTCTGTTCGAACTCAGTGCGGCGGATGACCTGCGTTCGCTGTATTTGCCGCGGTTCATAGAGATGAGCCGTGACTATTTTCCGACGGGGGCTGGACTAGGTGCGTTTCAGGAGGCGTTCAACGCCTACGAGCCAACGTCCTCGTTGACGGCTCGATACATGAACCAGGCTCACAATGATCCAGTGCAGCTTCTGATTGAAGGTGGCCTGCCTGGCCTGGCTATCATCCTGGCCGGGATGATCTGGCTCGCGTGGGCAAGCTGGCGTATGTGGACGTCGGCGGGAAGGCGCGCGCGGGAATCGGCAGTCTTTTATGGTGCTTCGATCACGCTGTGGCTCGTCGCAGGCGTCGTCGACTATCCATTGCGGACGCCGCTTGGGGCCATGGTGGTTGCGTGCTTGACCGCACAACTGGGCATCCTTAGCAGGGGTGGCCGCTCGGGCGGGGGCTTGGTCAACGCCGTCCGCTAGCGGAAATCTTACGCCTTATTGATGCGCACCTGCATAGCTCTCGGGATTGATTATCGGGCATGATTCGCAAAGCTGGTATAATAGCACCGCTTATCCTCCTCGCTGCGTGCGCGGGGACGCCGCGGATCGCCACGGCGCCGACGATCGATCAAGCTCCGGACAACATTTTGCCTGCGCCGGCGGCGCTCGGCACGCACGGATTTTTTCGCTACACTCTGGGGCCTCTCGACAAGGTTAGCATCGAAGTTGACGGCTTCCCCGACCTCCTCCGAGAAGTCGTCATCGACGCCGAAGGTATGATTTCATATCCAATGGCGGGGTCCATCAAGGCAGCTGGCCTTACCACCACGGAGCTCGCCGTTGCGCTACAGTCGCAAATGCGGGCGAATCACGTTCGCGATCCTCGGGTTAGTGTGAATATTGTCGACGCCGTGAGTCAGGTTATCACGATTGATGGAGAGGTAGAGAAGCCCGGCCTCTATCCAGTTTATCGGGAGATGACGCTTTCGCAAGCAGTGGCGTTGGCTCAAGGCGAAACCGATTTCGCGAGGACGTCCGTTGTTCTACTGTTTCGAGAGGTGGAAGGGCAGCAATACGTAGGCCTTTATGACCTCAAGGCGATCCGTTTTGGAAACTATGCCGACCCCAAAATTTACCCAAACGACAGGGTAGTCGTAAGCGAATCGGAGTCGCGGCGCTTTCTGCAAATGGTTGGGCCTTTCGTCAGCCTAGTAACTACGCCACTTATCTATCTCATACGGAACAACTGATCTGATGACGAACCTGGCCGATACGCCGCGGGCTTTTTCCGATCGTGAAGATGTCACGGATGCCGATAACGGAGAGGAATTTGAGCCCTCTCCCCTTCAGTTGATCTGGCGAGTCTTCTGGCTCAACCGATTGCTGGTAGCTGGGATTGTGGCGACGGCTATAGTTATAGCCCTGGTCGTGACGTTGTTGATGACGCCGCAATACACATCAACCGCCCGCGTCCAGGTGAACCGGATCGAAGCCAAAGTGTCCGATGTCGAAGGCGTTCAACCGCAGGGGGACGTGCTCGACTATGACGAGTTCTATAACACGCAATACGCGCTATTGGAGTCTACGACGCTAGCGGAGCGGGTCGTTCGGGCGCTCAATCTTACGGGTGATGACACCTTCCTGGAAGTCATGGATCTTGCCGATGAGGACGAGATCGTCAATGCAACCCCTCGCCAGGCAGTGCAGAAGATCGGCGAAGTTCTTCTCGACCATGTGTCGATAGCGCCTATTCGGGGGTCCAGCTTAATTGATGTTCATATAACAACTCCTTCACCCGAGCTGTCCTCACGTATTGCAGAGGCATGGGTTGGAGAATTCATCCAACTGAGTATAGAACGCCGATTTGCTGCTACAAATGACGCTCGACAGTTTCTGCAGGAGCAGCTGGCGCAATTGCGCGAGCGGCTTGAGGATTCTGAGCGGCAGTTCGTCGCTTACGCGTCGAATAGTGGAATCTTTGCCATTCCCACGGGAGAGAGCACGGGCGAACAAACCGTTGCGGGGCCCACACTCATAGGGACGGATCTTGCGACGATGAACGCTGCCCTTGTTGCCGCGCGAGCCGATCGAATAGCTGCGGAAAGCGCCATGCGGGCCGGTGAGAAGACTGTGGACGACCAGGCGATCGCGACAATGCGGGCTCGCCGTGCGGACATTGCAGGTGAAAGGGCTCGGTTGCTTACACGGTTCGAACCCGATTACCCACCAGTCCAAGAGCTAACCAACCAACTGGAAGAGCTCGATCGAGAAATTGCAAACGCCGAAAGCCGTACGCAGCAGGATCTGCGGCGAACATATGAGGCAGCGCTGCAACGTGAGCGTGGGTTGATAGCGCAGGTTGAGGCCCTCAAAGGTGACTATCTTGATGAGCAGCGCGCGACAATTCAATATAATATCTTGCGTCGCGAAGTCGATACGAACCGCGAACTCTATAACGGTTTGCTGCAACGCTATAAAGAAATTGGTGTCGCAGGCGTAGAGGCGAGCAATGCGTTGCTCATCGATGCTCCCAAGGTGCCTGACGAGCCATCGAGTCCGAACTTACCGCTCAACCTGGCGTTGGGCCTTCTGGCCGGTATTGGTCTCGCAGGGGGCGTCGTTTTCGTCCGCGAGCAGATTGATCGGAGCCTTCGAGATCCGAACGATGTGAAGGCGGTTCTTGGAATCCCGCTGCTTGGCACCACGCCGCGACTGTCGGACGAAAGTGACATCGTCGAAGAACTGGACGATCCGAAGAGCGCGATGTCGGAGGCCTATTTGTCTGCGAGCATTCTGCTCGATCTCTCAACAGACCATGGCTTCCCGCGCGTAGTAATGCTTACGAGTTCCGCTCCAAGCGAGGGCAAGACCAGTTCGTCGTACGCGCTTGCAAACCGATTGGCGCGCAGCGGACGCAATACGGTTTTGGTGGATTTCGACCTTCGCAATCCGTCGGTAGGTGAACGGCTGGGAATTCCCAATCGCGTGGGTGTAACCAACTTTCTCACCGGAGAGGACGAGTTCGTCAAATACATTCAACGGGACGTCCGGCCGAATCTAGCCGTCCTCACCGCTGGCATGGTGCCGCCGAACCCGGGGGAGCTGATTTCCGGGGGGCGCACAGAAGCACTAATTGAAAGGCTGTCGGAGATGTTCGATCATGTCGTGATTGACTCGCCTCCGGTCCTAGGCATCGCCGATGCGCCGGTTCTCGCTTCGCAAGTTGAGGGTGTGGTCTTCGTGATCGAAGCCAACCGAGTTGGTTTGCGTCAACTCGCTGGCGCGATTGAGCGGCTCAAAGGAGCCCGCGGGCATGTGCTCGGGGCCGTTGTGACGAAGCTCGATACGCGCAACTCTGACTACGGTTACGGCTATGGTTACGGATATGGCTACGGGTATGGCCAGCAACAGGATAGCGCCGGCTGATCTAGTCTGACGAGGAGATGACGGTCGTAGCACGCCTGTTGCTGGTCCCGGTCGGACTATTGCTCGCCCTACTGGCGTTCGTTCATTCAGCGTCAGAAACCGGACGGTTGATCTTGCCCGTCGGCTTTTTCGGCCGATCAGGGATCGACGCCCATGTAACTGGCGAATTTGTAGACCGCCTTTTTCGGGCGGAAATGCGCGCCCAGCAGGCGCATGCACTGGCAGAACAAGGCCAGCTTTCGGAGGAGGAGATCGCCACTCTAGCGGCGGATCCTGTTGCTCTCCAACGCTTCATTGAGGAGCGGCAAACCTTAGCGCAGAGTGAGCCGGATCATTTCCCCAGAATATCGGACGACCTGTTGCGGCAAGCTCGCTTGTCTTATGCCTCCGATCCGCTCAATGTCGCCACTTTGCGTACCATCGCACTCGGGCACGCCTTACACGAAGACTCCGATCGAGCCAGAAAACTCATGCACTTAGCCGTTCGCATCAGCAAGCGTGATGAGATTACAAATTTGTGGCTGGCCCAGGACTACGGTCGGCAGGGCGACCTCGTGCAGATGTTGGCGACTTTTGATCATGCCTTGCGAACGAGCCGGCGTGCACGAGAAGGAAGCATGGCCCTTGTCGTGCGCGCGTTGGACTCTGAAGAAGGTCATGTCCTGATCGGCAATCTCCTTCGCGCGGATCCGGAATGGCAGAATGCATTTTGGGTGGAGTTTGCGCGCAATCCAGTTTCACTCGCCAACGCGGAGAATTTCTTTCTTAAGAGTGGAATTCCTCTCGAAAAAATGCCGGAAAGATTTAGAGGGATACTTTATACAAACCTCAAGAGAGTTAGGTATTACAATACCTTGTTTGACCTTGCGAGATTGGAGCCTGAGGCGAGTAGAGGTCAGCATGCAGGTGCGAAGGGTTTTGGGCCTTCCGATGGAGTCAACCCCCTAGAGTGGACTCCCTACTCCCGAGGTACCTTTGCTGCGCGTGTTCACCAAGCGAGCGGTGAATTGCAGATCGACGCTCGCGCAGGCGCGTTTGGCTTGGCGGCAGATCGAATCGTTCGAGGTGGCGATGATTTTCGAATGGTGCTTGAGATGGCGGAAGCCGTGCCTCCTAACGCCGAATTGAAGCTAACAGCAGTTTGCGCGGACGCTGATAGGCAAAGGCGCAGCCTTGGCGAAATCGTGTTGTCGTCAAGTCAGGTTCGGGGCACAACTGCCGTTCAGGCGCGCGATTGTGCCTTCATCAACCTCGAACTCGGCTTCGATGTGGATGAGGGGCGGCAGGATTCCTTGATCCGCGTCGCCAATATCTCATTCGAACCGTTATAGCCCCCAAAAGTCCAACGCGTTCAGCGACCAACGCGGAAGCGCCGGCTTCTCAAATCCATGTGCTGAAAAATGGTCGGGGAGAGAGGATTCGAACCTCCGGCCCCTGCCTCCCGAAGACAGTGCTCTACCAGGCTGAGCTACTCCCCGACCGGCGCCTCCGGAACGCGTCCGGGGCGAGGCAGAGGCGGCCCTGTAGCGGGCAGGTGGCGGGCTGGCAAGCGGGCAAAACGCCGATGGCGGCGCGTTTATCGACAAGGTTCCCACCGCCGGATCGCAATCCCCGATTGGGCCACGCGCGTGTGATGTGTAGGCCAGTGACATGAGCAGCGCACCGGTCTTCGGCTTTACCTCACCTTCGGCGGAGTCCCCGCGACACTGGGAGTGGCAATACCTCGACCTGATGCGCGAGATCTGGGAGCGCGGTGACGAGCGTGCCGATCGCACCGGGGTCGGCACCCGCTCGATCTTCGGGCCGCAGCTCAGGTTCGACCTTTCCGGCGACCGCGTGCCCCTGCTGACCACGAAGCGCGTGTTCTGGAAGGCCGCCGCGCGCGAGATGCTGTGGTTCCTCACCGGGGAGACCAACATCCGGCCGCTGCTGCAGCAGGGCGTCACGATCTGGAGCGATTGGCCGCTGGCGAAGTACCGCCGCGCCACGGGCGATGCCATTTCGCAGGAAGCGTTCGAAGCGCGAATCGTCGAGGACGAGGCCTTCGCCGCGGAATGGGGCGAACTCGGCCCGGTCTACGGCAAGCAGTGGGTCGACTGGGACACCTACGAGCCGGCGGGGGAGGGGCTCTATCGCAAGGGCCCCGGAATCAACCAGGTCGCGCAGGTCATCGAGAGCCTGCGCCGCGATCCCGGCGGACGCCGACATATCATCGAGGGGTGGAACGTCGCGCAGCTCGACGCGATGGCGTTGCCGCCTTGCCACAAGACCTACCAGTTCCACGTCGCCGGTGGGAAGCTCAGCTGCCAGCTCTACCAGCGCAGTTGCGACGTCGCGCTGGGGGTGCCGTTCAACCTGTTCGGGGCGGCGCTGCTGACGCGCATGATCGCCGCCCAGGCCGGGTACGTGCCCGGCGAGCTGATCTGGACCGGCGGTGACACGCACCTCTACCTCAATCACGCGCACCTCGTGGAGGAGCAGCTTTCGCGTGTGCCTTCGGGCGAGCCGACGCTGCACCTGTTGCGCCGGCCGGCTTCGATCTTCGACTACCGGTTCGAGGATTTCGAAGTGCGCGACTACGCGCCGCAGGGCCCGATAAGGGCACCGGTCGCGGTCTAGCCGTAGTACTCCCGGTACCAGCGAACGAACTCGGCCACGCCGGTTTCGACCGAAGTCCGCGGAACGTAGCCCGTCAGGGCGCGTAGCAGGCTCGCGTCACCCCAGGTCTCGCGCATCTCGCCGGGCTGGATCGGCAGCATGTTGAGCTCCGCGGTACGGCCGAGCGCCTGTTCGATCACCGACACGAAATCCATCAGCTTCACGGGGGCACCGTTGGCGATGTTGACCACGCGGGCCGGGACACCGTCGGACAGGGTGTCGCTGTCCACGCGGTTCGCTTCGTCCGGGGCCACCGGGATCAGCCGGACGAGCGATTCGACGAGGTCGTCGACGTAAGTGAAGTCGCGTGCCATCTCGCCGTGGCCGTAGACGTCGATCGGACGGCCCTCGAGGATCGCGCGGACGAACTTGAACAGCGCCATGTCCGGGCGCCCCCACGGCCCGTAGACCGTGAAGAAGCGCAAGGTGGTCGTGGGGATCCCGAACAGCTGGGCGTAGGACCAGCCCATCGCCTCCATGCCCTTCTTGGTCGCGGCATAGAGGTTGAGCGGCTCGTCGGCCTTGTGCGCTTCCCTGAACGGAATCTCGCGGTTGGCGCCGTATATGCTCGAGGTCGAGCCGAGCAGCAGGTGCGCCGGCTTCAACTCGCGCGCCAGCTCGAGCACGTTCCACGAGCCGACGAGGTTGCTGTCGACGTAAGTGCGCGGGGCCTCGAGCGAGTAGCGAACGCCGGCCTGGGCGGCGAGGTGCACGATCACTTCGGGATTGGCGAGGGCGGCGGCCTCGTCGAGCGCGGCACGGTCTTCGAGCAGGCCGGTGACGTGACGATAGCCGTTGCGCCGCACGAGCTGGTCGCGGCGGGCCTCCTTCAGCCGCACGTCGTAGTAGTCGGTCATGCCGTCGAACCCGGTGACTTCGTGCCCGTCGTCGAGCAGCCGCCGCGCGAGATGGAAGCCGATGAAACCCGCCGTCCCGGTGATGAGAAATCGCATTGTCGGTCAGCCTCCGTCGCGGCTTGTGGCACGATATGATAGAGGAATCGTTGTCAAGCCGGACGGGCCGCCAAGGGACGTCCGCCGCCGTTGACCGAAAGCCGTTCCTGTAATAAAATGTCTCACTGAGATAATTTCATTCCAGCCACTGGGAGAGCGCGGGATGGCCAAGCCGGAGCTTCAGGACGGGACCAATCGCCCGCGCCTGTCGCTGCACGTTCCCGAGCCGCAGGCACGCCCGGGCGAGGAGCCCGACTTCTCCCACCTGGTGATTCCGGACGCGGGCGCGCAGCCGCGCCCCGACGAGGCCTGCGCCGCCTCGGAGACCTGGCCGCTGTGCGGCGATCTCATCCGCGTGCTCGGCGACGACAATCTCGCGCACGGGCCGTGGAACCCGCGTCTCTCTGCCGATCGGCTGCGCGAGATCTTGCGGACGATGGCGCTGGTGCGGGCGTTCGACAACCGGATGTACCGCGCCCAGCGGCAGGGCAAGACGAGCTTCTATCTCAAGTGCTCGGGCGAGGAGGCGACCTCGGTCGCGGCGACGCTGGCGCTCGATTTCGAGGACATGATCTTCCCCTCGTACCGCCAGCAGGGGTGCATGATCGCCCGCGGTTACCCGATCCTC
>Ga0182741_1004895_pt1 | contig 12790 bp, 7 predicted proteins | sample eDN5th37CBELigOP_FD_128874 | JGI IMG/M metagenome (GOLD analysis project Ga0182741, IMG submission 128874) | Enriched Organic Plus compost microbial communities from Emeryville, California, USA - eDNA 5th pass 37_C BE-Lig OP (version 2) (version 2) ...
AGACATTGGCAGTACAGCCTTTGTTGGCCGCCATCGATCTCCCATATCGAAATCTTGTCCTTACGGTAGATTTCGAGGCCAGGAGGATGCCGTGGAATGCACTTTGAGATATGGTCAACATAGAGACGTGCAGAACGCATGTACTTCAGACAGAATTCGCAAACAAATAGCCTGTGGCACTGCTTGTACTCATCTGGATACGGCGAGTAGTACCATGCATCAATCTCGTATTTGCCAAACTGCACGATATCAATGTTCTTGACTTTGGTTCGCTCCTCGTGTTCTTTTTCGAGTGCGATGTCTGCAGCATCGAGGGGGTTCGTGTCACTCACAATACCACGTGTTCGCTCACGTCGTAGAGCTGCTCGCGGTAATCGCACAGGTCCTGATAGCTTTGAGCCTGAGGCGAGTGAGTAGGCGCTCATATCCGAATACGCGATCCCACCTGCGCTAGAGGACACAGGTGACCACGACGCTGCTGCTGCAGCATTGGCGGCAGGACTGCCGGCAAACACCCATCCAGCCGGAGGTCCTCCTGTGGTTGAGGATGAGGAAAGGGCACTTGCTAACGGATGGATTGGACTCGTGGCCACTTCCGATGAGATAGTGGCTGATGTGACACCCTTCGCTCCCGATGTGGAATGAATATCCATCGACATGTGCGACATGCCCGTCGCCTCTGCAATCGCTGTGGCAGATGTGGACAGACCGCCACCCCACATTGTCCGATATCCCTGAGGAGTCGCAACCACATTGACTCCAAGGACTAGTTCGAAATTCGGATTGACAGCGACTTTAATATCATCAGCATGCACCCATCGATCCAACCTACGATTAAAGTCTGAGAAGTGAACGTAATACTCCCACCTGCGCAGAGATTGCAGTCTCTTCTTCTGATTTGAGGTCGGAGGAAGAGGTCGACCATTGGCATCGAACTTGAATTCATGCTGCTGGGCCTCAGGCGGCATGGCTATAATGTGAGGAACTGTGTCAGGCGCCGGTGGATTTAGCCCTAGCAGTGAGGGAACGCCTTCAGCTGGACGTTTGTCAACAATAACTGCTTGGCACCACAAGTTCTGCTGCCACAGGGCGAAGCAGGCTTCGCCTTCGCTCCACGTCCGAACCCAAGCATCTGCAGGATTGATCTGTTCCGTGGCGTCCATTGTCGAAGAACAGACTGGCCAGGTTCAGTCGTGTTCAACAGGCCCTAGTCGATTTTATAGCCGCTACTTCTAGGTGACCTTCAGATGTTTGATGTTGAGCTCACCCTTCTCTGAACCAAGTCTACAGCGGCTTTTGAAATGAAACACGCTTCCGCCCCGAGTTATTTGCTCGCACAATGCAACACAGAACAGGTGAGAAGTACCTTGGTGAAATAACAACGGAAAGACTCGTTCGAAGCGCTTGATTAGGCCGAACGTGCCTTCAGATGAAATGGCGCCAATGACTCAGCAGGGAACTAGGACTATATCAGGGTAGGAAGTTGGAGGTATTGATAATAGAATGAAGTGAGAAGACCGGGGATTCGGCTAGAAAAGAGAGGACTTGGTGCCTATGATGGGGAATTCATGCAAGCGCTTTGCGGCATCGCGAAAGGCAGCAAAGAGCGCGAAGTGGTACTTCCTCTGTCTCGATCGAGAGGTATCATGATTCGAATAGCCGTTAAAACGATGGCGCTGTGACCAAATATCCCGGATATAACCGCAGGTACAACGATACTATATCGGTTCCCATAGTTTTCTAACCCAATTGACAGCTATAACACTCCAATTACGAGAGGGTGATTAGTAGATTTTTACTCAAGTTTCCATTGCATACGTGTGTCGAGTTGGAGTGGCACACGGTGGATACCTGGACAGAAATGCGACGTGTATGCATGAATTGATGAGTCATTTCTGTATCCAATGATCAGCTCCATCACTAACGTCGCTTGGCCTTGCAACCGTGCATCAACGTGCTTGAACAAGTTGGTCTAAGCCTTGTTTCTCGCGTTTGATATCATTTTTGCGGGGAGAGCGAGAGGCCAGGGGCGTATCCCATCTTGTGAACGTGCTTTCCTTATACTGTGGTGATAACCCAGCATCCCCGACGACTATATGTGTGTATGGTCTGAAACGTACACTCACATCGAATCACACACTCTCCCATGCTCATCTCAGCGACGAAGGTTGGGGACCTTTAGCACCTGTGCGTTGGCCGAGCCCGCCATATTCACAATCTAGTACTCCTTTGTTGGTATTGTCCATATCCAAGGCGTTGAATTAGGCGTAGCTAACACTAGTTACATCGCTCTCGCAGTCGCTTGAGTGATCTAACACCAAGATGCCCAGACGTCTCACGAGTTCGGAACAGGGCATCTTGATCACAGCAGATGTGGCTTATTCGCTGATTGGAATCTGGATTGCTTATTTCCTTTATAAGTTGCCTCCTAGCTATGCAAGCGATCCAATTCGAAAGCACAGAAAAGTGTTCTACCTCGGTGCGCTAGGGTTGTGCATCTCTCGAATGCTGTGGTCCACCCTCATTCTCTCTGATGTACTCGGCGTACTCCCATTGCTCTTCAATCGGTTTGCATTTAGCCTATACCTGACATGTTTTAGTGCAGTACTCTTCACATGGATTCACTTCCTCAACCTCGATTACCATGCGTATTTCGTCAAGAACGAGCGACTTCTGGCCTACATCAAGCTGTTCCTGATCTTCTTTAACGTCCTCTTGTATGTTGGATCGTTTGTTGCAGCTCTGGCCTACTATTACTATGGATCAAATTATGCGCGCCGCGAAATGATATTCTTCGCTCTGGCTACATTTGTTATTGCTGCCATGTTGCTGATCAGTGGCATTAAGGTGTATTGCATGACTCGCGGAGCGCAATCGGTTCGCACTGGACAATTGCTCCTGTTCATTGCAACTCTGTTTGGATTAATGTTCCTTCGTACAGTTATGATGCTCTACCACCAAGTCACAGGCAAGTATCTGAACGATATCCTTTACAACTGTCTTTCCTATTTCGTCCCAGAGCTGGTGTCAGTGTTTGTGAAGATGCTCGTTTTTAGCACGGCACCTGAGCCCAAGGATGAGCCTACGGCCTCTCTCGCCGTTGCAGAATTGGATCAAGAGCTCGAAGCGACAGGCAAGAACCATGTGGCAATGTTTACACATAGGCCCGGCACCACCGATTCGAACTACTTGCCTCGAGACCCTAGCAGTCTAAGCACCGAAGATGCGCTCGACGACCCTAACTTGCGACATCTCAACTACCAGTATATGTATTTGGCTGAAGATCCTATGATGGTAGATGAGCTAGCTGCGGAAGGTGCTTCCCTTCAATACCGCGACCAGGTCCCAGGAGCGATGCTTCCGCAGCAGGTGGGCGAGTTGCCATTCGGATACGAAGCTATGACAATGCCTGATGCCCAGCAAGTACTCGCGATGGAAAAGCAATATCAACAGCGACTAACACCAATTTCTGCGGCAGCCGCTGCAGCCGCAGCCGCTGCAGCTGGTTACGTACCGCCCACTGTAATGGGTGTTTCCTATACGAGCATGCCTGAGGCAGGATACGAATACGCTAGTCCCAACGTAGCTGCGTACCTGGCTGCAGCGGCAGGGGCGAATCACACCGCCCCAGGGACATCGTCTGACGGCAAGCAGTAAGAGGAACAGATGCTAGAGACGAATGGGCAGGCGTAAGATATCTGTCTTGGCATTCGAACCTACTGCGAAATGTTCCACCGTGGTTGATTGACTATCCCACTTTTGTTTGCTATGTTATGCAATGCATGTTCAGTCGGCAAGTATGTACTACCTAGATTGTATATTCAGAGTCATTAGTATGTATTATCTCAATTTCACCGCCTTTTATTTTATTTTACTTCTCGATTAGTTCACATACATGCGCATATCCACGTTGAGAAAGCAGTTGATCAGGGTGTGGGAGGCCGCTGGATGGATTCAGCAGGACTTAATACGCACTGGTGTGTCTCAGTCACGGCTGCGGCTTCGGGAGCGAGATCGTGATGAGGTTGATGACCGAGAGTGCCTTTGTGTACGTGCTCGAGAGCGTGATTCGGATCGTGATCTGCCCTTGTTCCGATCTCGACTTCGACTTCGGCTTTGGTCTCGACTTTGATCTTGGCTTACACTGCGGCTCCGGCTTTCGCTTCTGCTTGCGCTTGAACTTGAAGAATACGACCGAGCCGACTCGGTTTCGCTGTAACTTGCATCGATTTCCCTATTGCGACTATGGTGACTTCGATACCTCCTGTCACGGTGGCGAGTGTCCCTACGACTGCGGCTTCGGCTCCGACGTCTGCTCGAGCTTCTACTACGACCGTGGCGGCGATCGCGACCGCGATTTCGCCTACGATTATGACTACGACTATGACTACGGCTCCGGCTCCGGCTTCGACTAGAGCTAGAGCTAGAGCTAGAGCGAGAACGAGAGCTAGAGCTAGAGCTCGGGGAACGGCGTCTGCGGTGCCTTAGCTTCCGCTCTTCTTTTTCTCTTCTCTTTGCTTCCTTTCGTTGCTTCTTCTCGAGACGACGCTGTTTTCGCTCTTCCTTCGCGCGGCGCCTTTCTTGAGCGGCCTCGAGCTGTTTCTGCAACTCGGCAGCTTGTGCCTCTTCTTGTTGTCGTTGTTCCTCGAGTTGCTTACTTTGGAGCTCAGCCAGCTTGCTGGGCACTTCGATATGATTAAAGCACTGATACGCAAGATGACCGGCATTGCCACATTTTGGACAAGCGCCTCGTGTAAATCCACCACCAGGCTTGCGCCCGCTGAGACGCTCGAGAACTTCCCGACTGCGTTGCTCTAGAAAGAAAATGACGATGTCAATCGAAGGCATATGAGCGGGTCTTCGAGCCGGGATCGCAGGATTAGTACCACAGCATTGGTGGCAGCTGGGCTGTTCACTGGCGAAAGACAGTCCACCGTCCCGCCAAAATGTGCTGACAAAGTCCAAGGTTCAGAGACGAAACAAACAAGAAAAACGAGCTAGAATACACCACGATCGCGCAGAGTATGAGATACAACAATATTAATAGCCTTATCAAGCTCTAACGTACCGAGATCTTCGTTTATATTGGACATCAACGTGGCAAGCGTGGAGTTCTCAATTGTGCAACCAGGGTTAGACCGCTCGGAAGAATCTGCCTGTAAATTACTCTCAAAGTTTGATTCCGGCCAAAAAATATGGAGCTTTCAGGATCTCTTTAGCTCGCGCTTCTGTATCACTTCCACACAAATTCGCTCCCTAGAGTGACGTAGGTAGCGAGCTACATACATGCTTGGAAAAATTGCTTTGAGTGACGAGTTCAACTGTTTCAGCTGCGGGTGGATAGGAAACCGACCGAACAAGCTGGAAGAGGCTAAGTAACAGAAGAAAAGGAGAACTATATGGCGTAATTTCGAGTGCTGGCTGCAGTCTGTTTGAGCAGCAAGTAATTTATCCAAGTATGGAATGGATCTAAGTCATTATACAACAGGGAGAATTCTGCATTACCCCGCGACTATATCATCAAATTTGCGTGTTTCCCCCAATTTCACTTGTCCTTCCTGGTCTGGGCCGCATAACTCAGGCTTTTTGGCCAGAAGTGTACGGCTTAGCATCGGATCTATCATGCGCATCGGATGCCTCATTGTGTGTAGATTGTATTCCTATCCGACACCTCCCTCATCCGCTGACCCCCCCATCCACAAAACCGAATTTTTCTAGGCGTGCCAAGCGCGTGGCTGTGACATGGGTAACAAACCATCGGGCGGCGAAAGCAGCGCCCAAACTACGAGTACGTGGATGATAGTCTTATAATGCATACTGCTGCATCTTGGCATAGCTTTGCGCCGGGACTAAAGAACACCGGTGTGTTTCACGCGGCGAAGAGTGTATGAAACGCATACCACCGAGAGTGGCCGTGGCAAACGTTCATTGCAATCTCGGCCATGGTAGCGACTCGGCTTGGAAACCGGCTGACCCAGATTCGTCATCACGTGAATTGACCTCCAACACTATAGATGGTTCCCAAGAAACTGGCGTTTTGATGACAGCAAACCCGATCTCAGATGCAGGCCGACAGAACAAGGCGCCATCAACAGCTACAGGTAGTAGTAGCTCGAGTCCAAACGCTGCCAGCGCATCATCAAGTAGTCAAAATGCTGACGCTGCGGCATCATCAACAGCTCCATCAGTAGGAGGGGTGGGGGCCGCGTCTACAGGACAAACCCAGTCCGCATCACCAGGAGCCACCGAATCTGAAAGCCCGAGAAACAAGCCTCCTACGACAACGAGCACGGCTCTTGTCCCTGCTGCTCCTTCTTCATCCGGTTCGAGTGCAGCTGCAAGACCAGTTACCCCACGGGGAGATGAGGAGTCAACCGGTTGCTGTGGTGGTGGCTCGGAGCGAAAGGGTGCAAAGCTCAACCCTACGCTCAAGCCAAGTGACTTCAAACTGCTGAAAGTCATTGGCAAGGGTTCCTTCGGCAAGGTGTTCCAGGTACAGAAGATCGATACTGGGAAGATCTACGCTATGAAGGTGCTCAAGAAGGACCAACTCTTGAAGCGCAAGCAAGTTGCTCACACGCAAACTGAGCGCAGGGTTTTGGAGTCAATTGACCACCCGTTCATTGTCTCGCTCAGATATGCTTTTCAAACTCAGGACAAGCTGTATATGGTGCTGGATTACTTTACGGGTGGCGAGCTGTTCTTCCATCTGAAGCTCAATGGTCGATTTTCCGAGGAACTGGCTCGATTCTACGCAGCTGAAATCTGCATGGCCCTTGAGTACTTGCACAAGAACACCATTGTTTACCGCGATTTGAAACCTGAGAACGTTCTTCTTGATGAAGAAGGTCATATTCGCCTCACGGACTTCGGTCTATCCAAGGAGTCCATTACGGGTGACACTCTGACGCACACTTTCTGCGGTACACCCGAGTATCTCGCCCCCGAAGTGATCAACGGTGCCGGTTACAATCAAGCAGTTGATTGGTGGTCGCTTGGTACCCTCCTCTACGAGATGCTGGCAGGCTTACCGCCCTTCTTCTCCCAAAATGTTCACCACATGTACGAAAAGATCATGCGCCAGCAGCTCACGTTCCCAAGGTATTTCTCGCCCGAAGCTGTGTCGATCTTAACAGGGTTGTTGCAGCGTGACCCGACCAAACGCCTTGGTGCTGGACCAGGTGATGCGGCAGAGCTGAAGGCTCATCCGTTTTTTAAAGGTATCGACTGGGATGCGTTGTATCGCAAGGAAGTCACGCCGCCCTTCCGACCCTACACTCGTGACGGTGCCTTGGACACGTCGAACATTGATGAGGAATTCAAGAACGAAGTGCCCCACGACACTCCTGTCAACCCATCTGCACTTCAGACACAGATTAACTTCCCTGGATTTACATACGAACAGCCGCAGTCATTAAGCGAACAGCTCGGTGAGGATGACGGCGATGAGGGTCTACAAAAGTGACGAGGTCTCCGAATGCCTTCTTAGGGGCGGCAACCACGCGGGTCTACTACTATCCAGTACCTTCATGGGATGTCTTGATAGGTCCCGATCCAGTCATTTCTAACTTAACGCTACAACAAAGCTAGCGAGGCGGTTGGATCTTCCTCATGGGTCAGGACTCATATTCGCTTCGATCGACCTTCCTAATCACAACCTACGGATAGATTTTAGCTTCCATGGCATGGGCGCACATCGCAAATGTACATGAGCATTTAGGTCTCTTTCGCTTTATTTGATTTAGTTTAGGAATGGCTTCTAGCGCATCTGCGCGATCTAGGTTATTTTCACCCCAGCCTCTACTACCTCTTGTTTGGTTGTATGCCTCTTCGTACTAATTGTGGCTCTACTAGGACGAACATCGCTTACTCATTAGCCTTCAGAGGGCACCACACGATGCGTAGCAAATCCACGTTATATCTCCAACGTCCCACTGTCCTTCACACCTCAGTGTATGCTTCTTTCTCAAAGCCTGGTGACTGAAGTCGACGAATGTTGGTTCGTGGTCTATCGTTCGTGGGTCGCCTAGTTCTCTACCCCTCACACAGGTCATTCCTTTTAATATCTCTGATATTTGAACTAGCTTTGCCAATAATGCGCAAGTGACAGCAAAGCGACTGCGAGGTCGCCGAACGCGAAACGCCGTTTGCAAGCAACTAGAGCAACACTGCCCGTCAGTATGCCCTGGACTGAAGCCATCGCTCGTTATGTAACCACTGCTTCGAAGTTCTTCATGCTCATTTGTTGATTAGTGTAGTTGCGACACATACCTACAGTGAGATGTCCCGGCATCAGTTGGTGATTCCTTAGGCGACTCCTGCCCACGAATAACATGGTTTTACACTTTCCCTAGGTCTCTTTCTGCATCACCACCACCCAGCCAAGCACACTATCGACCATACTCGTTTAGATTTCTCGTTGCGTAATTACTTGCCTTATGAAGAACGATCGCATGACCACATGACCCGATGGTCCAACGTAGGCGCGAAGTACTATCTCATTGTGGCGCTTCGTCTTACAGAGCGACTTATCAGGACGTTTAATGTCTCTTTCCTTAGTCCCCTGGCACTATGGTTGCGTCTTGTCAATTGTCTTCAGCCCACACGCGTTTCTCTATCTGCAATATTCGCGTAAGCCCGCAAACCCACTCCTTCCCCCGCACTTTTCGTCCTTGTATGCCACTCCTTCGTATCGCAACTCTTCGTTAGGTTGACCTACCTTCCTAGGCCCTTTTCTACTCGTAATACAGTTCCTGAAGCACTGTTAATCGATAATCCGATGGATGTAATTTATCTAGAACTGTTTATGCTATTATACAGGTGCTTACTGCGCTACCTTATCACTAGGTGAAGTTGCTATTCTCGAAGAATACCACACGCTAGGCCATGCTGACCTACATGTAGGAAGAAAAACCAGGGAAAGAACTCCGGTCACTGCCCGCATCCGAAATATGCATCTCTGTTCTGGTTGCTGCGAGACAATACGAAGGTGTCTGGTCCATCACTACTGGCACTTCACAACTCATGCTAGTCACAATCTGATGTTACTTCTGCTGGCCCTCTGAGGGCGCAGGGGCAGCGGCGGCAGCAGCAGCAGCTGCTGCAGGCTCAGTCTTGGCTTGCCAGGACCTCTTGAACTCGGAAATTTTCTCCTCGAGACGCTCATTAGCTCGCTGTACAATAGGTGGTGCTGGCATAACGGGTGCTGGCTCTGTGACGTACTCAGCAGAACCAAAGATTTCTTGAATAGCCTCCTTGGGATAGTCGGCTGGGAAGTTCCAGGTATCCGTGAGATTGGGATCGCGCTCTGGCGCTGACGTTGCCTTAGCACCATGGCCTGCAAACTTGACCGCTGGGATCTCGGGCGCACCTGGGAACATATGCACATAAGGATGCTCATTCTCCGGGAAAACCTTGAGTCTTGACATCTGTTGCAGTTTGTGCATCGTCTTCGGAATCATACCACGGACTGCACGAAGGAGAACACGTTCAGGGCAGTTTTCTCGCCAACGATATGCGGGGACCTCCTTGAGTCCGCCCACATACCCACTGTGTTTGCGATAAATTTTCTGTGTCCACTTGTTGCCGGTAAAAACGAGGTGCCTTGCGTTGACCACAACAACTGTGTCACCCCGGTCGAGGTTTTTGTGGAAGCTTGGCTTATGCTTGCCCATAAGAATGCTAGCAAGGTGTGTTGCCATTCGGCCAACGGTCTAACAGAGGAGCAAAGGCAGGAAGGCACAGGAGTGAGTGTTGGGTTGCGGGCCAGAATGCGGAAAAATTGAGCTATTTGACAAGTGACAACCTGATCAAGCAATTGCTACTTACCTGGCCTTTGGCATCGAATAGATGCCACGTAGTTTTGATGACTTTGGACATCTAGAGCGCGCAGTATGGAGAAAAAGGCGGCGAGGGGAGGAGGTTTGAGACCGAAGTGAGTTTGCGCCTATAGAAACCTTACTTAAAAGATGATTTGCCGCGGATTAACCGTGCAAACATACACATACTAATGCTTCTTGCGTAATGCTCTGGTCACCACCCCAGGATAAACTGCATTCCTCCCAGAATCGGCGCAAAACAAAACCCATCCCAGTGTCCGAAAACGCTCTCTCGGAGCCGACTTTTCGCGTCGAGGAGATTTAGCCGGATCGGACCAAAAATTGTACGGCCCGCTTCCATTAGCGGCAGGGGAGGGCAGGCAGTTCCAGTGCAGCTGATAGTGGCACAGGCCAGGGATAGTGAGAAAGGTAACGTATGAGCCTGTGTCTGCACCAATGAAGGAATCGTTTATGTCATCGTGACGAGAAATGGGTTTGTACTGAATGATTGCGTAATGTACCGGCAATTGTTCGGACTCAATAGATGGTACACTAGGCTAGTTTACAACTTACAAATGGGGTACAGTATTTACATCATCTTTGCTGTGGGATTGGAATTGACTAACTTGCGTAGGTACAAGATTGCATCTGTTCCGTAACCGTGCATCGAAATAACGTTAAGATCTCCACCAAAGTACCTGGCAAAGAGTCTTGAAAGCGGTAGGCCGTACCCAAAACCTGCCAATGGCGCCTCAGTCAGACCGTTTCCAGTTAGGTCTTCGTCATCCAGAAGTCGCCTTTGAACGTCTGGAGCAGCAGTCGTGTGGAGATAAGTCCAGATGCGATCCATATGGCGCCGGGGAATACCTCCACCTTGATCCGAGACTTTGATAGAGAAATCATCCTTCCCTGAAACAAAGATTATATCAATCTCAGGAAGGTCGTACTTCCGGGTGGCACCATGGGTTTCCACGACAGCACGCATGCTGTTCTTCAATAGTTCAAACAACATGTGATGTAAGTGTGAGGGGATGTAGGCGATCGAGTTATCGCCTGTTAACGATGGCTCGACAATGATATTAACATCTGGAGCTAAGCCAAGCGACCGCTCACATAACCGCTTTGCCGAATCAATCGCAAGCTCGGCCGTTTCGACGGGGTCCATGCGTAATGCGACAACTCCACTAAAGCCTTCGCGTGGGTTGTGTAGGGCAATGTGTTGAGAGATCAAAAATCGGATGCCGATGCGAGACAGATAAAAGCGATCGAGGAATGAAGTCAAAAAGGGGCAATCGAAAGACCCATCCGTCGAAGAGACGAGATTATTCTTGATCATTAAAACACCCTTAGCAAGTTTCGGAACAACCGAAGAGTGTCGACGCAGGATTCGCTCAAGAAGCTGAGTAAACTCCAACTCCTGCTCCTTGTTTATCGGAGGCGGGAATGAGATCAGATCCATAAAACTATCGATATACCATTGGCGGACCTCTCGGACAGGTGGAGTACTGCTCAGACCGTACGGCAAATTTTCGAGCTCAACAACCCGTTTCGCCAAACGGATGGGCAACTCTCGGCAGAGGAACTGTGCGTTCCGAATAAGCCCTGCTTCATCTACGTGTAATCCATCTTCGATTAAGGCTCTTAGGTCAAGAGACGTAATGTCACGCGATGCAAATTGACGTAATTGTGCTGTGATAACTGAACCCTGACCTGCATACGCGGGTACGTCGTAGGATCGACGAGGATTGAAGTCAAGCGCATTCGAGCCTAAATGTGGGCCTGATGTCGTGGAGGTGGAGGCCTGCGATGTTGGAAACGATACAGAACTCGAGCTCGAGGCGGATGATGCTGCTGGTACCTGACTTACAGCTTGGGTTGGAGTTAAATTAGTCGTCACTCCATTGACTGATGCAGGTGAACTCATTGACCGAAGGGGTATAGTTGACCCAGTCACATACTGAGCAGTTCGGTTCCCGGCGGATCTCACTCTGGTTTGAGCTGAACGTATAGTAAGAAGGCAGCGTGAAACCGCCGTAGTGAACATTCGCCGAGGATGGTGGTTAGTTAGATTGTGAGCTTTTGTACCGAAATCATCCCAAGGCGCTTTCAAGACGCCCATCGTGCCAACCAGGCGAATCGAGCAGTCCTTTGGGCAGAGCCTCAACGCTAATCGCGAGCCATGGAACATCGAAGCGGCTTGGTGTGTCGGGATGGCACAATCCACGACTACTTCCAGCTATCCGTAGGTGGGCAACCGCAGTCTGTAAACCGAATGCACCAGACACGAGACCGTTTCAGATTGAAGGCCTAGTTCGAGTGCGAAAAAGCTGGATCCTGCACGATGCAGAGAATGGATAGGTCTCCAAATATGTGATTCTAGTGTCTGAGATTATGTAAATCTGGAATAATGTAAAAGCCTCTTAGAATACTCGGAAGAATCCTCGATATTAATGTGTAGACATCAAGGAATTTGAAACAATTCAAACAAGGTGGATGGAGTCAAACGGCTTCTCAAGTGCTCCATTCGTTTGTCGCTGAGTAAAACTTGGGCATATCTGACTCGAGATTCGGAATAATATGTGCATTCAAGCGTAACACTGATGCGCGGATGGACGCAACCTGTTAATTTCAGTAAACTCGAAGGACATGAGAGATCCAGGTCAGGTTTATGCTGGCACAGCACCCCAAGCCCTTTGTGCGTTGCGGGAAGCGCCATCGTGAAACTGTATGATGCAACTCAAGACGTGTCACCGTGAAGTCCGATTGGTTCCTAGAGAATGTGAACCCGTCCGTACCGTTGCTGAAGAAGTCGCAGTTGTAGCCGCATCTGTTGAGGAGCTAAGTGTGGGTGAAACATAGTGCCCTGTGCCTGGGTTTGAAGCATAGTTGGTTGGGCCTGTGCCCCCTGGTCGCCGCCGTCGCGTGTCACGCTCCCCGTGCTCACGAAGCTTCTTCTCCAATTGCTGCAGTCG
>Ga0182741_1004898_pt1 | contig 12782 bp, 9 predicted proteins | sample eDN5th37CBELigOP_FD_128874 | JGI IMG/M metagenome (GOLD analysis project Ga0182741, IMG submission 128874) | Enriched Organic Plus compost microbial communities from Emeryville, California, USA - eDNA 5th pass 37_C BE-Lig OP (version 2) (version 2) ...
CGGCAGTGCCACGCTCCGACAGCGCGCGATAGGCTGCGCGACGGGAACAAGGGCGATTGGCGTGAGGACCGCCGCTGTGTAATCAGTCGCGCGTGACCACGCCCCCCTTCATAGCCGTCATCGGTGGCGGCCCGGCCGGCCTCATGGCGGCCGAGATTCTGAGCCGCAGCGGCATGGCCGTGTCCGTCTATGACCGCATGCCGTCGCTGGCCCGGAAATTTCTGATGGCCGGCCGCGGCGGGCTCAACATTACCCATAGCGAGCCGCTGGAACGGTTTCTCGCCCGCTACCGTCCTGCCGAGCCGCGCCTTCTCGGCGCCGTCCGCGCCTTCCCACCGGCGCAGACCGTGTCCTGGTGCGAAGGTCTCGGCGAGCCGACCTTCGTTGGGTCGAGCGGCCGGGTCTTTCCATCCTCCCTCAAAGCGTCGCCGCTGCTGCGCGCGTGGCTGCGCCGGCTCGAAAGCCAGGGCGTCACCGTGGCGCTGGGGCATCGCTGGACGGGATGGGACGACCGCGGCCGGCCGACCTTCGTAAGGGCCGACGGATCCGTTATCGCCGCCGAACCGGCGGCGACGATCCTGGCCCTTGGTGGCGCCAGTTGGCCCCGGCTCGGCGGCGACGGATCCTGGACCGACCCGCTCGCCGAGAGCGGAATTCCTGTCGCCCCGCTCGCCCCGAGCAATTGCGGTTTCGTCGCCGCCCTGTCCGACACGATCCGGCAGCGCCACGGCGGGCAGCCGCTCAAGCGCATCGCCGTTTCCTTCGAAGGGGAGACGGTGCGCGGCGAGGCGGTGCTGACGACCACGGGCATTGAAGGCGGCGCGGTCTACGCCCTTTCGGCGGCATTGCGCGAAGCGATCGCGGCCGGCGGCGAGGCGCTGATCCACATCGATCTTCGCCCCGATCTCCGCTTGGATGCCGTCGCCTCCAAACTGTCCGAGCCGCGCGGCAAGCGCTCGTTCTCGACGCACCTGCGCCGCGTGCTCCGTCTTTCTCCGCCGGCGATTGCCCTCGTTCGGGAAGGGCTCCGATCCCTCGCCGGCGACATCGCGTCCGACCCACGGCGCCTCGCGGCATTGATCAAGGCCGTGCCGCTGCGCCTCACCGCGCCGGCGCCGATCGACCGGGCGATCTCGAGCAGCGGCGGCGTGCGCTTCGACGCGATCGACGAGCGCTTCATGCTGCGCGCCCGCCCCGGCACCTTCGTCGCCGGCGAGATGCTGGATTGGGAAGCCCCGACCGGCGGCTACCTGCTCCAGGGCTGTCTGGCGACCGGGGCCGCCGCGGCCCGGGGTGTCCTGTCATGGCTCGCCGAACGCCAACCATCCGCGGCGGCTGCGCCGGCCCCGTGACACGCCACGGGCGGATCAGACGGCGCTCGCCTGCTCCAGCGCCTGCTTGGCGAATGCCTTGAGATCGAAGCCCGGCGCGCGCGCCATCTCCGGCGTCAGGCTGGTTGCGCCGGCAAGAAGGCGCCGTCCGGCCATGTGGTCGGCCGGGCGGTTCACGGATTCGATGCCGATCAGCCGCGATCCGGCGAAGCACAGCACCGAGAAGCTGGCCGCGGCCGGATCGCCGATCACGACCGTGTCCGTCCATCCCTGCGTCAGCCCGACCATCTGCAGCTTCAGCGTACCCTGATCGCTCCAGAACCACGGCACGGCGCCATAGGCGTGCGGTCGCCCGGTCAAGCGGGCCGCCACGCATCGCGCCTGGTCGACCGCGTTCTGCACCGATTCCAGCCGCACCCGTCGGCCGGCATCGATGCTGGGAAAGGCGGCGCAGTCGCCGATGGCGGAGATGTGCGGATCGGCGGTCAGCAGGTGCTTGTCGACGACGATGCCATTGTCGACCGGAAGGCCGGCTGCCGCCGCGAGTTCCACATTCGGCACCACGCCCACGCCGATGACGACGAGATCGGCCGGCAGGACGGAACCGTCGCTGATCTCGACCCCGTCGACATGCCCGCCGGACTGCGTCAGCCGCACGGCGCCCGTCTTGAACAGCAGTCGCGTGCCATTCTCGGCGTGATAGCGGGCGAAATAGACCGAGAGTTCCGGCGTGACCGCGCGGGCCATCACGCGGTCCAGCGCTTCCAGCACGGTCACGTCGATGCCGCGCTTGCGCAGGCCGGCAGCGATCTCCAGTCCGATGAAGCCGGCACCGATCACGACCGCCCGCTGCGCGCCGGCGAGTGCCGCGCGCAGGCGTTCGGCATCCGCCGCCGTGCGCAACAGATGGACACCGGCGCTGTCCGCGCCTTCGATATTCAGCAGCCGGTTGCGCGCGCCCGTGGCCAGGACGAGATGATCGTAGGCAAGCGTTCCCCCCGCGCGCAGAGTGACCCGGCGCGCCTGCCGGTCCACGCTGTCCACGCAATCGGCGATGAGCTCGATCTGTTCCTTGGTGAAGAACGTGGCCGGCCGCAGGTCCAGCCCCTCGCGGCTCATGTCGCCGGTCAGATAGGCCTTGGACAGCGGCGGACGCTGATAAGGCAGCCCGGGCTCGTCGCCGACCAGCAGGATGCGGCCGTCGAAGCCGTTCTGGCGCAGCGACATCGCCGTCTGGAAACCCGCCTGGCCGCCGCCGGCGATCACGATCTGCGTCATCCTCAAGCACCTGGACCGCGAATTGGGGCTGCGACCCTGGCGACCGGGAACCGCGTTGTCAACGCGGCGGCGTCGTTCACGAGATTGCCGTGATCTTGGTGTCTTACCGCGAAGGAGTGATCGCTCCGCGCCGGCGGTACCGCCGGAATTGCCCGCGATCCGCTACATTGGTTGCCCCGACAGCCACGGTTCCGTCCCGCATGCCGACGACGCCGCGTGTGCTCCTTCTCGTTGCCTCGCTGTGTTGCCTCGCCTTGCCCGCGTGGGCGCAGAACGCCGGCGCGCAGCCGAAGACCGCCGAAGCATCACCCGAGGGCGATCCGGCCAGCTTCACGGCGGAGATGTGCAGTCACATGGAGGCGACCGCAGCCGCACGCGGCCTGCCCGCGCCCTTCTTCATCCGCCTGATCTGGAAGGAAAGCCGCTTCAACCCGTCCGCAGTGAGCCCGAAAGGTGCGCAGGGCATCGCGCAATTCATGCCGGCCACCGCGGCCGAGCGCGGACTGCTCGATCCCTTCGAGCCCCGCACCGCGATCGTTGAATCCGCCAACTTCCTCGCCGAATTGCGCGCCCTGTTCGGCAATCTCGGCCTCGCGGCCGCCGCCTACAATGCCGGGCCGGAACGGGTACGCGACTGGCTCGACGGCCGACGCGGCCTGCCGCTCGAGACCCGTGACTACGTTTTCTCCATTACCGGTCTCGCAGCCGAGGACTGGCGCAATCCCGAAACCGCGGTCCCCGAAGCGCTCACCGCCATGCCCGAATTGCAGCAATGGTGCCGCACCCTGCCCACCCGTCGCGGGCCGCGCCCCGTCCAGATCGCCGAAGCGCCGCCCGACCGGCCGTGGGGCGCCCAGGTAGCCGCCAATTTCTCGCGCGACAGGGCCTTGGCCATTTACGCGCAGATCAAGCAGCGATATCCGGCGGTGCTGGGCGACGTCGCCCCTATGGTGGTGCAGGAACGCAATCTGAGCCGCGGGACCCGCCGCCTCTACACCGTCCGCGTGGGCGCCGACAGCCGCGCGGCGGCGGAAAAGATCTGCGACCGCCTCCGCAACGGCGGCGGTGCCTGCATGGTGGCGAAAAACTGAACCCTGCCCGCCTGCGCGCCCGCCCGCTTGGGCCGGCCCCGACGTTAGGCTACAGTCGGCTGTGCCGGTGCCGCCGCCGGCCGGGCTCGACTTCGCACGGACCGGCCAGACTCGAGTACAGTCGTCGTGCCGAACGCTCCCGCAACGCTCGACATCCTCCGTTCGCACCCGATCTTCGGCGTGCTTCCGGCCGCCATGATCGAACGGCTCGGCCGCTACGTGACGAAGCGCGCGGTCCGCCGCGGCGCCAGCATTTTCGCCAAGGGGGATCCCGGCAATTCTCTTCTCGCCGTGCTGTCCGGCAGCGTCCGCATCAGTATCCCGGCGGCGGACGGTCGCGAGGCTGTCCTCAACACCATCCACCCGGGCGAGATCTTCGGCGAAATCGCCCTCCTCGACGGCCGCCCGCGGACAGCCGACGCCGTCGCCGCGACCGACTGCGAGCTGATGGTGATCGAACGGCGCGACTTCATCCCGTTCGTGCAGCAGAACCCCGAGGTGGCGTTGAAGCTGATCGAGGTTCTGTGCATGCGGCTGCGCCGCACCACAGAGCAGGTCGAGGACGTCATGTTCCTCAACCTGCCCGGCCGGCTCGCCAAGACGCTCCTGCAACTGGTCGAGCGTTCCGGCGGAAAGCTGCCGTGCCGCCTGTCGATCACGCAACGCGAACTCGGCCAGATCATCGGCATGTCGCGCGAAAGCACCAACAAGCAGCTGCGCGCCTGGGAGACGCGCGACTGGCTTCGGCTCGAGCGCGGTGGCGTGCTCGTCCTCGCCACCGACCCGCTAGCCGATATTTCCGAGCTCCAGTTCGAGCCGGACCTCGGCTGACCACTAATTGTTGAGGTCCACGCCGGGATCCAGGAACTCGACCTCAACGTCGCCGACCACCAGCGAAAACATCTGGTGCAGGTTAGTTGCCAGCTCCCTTTCGCGGCCGGTGAGCTTGTCCCGCCTGGCGATCCGGCACTTCTCGATGAAGTGGATCCGCTCGCGCTCGCCGCCCCACATCGTCTTGAACCGCTTCGTCGGCGCGCCTCCGGCGCTGCGCACCGGGAACGTGCCGTGATAGGCGAGCACGGGTTTCCCGTCCACGACATCTGGGTCGAAGAAATGCGCCATGCCCTCTTCCCAGGTGCTGATGAACTCCTTGAACCGCGCCAAATCCGACACCGTGTAGGACCACACCAGCACCACGTAGCCGCGCGCCAGCATGTCCGGCTTCGGCGGCACGCTGGCGCCGGTCCGGACCTGCATCTGCACGGGAGCAACGCTCGGCGGCACGAAATCCACGTCAGCGTCGACGAGCGCACGCACGAAGTCCAACATCCGCTGTTCCGTCATGATGCTTTACCCCTCTTCGTTGCCCGCAATGTCCGGACTGCGGACGAGAATGCCACGCGCCAAGAGGTCCGCCAGTCCTTGATTGAAGTGCATGCGCGCCGTTTCGGCGTCGATCTTGCGCCCGACGCTGTCGAGAAATGCCTGCTCGACGGCGTCGAGCGACTGGCCGTCGCACAGCTCGACGATGAGCCATGCGGTGCGGTTCAGCTCGTACAAGTCCGGCTGCGCCGGCGTATAGGCGTAACATTGCCGCCATTCGGGCAGCCGCCGCAGCACCAGATCAGGACTCTTGTTCAATCGATCGCTCGGGGAGAACACGGAGATCCACGCCTCGGTTGAGATGGCTGCAGAAAGGATCGGCGGCGTCCCACCGTCCGGTGAAGGCATAGGCGGTCGAGCGGCATCCCCCGCGGGTCAGCTGCGTCGACGTGCAGTCTGGACAGGTCTCCGCGACCTGCCCCGCGCGCAGCATGCGGTACAGCGGGTGGTTCCACGTCTCCCGGAACGTCGCCGTGCGGATATTTCCGTAGTCGACGTATTCGCGCAGATAGGGACAGCCGATCGACCGTCCGAACGGATCGACTGCCGCGTTCTGCCAGCAGCAATTGCCGTCGTTCGGGTGCCAGGATTGCATCAGCGTCAGCCCCTCGGGCGCGCGCAACGCGCCGAGCACCGCCATCATCTCGTCGATCGACAATGCGAGATCGGCCCAGTTCCGCTTCGCCCGCCCCAGCGGATAGAGCCGCAGCACCCCGACCTCGTCGCAGCCGGTGTCGCGAGCGAGCTCAAGGAGTTCCTGCAGCTCGCCGGCATTGCGCCGGTTGAAGATGACGAGGAACGTGACCCGCACCCCGGCCGCGCGGAGCGCCCGTGCCCCCGACAGGGCCGCGTCGAAACTGCCGGCCGTGCCGGTCAACCCGTCATGCGTCTCGGGTTGTGCGCCCAGCATGTCGATATAGACGCGGCCGACCGGCATTTTCTTCAGGCGCGCGGCGCGGTCGGTGTCGATCAGCGTGCCGTTGGTGCGCACCGTCACGAACATCGACCGCGCCGCATGCGCCGCTATCTCTTCGAAATCCTCCCGCACGAACGGCTCGCCGCCCTCGAAGAACACGTTGATGAAGCCGTCCTTGACGAGCTGATCGATGAAACCGAGCCATTCGGTGGTGGTCAGTTCGGGCGTGGGAGCCGCGCCGCAATCGGTGTAGCAGTGCCGGCACGCGAGATTGCACCGCGCCGTCACCGAGATCGTCAGCTTGAACGGCGCCGCGAGCCACGGCACGGCAAACTCCGAACGTGTCGCATTCTGCATCATCCGGTCGGCCCCCGTCCCATCAGCGCCGTGATCGCCCGATCGATGTCGAGCGGTCCGGTTCCGTAACGCGCATGCCAGTCGATCGTGCTGTCGCCGACCACGTAGAGCAGCGGATCCATCGCCGTCGTCCGGCTCAGGCGCCCGCCCTCCTGCAGGGCCGCGCGAAAGTCGTCCGTGGTGAAGCGCAGCCGCGGCTCGTCGCGCTCGAGCGGCGCCGCCTTCTGCATCATTCGCGCGATCGCCCCGGCGACCTGCGGCGCCGCTTGGCTCGTGCCATGCATGAACACGATCTGGTTGGCCGTCCCCGACTTGGCGCCCCGCACCGCGCCGCCCTGGGCGCAGACATGCGGCCGGGTGGCATCCTCCAGCACGGCGACCGGCGGCTCGATACCCGTCCAGGGACGCGGACCGCACGAAGACAGGCGCAGCTCCGAAAAACGATCGTTGCCGTCCCGTGCGCCGCAACCGCTGACGACGATCGTCTTCGCGCCGCAGCAGATCGAACTCAGGGAGGTTTGCGCGGCGGGATGCGAATTGGTGTCGATATTCGGCGCGAACAACGTGCTCTTGGCGCCGAGATCGCGCTCTACCCAGGCATGAAGCTCGATCGGTGCCGGGGCATCGACGGCGGTCGCCGTCACGGTCCAGACGTGATTGCCACCACCATTACCGCCGGCCGCGGTCGGGTCGATCACCACGTCGACATGGTTCGGCCGCGGCGGCGTGACGGTCGTGCCGGAATGGTGCGAGGCATAGCCGATCACGCGCTCACCTGCGGTGATCAGCACCGGTGCTCCCCCGCGCGGGATCGCGAAGGAGACGGCGTCCTCGCCAAGGGCGCCGGCCGGCGCGATCAGGGTGACGGTCACATCGGCGTCGGGCGCGTACCAGACCTCCAGTTCGTTCGCGGTCTGGTCGGCCCCGTCGATGCGCCATTCGAAGCTGAAGCTCTGGCCTGTGGTGAGCGTCGCCTGGACGTGGTTGGCGATGCTGCCGGCGTTGCCGGCGCAGCAGACGATCGCCAGCATCGGCAGGGTCCCGACCGGCGCGCTGCGCCGCATCTCTTCGTATTGGGTGACGAGCGCGTCGATCTCGCGCTCGAACAGCGAGCGCCCGTCATGTGCGCCGCCCCAGGTGCCGAGGCTGAGATTGACGACGACACCATGCACCGGATGTTCGGCGCCGTGCAGCGAACGGGCTCGCGCGACGATGTACTGAACCGCATCGACCAGCCGCCCGACATCGCTGTACTGCAGGAACGAAGGCGGGCCGTCGTTCCCGGGCCCGGTCGGCCAGCGCCGCCCGCCGGCTCCACCGTCGACCCAATCCTTGGATGCGATGCCGAGTTGAACGGCGATGATCCCTGCCTTCGGCGCGACACCCTCGAACCCATCGATGGGCGAGCCTGCAGCGATCGAGGCCACGTGGGTGCCGTGCAGGCCCGCCTGTGCGGCGGCAGGATCATAGTAATTTGCCGCGGGATCGTAGCCGAGATCGTAGGCGGCCTGGCGATGTTCCGCCGTCGCTTGGTCTTCGCCGATCTCCGCGACCGCCGCGAGGAAGTGATCGAGCTGCCGCTGGATCGCCGCCGCGTCGTATTCCACGCCATACGCGAATTCCACCGGCGGCATCGGGCCGTCATCCATGATGCCGGGCGGGTTACCCGCTTCCGCGTTCTGGTCCCACAGCGCCAATATCCGCGTTGAATTGCCGTCGCGCAGGCACCGGTGCAGGAAGTCGAAGCCGTAGTCGACCACGCCGATGATGATGTTGCGCCCGTCAGAGCCTTCCCGCGCCGGCGTCCAGGGAAGGCTTGGCCGCTCGACCTGCGGTCCCGCCTCCTCTGCAGGAACCACCGGTACGCCGACCGGCCGCGCCATCTCGATCGCCCGCTGCGGCGCATCCGGGTCCGTCTCCAGCAGCCGCTCCAGATCGTCGATTTCGATTTCGTCATGACGCATTTCGAGCGCGGCGGACCGCTCGGCGGCCGAACGGACACGCGCCCGGCGCAATTGCGGGAGCGTCCGCTCCCAACGCCGTGCTGGCGGCGCTGGGGGCGCATCGGCCGCATCGGCCGCATCGCCGGCTTCGGCGCGTTCGGCCGGCGCCGCTTCGGCCGGCCGGCCCTTCAGAAGCAACGAAAAGCGCCCGTGCATGCGCAGCGCGGGAGAAAGCTTCCCGTCGGCGCGGCTGATAACGGATTGCACGAGCCAGGGATCGAGACGAACCCCATGCTTCGCGATCAGCGCCCCCAGGCGCGAAAGCACGTCAGCGGGATCGTCCGGCATGGAAGTCCGGTCCAGGTTGCTGCGGCGAAAAGGATTGTGACGGGAGACTGAAATCCGTTCAACGCAAAGTTGGCGATGGCTAACACCGCCGACACGGTTCTAAATGTGAGCCAGTTCACACTGGCTCACATTTATTGCTTGTGAGATGATCGCGGCGGATGGGTACCTCGATACAGGAACACCCCTTCGGCGGATTTTCCGACGCAGAACGTCGGCAGATCACGGTCGTCTATGTCGACATGGTCGGCTCGAGCCGGCTCGCCGCCCAGCTCGATCCGGAGGATTTCGGTGAGCTGATCGTTCGCTATCGGGCCGCCGCCGCGGCCGCGATCGACGCGCATGGCGGCTTCGTCGCCCGCTATCTCGGCGACGGCATTCTCGCCTATTGGGGCTATCCGCGCGCCCACGAGGACGATCCCCGCCGCGCCGTCAGCGCGGGCCTCGCCGTCGTCGCGGCGATGAAGGCATTCAACGAGGCTCGCGACGGCGCGGCGCCCGTTCACGTGCGCGTCGGCATCGACTCCGGCATCGTCGTCGTCGGCCAGCTCGGCCAAATGGCCGCCGGCAGCGCCGCGGATATCGTCGGCGAGGCGCCCAACACCGCCGCACGCGTGCAGAGCCTTGCCACGCCCGATTCCGTGCTTATCACCGAGACGGTGAGCCGTCTCGTCGACGGCCAATTCGACCTCGAGCCGATGCCGGGCCTGACACCCGACGGCACCGGGGGCGAAATCCAACTCTACCGCGTTCACGGGCAGCGGCTCGTCGGGCGACGGTCGCGACCGGCGCGGCCCGCGCGGATCTTCGGCCGCGAGTTCGAGCAGCGCATGCTGGAGGAATGTTGGCGCAGCGCCGCATCCGGCCAGGGGCAGACGGTTCTCCTCACCGGCGAAGCTGGGATCGGCAAGACGACATTGGCCGATCACCTGCAGCGCACGGCCCTCGCGAGCGGCGGCCTGTGCCTGCGCACGGCCTGTGCGCCGGAGACGGTCCATGCACCGCTGCTGCCGATCCGCGACCTGCTGCGCCAGAGCCTCGGCCTCGGCCAAGGGGACGAGGTCGGCACGGCCCGCGGCGAATTGAGCTTGCGCAGCCGGCTGGACGGCGATTCGGCCGCCGACCTTCTTCTCCCCCTGCTCGATCCGACCGCGTCGGAAGACGCGCTGACAGCGCTTACCGCGAGCGAGCGCAAGCGCCTTACCTTCGCCGCCGCCGTCGACCGCCTGACGCGGATGGCGACCGACACGCCGACGGCCATTGTGATCGACGACCTGCACTGGGCCGACACGTCGTCGCTCGAACTGCTCGACGCGCTGATGGCGCGGGTCGCGGTGACCCGCCTGTGCCTCCTACTCACCTGGCGGACCGGCGTGGAGACCGCCTGGATCGACCGCGCTGACGTCTCCCGCTTGCCTGTTCCGCGCCTGCGCAATCAGGCCGTGGAGGCGCTCGTCGCGGAATTGCTTTCTGACGAGCTCGATCCCGAAACACGGCAAGCGATCGTCGCCAAGGCCGAAGGCAACCCGCTCTTCGCCGAGGAACTGGTGCAGCTGGCCGGCGAGGCGCGCCGGCGTGGCGGCTCCGCGGCAATCCTCGCCCTCCCGTCATCGCTTAACGACTCGCTGGTGGCGCGCCTCGACGGGCTTGGCGAGCTGAAGCCGCTGGCACAGGTGGCCGCCGTGATCGGCCGCGAGTTCGACGATCGGGTGCTGGCCCGCGTTCTCGACCTTCCGCCCGCCGAGATCGAGACACAGCTCGCCCGTCTCGTCGCATCAGGCCTCGTCGTCGATTGGGGCGGCGGCCTGCGCACCAGCCACGGCTTCAAGCACGCGCTGGTGCGCGATGCCGCCTATAACAGCCTGCTCAAGGCGCGGCGCCGTGTCCTTCACGCCCGCACCGCCTCGGTCCTCGTCAACGACTTCCCGCAGAGCGCCGAGGCGCAGCCGGAACTGGTTGCGCACCACTACGAGGAAGCCGGCGAGATCGCCTCGGCCATCACCTGGTGGATGCGTGCCGGCGATCGCGCAAGCCGGCATTCGGCGACGACCGACGCGATCCGGGTGCTGGAACGCGGCAAGGCCCTGTTCGCCCGGCTGCCGCCGGGCGACCACGCCGTGCTCAAGGCCTCGCTGCTCAATCTCCTGGGCGGCCAATATGTCGCCAGCCGCGGCAATGCGGCGGCCCCCGTCGTCGAGAGTTTTGCCGAAGCGGCGGCACTGCTGGAGGCGACGGAGGGCGATCATGCCGGGCCGCTCTTCACCGCTCTGTGGGGCCTCCACACCCACGCGATGGTGCGCGCCGAACTGCCGCGCGCGATCGACATCGGCATGCGCATGCTGGCGCTCGCCGAACGCTCGGACGATCCCGACCGGGTTCTCCAGGCCCATCGCGTGCAGGGCCTCGCCCGTCTGCTCACCGGGGCCCATGAGGCCGCTGCCCGCCATTACGCCGAGGTTCTCGCCCGCTACGGCGCCGAGCGCCATGCGCATCATCGCTATCTCTACGGCTCGGATCCGGCCGCGGTCGTCTTCGCCCAACGCGGCTGGAGCGAATGGATCTGCGGCCATGTCGCCACCTCGGAACGCAGCGCCGCCGACGGGTGCGCTTACGCCCGCGCCGCCGTGCACCCGCACTCGCTCGTTCATGCGGTGGGGGTCGATGCCTGGCGCCTGCTGACCGGGCGCGAATATCGGCGAGCGGCGGCCGCGGCGGAGGAGGCCCGTCACGAAGCCGATCGGCACGGCTTTCCCTATTGGCTCGCATGGTGCGACATCGTCGCAGCCGCAGCAGAGCGGCCGCGGGACCCGGCACACGCCGCCGCGGCGCTCGCCTCTGCGATCGCGCGCTACCGCCTCACCGGGGCGCGCCAACAGGTGCCGTATGCGCTGGCTCTGCAGGCGGAATGTCTGGTCGACGCCGATCGCCCGGACGAGGCGCTACCGCTGCTCGACGAGGCTTCGGCGCTGGTCGAGGAAACCGGCGTGCGTCTTTACGAGGCGGAGATCCTGCGCCTGCGCGCCTGCGTCCGTCACCGGCTCGGCGACACGGCCACGGCCGACGACGACCTCGCCCACGCCATCGACATTGCCCGGGCTCAAGGCGCGCGCACGTTTCTGCTACGCAGTTTCGTCACCGGGCTCGGCTGGAGGCCCACCGACGAAAACACCCGCCGATCACTGGCGGACGTCCTCGCCGGACTGCACGCGGAGCCCGATACGCCCGACCTGCGCGAGGCCCGCCGCCTGGCCGGCGGCGGTGACCATTCATCGGCTCAGTAGAGCCAGCGCGCCGGGACCAGCACCAGCGCCGGGAACAGCACCAGCAACGCCAACACGACGAGTTCCGCGAGGAGGAACGGCGCCACGCCGCGGATCACCGCGGCGAGGTCGACCCGTGCCACGGCGGAGACGACGTTCAGCACCGTCCCCACCGGGGGCGTGATCAGGCCGATAGCCGTGTTCATGATGAACAGCACGCCGAAATAGACCGGATCGATCCCGGCCTGTTTCACGATCGGCATCAGCACCGGCGTCAGGATCAGGATGGTGGGGATGAAGTCGAGCGCGGTTCCCACCATCACCACCAGCACCATGATCGCCGCCATCAGCAGGATCTTGTCGCCCTGGAACGGAGCCAGCAGCGCATTGATCTGGCCGGGAATGTCCGCGATCGCGATCATGTAGGCCGCGACCGCCGCAGCGGCCACCAGGAACATCACGGCCGCGGTCGTGCGGATCGCGGAAACAAAGCACTTGTATAGCGCTTGCAGCGTCAGCTCTCGGTAGACGAAAACGCCGATTGCGATCGAGTAGACGGCGGCGACGACCGCGGCTTCGGTCGGCGTGAACACGCCGGCCTTCAGGCCGCCGACGATGATCACCGGCAGCATCAGCGCCAGGGTGGCATCGATCATCGTGCGACCGGCCTCGCGCCATGTGCGGCGCGGCAGCACCGCGATCTCCTCCCTGCGGGTGATGAACCACCAGGTGAAGGCCAGCGCGATGCCCATCAGCACGCCCGGCACGATGCCGGCCAGAAACAGCTTCGAAATCGATACGCCGCCGGCAACGCCGAACACGATGTAGCCGATCGACGGCGGGATGACCGGCGCGATGATGCCGCCGGACGCCATCAA
>Ga0182741_1004899_pt1 | contig 12779 bp, 12 predicted proteins | sample eDN5th37CBELigOP_FD_128874 | JGI IMG/M metagenome (GOLD analysis project Ga0182741, IMG submission 128874) | Enriched Organic Plus compost microbial communities from Emeryville, California, USA - eDNA 5th pass 37_C BE-Lig OP (version 2) (version 2) ...
CCTAAACTAATCATCATTCCCAATGAATACGCAAATTGCTTATTTGTTGGAGACAGGTGATGTCGACTAAGAACGGGACGGATCGAGAGCCAGACCGGCGTCGGTGGCTCTCGGTGCTGGCCAAGGCCCCCGCCCAGGACGTGATCTTCGCGTGGGAGGCCCTGCCCGACCGGCCCGCCTTCACGGCGCTGCGCCCGCCCGAGAACGGCATGGTTCTCGTGCGTGGCCGAATGGGCGGCACGGGCGACGCCTTCAACTTCGGCGAGATGACCGTCACCCGCGCCGCCGTCCGCCTGGAAACCGGCGAAACCGGCGTCGGATACGTCGCAGGCCGCAGCCATCGTCATGCCGAGATCGCTGCGGCCGTGGACGCGATGATGCAGTCGGCCAACCTCCGCGCGGCCGTCGAGGAGGCCGTGATCGGGCGCCTCGAAGAGGCCCAGCTCCAACGACGCGAGGTCGCCGCGCGCAAAGCCGCCGCGACCAAGGTCGAGTTCTTCACGATGGTTCGTTAGGCCGAGGATCGGTAGTGATGGACGCAATTGCAGCACAACCGGGTTTCTCCGACCCGGGCCGGGACTCCCAGAAGGTCTTCCGCGTCCTCATGGACGCGATAGCCCGCCCCGGAACCCTCGGGAAGACGCCGGTCGCCCTTGATCCGCCGGCAGGTCTCGGCGCAGCCGCGGCGGCGATCGGCCTGGCGCTCTTCGACTTCGAAACGCGCGTCTGGCTCGACGACAAGATCGGCTCGGACGAGGTGGCCGGCTGGCTCCGTTTCCACTGCGGCTGCCCGCTGACGGCCGATCCCGCGCAAGCGCACTTCGCGCTGATCGGCGATTTCGGTTCGGCGCCGCCGCTCTCGGCCTTCATGCAGGGCGATCCGCGCTACCCGGACCAGAGCACGACCTTGGTCTTCGAAGTTCCTGCGCTCGCAGGCGGGCTTCCGGTCGAGATCACGGGGCCCGGAATTCGCGACGCCGTCGTGATCTCGCCAGTGGGACCGGACGCGCAATTCTGGAGCGCGGTGCAGGACAATCACGAGCAGTTCCAGTGTGGCGTCGACCTGATCTTCACCGCCGGCGAGGCCCTGATGGGGCTGCCCCGCTCGTCCAGCGTCACGCCCAAGGAGGGCTGAGAATGGCCTATGTAGCTGTCAAGGGCGGCGAGGCCGCCATCGCCAACGCCCACCGCTGGCTTGCGGAAGAGCGGCGCGGAGATCCCTCGGTTCCCGAACTCGACGTGACCCAGATCCGCGAGCAACTCTCGCTCGCGATCGACCGGGTGATGTGCGAGGGCTCCTGCTACGATCGCGACCTTGCGGCGCTGGCCATCAAGCAGGCCCGCGGCGACATCCAGGAAGCGGTCTTCATGATCCGCGCCTATCGCACCACCCTGCCGCGTTTCGGTGCGTCGGAGCCTCTGAACACCGTCGAGATGCGCGCCGTTCGCCGCGTTTCCGCCGCCTTCAAGGACATTCCAGGCGGCCAGGTCCTTGGGCCGACCTTCGACTACACCCATCGCCTCCTGGACTTTACGCTGGCGGCCAACGGCGGGGCCGAGGCGCCGCCGGCCCTCGAGGCTGAGGAACCACAGCAATATCCGATGCCCAACATCGGCTCGGTCTTCGCGCACGAGGACCTGCTGGAAAGCGACGCGCCCACACCGGACGCCCCCGAGCCTTATGACCTCACCCGGCAGCCGATGCGGTTCCCGGCCGGTCGGGACCAACGTCTCCAGGCGCTCGCGCGCGGTGACGAGGGCTTCCTGCTGGGCCTGGCCTATTCGGGCATGCGCGGCTGGGGCAACGCTCACCCCCTATGCGGCGAAATCCGCTACGGCGACGTCTCCGTCGAGTTCGTTCCCGAGGAGCTGGGCTTTCCGATCGAGATCGGCGAACTCCTCCTGACCGAGTGCGTGATGATCACGGGAAGCGCCCAAGGCGGAAACAAGGCTCCGCAATATGGGCGGGGCTACGGTCTCGTCTTCGGGCATTGCGAACGCAAATCCATGAGCATGGCGATGATCGACATCGCCCTGAAGGCGGCCGATGCGGGCGATGCCGTGAACGCCCCGGTGAAGGACGAGGAGTTCGTCCTCTATCACAGCGACAACGTCGAAGCCTCGGGCTTCGTGCAGCACCTGAAGCTTCCGCACTACGTCGACTTCCAGGCCGGGCTGCTGACGATCCGCAAGCTGAGGGCCGAGTACTTCGAGCGACAGCGGACCGCCCAAGAGGCGCAAGCGGCCGCGCCCACCGCAACCGAGGAACTGGTGTGATGAACCCGCAGAAATCGAACCAGCCGGCGCAGCAGTACAGCTACGCCTACCTCGACGAGCAGACCAAGCGGATGATCCGCCGCTCGATCCTGAAGGCCCTTGCCATTCCGGGCTATCAAGTGCCGTTCGGATCGCGTGAGATGCCGGTTCCCTACGGCTGGGGCACCGGCGGCATTCAGGTGACGGCGGCCCTGATCGGCCCGGACGACGTCTTCAAGTGCATCGACCAGGGCGCGGACGACACCACCAACGCCGTCTCGATCCGCCAGTTCTTCGCCAAGGTCGCCGACGTCGCCACCACCGAGGACACCAGCGAGGCGACGATCATCCAGTCGCGTCACCGCATCCCCGAAAAGACGCTGAAGCAGGGCCAGATCATGGTCATGCAGGTTCCCCAGCCGGAACCGCTGCGGACCATGGAAGCGCGGGAAACCGAGACCCGGGCGATGCACGCCTATGAGGAATACGGCGTGCAATACGTGTCGCTCTATCAGAGCGTCGCAGCCCACGGCCGCATAACGATCGGCGCGACCTATCCGGTGATGGTCAACGAACGCTACCTGATGGGACCATCGCCGATCCCCAAGTTCGACAATCCGAAGATCAACCAGAGCGAAGCGATCATGCTGTTCGGCGCAGGCCGCGAAAAGCGGATCTACGCCGTGCCGCCTCACACCGACGTGCGGAGCCTGGACTTCGAAGACTACCCCTTCGAGGTCCAGACCTGGGACGAGATCTGCGCCCTGTGCGGCTCGGAAGACTCCTATCTGGACGAGGTCGTCCTCGACGATCAGGGGAACCGCATGTTCGTCTGTTCCGACACGCACCATTGTTCGGTGCGTCGGGACGCTGGCCACGCCGGTCCGCTTGCGGGCCACGCCCTGGGATCGGCAAAGGAAGCCGCCGAATGAACGCCATGTCTCAAATCGTCGAGCCGCTCCCGCTCCTGCGCGTGACACGGCTGACCAAGGCTTTCGGCCCGGTCGTCGCCTGCCGAAACATCAGTTTCGACCTCTATCCGGGCGAAGTGCTGGGCATCGTCGGTGAAAGCGGCTCGGGCAAGACCACCCTGCTCAACTGCATCTCCGGCCGGATGCAGCCTGATGAGGGAGAGGTGGCCTTCGCCACCCGCCGACTGGGGCTCACCGACATCTACAACCTGCCCGAACCCGATCGCCGGCGGATGCAGCGCGAGGAGTGGGGCTTCGTTCATCAGAGCGCCCGTGAGGGCCTGCGCATGCGGGCCACGGCGAGCGCGAACGTGGCCGAGCCGCTGATGAACATGGGCGGCCGGCACTATGGGAGGATGCGAGCGGAGACCGAGCGTTGGTTCAATCGCGTCGAGCTCGATCCGGCGCGGCTCGACGGCCAGCCCCGGCTGTTCTCGGGCGGCATGCAGCAACGGGTTCAGATCGCCCGCAACCTGATCCATGGCCCGCGCATGGTGTTCATGGACGAGCCCACCGGCGGTCTCGACGTTTCGGTCCAAGCCCGACTTCTCGACCTGATGCGCGAACTGGTGCGTGACCTTGGCCTGGCTGTCGTGCTCGTCACCCACGACATGGCCGTCGCGCGGCTCCTGGCCGATCGGCTGCTGGTCATGAAACAGGGCGACGTCGTCGAGAGCGGCCTGACCGACCAGGTGCTCGACGATCCGCAGCACCCCTACAGCCAACTCCTCGTCTCCTCCGTCCTGCAGATCTAGAGGCCGCCATGCACAACGAACCGCTGATCGTGGTCGAGGACCTGGGCAAGACCTTCGTCCTGCACAACGCCGCCGGCGCGGCCATTCCCGTCTTCCAAGGCCTGCGCCTCGACGTCGGGCCGGGCGAGTGCGTGGTCCTGGCGGGCGAGTCCGGCGTCGGCAAGTCGACCCTGATGCGCTCGATCTACGGCAACTATCTCCCGACGAGCGGCGGCGTGCGCGTGCTGCACGACGGCGCATATGTCGACATCACCCGCGCCGAGCCGCACCGGGTGCTGGAGGTCCGTCGCCGGACGCTGGGCTATGTCAGCCAGTTCCTTCGGGTCATTCCGCGCATCCCGACGCTTCAGCTGGTCATGGAGCCGTTGCTCGAGAACGGGGTGGCGGAGGACGAGGCCCGCGAGCGGGCCAGCGCCCTGCTCACCGACCTTCGCCTGCCGCGGGCGCACTGGGATCTGCCGCCCGCCACCTTCTCGGGCGGAGAGCAGCAGCGGGTGAACATCGCCCGAAGCTTCATCCGTGAATATCCGGTGCTGCTGCTGGACGAACCCACCGCTTCCCTCGATGCTGAGAACCGGGCCATCGTCGTGTCGCTGATCCGGCGGGCGCTTGCAAAGGGTGCGGCGATGATCGGCATCTTCCACGATCATGACGTGCGCGACGCTGTCGCCACGCGGCTGTTCGAGGTCGTCCAGTTCAAGGCCGCTGCATGACCGCGCGCTATGCGATCTACTACGCTCCGGCGAAGGACGATCCCCTGTGGGCCAAGGCCAGCGCCTGGCTGGGACGCGACGCCTATGACGGCCGCTCCATTACGCGGCCGGACGTGGCCGAACTCCAGGATATCGATCTCGACGCGCTGACCGCCGATCCGCGGGGCTATGGCTTCCACGCCACCCTGAAGGCTCCATTCGAGCTCGCCGACGGGGCGACGGAAGAGGAACTGCTCGCCTTCGCCCAGACTTTCGCCGCCGGCCGGATCGCCTTCGAAGGACGTTTGGCGCCGGCGGCGCTCGGCCGTTTCCTCGCCCTGCGTCTGGAAGAGCCCTCTGTGGCCATGGACGCGCTGGCCGCGGACTGCGTGCGAGCGTTCGATCCGTTCCGCGCCCCGCTCTCGGCGTTCGATCTCGCCCGGAGGCGGAAGTCGCCCCTAAGTCCGGAGCAGGACGCGCGCCTCGTCGAGTGGGGCTATCCGTACATCTTCGACGACTTCCGGTTCCACATGACCCTGACCGGCAAGGTCGCCGATGGGCAGGTTTTCGCCCGGATCCTCTCGAAACTGTCCGATATGTTCCCCGCCCAGACGCACCGGTTCGACGCAATCGCGGTCTTCAAGCAGGATTCGAGAGGCGAACCCTTCCGGACCATTTCCCGGGCGAGCTTCGCCGCGACGACCGTCAGCCCCTGATCGCCTGGACCAGCCGGACGACGCCCGCTTCCGGCGGGCCGTCGTTGGCGATGGCGATCACATCGTCCCCGATCACCGGAACAGCCTGGGCTCGCGCCAACCTCCGAGCGATTTCCGCCGCCGTCTCGCGGCCGCGCGCCGCGAGACGTTCGGCGAGCGCCTGGGGATCGGCGGTCACCGAGACGATCCGCACCTCGCCCACGCAAAGCGCCCGGGCCTGGTCCAGGACCGCGCGGGAGACGTTGACGACGACAGTGGCGCCGGACGCGAGCGCCTCGCTCGCCGCGGCGGGCACGCCATAGCCCAACCCGTGCGCACGCCAGGAAAGGAGATAGGCGCCCGCCGCTTCGCGGCTTTCGAACTCGTCAGGCGTGACGGGAATGTGGTTTTCGCCGCCGGCCTCCCGCGCCCGCGTGATCTCCCGCCGCGGAAAGAGCACGGAACGATCTTCACGCAGGGCGATGCGGGCGCCGTGCAGCAGCGTGTCCTTTCCGACTCCGGAAGGGCCGACCACCAGGACCAGTCGGCCAGGCCGCGGCGCAAGGCCGCCCGCCTTCCGGAATGTCGCAAGCGCGCTCATGGCTGGGATCGAGGAGTTAGCACGTAGGGCGGTCAGGCCGCCATGGCGAAGGACTGGCGGCCATAGATACGATCGACGACCTCGGCCGTCAGTTCCGACGGCGCCCCGTCGAACACCACCGCGCCGGCCGCCATGGCGATGACGCGGGTGCAATAGCGGCGCGCGACATCCAGGCTGTGCAGGTTGACGATCACCGGCGCCCCGCGTTCGCGGCAGATGCGCTGCAGGGCGTTCATCACCGCCTCGGCGTTGACCGGGTCGAGGGAGGCGATGGGCTCGTCGGCCAGGACGAGTTCGGGGTCTTGCAGCATGGCGCGGGCGATCGCCACGCGCTGCTGCTGACCGCCTGAGAGGGTGCCGGCGCGCTGGAGCGCGGCGTGCGCCATGTCGAGGGTCTCGAGTTCGAGGATGGCGCGCGCGCGATCCTCCCGCGGGAAGAACTTGATGAGAGACGGCGCCAGCGGACGCTCGGCGACCACGCCGACGAGGACGTTGGTGATCACGTCCAGCCTGGGGCACAGATTGAACTGCTGGAAGATCATGGCGCAACGCCGCCGCCACTGGCGCAGCGCCTTGCCCTTGAGGGCGGTCACCGGAACGCCATCCCAGGTGATTGAACCGGTGGTGGGATCGCCCAGGCGATTGATCATCCGCAGGAGCGTGGATTTCCCCGCGCCGGACCGGCCGATCACTCCGACCAGCTCGCCTCTTCCGCAGACGAAGGAGACATTATCGACGGCGACCTTGTCGCCAAAGCGCTTGGTGACGCCGTGCAGTTCGAGCATCGGACCTCCGTCTGCGTTTCAGGAAGGCTAAGGCCGCGCCGTGACCCGGGAATGACGGACGGCGCGGCCGGCAAGTCGACGAAAGGGCGATTTGTCCGCCCTCGCCGGCCGATCAGAAGTTCACCCGCACCCCGGCGAGATATTTGCGGCCGAAGGTCTCCACCTCGTACGGACGGTCCTCCCTGCCCTGGTAGCGGACGCCGTTCTCGTTGGTGAGGTTGTTCGCATCTAGGAAGAAGGAGACCTGCTCGTTCACCTGGTAACGGACGGAGAGATCGAGGCGCTGGGTCGCGTCCCAGTAGAGGTTGGAGTTGGCCGTGCTGCCGCTCGGGAAGACCTCGTCGAGCCAGTCGGTGCGGTGCTGGTAGGTGAGCCGGGTGGAGAGGCCGTACTTCTCGTAGAACAGCGTGGCGCCCAGGATCCGGTCCGATGTGCCGGGGAACTTCACGGTCTCTCCCTCCGGCGTCTTGAACTCGCCGGTGGTGAAGGAGAGGCTGCCCTGGAAGCCGAAGCCGGAAAGCCAACCGGGCAGGAAGGTCCAGGGCTGGTAGTACACGAACTCCAGGCCGCTCAGATGCCCGCTCTTGCCGTTGAAGACCGAGCTCAGCAGGTAGCCGCGGCGGTCCATGCCGTCGAAGTTGTAGTTCTCGTTGTCGATCACCTCGGTGGAGTCGAATAGGACATCCTTCACCTCGCGATGGTAGGCGCTCACCGACAGCAGGGCGTCAGGCGAGAAGTACCATTCGGCGGAGAGGTCGACGCCGTAGGCGGTTTCCGGCTTCAGGTCCGGGTTGCCGCCCGAGACGGTCTGGGCCGTATCGTTGACCGTCACCGTCGCACGCATGTCGGCGAGGCTCGGGCGGGCCGAACCGGAGATGAAGGCCGCGCGGAGCTTCATGTCGTCCCGGAAGTCGTAGGTATAGTGGATGCTCGGGAAGACCTTGGTGATCTTGTTCGACACGTTCACCGGCTCGAGCACGCCGCCGACATTGGCCAGACCATCCGTGTCGATCTTGGTGTGCTCGACCCGCAGGCCGATCACCAGGTGATGGCGCGACCAGTCCCAGCTGTTCATGGCGTAGGCCGCGGCCACGGTCTCGTCCACCGTGTTGGCCGCCCGCGGATCGAAGTCGTAGACGGCGTAGTTGCCGGTCCCGGCCTCGTTCGCCGCCCGCGCCGCGGCCATCAGGGCGTCGAGCTGCTTCCGCATGGTCTTGTTGTCGATGAGGGTGGCGGTGAAGCCTCGGTCGTGAGTCGTGTCCCAGGGGACGGTCGTCACGAGGTCGAGCGGCGTCCACGGCAGGCCGAGCTCGGCGGAGACCTGGCGGAGGTTGAAGCCTGACCGATTGCCGGAAACCACCGTACCGTCCGCACGGACCAGCGCGACGGTCTGGCTGTCCTGCGACCGGTCGTCGATCTGGAAGCCGGCGCGGAAATGGGAGTCGGCGCCGAAGCTCGACCACTCCCGGTCGACGTCGAGCTTGGCGGTGATCGCTTCGGTTTCGAGTTGCTCGCTGGATTCCGTCGCGAACTCCTCGGTCAAGGAAAGCTGATTGAGCGAGGTCCGCCGTGAGCCGCGGGTCGGGACGCCGTTGACGAGAACGGTGTCGTAGAGGGTCGCCTTGGGAAAGCCGCCCGGCCTTGCGTTCACCTGCACCTGCATGGAGGGCAGGTAGACGCTGTTGGCGGCGCTCGGAACCGAGCTCAGGCCGCTCGAAATCTGCTGGGTGACGCTGGGATAGTGGGTGTTGAACTCGGTCGAGGTGTAGGCGAGGTCCCAGTCCAGGTTCCAGCCGCCGAGCTTGTGGTCGCCGTGCAGCACGGTGAACCAGACGCCGTTGGAATAGACGCCGTCGGCGAAGGAGCCGTCCTGCGGCACGCCCACGAGGTCGGCGGTCTCGAAATTGCGGGTCCCGGAATAGGCCTTGTCGTACTGGAAGCGGTACCAGTTGCGCTGTTCGAAGTCGTTGAACTCGGTCTTCAGGTGCGTCAGCGAGAACCGGTGGTTGTCCGACGGCGCATACTCGACGCGCGCGGAGTAGGACTCGGTCTGCCGCTCGATGATGTACTTGGTGAACCTCATCTGAGTGAGGCCGACAGCGTCGAAGCGGGGCTCGGAGTTGTCCGTCTGCTGCTCGAACGAATAGTGCGATCCGATCAGGCTGAAGCCCCAGGTGTCGTTCGCCCAAGAGACCTTGCCCGAATACTGCTTCACCGGCCCGTCGCCCAGGTCGACGAAGCCGCCGCCCAGGTCCGCATAGGCGTGAAAGCCGGGGTTCGCGAGCGGCGAATAGGTCGCGATGTTCACCCGGCCGGCCAGCGCTTCGGCGGGCATGTCGGGGGTCAGGGTCTTGTTGAGGATCACCTCGCTGATCTGCGCCGCCGGCACGGAGTCGAAGCGGAAGATACGGTCTTCCGCGCCCAGCACGTTGACGCCGTCCAGGGCCACCGTCGTCCAGCGCGTCGGCGCGCCGCGGATCTGAATGTAGCGTTCCTGTCCCTGGTCGCGCTGCACGCCTACGCCAGGCAGGCGGGCCAGGGCGGCGGCGGCCGTCGCGTCAGGGAAGCGACCGATGGTGTCGGCGGCGATGACGTTGACGATGTTGTCGGCCTCCCGCTGGATCTCCAACGACTTCACCAGGCTGTCGCGGATCGGCGAGGCGGTCACCACGAGTTCGGAGACCGAGGCTTCGTCCGCCTCCTCGGCGAAGGCCGGCGTCGCGGCGACCACCGCCAAGGGCAGCGCAACCCCCATCATCAGCAGGCGGCGTAGTTGAACCTTGGAGAAGGCGCCGGCGTCGTTCGTCGTCATCTGTCACCCCACGTGTCCCGTAGACCAATGGGGCGGGAGGCTTAGACGCCGCTCATGTCGTGAACGTCTTAGTTTGATGACCCGCAGGTATTTCAGCGCGAAGTTGTCGATCCATGAGGAGCGACACAACCATCGGCGGCGACGCCGAGCCTATAGTTACCTCAGATTTCAGAATAGGATCGCCTCACCGGCTTCGATCAACTCCCCTACCCGAACGGATCGACCAATAAACGCGACCTATGTGAAAATTATAGCCGAGCGTCGTCACTAGTCTTGCGACCAAATCAAGAGTTTGTCGCACCGAGCGTAAAGGCCGGACAAATCCAAACTCTGTCCGCCGAAAGCCGCCGCCCCCTGTCACACCCGCGACATTGCGCGCTGGCATGCCCCTGTCGTCCACCGGGGATTGGCGTTGAGGCAAATGAAAACCTTGCACATTCGAGCGCTGACGCTCGCCCTGACGGGCGCCGCCATCGCCGTCGGCTCGACCCTCGGCGGTTGCGAGCGCAAGTCGGAACTGAGCGGCTGGCGGGCGGAGATGAAGGAAGTCCGCTTCGCCATGATGGCTTCGGAGGAAGATCCGACGCTGACCCGGAAACTCGATCTCTACAAAGACTATTTCGCCCGCGCGACGGGTCTGCCCGTCAGGCTCTATGAAGCGTCGGACTACAACGGGAAGATCCAGGCGATCTCGTCGGGCCAGGTCGACATCACTCTGCTGGCCAGCGCCTCCTACGCCAATGTCGATGCGCAGATCGGTGAGCTCGCCAAGCCGATCCTGACCGTCCGGCGCGCGGACGGCGAGCTCGGCTACTATTCGATGTTCCTCGTCCGCGCCGACAGCCCCTACCACGAGCTTGCCGATCTGAAGGGCAAGACCATGGGCTATGTCGATCTCAACTCGACCTCTGGCTACCTCTATCCACGCGCCAAGATGCGCAAGGAAGGCATCGATCCGGACACCTTCTTCGGGAAGGTGGCGATCGCCGGCGGACACACCCAGGCGATCATGGCCCTGGAGAACGGTCAGTTCGACGCCACGGTCATCAATGTCGGCGGGGGCGATCCGGTGGCAGGCTTTACGACGGGCGCCCAGTTCACCATGGCGCGCCGCGGGCTGGTGAAGCTGGAGGATTTCCGGCCGGTCTGGACAGTGGGGCCGATCGCCACCACGGCGGTCGTGGTTCGGAGCGACCGTCCCCAAGCCTTCATCGATCTGATGCGCGGCGCCATGGCCGCCCTTCCCTATGACGAGCCGGAAACGTGGGAGGGAGGCGGTCAGACCGACGGGACCACCCTGACCAGCGTCGACCGCGAGCACTATCGCGAGGTGATCGATCTGCGCCACGAAGAGCTGGTGCGCCGCAGGACCGGCGCCTCGGCCGGGCCCGCAAGCTCATGATGCGCCTGGCCGCTCCCCTGCTCGCCGCAATGGCCCTGAGCGTCGCGCCCAGCCAGGCGAGCGCGCCGACCACGCCGCTTCGGATCGCCACCCTGACGGAGGAGGCCGCGCCCTGCGCCCCGCTGGCGGCGGACGCACCGGCTGGGGAGCGGGCCTACTTCGCGCTTCTCTCCCGGAGGCTCGAAAGACAGGTGCTGAGCTGTCCGATGGCGAGCCGCGCGGCAGCGGCCGCGGCTCTCGCGAGCGGAGGGGCTGATCTGGCCGTCCTCGACGCGGCGTCCTTTCGGCCGGTGGCGACCACCACCCGTTCGATCCTGACGGTGAGGCCCAAGGATCAGTTCTCGCGCATCGCCGTCGTGGTGGCGGTCCGCGCCGATGACGAGCGGCGCACCCTTGCGGACCTGCGCGGCGCGGCCGTCGCCTTCGGCGGGGCCAACCGCTCCTATTATGACCGGCCATTGCGCGCCTTGGCCGATCAAGGTGTCGGCGAGGGCTACTTCCGCACACATGTAAAGGCCGCCTCGGCCGAAGAGGCGCTCGAAATGCTTCGCGACGGCAAAGTAGACGTCCTGGCGCTTCACGCCGGCGCGTGGCGACAGGTCTGCCTCAAGGTGAAGGGCAAGAGCCGTTGCGACGAACTCAGGGTCGCCTGGCGCGGACGACCACGGGCCACCCTCGCCATCGTGGCTCCTAACACCATGCCCCTGGAAACGCGCTACCGCCTCATCGGCGTCCACGTGGCCATGCATCAGGAGGCGCCGTCCGCCTTCGCTTGGGCCTCGGCGTGGATGCCGAACGGAGCGGAGTTCGAACCGACAGAGAGCGACGCCTTGATCCTCACCTCGAGCGCGGCGCCCCGATGAGCGCCCAAGACCTTTCCGGCGCGGTTCTTGATTTCGAGCACCGCCGGCGGCTCGCCCTTCGCAGACAACGCTTGCAGTCAGCCGTGGGCATCGGCCTCTTTTCGCTGCTGCTGGCGATCTCGCTCCAGCGGAGCGAGGTGTTCGCGCTCCGCGGCGGCGGCGACCCCTTCGCGCGCTTCATCGATTTCCTCGAACTGATGACGCCGACGCTGCGCGCCGAGTCCCTCTTTGCGGGGCGGACTGTGGAGGGGTCGCTCGGCTGGTGGTTCTATGACCTGCCGCTCTGGCTCGAGGCGCTCCTGCAGACCTTCGAAATGGCGGTGTTCGGGACGGTCCTCGGCGCGCTGGGCGCCGCCTTGGCCGCCTTCGGCTGCGCACGCAATCTGAACAGCTCGGCTCCGGTTCGATTTGCGATCCGGCGCACGCTGGAAGCTATCCGGACCATGCCGGATATCATCATGGCCCTGATCATGGTGGCCGCGTTCGGCGTCGGGCCGCTGGCGGGCGTGATCGCGCTCAGCATCACCACCATGGGCTCCCTCGGGAAACTTTTCTCCGAAACCAACGAGGAGGTCGATCCCCGGCAGCTCGAAGCGCTCGATGCGGCGGGGGCGGGCCTGCTGCGCAAGATCCGCTACGGCGTCATCCCGCAGGTGCTGCCGCAGTACGCCTCCTACGTGCTGATCCGGCTGGAGGGGAACCTGGCGGCGGCCGCCGCGCTCGGCATCGTCGGCGCCGGCGGCATCGGCCTCGAGCTCCAGCGCGCCATCACCTACACCGAGTTCGACACCTATCTGGCGATCCTCATGCTGATCGTCGGGATGATCTTCGTTCTCGACCTGGCTTCGGAAGCGATACGCCATCGGCTGCTGGGCTTCGAAGGCGTCGTCAAGGCCGCGCCGCAGGGCGGGGAGCGGCTCCGCAACCTGCTTCTCACGCTCGGCGCC
>Ga0182741_1004902_pt1 | contig 12772 bp, 8 predicted proteins | sample eDN5th37CBELigOP_FD_128874 | JGI IMG/M metagenome (GOLD analysis project Ga0182741, IMG submission 128874) | Enriched Organic Plus compost microbial communities from Emeryville, California, USA - eDNA 5th pass 37_C BE-Lig OP (version 2) (version 2) ...
CGGCCAGGCGCCGGCCACCATCGATGAAGACCCGGGCGTGAAGTTCGTGCGCGGCGTGTACGCCGAGTTCAAGCGCCGCGGTTCGGCCACGGTGGTGATGGGCGCCTCGTTCCGCTCGACCGCACAGATCGAGGCGCTGGCCGGCTGCGACCGCCTGACCATCTCGCCGGACCTGCTGGAGAAGCTCGACGCCGACATGGGCGAGCTGCCGCGCAAGCTCTCGCCGCAGCCGGCCGAGGCAGTCAACGTCGCGGCGATCGATGAAGCGAAGTTCGATGCGGACATGGCCGCCGACCCGATGGCCACCGAGAAGCTGGCCACCGGCATCGACGCCTTCGCCAAGGACCTGCAGGCGCTGCGCCAGCGCATCGCCGACGAACTGGCCCGCCGGATGCCCGCAGGCACCCCGGCCGCTGCCCACGGCGGCCACTGATTCCCCCCAGGTTCCGTTACCGGTTGCTCTCTCCCCCTTCCGGTATCGCAGCGACCGTGCCCCATGGCCCGGTCGCTTTTTTTTGCCGCGCCGTTATGCGGAGTTCCGCATCGGTCGCCCGCGTTTCGTGCTATCGGCGCGCACCCCGCCCTCAGGACCATGGCAGAGGCGCCATTGCGTCCTTTGCCGTCGTGGCATGCGCGACGCGTGCGCGGCCGACACACTTCTCGGGGAGGGGATATGAGGGTTTTACGGAAACGCAGCATCATCGCCAGCGCCATCGCCGCCGTGCTGCTGCCGGCGCCGGCCATGGCGCAGGAGACGAAGGACGGGGATACCACCACGTCGCTGGACAAGGTGGAAGTCACCGGCTCGCGCATCAAGCGCACCGAGATCGAGGGCATCGACCCGGTGCAGGTGGTCACCGCGCAGGATCTCGAGCACCAGGGCTTCGCCAACGTCTACGACGCGCTGTCGAACCTGTCGGTGAACACCGGCATCTTCGTCGGCGAGGAAAGCACCAACAACTTCAACGCCAATGCGCAGGCGCTGAACCTGCGCGACTTCGGCCCCGGCTACACGCTGGTGCTGCTCAACGGCCGCCGCATCCCGGTGCTGCCCAAGCCGTCGGGTGGGGTGAGCGGCAACGTCACCAACCTGGCGATGATCCCGACCTCGGCGGTGGACCGCGTCGAGATCCTGACCAGCGGCGCGTCGGCCATCTACGGTTCGGACGCGGTGGCCGGCGTGGTCAACGTCATCCTCAAGGACCGGATCGAGGGCACCACCGTGTCCTGGCGCCACGGCGACACCGTGCATGGCGGCGGCCGCTCCGAGCGCGCCACGCTCACCACCGGCTTCGAGTTCGGCGACACGCGCATCAGCGCCGGGCTGGAATGGGACAAGCGCTGGCCGATCCGCGGCGACCAGCGCAGCTGGTTCGCCTCGCCCGACCGCTCGCCCGACCCCGCGTACCGCGAACCGACACAGGTGATGTCGTTCTGGGACCGCGACACCGGCTGGGACCTGCTGGACATCGGCAACCGCTGCGGCGCGCTGGGCTACGAGGCGGTGCGCCCGGGCTGGGCCGGCGACGGCAGCGAGAAGTACTGCGGCGACAACGATTTCGACAGCTACACCGTGCGCAACGGCCGCAAGCGCCTGTTCGGCTTCCTCAACCTCAGCCACCGCCTCGGCGACCACGAGTTGTACGCCACCGCGCTGTCCACCCGCTCGCGCGCCGACGCCGGCCTGTACCGCTACGGCTTCGCGGTGGACTACGAAGTGGTCGAGGACATGCAGGCGCCGGTACCGGACGCGACCGCGTGGCGGCACATCTACCGCACCTTCCGCAATTCCGAATTCACCGGCAGCAACCAGTCGTTCAAGGAAGACAACGACGTGGTGATCGCCGGCATCCGCGGCACCGTGGGTTCGCTGGACTACAGCCTGAACTACAACTACGGCCGCTACCGCTACCGCGACAGCGTGGACCGCTTCAACGACCAGGCCATGCTCTCGCTGCTGTTCGGGCAGCAGGGCCGCGACTGGTCGTTCCCGTGGGCCGGCAGCCGCTGGGTACGGGTCGGCAAGGACCGGCTCGACGGCAACCTGCTGCCCAACGGCGAGCTGGATTTCTTCGGCACGCTCACCCCGGACCAGTTCCGCGACGCGATGTACACCTCGGTCGGCGACGGCCGCTCCACCTCGCAGGCCTTCACCGCCGACCTGTCCGGTTCGCTGTTCGAACTGCCGGCCGGGCCGCTGGCCTTCGCCGCGGTGGCCGAGGCCAACCGCGACAGCTACCGCTTCATCACCGACCAGCCCACCGTCGATGGCGAGATCTACGGCTGGAGCGGCATCCGTGGCCAGGGCAAGCGCAACCACTACGCGCTGGGCACCGAGTTCTCGGTGCCGCTGCTGGCCGCCGGCTCCGGCTTCGGCCAGTGGGACGCCAAGCTGGCCGCGCGCTACGACTACTACGACGATGCGTCCGACGTCGGTGGCGCCTTCACCTGGCAGGCGGGCCTGAGCTGGCGGCCGTCGGACTGGCTGCTGCTGCGCGCCTCCCGCGCCACCTCGTTCCGCGCCCCGGACATGCACGTGATGTTCGCCGAGCGCAGTTCGTCCTATACCAGCGGCGTGGACTACCTGGCCTGCGTGCAGGGCGAAGGCCTGGCGCGCGGCGCGAGCTGGCAGGGCTGCGGCGAGAAGTACGGCACCGGCTCGATCCGCCAGTACTCCGAAGGCGACCCGGCGCTGCGCGAAGAGAAGGGCTCCAGCGACACCATCGGCCTGGTCGCCCAGCTCGGCGCCAACCACGCCTTCAGCCTGGACTGGTACAGCGTCGAACTGAACGACCAGGTCGGCGTCATCGGCGCCGACGCGGTGCTGCGCTACGCCGCCGAATGCACGCTGGGCTACGACATCCAGGGCCGCGACGTGGACCGCAACTCGCCCAAGTGCCAGACCATGCTGGCGCGCGTGCAGCGCGGCGGCCGCGGCGACGGCGTGCAGTCGGTCATCACCAGCCCGTTCAACACCGGCATGTACCGCCAGGACGGCGTGGACATGACCTGGAACTCGAGCCTGCCGACCGAGCGCTGGGGCCGCTTCTCGGCGCGCGTCGGCTATACCCATATCCTCAAGACGCTCAGCCGCTACCTGCCCGAGGACGAGGTCGAGAACATCCGCGACCGGCAGTGGAACAACGAGTTCCGCACCCGCTCCAACATGACCCTGGGCTGGGACTACAAGCGCGTGTCCAGCTACGTGCACATCAACCGGCTCGGCTCCTCGCCGGTGCGCTGGGCCGACGGCTACGAACGCTTCAAGCCATGGACCACGGTGAACCTGTCGCTGGGCTACCGCGCCACCGACGCGCTCTCCTTCAACCTGGCCGTGGTCAACGTGCTGGACAAGAAGCCCTGGCGCCACGCCTCTGAGAAGTGGTGGCCGTACGCGGACATCAGCAAGTACAACCCGGCCGGCGCCGAGTACTTCGTGACGGTCGAATACCGGCTCTGAGCATCACCCGGGCATCGCAGCCACCGTGACCCGGTCACGGTGGCTGTTTTTTTTTAGGGGGGACCCTGCGCCGGACGCAGGATCGGATCGTGTTCCCGCCGTGGTTCCAGCCGGCAGGGCATGGCGCGGCAACGTGGCGGCCCCTCACCCCAACCCCTCTCCCGGCGGGAGAGGGGCTTCGAGCTGTCGCGCGTTCCCCCCGGGGCAGCGGGACCGGGCCGGGGTGACTCCACCGCGCCGCTCAGTCGCGGGCGTTCCAGTCCGGCGTCGGCCGCTTCAGCAGGTGGCGCACGAAGAAATCGAACTTGCGGCGCTGGATGTAGTCGATCGGCTCCTGCGAGCGGCCCACGCCGTGGCCGGTGCCGGGCACGGTGAGCAGGTCGAAGTCCTTGCCGGCGCGGATCAGCGCGTCGGCCACCTGGTAGGTCGAGGCCGGGTCCACGTTCTCGTCCTGCTCGCCGACGATCAGCAGCAGCCGGCCGCGCAGCCGGTGCGCGTTGTCCACGCCGGAGGCGCGCGCGTAGCTGTCGTCCACCGGCCAGCCCATCCACTGCTCGTTCCAGCTGAGCTTGTCCATGCGGTTGTCGTAGCAGCCGTTGTAGGCCACCGCCACGGTGTAGAACTCCGGGTGGAACTCCAGCGCGTTGAGCGCGTTCTGGCCGCCGGCCGAGGCGCCGTAGATGCCCACGCCGCCGCTGATGTCGTAGGAGGGATCGCGCGCGGCCATCGCCCGGTGCCAGGCGATGCGGTCGGGGAAGCCGGCGTCGCCCAGGTTCTTCCAGGCCACGTCGTGGAAGGCCTTGGAGCGGTTCATCGTGCCCATGCCGTCGATCTGCACGACGATGAAGCCCAGGTCGGCCAGCGCCTGCGCGCCGATCAGGCGCTCGTTGCTGGACTGGTTGTCGAACGGCCAGAACTTCTTCTGCACGTGCGAATCGTGCGGGCCGGCGTAGATGCTCTCGATCACCGGGTAGCGGCGCGACGGGTCGTAGTGCGTGGGCCGCACGATCAGGCCCCAGATCGGGGTGCTGCCGTCGCGGCCGGGCGCGGCGAATGTTTCCGGCGGTCTGTAGCCGGCGGCGAACAACGCGCTGGCGTCGCCACGCTCGAGCGTGTCCAGCAGGCGGCCGTCGCGCGCGTCGCGCAGTTCGGTGACGTTGGGCTGGTCCAGCCGCGAATAGGTATCGACGTAGTGGTTCATGTCCGGCGACAGGCTCAGCTCGTGCCAGCCCTCGCCCGGGGTCATGTGGCGCAGGTTGCCGCCGTCGAAATCCACGCGGTAGAAATGCTGCAGGTAGGGGTCGCCCGGCTCGCGGCCGTTTGCGGCGAACCAGATCTGGCCGCGCTGCTCGTCCACCTTGACGATCTGCCGTACCACCCACGGCCCGCGGGTGAGCTGGCGCAGGCGGCCGCTGCGGCCGTCGACCATGTACAGGTGGTTCCAGCCGTCGCGCTCGGACATCCACACGATGCGCTCGCCGCGCCCGCCCACGTCGTGGAAGTCGGCACGGTGCCACCAGCTGTTGACGAAGGTATCGCTGCGCTCCTCCACCACGCTGCGCGCGGCGCCGGTGTGCGCATCCACCTCGATCAGGCGCACGCGCTGGAAGCCGCGTTCGGTGTAGCGGAACGCCAGGGTGCGGCCGTCGGCGCGGAACTGCGGCGCGCTGATCTCGTAGGGGTTGGGGAACAGCGCGGTCGGCACGTCGATGCGGCGGCCGCCGGCGACCTCGAAGATCACCGGGCGGTCGATGTCGACCGCGTCGCCGGGCTTGGGATACAGCTGGGTACGCACGCGCGGCTGTACCTGGTCGCGCGGCGAAGTCTCCACCCGCGTCACCCGGCGCGCGTCGCCGGGCTTTACCCGCAGCACCATGAAGCGGCTGGAGTCGGGCGACCAGGTGATGCTTTCCGGGTCGTAGAAATCGGTGTCGGTGCCATCGCGCGCCAGCACGGTGGTGGTGCCGTCGGCCAGCGTGCGCAGCAGCACGCTGCCGTCGCGCACGAAGGCCTCCATGCGTCCGTCCGGCGAGCGTCGCGGCGTGTCGTCGGCCGCCACCGAAAGATCGCGCACCACGCCCCAGCCGCGCGGCCGCGGCGACGGGCCGGCGGCGTTCCAGCGCGCGCAGCGGTACTCGCCGCCCAGTTCGCAGCGCACCCAGCCGTCGTCCACCCAGGCGCGCAGCGCCGCGCCGTCCTTGTCCAGCTCGTAGTCGGCGAACGGCAGGCGCCGCCCGTCCAGCGCGCGGCCAAGCAGCGGCGACAGCGCCGTGGCCAGCCGCGCCTGGTCGAATGCGGCCTCGGCCTGCGCCTGCCCCAGCCTGCGCACCACGAACTCGAAACCGCCCGGCGCGGTGCGCCGGTAGCGGTAGCGCTGGCCGTCGATCCAGGTGGCCGGGCCTGCCAGGCCGGTGGTCAGGTACATCCACTGCTCGCGCAGCTGCAGCGAGCGGCGCCAGGCAGCCTCGTCGGGCGCATCAGGCGCATCGGCGGTGGAGGATCGGGCCAATGCCGGCATGGCGGCACAGCACAGCGCCAGCAGGCAGGCGAAGGCGTGGCGGCGAAGGTCTGCGGAATGGAGCATGCGTGGTTTCCTCTGGTGTCCCGCGCTGTCCTTCTCCCTTCGGGAGAAGGTGCCCGGAGGGCGGATGAGGGCAAGGCGCCGCGATATCAGCATGCAGGCGCTTCGCCCTGCCCCGCGCCAGCGCCGTGCGCGCGCAACCGCACGCCCGGGGGAGAGGGGCTCTCCCTGGCGTCAATCGGCGAACGGCTGGTCGATGGCCACCGACGGCGGCGTGAACCACTGCGCGCCGTCGGCGGTGACATGGAAGTGGTCTTCCAGGCGCACGCCGAACCGGCCCGGCACCACGATCATCGGTTCGTTGCTGCAGCACATGCCCGGCGCCAGCGGCAGGCGGTTGCCGCGCACCAGGTACGGCGCCTCGTGGATCGCCAGCCCGCAGCCGTGGCCGGTGCGGTGCGGCAGGCCGGGCAGGTGGTAGTCCGGCCCCAGCCCGGCCGCTTCCAGCACGTCGCGCGCGGCCTGGTCCACCGCCTCGCAGCTCACGCCGGGGCGGACCGCGTCGAACGCGGCCTGCTGTGCGGCGCGTTCCAGGTCCCAGATGCGCCGCTGCGCGGCATCGGCTTCGCCGAAGATCCAGGTACGGGTGACGTCGGAGTTGTAGCCCTGCACGCTGCAGCCGGTGTCGATCAGCACCAGCTCGCCGCGGCGCAGGTGCTGCACGCCGGGAATGCCGTGCGGGAACGCGGTGGCGTGGCCGAACTGCACGATGCAGAAGGTCGAGCCGCCATCGGCGCCGAGCGCGCGGTGCGCCTCGTCGATGAAGCGCACCAGTTCGTCGGTGCCGATGCCTTCGCGGGCGATGCCGGCGGCCAGCCGCTGCACCTGCAGGGTCATGTCGCAGGCCTGCTGCATCAGCGCCAGTTCGGCCGGCGACTTGCACATGCGGCAGCCGTCGATGATCGCCGCGGCCGAGGTGATCGCCGCCGCGCCCAGGTGCGCGGCCAGGCCCACCTGCACGCGGTACGGCGCTTCCGGGTCCAGCGCCAGCGTGCGCGCGCCGCGTTCGGCCATGGCCTGGGCCACCAAGGCATGCGGGTCCTCGTGTTCTTCCCACAGGCGCTTGCCGGCGGCGATGCGCAGCACTGCGTCCAGCGAGCCTTCCTCGAACACCGGGCAGACCAGCAGCGGCTCGCCCTCCAGGGTGAGCAGCATCGCCACCAGCCGCTCGCTGCCGCCCCACGGCACGCCGGCGAACCAGCGCAGCGAGGTGCCGGCGGTGACCAGCAGCGCGTCCACGCCCTGCGCGCGCATCAGCCCGCGCGCGCGTTCCAGCCGCTGCGCGTGTTCGGCGTCGCTGATGGGCGCGGCGCGGTGCGGCCACGGCGCCAGCTGCGCGCGCGCCTGTTCCAGGGTGAGGTGTCCGATCTGCGTGTTCATGGCGAGGCTCCGATATCCGCGGTGGTGCAGTGCTGGTCGATCCAGCGCGGCAGGCCGCCCGGATTGCGGTCGCGCAGTTCCGGCGGCAGCAGCGCATCGGGCACATTGTCGTATGCCTGCAGCGCGGTGAAACGCAGGATCGACGCGGGCAGGCCGACCGCGGTGAAACCGGGCTGGGTCGATGCCGGGAACGGGCCGCCGTGCTGCTGCGCCGGGCTGACCAGCACGCCGGTAGGCATGCGGTCGGCGATCAGCCGGCCCACGCGCGGCCGCAGCGTGGCGGCCAGCGCCGCCCACGCGGCATCGTCGCGGCCATCGGCGGCGCGGTACAGGGCGGCGGTGAGCTGGCCTTCCAGGGTCGCGGCGATGGCCTGCATCTGCGCGCCATCGGCTACGCGCACCAGCAGGCTGCACGGCCCGAAGGCCTCGGCCTGGAAGCGCGGCGGATCGGCGAGGAACTGCTCCGCGCGTACCGTCAGCAGCGTTGGCGCATGGCGGAAGCCGGTATCGCCCGCCTCGCCGCCGCACAGCAGCCGCGCGTCCGCCTCGCGCAGCGCGGCGATCGCATGCCGCAGCGCGGCCAGCACGCCGTGCGACAGCAGCAGCAGCGGCGCGGTGGCGGCGAAACGCGCCTGCGCCGCGGCGACGAAGGCATCGCCGGCCTCGCCCTCCGGCACGATCACCAGCCCGGGGTTGGTGCAGAACTGGCCGCTGCCGAGCAGGCACGAGCCGCTGAATTCCTCGGCCAGGGCCGGCCCGCGCTCGGCCAGCGCGCCGGGCAGCAGGAACACCGGGTTGAGGCTGGACAGCTCGCCGAAGAAGGGAATACCGGCGCCATCGGCGGCCTGCTTCAGCGCCAGCCCGGCGGCGCGGCTGCCGGTGAAGGCGACCGCGCCCAGCCGCGCATCGCCGGCCAGGGCCAGGCCCAGCGCCGGTTCGACGTCGTACAGCAGCTGCACCGTGGCCGGCGGCAGGCCGGCGGCGTCGGCGGCGCGCTGCGCATGGCCGGCCAGGCGCTGGCTGGTGGCCGGATGCGCCGGATGGGCCTTGGCGATCACCGGATTGCGCGCGGCGATGGCCGCGGCGAAGTCGCCGCCGGACACGGCGTTGAAGGCGAACGGGAAGTTGTTCGGCCCGAACACCAGCACCGGCCTGCCCAGCGGCGCGTGCTGCGAGCGCAGGCCGGCGGCGGTGTCGATCACCGGCCGCGTCCAGCTGCGCGCGCGCGCGGCGGCGGCGGCCTGGCGCAGCTGGCTGCAGGTGCGCGGCAGTTCGTTGCCGCGCAGCCGCGGCGCGGCCGGCAGCGCGGTTTCCACCTGCGCCAGCTGCACCAGCGTGTCGGCGTCGGCTTCCAGCGCATCGGCGTAGGCCTCGAGGAAGGCGGCGATGCGTTCCGGGTCGGTGGCGGCCAGCAACGGCGCGGCGGCGCTGGCCGCGGCCAGCGCCTGTTCCACGTCGGCCGCGCCGCTGCGCGGGAACGCCGGGCCGATGGCCTGCCCGCTGGCCGGGTCGAACGCGCGGAAGCTGCCGGTGCAGTCCTGCGCGGGCTGCCAGCGGCCGGCGACGAGCACGGGCGCGAGCATGTCCACCTCAGCGCTTCCGGGTGGCGATGGCGTGGTCGATCAGCGCCAGCGCCTGTTCGCGCTCGGCGCCCTCCAGCGCCAGCCGCGGCCCGCGCACGCGTTCGCTGCCCAGGCCGACGCGTTCCTGCATCAGCTTGATCAGCTGCACGAACTTGGGAACCGTGTCCATGCGCAGCAGCGGCAGCGACCATTCGTACAGCTCGCGCGCCGCCGCGTAGCCGCCGCTGCGCGCCTGCTCGAACAGCTGCACCGCCTCTTCCGGGAAGGCGTTGACGGTGCCGGCGATCCAGCCTTCGGCGCCCATCGCGATGCCCTCCACGATCAGGTCGTCCACGCCGACCAGCAGCACCAGGCGGTCGCCGATCAGCTCGCGGATCGCGGCCAGGCGGCGCACGTCGCCGGAGGATTCCTTGACCGCCTGCACGTGCGGGAACTCGGCGGCGAACTGCGCGATCTGCGCCGGGCTGAAGTCGGTGCGGTAGGCGATGGGGTTGTTGTAGAGCAGTGCCGGCAGGTCGGTGGCGGCGAGGATGGCGCGGATGTAGGCGCCCATCTCGTGCGCGTCGCTGGAATACACGTAGGGCGGCAGCACCATCACCCCGCCGGCGCCGGCGGCCTTGACCGCCCGCACCAGGGCCACGCCCTCGGCGGTGGACAGCGCGGCGATGCCGGCCACCACCGGCACGCGCCCTTCCACGGCCGCGACCAGGGTGCGCACGATGGCGATCTTCTCCTCGAAGCCGAGCGTGGCGCTCTCGCCCAGCGAGCCCAGCGGCACGATGCCGCTGCAGCCGGCGGCGAGCATGCGCCTGGCATGTTCGGCCAGGAAGGCGTGGTCGACCTCGCCGCTGGCGGTGAAGGGCGTGGTGATGGCCGGCAGCACGCCGCGCCAGAAACCTGCATTGCTCATGGGTCGTTACCTTGTTCGGGTTCGTCGGAAGGACCATCGGCCAGTGCGGCCAGCGCGACCGGAGCCAGCGGCGGCCGTACGGCGGTGGGGGAGAGGGACGGCGAGGCCAGCCGCAGTTCGCGCAGCGCAGCGCCGCAGACACGGCCCTGGCAGGCGCCCATGCCGCAGCGCGTGACCAGCCGCAGCTGGCGCGGGTCGGCGTGCGCATGCACCGCGGACATCGGCACGTCCTCGCAGCGGCACACCAGGGTGTCGGCGGTCGCCAGCGCATGGGCATCGGCACCGGGCGCGAAGTGCGCGTGCAGCAGGGCCGCGTAGGCGCGCTCGCGGTCGCGGCGCGCGCGCAGCGCTTCGCCGCCGCGCTCGTCGCCGAGCGCGAAGCAGGCGGCCATCGCGCCTTCGATGCGCGCGCAGTCGCGCCCGCCGATGCCCAGCGCCTCGCCGGCGGCGTGGATGTCGGCCTGGCTGCTGCGCAGGCGCGCGTCCGCGCGCACCACCGGGTGCACGGCCGTGGTGTCCAGCGCGCAGCCCAGCAGGCGCGCCAGTTCGACGTTGGGCACCAGCCCCCAGCCGACCGCCAGCTGGTCGCATTCGATCCATTCGCGGCCGTGGCCGCAATCCACTTCGACCGCGCGTAGCGTCTCGTCACCCTGCGCGGCAAGCACCACGCTGCCGGCATGCCACGGCACGCCGGCCAGGCGCGCGCGCAGTTCCAGCGCCTGCGCCAGCCGCGCCGGCCAGCGCCACAGCCGCCGCGCGAAGGCGTGCAGCGTGCTCCTGCGCGCCTGTTCGTGGATGCCGAGTACACGCGCGCCGTGGCGGCGCAGCGTCGCCGCCGCCGCCAGCAGCAGCGGGCCGCTGCCGGCCACGACCACGCGTTTGCCGGCCAGCGGCCAGCCCTGCTTGGCCAGCGCCTGCAGCCCGCCGGCGCCGGTCACGCCGGGCAGGGTCCAGCCGGGAAACGGCAGCATCAGTTCGCGCGCGCCGGTGGCGATCACCAGTTTGCGCCAGTGCAGCGCCACCGCGCCGTCGGCATGGTCGGCGACCACGGTGTGGTCGTCGGCCAGGACCACTTCATGACCGGGCAGCCATTCGATGCCGGCCGCGCCGAGCGGTTCGATCTGCGCGCGCGCCGCCGCAGGCACGCCGAAGCGCAGGTCGTGCCGCCAGACCGGGCCGCCGGCGCGCGGCTGCGCATCCACCAGCCCGACCTTGGCCCCGCGCCGGGCCGCGGCATGCGCGGCGGCCAGGCCGGCCGGCCCCGCCCCCACCACCAGCAGCTCGAACCGCCGCTGCTTCATGGCTGCGTCTCCACGCGCATGCCGGCGCGCGCCAGCAGCATGCAGGCGCGCAGGCCGGCCACGCCGTCGATGCGGACCCGGCATTCGAAACACACGCCCATGCCGCACAGCGGAGCACGCGGCTGGCCGCTGGCCGAGCGCCGGAACACCGGCCCGCGATGCGCGACCGCGGCCGCCACGCTGGCGCCGTCGGGCACTTCCACCGGCACGCCATCGACGCTCAGCACGAGGGTGTTCATGCGCCGCCCCGCATCGCGCGGTCCGGCAGGTAGGGCGCCAGCGCCAGCGCCGGCGCGCGCCCGAGCAGGGCGTCGATCACCAGCCGCGCGCTGCCCGGCGCCGCGGTGATGCCCAGGCCCTCGTGGCCGGCGGCCACCCATACATCGCGGCGGCCCGGCACCGGGCCGAGGTACGGCAGGCCGTCGGCGGTGGCCGGGCGGAAGCCGCACCAGCTGCGCAGCGCGCGCACCTCGCGCAGCGCCGGCACGAAGGCGATGGCACGCTGCAGCATGCGCCGCAGCAGCGGTAGCGAGATGTCCGTGCCGGTGGCGTCGTATTCGCGCGAGGAACCGATCAGCAGCTGGCCGTTGGGCCGCGGCTGCACGTTGAACGACACGCTGGCCGCGTCGGCGCCATGCGCGGCGGCGGCGTAGCCCATTTCGATCAGCTGGTGGCGCAGCAGCGGCGGATGCCGTTCGCTGATCACCAGCTGGCCCTTGCGCGCGCGCATCGGCAGTTCCGGCAGCAGTTCCGGCACGGCCACGCCGGTGGCCACCAGCACCGGACCGTGCAGCACGCGGCCATCGGCCAGGCGCACGCCGCCATCGACCAGGCATTCGGCGCGCGCGCCGGCGAACAGCTGCGCGCCGCCCGCGCGCGCCGCTTCGATCAGCCTCCAGGCCACGCGCGGCGGATACACCACCGCGTCGTCGGCCACGCGCATGCCGCCCTTCATGCCGGCCGCGAGCGCGGGTTCCAGCGCCTGCACGCCGCGCGCGTCGAGCGCCTCGGCGCGCACGCCCAGCGCCGCCAGCGCTTCCACGCGCGCGGCGACGTCGTCCATTTCCGCGTCCTCGCGCGCCACCCACAGCGTGCCGCAGCGCCGGTGCTCGCTCTCCGGCCATGCGGCCCAGCGCCGCCACAACTGCAGCGAATACACGCACAGCGCCAGTTCGTGCGGGTCGCCATCCATCGCCACCAGGTGGCCCATCGCCGCGGCGCTGGCGCCGCCGCCGATGGCGCCGCTCTCGACCACCGCCACCCGCAGCCCGGCGGCGGCCGCGGCTTCGGCGCAGGCGGCGCCGACGATGCCGGCGCCGATGACGATCAGATCGTGGCGGCTGCGTGCGCTCACGACGCCTGGCTGCCGATGCCCCAGGCGAACGGATCGGCCTCGTCGATCAGCAGGGTCGCGTGCGCGGTGATCCAGGCCTGGCCGACGATGCGCGGCAGGATGCCGCGCGCGCCCCGCCGGTACGAAGCCTCGAACGCGCTGCCGAGGATGCCCTGCTGCACCCAGCGCGCGCCCTCGGCCAGCTTGCCGTCGGCGGCCAGGCA
>Ga0182741_1004903_pt1 | contig 12770 bp, 20 predicted proteins | sample eDN5th37CBELigOP_FD_128874 | JGI IMG/M metagenome (GOLD analysis project Ga0182741, IMG submission 128874) | Enriched Organic Plus compost microbial communities from Emeryville, California, USA - eDNA 5th pass 37_C BE-Lig OP (version 2) (version 2) ...
AGATGACGCGGGCTTGCATCAGAAGTATCCCTGTTTCTTGCGCTGCTCCATGGCAGCTTCGGACGCGGCATCGTCGGCACGGGTTGCTCCGCGCTCGGAGATGGTCGTGACCATGGTTTCCTGGATGATCTTGGCAACCGTGTCCGCGTCCGAAGCCACGGGGCAGGTGCAAGTAATGTCGCCCACGGTGCGGAAGCGGACCTTCTCACGCACGACCATTTCACCAACGCGAGACGGCATCAGGTTCGGGAAGTATGGGATCAGGCGCCTGCCGCGCAGGATCACGTTGCGCTCGTGCGCGTAGTAGATCGACGGCAGTTCGATGTTCTCGCGCTCGATATAGCGCCACACGTCGAGCTCGGTCCAGTTCGAGATGGGGAACACACGGAAGTTGTCGCCCCGCTTCGTGTCCTCACCGAACGTGGTGTTGTAGATACCCCAGAGCTCGGGGCGTTGATGTGCCGGGTCCCAGCCACCGAACTGACGACGCACAGAGAACACCCGCTCCTTGGCGCGAGCCTTCTCTTCGTCGCGGCGTGCGCCACCAATCAGAGTCGTGAACGCCCCCTGTTCGATTGCGCGGCGCAAGGTCACGGACTGCGCCGAATTGCGGGACTGCCCCTCGGCGACTTCGACAGCGCCGGAGTCGATGTCATGCTGTACGTAATACGGCACATGCTCGAACGGAGTAGTGGCAGCAGTACGTTCGATGAACGCTTCAACTTCCGGGAAGTTGTGGCCGGTGTCGATGTTTACGAGCTTGACGTGGTTGTAGTGGCACGACTCTAGCGCCCTCATGGCGATATGGCGTACCACGGCGCTGTCCTTGCCTCCGGAGAACAATAAGGCCACGCGGCCTGTGGAAGAGAACACGGCGTCGCGGATGATAGAGGCGGCTTCCGCTTCAAGCCGGTCGAGATCAGTGCGATGGGTCATGGTTAACGGTTCTTGGGTTGTTCGTCCTCGTACACAAGGGCACGAGGCTTGTGGATGTTGCCGAACTTGTCGGTGACGGAGTGAGCTTCGTTCCCGTTGAAGGTCAAGTCCCAGACGACAGTACCAGCCTCTTCCCCATCGCCAGTGAGAAGGCGAGGTACTGCCCACGCGGCAGGCCCGAGAGGGGGCCGTTGGCGCTGTACAGCCTTGGAGGGGTGCGTCAGGTGCTTGTCGCCCATCTCGGCACGGCGCTGCGCAAACTTGTCCATGAGAGATTTCCCTGCATCGCTGAGGTCGGTGAAGACGCGCTGCATCGGACGCACGGCGTAGCGTTGGCTCATGATGATCTCCGTAAGAGTTGCGGGATTTACCGGGTTATTTACTGCCTGTCTGCACCGCTCACGGCATTCGCGGTGGGCGTCTCCGGATAAGTGCGTCTGTATACCCTATAAGGACAGTCATTTGAGATTACGGAACCTGCACATCAGGCGGTCCGTACTTGGCGGATTCTGCTTGTGCAGCGCGGCCCCAGATGAGGCGACGTTCTTCCTCCAGCTTCTGTATGCGCTCCTTGTCGTCTACCTTGCGGGCACGACTGATCGCAGTCTTGATGGCATCGAGGCGCTTTCGATCCTTCGTGGTCAGGGAACTTGATCCAGGTTTCCTGTTGCCGCCGAATCTGGTCGTAGAGAACAGGCTGAATGAGTGGGATTTCATGAACGATGTGTCGATGGTAGGCAAATCGTACATGGCTTCCTTCAGATACTCAGCCATGCGCAACGTTGGCACCATGACGAGCATCGTGGATCGTGACCGATGATTGCGAACATTACCACGCCCCAAGCATTGAAGAGCATTGGCAACAGAGTAGTCAAAGTTCGAGTCATATCCACAGCCAGTGCGCTGATTGACTAGACCTTTGGTCAGCGTCTCCAGGACTTGACGAACTTTCGGATCAGCATTGACCGCGGCCAGATAGAAGATAGTGTTCGCGCTGATCCACTCGTTCATGCCGCGTGCTTGCGCGTGTTCCAGGTACACCGTGTCACTGCTTCCCGACCAGCGCCGGTACGCCTTTTCCTCTTCGCCATAATTGGTGAAGACAAGTGGCCGCTCCGCACGGAAAGCATCCGCATTGCCGCGTACACTAGGTTTGCGACGGATCAGATTCTGCATCCACATATTGCGAGCTGAGACAGAGGCTTCGCACAACCATTCAACGATGTTGGAATGGATTCCGTGCTTCTTGCGTAGTACATGCTCGTGTACATTTGGAGATTGAATTGCCTCCAACTCACGCAATCTTGCCAATTGTGCCTTGAACCATTCCCTCGGGACGTCCGGAAACTTTTCCCCGATAAAGCCACGGGACAGGGATGTGATGGACAGCATGTCCGCATCATTGTTGAGTAGTGGGATCAAGACGACTCGCTTGTAGCGTGCTTGGGCTTGGACCCGCCGAATAGCCGCTTCTGGCAGGTACTTGGCTAGGAAAGTCTCCGTGTAATCGATCAGTCGTATGCGTGCGCCTTGGGACTGATCACGCAACAGCAAGAAGAACATCTGGCTACGATCAAAATTGGCACTCAACACGAATGCATCGCGGAAGCCTTCGAACGGACGGAAGGGGATTTCTACCTGGACGACTTGGTACGTACCATCGACGTGCTTCGACAGTGCGCCATATCCAGATACGCGAGGTGGCGACCCGTCAGGCCCAGGTGAGATGCGACAGTGGAACTTCCACAGACGATCGAACGTGCGGGCATCGTTAACCCGTGCAATTTCAGTCCGAGCCTCTCGCGAGGTCATGGGGTTTGGGAACACCTTCCTAATGTCGGAACTAAGGAAGACGGTGCGAAACATCTTGTCGAATAGGCGCTTATCGTGTGAGGAGAAATTGACCTTCGACACTGCTGCAACCCACTGGCGGTCTTCATCAAAGATGACGGTCGTCTTCGGGAACTCAGGGTGACTACGCAACTCCAGGAATGAATGGTGCGTGATGAAGATCACACGCTTACTAGAGTCATTAAACGCAGCCATGATGCGAGAGTTGATGTCCTGAGCGTGGGCACCGATCCTCCCGGAGTATATGCAAGCAGTACAACTCTCAAGGTGACTATGACCTGCACCATAGATCTTGTCCATGAGGCCCTTGTAAGTCTGTAGTAGGAGGGTGATAGTCGGGGCCACATACAGGATGCGCGTACCGGGGTCTCTATCAGTACCCAGGCTGAGGAGATGTTGATACATGAAATTGATCGCAGCCTGCGTCTTCCCTACACCGGGCATGGACTGGACGTATTTGATGTCTACAACTCTGTGCGCTGGCTTCTTGTGGGATGTCTTGGTCCTCATTGTTACTCCATGGGTCTGGACGCTATTGAGTACTTTACTACGTTCAAAACCCATCAATTTCAGTGTTACTTTTTGCCCGTTATTAAGAGGGTTGGTAACGGCCAGGCATGGACACAAGGTCCAAATCGGTTACCAAACTTAGGAAATGGCTCGTGCCGCGCTCCCATTAGGGGCGGCTCCTTCGTCGCTCGCCCCTCACCATTCGGCCTTCGGCCTTCGGCCTGCGGCCTCATGTTACCTGCCGTTTTATAATAAGGGAAAAAGTAACACTGGTCAACCACCGAGGGTGGGGAGCGCAGCGACCTCACCCTGGGTTGTAGAACCTCCAGCGACGGGCCACCGACATTTCCTAAGTTTGGTAACAGAAATTCTCCGCCCGCCACCTGCCCGCCCCCGCCCGCAACCCGTCTGTAGCGTCTCCGTTTGGAGGCTTTTTATTCAGCCAATTTGGCTTTGGGGAGCTCCCCAGGGCTTAACCCCGGCAAAGCCGGTTTTTGCTCAAAAATTGCGCAATTGGCGGGTTTTTGCTCAAAAATTGCGCAATTGGCGGGTTTTTGCTCAAAAATTGCGCAGTTTTGGCCCCGCGCCACCGCAAAACACTCCAAAAGTGTTGTTTTTTGGCCAAAATGGCTCCAAAATGCTTTGTTTGGGGTCGTTTTGTGTTAAAATATGTCCAACGGGCAAGCCCTGTCCGTGTAACCGCCCTGTTTAGGAGAACTACCGTGGTACGTACCCGCGTCGTCACCAAGCAAGCCAAGAAGAAGCCCGCGAAGCCGTCGCCGATTCCGGTCGAGCTGACGTTCAAGGTCGGTCCGCAGCAAATCAAGAATCTGCTGTCCGAAGCCATGGCGGATATCGAGGAACAATTCGACATCCCCAAGTGCCCGATCTCGATCGACATGCTGCGCGGCGACAAGGTCTTCATGAAGGAGCTGTCCAAGCTCGTCCGCCAGCAATTGCTGTACACTCTCAGCGACGTGCGCCGCATGGACGACACCATCGAGGACTTGTCGGATGCCATCGTCCGCAAGCACCGCCCGGCGCTCGAGAAGGCTAAGGATGAAGCCGAAGCGATCCGCAGGGAACAGAAGGTGGACTTGCAAGTCCCCCGCAAGAATGCCGAAGCGGCCCGCCGCCTGCTGAGCGAAAAGGGTCTGCTGTAAATAACCGCATTCAACAAGGAGTAATGCCTATCGGGTAGCATCATCCAGGCGCATTACGGGGGTCGGTTCCCCGTAGTGCCCCTCAGTGATTCCAACTCGGTCATGCGCTTCATCGGCACCGTTGCCAGCTTCGGTTCTAATTGTCTGGTCAAGGTCGGTCCGCAGTAAAGCAAGAATCTGCTGTCCGAAGCCGCGCCGGATGACAAGGAGATACACATGAATGGATTTGAATTCAGTCACTACGAAACATGCTACGACAACCACGGTTGCGCATGGGTCAAGGCATGGTATGTCGGGCCAGACGGCACGAGAAAGTGGTTGCCTGCGGACTGATGTCGCGCCGTTACGCCGGATCAATACTACGGTGCCGCATTCTACCGCCTGCAAGCCTAATCCAACCTCGGCGGGTTCGCCCGCCACCCTTCCCTCCCAAGTATCCAGAGGTCAACATCATGAAGATCATCGTCAAATCCAACACCCGCGCCACCATCCAACTCAACAAGGACGCCATGTTCTACGTCGGCCGCTTCGTTCGCGACGGCAAGATCGTCCTCAAAGGCATCGACTTCGGCGACTTCCTCGCACAAGGCTTCGGCTGGTTCCAACTGACCTCCGATCGTCTGAAGAGTGCGGTGTTGCTGGTCCGCTCGTGCATGAACGTGTACCGCAAGTATCGCGACGGTGAACTGCGGGCACTGCTCGCCATCAAGCAAGGCGCGCAGGTCATCGCTGTCACGTACAATCACTCACCCTTCGTGCAATACACCCTGGCCCCGCGCATCGAGCCTGTGCGCAAGCAGGTACGGCGCATCCAGGAGTCCGCGCTGCGGAGGCCTCTCCTCGGCATGAGGCCCACCAATGCCCAACTGTCCGCCCTCGTCAACAAGTTCGCCAAGGTTTAACATGGATGTCGTCTCTACCCTCGATGCCGCACCTGCGGGCGCGACATTCGCTGACTCTCATCCTCGCACCAACTGAATGCTCAAGCCAAGAACACGATCTCGTCGGCACAGAGCATCATTGGTGATGACGAGATCCCCGTCGCGCTCGACGACGAAAAGGAATGACTGTGGATTTCACCAAAGACCAACTGATCGACGCTCTGCGTAGGTTGATGAGCAACCCCAACGAACTCATCGAGTTCTACTATGGTGCCGATTGTCGGCAGACCGTGATCGCGAAGATCCGGTTCCAGAACACCCACGGTGGTATGCAATTCAGCCTGCGCATCGTGTCCGAGCGCGGCGAGGGTTCCGGCATCTACTATCCGCCAGATTGTCTGGAGGAGGTTGCCGAGTACGGAATGTGTTTCGCTCAGACACGTAGTAAATCACTTCCTGTGGGTTATGCTTCGGTCAGCCACCTGTTCGAGATTCGTTTCCGACTCGCACCAAACTACTACACGCTAGGTGTGCACTCCTTTGACCCCGACGCCATCTCCGACATGAAAGATGCCGAAGTAATCACCCTCACCCTTCCGGAGCAAACCAAATGAAAACTCTGATCGCCGTCCTCACACTCGCAATCCTCACCGGATGCTCCGCCTCGTACAACAACCTCAAGTTCATGTCACGCACCGAGGTGTCCGAGGCCATTCGCTACTGCGAAGAGCAGGGGCAGCGCCCGTCCGTCACCACGGTTCAGACGTGGTTCGGGAACGGATGGGTGGATAGCCCTGTCAACGTAGTGTGCTTCCCGAAGAGCCAACGCCACTGATGGAATACATCACAGTCATGCTCACCACCTTCGTCAGCGCGACGTTGCGTGGCACGCAGAACAAGAACGTCATCGGCAATCACAGAGCATTGGCGTTCTTCACGGCGATCCTGATGTACACTGTTGACGCCGCCACGGTCGTATTCGTGGCAAAAGTGGGCCTTTCACTGGCCCCGTTCGCAGGCATCAGTGCGGGTTTTGGCTACATCGCATCGATGTATCTACATCGCCTCCTCTCTAGGAGAAAGAAATGAATCACGAGCTCGCAGCACGGCTCACAGTCTGGGTGGATGAATTCTGGAGACCCAATGCTGAGGATATCGACCGCGTGAAAGAAGCCGAGATCAAGTCTGCCCTGGGCGATTTCTTGGAGCATGTGGGACGTAGACCCCGTCCCAAGCTCGTTGTCGATTTGAAGCAAATCCGAGGTGACGAGTCCCACGATTTCGGGAGCCGAGTTCTCGCATCGCACGCTATGCGCCTTGGCCTCTCGTTCCAATTGGACGCATTTGCCTTCCTCAGGGGTTGCTGCGATTCCCCTGGCGATATTGTCATGTACTTGGTGGCAATCGCCCACCGTCTTGCAGCGAATGACGCCCGCGGTCTGGATGTTCCTCTATCCTTGGAGTCGGTCGAGTCCTTCATCTCCGACGCCATCTGGAACAAGGCCCGTCTGGCACGTCACTGGGATCAGCAGAAACTGGAAAACGGCGGCAACCTCCTCGATTTGGTCGAACCCTCGTGGTTCGTTTCGTCGTAGTCCTTCAAGGAACTACCATGAGTTCTGATCGTATCCGATGGACGCAGGACGAGCGCGATGCCATCGTAACCTGCGCCGTGCAGTACGCACGAGGTCGTACTACCAGTCGCCTGGAGGCCCTCAATCTCGGCATGAAGGCTGCATTGCAGGGCCATCGCCATCGCAACTGCGTGAGTGTCTCGCATTTCGGCCACTACATCAACGAGGAGTTCGACCGGCGCCTCCACATGCCTGAGAAGATTGGCGAACCTCTTCCGAAGATTGGTCACCCGGAATCGGTAGAAGTTCGTGTCCCCGCTCCGCCACCTCAACCTGAGGTAGCCGCTCCCCTCACCAAGGAACCTGATCCTCTACCGCAAGCCCTCGCAGAGGGCGAGGAGATCGTCCTGAACTTCCCAGGCGTCGTCATTCCGGCGAGTGTCATCAACCGAATCGCAGCCTCTGTGGAGGCTCGCGTGATGGCTCGCGTGATGGCGATCATGCAGGCAGTTCAGGCTCCGATCCCGTGCTCGGAGCCCTCGATCGAGGCAGCCCCGCTACCACAGGAGCCACCTCAGGAAGGAGGTCGACTCCAGGTAATCGTTGTTGGGCTCATGCCTCAGCGTAAGCAATGGTTGCTTAACGCAATCCCCGCGCGCCTGAAACATCGCCTGGATGTGGAATTCATTTATGAGGATTCCCCTATCACGCCGCAACGTGATCACATCGTCATCCACTGCACATTGAAGGGGCAGTCCGAAGTCCCACAACGTCTCGTGTCACCGGGCCGCTACTATCGAGTCGGCCACAATGCCATGTCGGTACTAGGAACCCTCCAGACCGCCGCTGATTACCACCTCATCGAGATGGAGCAACACCATGCAACTCGCTCGCACTGAACTGTTCTTCTTCAACCACGTTTCCCGCGACCACAGGGCCGAGCGTATGGAACTGTTCGGCCGTGTCGCTCACAACAATGAGCAGCCGGTACTTGTCATCGCCAACGAGGAGCAGCTCAAGACCTGGAAGGAAATCTTCCCCAGGGGTCTGTTTTCGTACACGCGCCCGGATTCGGTGAACCTGCGCCGCAATCCCTTCCCTGAGAACACGGCCATCCTGCTTGACCCTGAGCTCAGTCGCCAGGACCTCGCGTTCTTGCGCAGCAAGGCCCTCCGCGACAGAGCCAACATGACGCAGGTGTCGTGATAAAGCCCGCGTCAGCATGACACTCGGTACGAGCAAGTCAGCCACTATTTCACGACCACTGAACCGGAGGTTCCTAGTTTCGTGATCCGTAGTAAATAAGCGTCATGGAAAAGACCACCTATCCGCTCGCGGTCCCCACCGGAATCGTGCTCACGAACGTGGCGCAGTTTAATCGGCTCATGGGCCAAGCCGAAAAAGCATCGCGCCTGCTCGACTCGCTCCTCGCTGACATCAACTTCGTGATCCGTCATCTGCAGGAAGGCTATCTGCAGGAGGAAACCGAGAAGCTGAACAAGCTCAAGGTCCAAGTGCGGCAGTTGCAGAGGGGAGCAATCGTCCGCGATGCCGAAGAGATCGACACTGGCCCCGAAGTGTTCGAGAGGACACTCGCCGAATCGCAAGCATGTGTCCGCCTCTGGAAGCGGCTTGCTCAACGAATCCACCCTGATAAGGGTGGTGACCTCCGCACGTTCAATCAGGCTGTTCAGGCGTTCAAGAACCGGGATTTGCGGACGCTCCAGTTCATCTGGGACGCAGCCGTGAATTTTAGCCACCCTGGCTGGAAGTCCTCAAATGTTGGATACGCTCAGGATCGCCTAGATCATATGACGATGCAGCTTGAGCAGGTGAAGACCACTCAGCAATTCGCAGCGGTCAAGGCATTCCGCTCCCGACGTACTCAGGATGCAGTAAATATTGTCCGAACCCTGTTGGAGGATAGCATTCAGCGAGCAATACTGGATGTTCAGGTACTAACGAGGAAGCTCTGTGGGGAGACTGCCGCATCTATGCTCCAATCGGCAATGGATGCCGGTGTAGTCGAATCACCATTCCAAGCTCGAACCTGATCCAGCGAACAGGTCACTATCCCACTAATCTGGAGAATCATATGCCCGTTGTCAAGAAAGTCGTCAAACGTCCCGCAGGTCCGGCTGTCAAGAAGGTAGTAAAGAAGGTGGCTCCCACCAACACCGCTAATCTCACTCCCCTGGAAAAGGCCCGCCTCGCACGTCAGAACGGTACGTCAGGGAAGAAGCCTGCCAAGCAAGTCAACTACCAATCCAACGCCGACGCCAAGGCGAAGTTCGATGCTCCGAGTGACTTCCGTCCGTGCTTCTACGAAGTCACCATGAAGACCGAGGCCGATGGCCTGCTCGGCAGCAAGATCACCGCCAAACGAATCCAGGGCTCCTACGAAAAGGCCCCGGAAAAGAACCGCCGCCCGGTCCACAAGTTCGATCCGCGCACCTTGATGGGGATCGCCGCTCGCATCGGTGCCGCCACGTTCGTCAACAAGGAAACCAACCGTCTGCCGGCGAACGCCGTGTTCGTCATGGTTCTGCGAGTCGCCAAGAACAAGGACGGTCACATCCGTGTCGGCCTGAAGCACATCCAGGGCCAAGTCACGAAGAACAGTGTGTCGCGCATGGTCATGCTGGACAAGAAGCATCCGGTCTACCGTCGCCTCCGTCGTGCGGTCAAGTTCCTGCCTGCGGCGTTCATTTCCGCAATCCAGCCCCCGAAGCTGGGTCGCGGCGAAACCGACTAATCCACAAGGAGGGTAAATGAGCGCTGTCAACAAGATCGTCATCGCGCAACTCGTCACGGGTGCCTGGATCGTCGGTCGCATCGAAACCAACGATGGTTTCCTCGAAGAGGCCCTTGAGAAAGGTCTGGCCAAAGGTGGTCTGGTTATCACGACTCCGCTGGAAGTCGTCATGCAACCCGGCCCGGGCGGAAAGGCGCAACTTATGTTGCCGCCCTACGGGTATCCGATCATCCAGTTTGACGTGACCAAGGATGTGCCTCGCTTCTTCCCCACGCACACCTTCGTGCAATACCCGGACGAAGCGCCTCAGCAAATCGCGGACTACTACATGCAGTCCACGTCGAGCATCCAAATCGCACCAGCCGGTGCGGTGCCGCCCCACCATCCGCGCCTTTAAAGCTGTTGCAAACCCCGTTTTTGCTTAGTTTTTGAGCAAATTTGGCCCCAACCCCTCCAAAACAGGCTCCCACGCGGCCGAAAAGTATGGTAAAATACCTCTACGGGGCAGCCCTACGGGCGGCCCACGGGTAAACCCTGCGCCCCAAGGCGCAGTAAATAGTAGTACACGGTGCCACCCGTTTCTGTGGCAAACTTCAACCTCATGAGAAAGAAGGAAGTATCAACATGGCAATCCAAAAGCGTCCCGTCAAGAAGGCTGTCAAGAAGGCTGTCAAGAAGGCTCCGCAACGCCCGGTCAAGAAGGCTGTGAAGAAGGCTGTCAAGAAGGCTGTCAAGAAGGCTCCGCAGCGTCAGCAGCAGCGCCAAGCCAAGAAGCCCCAAGCCCCGAAGCAACGCCCGCAAGTCCAGGCCCAGGCTGAAGGCCAAATCGTCCGCACAGTCTCGGCCGAAGGTGCCAAGTTCCTGCCGCAAGGTATCGCAGTCGCCGGCCTGAAGATCCCGACTGCCAACATCATCGGCATCATCGGCGGCTTCATCCTGTTCGCGGCTGACGCTCCGGCTGCTCCGGAACCTAGCGCCGACGACGAAGGCTACGACGAAGGTGGCTACGACGAAGGTGGCGACGAAGGCTACGACGATGGTGGCTACGACGATGGTGGCGACGAAGGCTACGACGATGGCTCTGGTGACGAAGGCTACGACGATGGCTCTGGTGACGAAGGCTGGGCTGACGAAGGTGGCGACGAAGGCTACGACGAAGGTGGTGACGAAGGCTACGACGATGGCTCTGGTGACGAAGGCTGGGCTGACGAAGGTGGCGACGAAGGTGGCGCTGACGAAGACGAGTGGTCCTTCGACTGAGTAGACGCCAAGCCAAACCCTAGGTCGGTTCTAGGGTGAGGCTAGGAAAGCTCCTGGGGATGCATCCCCAGGAGCTTTCTCCGTTTGTACGCGCCACATCACGCCAAGAGGAGCAAATGCGGAACCAACCCAAAGACTTCCTTTCGCTCTACAGCCGAGACTGCCTGTCGTGCCATATGCTGGTCGACGGTGCCCCGGCAAAAGCGCGGCGATGTTCCTTCCAGAACGGGAACAAATCCTGCCCTGCGTCCGAAGTCAAGATCATCGTGACTGGACGCTTGCGGGCGCAAGCGGTTGCCCTGGTGAAAGCTCGTGCTGACCAGGACTTGGATGCTGAGATTCGCATCCTGCGCTCCATCGGGAAAGAATCCGAGGACGCCCGCAAGACTTTCTATAAACTGCTGGATCAGCTGTCGAACAAGACAGCCGGCTGATGGGAGCATCAACATGACGCCTGAAAGAAGACTAGTTTTCGTCAAGCAGAGGCATTGGATTATGCCCGCTGACGAACAGACTTATGCTGAGTTACGCAGTCTGGGCATTAGTCACACGCGTCTCCACGCAGATGTGTTTGACACTCTGCTGGAACTCAAGATCAAGCCGACCGGAATCCCCGGAACGGTCAAGAGGTTCGATAGCATCTGGACTCCCTTCCTCGAGAAGGTGGCGGCTGCGTGGAAGAAGACCCCTTCCACCAAGTTCCAAAACTCTGCCAACACTATCCGCATGGATAGTACCCATCCTGGTGTATACGAGGAGATCCGGCGCAACCTCGGTAAGATCGAGGAATGCTTCGACCGCTTCTTCGTGCGCTGGGGTACGCAGTACACGTTCACCCATTCCGAATCGAATGGGCGGCATCGTATCAACATCGAATTCACGCACGGCGCTAGACCTCCGGTCATTGCCATTAGCCCTGAGGCTGCTCTGGGTGAACAGCCGATCACCATCGATCTGGGCATGACCCGGTTGCTCATCACCAACGACGACTCCGGGCTGCCCGGCGCTGGCAACACAAAGAAGCTGGAGGTCCAGACCAAGCGTGGTTCCGAATACGTCACGGTGTATCGCAGCCGATTCCTCGGGAGCGCTTTTGGCCTGAGCCGAGAAGCCCTGTCGTTCTTCCTCGCCAACGGAATCGTCGAGAAGGGCGAAAGCGAGGAGTCCGACCCCGAGAGCTTCCAACACGCTCTAGCCGCAACCGCACACCTGACAACTGCACAAGGCCAGCGTAAGCTGTCGCATGGCAAGGCGGGTAAACATCTGATCACCAAGGAGAACGAATGACCGAGGCCCAACTCCACCAACTGATGGCCGTGCAAGCGCAGATCGCCACGCATCAAGCTCGCATCGCGTACTGGCAATCGTTCCTGGCCTCCGGCGCGTACAAGGAGAGCGACATCAGCCGTCCAGCAGCGGAAGATTGCCATGTGCAGCTCTCGGACAAGGGAAAGCGCGACCGAGTGCTCGGCTACATTCACAATCACGTCGAGCTTCTGCAGGAGCTCCAGGACTTCCACTTTAAGGCTATGCGCGAGGCGCATTCCATATAACCCAATTACATACGGTCGGGGCCTCCGTGCCCCTACCTCAACAGAGGATTCTCATGCAAGGATTCGCAGCTCCCGCATCGCGACCGGCCAAGAAGGCAGCGCGCAAGTACGACGAGGGCTCCATCACCGGCTACACCCGTGACCTGGACAAGATCCGTGCCAAGCCCACGCTTTACATTGGCCCCACTGACGACGACGGTGTGTTCACGCTTCTACGCGAGTGTATGGACAACGCAGTGGACGAGGCTCGCGCCGGTCGCAATGATCTCGTCGACGTGATCGTGGAA
>Ga0182741_1004907_pt1 | contig 12763 bp, 9 predicted proteins | sample eDN5th37CBELigOP_FD_128874 | JGI IMG/M metagenome (GOLD analysis project Ga0182741, IMG submission 128874) | Enriched Organic Plus compost microbial communities from Emeryville, California, USA - eDNA 5th pass 37_C BE-Lig OP (version 2) (version 2) ...
AGACCTTCATCATGGTGGCCTTCAGGTGCACCGAGAACAGCACCTCGCGGGCGCGGGCGTCCTCGATCTGCGCGGCCACGAAGGCGGCCAGCGCCTTGCGGCTCATCACCGCCGCGTCCACCACCTCGCCGGCCAGCACCGGCACCTTCTCCTTCAGCACCTCGGTGCCGCCGTCCTTGCGCAGCAGCTCGATCCTCAGGCTGCCGGCCTTGGCCAGGGTGGCCGACTTCTCGCTGCCGTAGAAGTCGCCGCCGTCCATGTGGGCCACGTGCGAGCGGGAGTCGGCGCTCCAGGCGCCCATGCGGTGCGGGTGCTTGCGCGCGTAGTTCTTGACCGACGCCGGCGCGCGGCGGTCGGAGTTGCCCTCGCGCAGCACCGGGTTGACCGCACTGCCCTTGACCCGGTCGTAGCGGGCCTTGATCTCCTGCTCGCGCGCGTCCTTCGGCTCGTCCGGGTAGTCCGGCAGCGGGTAGCCGTGCTCCTGCAGCTCGCGGATGGCCGCCTTCAGCTGCGGCACCGAGGCGGAGATGTTCGGCAGCTTGATGATGTTGGCCTCCGGCCGGGTGGCCAGCTCGCCCAGCTCGGCCAGGTCGTCGTTGACCTTGCGCTCGCCCAGCACGTCCGGGAACTGGGCCAGGATGCGGCCGGCCAGCGAGATGTCCCGGGTCTCCACGGTGATGCCGGCGGTGGCGGCGAAGGCCTGCACGATCGGCAGCAGCGACTGCGTCGCCAGGAACGGGGCTTCGTCGGTCAGGGTGTAGATGATCTTCGGCGTGTTCGACATGGTCTGCGGGGGCTCTCTGGTGCGGACGGCGGTACGGAACAGGAAGCGCCGGGGCGCCCGCGGCGGCGGCAGGACCCGGCGGCGAAACCCCGGCATTGTCGCGTGTTTTGCCCTCCGATGCGCGCTTTCGGCCATCCAGCTCGGTATGGTATCCCTGGGCAGTAGCGGGGGTATGGGCGCTACCATCGCGGCGATGGACAAAGCCGTGTGCCGGTGCCGATGTTTGCCCCTGGGATACGGTGGTTCGACAGCCTTAGGGAACCGGGCATGCGCGCTGGATCGTGGATGGCCTACTGGGGCAAGGCGGGAAGGTGGGGCAGCATGGGGGCGTACCATCCCTTGGTCTTCCACTGCCTTGATGTAGCCGCGTGCGGGCAAGCCTACATCGACTGCCAGCCTGGCCTCCTGGGCCAGCTTGCGCGCTGGCTGGGTCTGGATGACACATCTGCACGGCAGGTACTGGTATTCCTGCTGGCCGTACACGACCTCGGCAAGTTTGCCGAAAGCTTCCAGTACAAGGTTCCGGAGCTGGTCGAGCAGGGCTTCGACCCGCCACTTCCACGTCTGACGGGTAGCCGCCGGCACGATGAGATCGGCGCGTTGTTCTACGCCTGGCTGGCGGAGGAAGGGCGGCTTCCGGAACAGCTGCGTGGCTGGGATGCGGACACCTGGGGCGCGTTGCTCGCCCCGGCCTTTGGCCACCATGGCATGCCGCCCCCGACCCTGCCGCCCGGAAGGGGAATGGCCCTGGCCGCCCTGTGCGAGGTGATGTCGCCGCAGAGCCGCGATGCAGCCGAGGCATTCTTTGCCTGGTGCGCCCGCACCTTCCTACCGGACACCCTGCCTGCTTCCTGCAATGAAGCGAGAGCCAAGCTGGCCTCCTGGTGGATTGCCGGCCTGGCGGTCCTGGCGGACTGGATCGGCTCCAACACCACCTGGTTCGAATACGCGGCGCCCAGGCTGCATGGACTCTCACTGAAGGAGTACTGGCATCGGCATGCCTTGCCGACAGCTTGCCGGGCCGTGGAAGAAGCGGGCGTCGTTCCCGTCCGGCCCCGGCCTTACCGTGCGCCGGAGGTGTTGTTGCCACGCCTTGCCGAAGGACTCCGGCCTGCCCAGGCGGTTGCCGCGGACATTGACATCCCCGCCGAACCGCAGTTGTTCGTGCTGGAGGATGCGACCGGCTCGGGCAAGACCGAGGCGGCGTTGATCCTGGCTGCGCGCCTGATCGATCGGGGGCTGGCCGACGGGCTGTTCTTCGGCCTTCCCACCCAGGCCACCGCCGACCAGATGTTCGAGCGCGTCACCCGGGATGTGCCAGCCTGGTTCGAAGATCCGGCACGTGCCACGCTCGTCCTGGCCCACGGAGCGCGGGACCAGTCGCACGCCTTCCTGCGGCACCTGGCCCAGCTCGACGACGATGTGCCGGGCGAGGGGCGTTCGGCGACCATGCGCCTGTCCGAGTGGCTGGCCCAGGGCAACAAACGCGCCCTGCTCGCGCAGGTCGGCGTCGGGACGCTTGACCAGGCCTTGCTGGCCGCCTTGCGGGTCCGGCACCAGTCCCTGCGGCTGCTGGGACTGTTCCGCAAGGTGCTGGTGGTGGACGAAGTCCACAGTTATGACCCCTACATGACCCAGGTGTTGCTGCGCACCCTGGAGCTGCACGCCGCAAGCGGTGGGAGCGCCATCCTTCTTTCGGCCACGCTTCCCCTCGCCTTGCGTTCACGCCTGCTGTCCGCCTATTCCACGGGGATTCGTCGCTGGCAGGCCGATGAAAGGCAACCGGGCCGGGGCCGCCGCTCGGCGCCAGTGCAGGCACCGCAGGCACAGTCCACGGACTATCCGTTGTTGACCCGTTGGTCGCCTTCGCTCGGCAGCCAGGTACAGGAGCTGGCGTTCCCGTCCGCGCCACACAGCAGGCGGGTTCTGGATATTGAGTACCTGACCGATGAGGGTCAGGTGCTGGAGCGCATCGCAGCTTGGCATGCAGCCGGAGAGGCCGTGGTCTGGGTGCGTAATACCGTTGGCGATGCCTGCAGGGCATGGTCGCGCCTGGTGGAGCGCTTCGGGATCGGCACCTGCACCCTGTTCCATGCCCGATTCGCCGCCGTGGACCGCAGGCGCATCCAGGAGGATGTGCTGGCGGCCCTGGGCCGGACCAGCGATGCGGCCAGCCGCAAGGGCCGCATCGTCGTGACCACCCAGGTGTTCCAGGAAAGCCTCGACGCCGACGCCGACCGGATGGTCACCGACCTGTGTCCGGTGGATGTCCTGTTGCAGCGCCTGGGGCGTTATCGACGGCACCTGCGCGATGCCCAAGGGAATCCGCTGGGAGACGGCTGCACGATGGACGGGCGCCCACCCGGGGCGGTGGTGGTCTTCGGTCCGGATCGTGGCGAGGATCCCGACGCCGCCTGGTATTCCCGTTTCTCCCGTGGCGCAGCGTATGTCTATGCCGCGCACGGGCGCATCCATCGCAGCGCCCGTGCGATCGGTGACCGCATCGAGCTGCCGGGCCAGTTCCGCACCCTGGTGGAGGCGGTCTACGGCGAAGATGGCGAACCGATCCCGGATGCCCTGCAGACGGCCGAGGACCGCGAGCTGGGCAAGGTCATTGCCCAGGGGACGCAGGCCGCACAGAACGCTGTCTCGCTGTTCGAAGGCTACGGTGGTTCCGGATGGCAGGGCGACGAACGGATCGGCAGCCGGCTGGGCGACAGCATCGAGGCCGTGCTGGTGCGGGTCACTCCCCATGGCCTGGAGGCATGGGCTACCGGTCGTTGCGGGGAAGGCGAGGATGTCTGGGCGCTGAGCACGATCCGCCTGCCGGGCCACTGGCTGGCCCAGGCGGAAGCGCCCGTCTGCCTTGACGGGCGCCTGGCGGATCTGGCGGAAGAGCTTCGGAACAAGGTGCCGGCCCTGCGCTATCGCCCGATCCTGCCGCTGGCGGAGAACGGCGACGGCACCTGGTCATGCACCCTGGCGGGTACTCCACCGCTCAGTCTCAGCTATTGCGACAGGCGCGGGTTACAGCGCCTGTCAGGGTAATCTCCGCAAGACCGCGGGGAACGAAAAAGCCCATGAAGGCATCAAGCCACCATGTACGGGCCATCCCCGAAGGAATTCGGGGAGCCGGGTGCTTGACAAGCACAAAAATTCGGGGCAGCTCCCATCGCCGGGGAAGCACCTTCATCATCAAGCCACGATGTATTTCAACGGAATTCTTATTCCGCCACCAACCTCGGCTCCGTGGGCATAGCGACCCCCACGGAGCCCCAAGGCAAAAAGCCCACCGGCCGACGGTCGCCAAACAGTCCGGCCGGTGGGCGTGGTCGCTGCTTGCTGTACACAACCAGCTGGGCGGGAATGTAACCCGCCCAGCTCCTCTGCTCAATTGCCTTGAAGAGGAGCTGATACGTGAACCTGATAACGGACCCTTGGATCCCGGTTCGTGGCGCCAGTGGGAAGTCGCGCCTGATCTCGCCGCTGCAGCTATTGGACGAGGACGATCCGCCCGAGGAGCTGGACGCAATCCGCCCGGATTTCAATGTAGCGCTTGCCCAGTTCCTGGTCGGGCTGATGCAGTGGCTGGCGCCTGACGACGAGGCGGAATGGCGCCGCATCGCCCAGGGACGGGAACGGCCTGAGCTGGAGCGCCTGCATGAGATAGCGTCCTGCTTCGAGTTCGACAACGGCCCGCGGCGCTTCATGCAGGACATGGACTTCGAGCCGGACGAGGCGGGCGATCTGTCCGCGTTGCTCCTGGAGGCCCCGGGCGGCAAGACGTTGCGTGACAACACCGACCTGTTCGTCAAGCGCAGCGAAGGTACGGCCATGTCGCTTCCGATCGCCGCGCAGGCATTGCTGACCCTGCAGATCAATGCCCCCACAGGAGGCCAGGGGCACCGGACGTCGGTACGGGGGGGTGGCCCGGTTTCGATGCTGCTGTGGCCTGCGAAGTTGGACGGACAGACAACGCCCCTATGGCGCAAGCTGTGGATCAACACGCTGGTGCTGGAAGGTGGCGAGCCGCGCCTGGAGGTGGTCTTCCCCTGGATGGCGCCATGCCTCACCAGTGAGGGCGGACGCGATGTGCACACCTGCCTGGCGGAGCAACCGCCGAGTGACATCGAACAGGCGCTGTTGTGCTACTTCGCCACGCCGCGCCGCATCCGCCTGCATTTCGAGCCGGATGGTGTCTGCACCCTGACCGGGCAGCGTGGTCCCTGCGCCACCGCCATGGAAACGCGCAACTACGGTGCCAACTACCGCAGCGACCTGTTCCAGCATCCGCTGTCACCCTATTACATGGACAAGTCAGGCGGCTTCCTGCCTGCGCATGTCCGCGAGACAGGGTTCACCTACGCCGATTGGATCCTGACGTGCGAGGACAGCGAACAGGTTCGCATGCCGCGTGCCTTGAGGATGGATCGCCTGGGGATGGAACTGCGCGCCCAGCTGCCCGTGGATCCCGTGTGGGCCTCGGGTTTTGCGATGGACAACATGAAGTGTCTGGCCTGGCACGAGGTGCGGTTCCGCCACCTGGACCTGGACGAGGAGCGCAAGGCGCCCGTACTGCACGAAGTCCATGCATGGCTGGACGGGGTGGACCATGTTCGTCGCGAGCTTTCCAGGCAACTGCGTCTTGCATGGGGGGCGTCTGGAAGCGGTGACACCAGCGTCGCCGAGCGCGAGTTGTTCAGCCGGACCGAAGAAGCGTTCCACCAGATGGTGGGCGAACTTGCTGCGTTGAATGGGGTGACCGAACAGCAGCGCATGCAATGCCTCCAGGACATGCGTCGTCGCTGGCAGAGGCAACTGGCGGGCGTGGCCCTGCAGCTATTCCAGCAGCATGCCGAACGTGGAGATGCGGCGGAAGCGAGCGTGCAGGCGCTTGAACGTGTGGCCCTGGCGCACCGAAGCCTGTCCCAGGCAGTCCACGGAGGACTGGCCAAGAAGCTTGGACTCGTAACCCCGGCTGCGAAGGCCGGCCGGGCGACCGGAACCAGGAGGAAGGAGAAGGCAGCATGAGGGATCGCGAACGTTTGGCCTACGCGGTGCGGACAGCCAGCCGGGCCATAGGAAGGAATGGCCGCCTGCGCTCGTCATTGCGTCGGGCCGCCTGCTGCGGCGATGCGGCCGGCTACGAGGAGACAGAGGACTTTGTCCAGGCACTGAAAGCCAGCCTGGGAAAGTCGAGGCTGGAAGACTGCGTGGCCGATGGTGCCATGGTGCTCCTGGCGCAACCCAGGGTGGCGCTTTGGCCAAGAGGCGAAGGATTGGGGGCGCTGCCTGACAGGGGACACCTGCCGCGGCGCCTGGGGCAGCGGACGGGAGAAAGGCGCCTGCTATCGGAACTGAGGTTCCAGCGTCTGCTGCGTGCAGCAGGCAGCGATGAGCGTCTGTTGCACTTGCGTCGCGCCATCGCCCTGCTGGACAGCCCCGTACATCCCCTTGCGGTGGTGGAGGCCTGGTTGGACCTGCATGGCGAACAGGGACGGCGGATCTTCGCCCGCGCCTATTTCTCCGGCGACACAGTCGCCGCCGGGCAGGATCCATTCGCACCCGCTGCCGATGCGGCCTGAGATCATTGACATAATCGAGGACAGAGCAATGAAACACCGCTTCCTGCAACTGCATGTGCTCACCGCCTTTGGTCCCTCCAACCTGAACCGTGATGACCTGGGCATGCCCAAGACTGCCGTGTTCGGTAACGTGCCCCGGCTGCGGGTTTCCTCCCAGAGTCTGAAACGTGCCTGGCGCACCAGTGACGTGTTCCAGTCGGCGCTGGCAGGCCACCTGGGTATCCGCACCAAGAAGATCGGCCAGCTTGCGATGGAGGAGATGCTCAAGGCCGGGCTGGACGAAAAGAATGCATTTGAGTGGTCCAAGCTCATCGCCCAGGCCTTTGGCAAGCTCAAGGAGGGCGAGGAAGCTGACCAGGCTGCGGAGGGCGGGGAAGAGGCTGCCGGCAAGGGCAAGCGCGGCAAGGGCAAGAAGGGCGAAAGCAACGAGGTCGAGACCCTGGTGTTCCTTTCGCACGAGGAGCGCGAGGCCATCATCGCCCTTGCCCGCACCCTGGCCCAGTCGAAGCAGGCGCCTTCGTCGGACCAGCTTGCCCTGCTGAGGAAGAACAATGCCACCGTGGACATCGCGCTCTTCGGGCGCATGCTGACGGCGGACAAGTCGCGCAAGACGGAAACCTCGGACAGGCCCCAGTACAGTGTCGAGGCTGCCGCCCAGGTGTCCCATGCGATCACGGTGCATCGGGCCGTGCCCGAAGACGATTTCTTCTCCGCCGTGGATGACCTCAACAAGGACGAGGACACCGGCTCCGGCCATCTCGGAGATCTCGGCTTCGGTTCCGGTGTGTTCTACGAGTACGTGTGCGTGGACCGCGAGCTGCTGGTGAAGAACCTGGGCGGCAACACGGAGCTTGCGGCACGCGCCTTGCGTGCGCTGGCCGAGGCGGTCGCGTCGGTGGCGCCGACGGGCAAGCAGAAGAGCTTCGCCAGCAATGCGAGGGCGAGCTTCGGACTGGCCGAGCTGGGCGATGAAGCCCCTCGCCAGCTGACGGCAGCCTTTCTCAAGCCGGTCGACACTTCGGATGTGGACATGATGGCGCGGGCCGTCGAATGCCTGCGCAGCCTGGTGAAGAAGTTCGACGAGGTGTACGGCTTCGATGGCCTGCGGCTGCACTTCAATGCCACCGACGCCGATGCCTCGGACCTGGACCAGGGCGTGGAGCCGGATGCACGGCCGCGATTCCGGCAGTTCATCGATTTCGTCGCCCTGGGCCTGGATGAAGGCAGCGGGAATGCAGGGGAGTGACCACCATGCACTGGCTGCTGTTCGAGCTTGCAGCGCCATTGGCCAGCTTTGGCGGAACCGCCCCTGGACAGGTGCGTGACACCGAGCTGCTTCCCTCGCGTTCGGCGGTACTTGGCCTGCTGGCGGCGGCCCTGGGTATCGAACGCGATGATGCCGCTGCCCAGCTTGCGCTGGGTGAAGACCTGTATATCGCGGCGCGGGTCAACCCGGGAGCAGGACTGGCACGTGACTACCACACCGCACAGGCGCCTGGCCAGGCTGCACTGAAGGGACGTCCTTGCCGCACGCGACGCGACGAGCTGTCCGTGCCGAAGGATGACCTGAACACGGTGCTGTCCGATCGCTATTACTACTCGGATTATGCCGCCACCATCGGCGTGGCATGCAGATCTGCCGAACGCCTGGATGCGCTCGGCCGGGCCCTCAGGCGGCCCCGCTTCGCCCTGTACCTCGGCCGCAAGAGCTGTCCTCCGGCGTGGCCCATCGTGCCCCAGCTGCTGGAGGCGGATACATGGGCGCTTGCGCTGGCAGGCTACGAGGAGCGTGTTGCCACCAGCATTTCACGCTTCGATGGTTTTGGCGTTGCAGGCTGGCTGCGCAGCCGCAAGGGCAGCTATTTCCACCGCGTGGATGAAGGGATCGTCCCGGGTGAGCTGCCGGGAGCCAGGCAGATGGTGGTGCGTCGTGATCGGCCATTGGATACGTCGCGCCGCCTGTTTGGCGAAGGGCGCCATTGGCGCATTGGCCCGGAGCGGGAGGCTCGGTCATGAGCTGGTTCAGTCGCGTGACGTTGCTGGCCTCGCCCCGTGGCGAGGGAGAAAACCTGCGGGATCTGCGTGTGCATCCCTACCGGCAGCACCAGGCTCTGTGGCGGATGTTCGAGTGCCCGGAGGGCACGCCCCAGCCGTTCCTGTTCCGGCAACTCCCCGACGAGGATGCCGCGGTGTTGCGTTTCCTCGTTGTCAGCAAGGAAAGGCCCAGGGAGATCCCGGGGTGGCGGGTGGAGTGCAAGCCTTACCAGCCCAGGCTGAGGGAGGGAAACCGCTATCGCTTCGACATACGCCTGAACCCTACCCGCACGGAGCCATCCCCGGATGGCCGGGGCAAGCGCCAGGACTATGTCATGTCCCGTCTGCACCAGTTGCAGGTGAGTCCGGCACGACGGGCCGCGGAGCGCCAGCGCGTGGTACACGAGGAGCTTCCCGAGTGGTTGCGGCGTCGGGGAGAAAGGAACGGTTTTGTGGTTGAGTCCTGCCATGTGGGGCGCTACGAGATCTTGCGCATGCAGAAAGGGATCCATGCCATCACCCTGGGGGTTGCCGAGTTCAGTGGCATCCTGCGTGTGCAGGATCCGGAAAAACTCGCGACTGCACTGCTGAATGGGCTGGGGCACGGGCGCAGCTTCGGTTTGGGCCTGCTGCTTCTCAAGCCCTGCTGATGGGCCACCGGGTCCTGCCGGCGCACTGCCAGCAGGACCCGGTGCCGTGGTCGTGCCGGCAGACAGCCAATCGCGAGGGGGCGCCTCAAGATTGCCAGACGATGACCACACCACTTCTGCCACCGTTGAAACCACTGCCGATGAAAGACAGGGTTTCCATGATCTTCGTCCAGTACGGGCAGATCGACGTGCTGGACGGCGCATTCGTCGTGGTGGACAAGAACGGCGTGCGCACGCACATCCCGGTCGGGTCGGTGGCCTGCATCATGCTGGAGCCGGGCACGCGCGTTTCCCACGCGGCGGTGAGGTTGGCGGCCCTGGTGGGGACACTCCTGGTATGGGTGGGGGAATCGGGAGTGCGCCTGTACGCCAGTGGCCAGCCAGGGGGTGCCCGGGCCGATCGTCTGCTGTATCAGGCAAGGCTGGCCTTGGACGACGAGTTGCGGCTGAAAGTCGTGCGCAAAATGTACGAGGTCCGCTTCGGCGAACCCGCGCCATTGCGGCGCAGCGTCGAGCAGCTGCGTGGCATCGAGGGCGTGCGGGTGCGCGAGACTTACAAGCTTCTCGCGCGCAAGTATGGCGTGAGCTGGCGTTCCCGCAACTATGACCGTGAGGAATGGAATGCCGCGGACATCCCCAATCGCTGCCTGTCCGCGGCCACGGCCTGCCTGTACGGCATCACGGAGGCGGCGGTACTGGCGGCCGGATACGCACCGGCGGTAGGGTTCATCCACACCGGCAAGCCGCTGTCGTTCGTGTACGACATCGCCGACCTGTTCAAGTTCGACACCGTAGTCCCGATCGCATTCCGCATCGCCGCCCGGTCGCCCCGGGAGCCGGAGCGGGAGGTGCGCCTGGCCTGTCGTGACCTGTTCCGCAGCGAGAAGCTGCTGGGGCGCATCATTCCGACCATCGAGGAGGTATTGGCGGCGGGAGGCATCCAGCCGCCTGAAGCCCCGGTGGAGTCGGTGCCGCCGGCCATCCCCAATCCGGAGGGGATCGGCGAGATCGGCCATCGCGTGCAGGGATGAGCTTCCTGGTCGTCGTCACGGAAAACGTCCCGCCCCGTTTGCGTGGCAGATTGGCCCTGTGGCTGCTGGAGGTGCGGGCTGGCGTATACATCGGCGATGTATCGCGTCGCACCCGGGAGATGATCTGGCAGCAGCTGTCCGAGGGTTGCGAGGACGGTAATGTCGTCATGGCGTGGGCCAGTCGTCACGAATCGGGTTACGAGTTCCAGACACTTGGCCCGAACCGGCGTGTTCCCGTGGAGTTCGATGGTCTGCGCCTGGTGGCTTTCCATCCCCCGCCGGAGGACGGCGCTCTTTGACAATTCAGTTTGGTAGGATTGTGGCCGCCGAATTTTCTTCGGTGCATCAGTTATTTGCGTCAAGTGTGTTCCCCGCGCACGCGGGGATGACCCGTGCGCGTGGCCGTTCTGGCGGTTCTGGGTGATGTGTTCCCCGCGCACGCGGGGATGACCCGCCATCGTCGTATGCGGTTCTGGCGCGCTCAATGTGTTCCCCGCGCACGCGGGGATGACCCGCAACACATCCGGGGCGCTATCCACAGGCTTTAGGTGTTCCCCGCGCACGCGGGGATGACCCGGACGCCGAGATCGACGCCCTGCGAACCCGATTGTGTTCCCCGCGCACGCGGGGATGACCCGTCATCGCGCGGCCCCTTGACCTGCCCCAGCTCGTGTTCCCCGCGCACGCGGGGATGACCCGGCATTGCAGCCCCCAGCGCCCAGCGTAGCCGCGTGTTCCCCGCGCACGCGGGGATGACCCGGCAGGCAACTTCGCCAAGATCATCGAGGGCCGGTGTTCCCCGCGCACGCGGGGATGACCCAGGCACTTCTCATGTTCAAGAACCTGGCCTCGAAGTGTTCCCCGCGCACGCGGGGATGACCCGCAGCTGAAGAAGCTGGTGCTGGACATCGTGGCGTGTTCCCCGCGCACGCGGGGATGACCCGCCGACCTGGCCTTGCTCTTGGCACGCTAGAGCGTGTTCCCCGCGCACGCGGGGATGACCCGCTGGTGTGGAACGACAAGGAGCGCCTGCTGCTGTGTTCCCCGCGCACGCGGGGATGACCCGTCCTCGGGCCGCAGCATGTCCGCGACCAGCCAGTGTTCCCCGCGCACGCGGGGATGACCCGGCGCTAGGCATCCACGGCGAGGTGGGCGATGAGTGTTCCCCGCGCACGCGGGGATGACCCGTCGTCGGGGCGCATGTCCACGAACACGCACTTGTGTTCCCCGCGCACGCGGGGATGACCCGTTTCGACCACCACCCCGGCAGGTCATCCCTCAGTGTTCCCCGCGCACGCGGGGATGACCCGGTCGAGACGGAATCTGTCTATCGCACGTATGCCGTGTTCCCCGCGCACGCGGGGATGACCCGCCGCTACCGCCAAAGGGAACCGTCAAGCTGCAGTGTTCCCCGCGCACGCGGGGATGACCCGTCCGCCCGAGGTAGGCGTCTCAATATCCAACTGTGTTCCCCGCGCACGCGGGGATGACCCGCGCGTGCAGTCGAACAGCTCGACGTTGCGGCCGTGTTCCCCGCGCACGCGGGGATGACCCGCTGCGGGCCCGGCTGCCCGACCTTGAACGCGAGTGTTCCCCGCGCACGCGGGGATGACCCGTCTGGCATTCCGTTTACTGCGTCCATTGCCAAGTGTTCCCCGCGCACGCGGGGATGACCCGATCCGTGTGGCGGTTGATTTCGGCCACGGCGGGTGTTCCCCGCGCACGCGGGGATGACCCAGCTCATACAGGCGGATTCCGTAGAAGCTGCCGGTGTTCCCCGCGCACGCGGGGATGACCCGCTGCACGCGGACGACTTCGCCGAGGTGTTCGGGTGTTCCCCGCGCACGCGGGGATGACCCGTCCAACAGGATTTGATTGCGCTGGTTCTCGGCAGTGTTCCCCGCGCACGCGGGGATGACCCGGCCTCGGCTTCGGTGGTCCAGGAGATGCAGGCGTGTTCCCCGCGCACGCGGGGATGACCCGAGCGGCCTTAGCCTGTCGGCCAACACCTGGTAGTGTTCCCCGCGCACGCGGGGATGACCCGAACCCGAGCAGACTGCCGGCTGCCCGGCCCCAGTGTTCCCCGCGCACGCGGGGATGACCCGGCTTGATTGGGCGGCTCGTGTGGCGTCTACCGGTGTTCCCCGCGCACGCGGGGATGACCCGGACGGCAACACGACCATGGTCGCCATCTCGGGGTGTTCCCCGCGCACGCGGGGATGACCCGCCCAAGACGCACCCGTGGCGGGCGTTCAACCCGTGTTCCCCGCGCACGCGGGGATGACCCGTCCTCGTCGTCCATGTCACAGCGCCTTGATCTGTGTTCCCCGCGCACGCGGGGATGACCCGGTCGAGACAGAATCCGCCTATCGCACGTATGCGTGTTCCCCGCGCACGCGGGGATGACCCGTGCGCGACACCCTGGCGTACGTGATCGAGCAGGTGTTCCCCGCGCACGCGGGGATGACCCGTCAGCTCAGGTACGTAGACAGTCATCCAACCTGTGTTCCCCGCGCACGCGGGGATGACCCGTCTGCCATTAATAACGCGCTGAATCTCGGGATGTGTTCCCCGCGCACGCGGGGATGACCCGGCAACGGTCGCAGCGAGCCTGTACAGCTCCCCGTGTTCCCCGCGCACGCGGGGATGACCCGCCCCCATCCCCCCCCCCCCCCCCCC
>Ga0182741_1004908_pt1 | contig 12756 bp, 10 predicted proteins | sample eDN5th37CBELigOP_FD_128874 | JGI IMG/M metagenome (GOLD analysis project Ga0182741, IMG submission 128874) | Enriched Organic Plus compost microbial communities from Emeryville, California, USA - eDNA 5th pass 37_C BE-Lig OP (version 2) (version 2) ...
GCGAACCACCAGTTGTCGAGCACGCCGACGAGCGCGAGCAGGTACGACGCGAGGACCACCGCAGCTCCGCCGACCAGCACGGGCTTCGCGTTCTTCAGGTGACGGTAGCCTTCCACCATCTGGTGGACGCTGCCGCTCGGGTTCGCCGCGACGCCGATACCGATGAGAGCGGGACTCACTGCGGCGACGTGACCGAGGAAGGTCCACAAACCGGCCAGTTCCGGTTGCCCCGCAGAGAGATTGGAGAACGAGACCATGATGACGGCGAAACCGACACCCGACAGCAGACCGCCGAACAGCGCACCGGAGACGTAACCGATACCGGCCACGACGGTGAGCATCAGCAGCGACAGACTCACCATGATCGAGAAGCTCTCGTTCGACACCGAGCCCATCGCACTCGACATGAACAGTCCGCCCAGGCCGGCGATGCCCGCCGACAGGGTGAAGACGCCGAGTTTGAGGCGCACCAGGCTCTGGCCGAGCATTGCCGCCGCGGCGGGGCTGTCCTTCATCGCGGCGAGCCGGCGCCCGTAGCCGCTGTTGCGCAGGGCGATGATGCCTACGCCGAGAACGGCGAAGATCACCGTCACCGTCATGAGGAAGGTCGTCTCGTTCCGCAGGTCGAGAGGGCCGACCTTCAATGGCGGGATCGCGATGTTGCCATCGGTGAACAGCGAGAACCTGATGCCGAACAGCTCGTGCTGGGTCGTGTCGCGCAGCACCATGTTCGACAGGAACACACCGAACGCCATCGTGGCCAGGGCGAGATAGAGGCCGCGCAACCGCAGGGCCGGCAGCGCGATGAGCCCGCCGATCACGGCCGTGACGGCGACGCCGAGCGCCACGCCCCACAGGTTCAGGTGGGCGGCCAGTCCGCTCCCGGAGATACCGAAGTGGAACGCCACGATCGTCGCGATGGCACCGAAGGATACCGGCGCGAGGTTCATCTCGCCCGCGTATCCGGTCAGCAGGGTCAGCGACAACGCGATGATCGCGAAGGTCATGCCGATCGTGAGGGTCGTGACCGCCGACGTCACCATGAGCAGGCGGATGGCATAGACGATGACGACGAGCGCGACCGCCCAGGCGAGCGCCTTGCGCACCGACGGCACGTGGTAGCGCTCCCGGGTCCGGGTGACGGCACCGCGCAACCGATCCTGCGGCAGTACGACGAGAACCACGAACAGCGCGATCATCGGCAGGGACACTCGCAGATTCGACGTCCATGTCCACGCGGTCGGGAAGTAGGCGAGCACGTATGTGGCTGCCAGGCCGAGGAACAGCGCACCGGCGAAGGTACGCGGAATGCTGCGCAGCCGGCCGAACATCGCCGCCGCGAACGCGTCGATGACGAGCAAGGTCAGCATGTTCGCTTCGAGGGTGCCACCGTTGATCGGTGTCACGAGAACACCCGCCAGGACCGCGAGAGTCGAGCCCATCATCCAGGACAGTGCGGCGAGCCGGTCGGGGTCGTGCCCGTTCAGGCGCAGCAGATCGGGATCGTCGACCACACCTCGCATCGCCACTCCGACGCGGGTGCGCACGAACATGATTCGTAGTCCGACGGCGATGAGTACCGCGGCGGCGAGGCAGATCAGTTCGTGGTAGCGGATGGTGACACCGAAGAGCTCGATCCTCGCCTGGTCGCCGAAGAACATCGTCATGGTGCGTGCAGTCTCGGGATGCCAGAACCAGTGCGACACCGAGACCATGCCGAGCAGGATCGACACCGTGACGACGATCTTGGTGACCTCGGCGGTGTCACGCATCCCGCGCATGATCACGACGTAGAGCAGCAGGCCCATCATCGGACCGAGGACGCCCAGCACGAGAAGCAGCGCGATGGGCGTGGGCAGGCCCCAGCCGTAACGCAGTTGCCAGTAGGCGAACGCACCGAGCATCGCCTGCGCGCCGTGCGCGAAGTTGAAGATGCCGGACGTGTTGTAGGTGAGAACGAGGCCCGATGCAGCGATCGCGTAAACCGATCCGAGCACCAACCCCACGATCGTGAAGGTCAGAAAGGTGTCCATACGAGTACCTCTGGTCGGGGTGCCGGCGAGCGCGTGTCACGCCTCGCCGGCACCGGGCGCTCGGATCAGACGGTCGGTCTGATGACGTTGGGGTTCAGATATTTCGTCGCGATGCGGTCGGGTCCGAGTTCGGTGCCCCACGTACTCGGATCGGTCGCGACGCGATAGCGGTCGTCGCACTCGAAGGTGCCCGCCTCCGCGGGGAACGCCTGGGTGTATTCGGCGCCTTCGAGTTTCACGACGAGCCCGCAGGTCGCGGGCATGTTGTTCCCGGGGTCGGTGACCGCGTGCAGACCACCGCCGTCCCACTCGTGGATCCGGGACAATTCGTCGATGACGCACTGCCGGGACAGGTCCGATCCGCAGGCGTCCGCAGCGGTAGCCCACAACAGGAACGAAGAAGTGGCCTGCATGCCGAGCAGCGCGGTCTTGCCGTCCTGCTCGGTGACGAGCTCGACGTACTTCTTCACGGCCGGCACAGCATCGGCGTTCTCGATCATCTGGAAGGTCATGCCGGCGTGGAGGTTGTCGAGCAGACCGTTCTCACCGTTCCATGCCTGAGCGGCATTGCCGTACCAGGTGGCCTCACCGAGCAGGATCGGGTCGATGCCGGCCTGGTCGAGCGCCTTCACGAAGTTGAATTCGGCCGGCACCGGAGAACGGGAGGTCCACAGGCCCTTGACGCCGCACTGCTTGAACTTCTCGGCGAAGGGCGCGTAACTCGACTCGCCCTCGTAGTTGAGCGTGACACCGCAGTTCTTCAGCGTGAAACCGGCTGCCTCGGCGACGGACCGGATCTTGGTGCTGGCCGAGATGATCGTGGGCATCGTGCTGTCGATGACGTCGAACTCGCCGAGCAGGTCCGGGTACATCTCGGCGATCTGGAACCACTGCGAACCGTTCGCATAGTCGACCGGGAACGGGACGCCCTGGTAGGTCATCGGGCCGTTGGCCGCGTCGGGGGACACGGTGAAGGCGGGGACAGCGGCGAGGTTGCACGCGACCCGGGTCTGCTCCGAGGTCTGGTCCATGGCGAAGCCGTGACCGACCATCATGAACTCGCTCGCACATGCATTCTGCATGACGGCGTTGGCCTGCGTCATCGCAGCGTCGTAGTGGGTACCGACGATCGTGCGGCCGTTGATGCCACCCTGGGCGTTGCACCAATCGATCATGGCGGAGACGGCGTCACCGATCTCCTTGTTGAGTCCGGGGCTCTTCGAATAGCCCCGGTCGTCGCCGTAACCGATCCGGATCTCGGAATCGGACACTCCTTGGTCGGTACTTCCTGCCGCTTCGCCCGGCCCGCATGGAGACGAAAGGGTTCCGAACGACTCCTCGACCGACAGGGACGCTCCAGTTCCGGCGGCTGCCGCCGGAGCGAGGGCGCCCGCCGACGAGTCGGCGCCGCGATCCGACGCACAAGCGGACGTCGCCACTACGATGGCGAACAGACCCGCCATCGATTTCGAGGCAGCACTGAGTTTCACGACGATGGACTCCTTGGTCTCGGTCCGGGCCGAAGCGCGATCCGGGGGGCGCCGGACGGTGGGCCGGGTGTCGCGAAGGTAGCCACCCGGCCGAGTGAGACCTGCGCCACTCCCACTCACCGGGACCGATTTGTGACAGTCGACACAGGGTTTAGGGTGTGATGCTCCACGTCACCAGCAACAGTTCTCCGCTCCTTCCGTGTACGCGCTGCGCGACGACGAACGTGCGGGCCGAGAAAGGCGAATCCTTGACAGCACAAGCCGATCTGCAGCAGATGCTTCAGCAGGTCGTTTCCCAGCTCACCGGCCCCGGTGGCCGCTTCGAAATCGTCGAAGAGGACGTGCGCGGAAACCGGATGCAGGTCATGCGCAACCGCGACCGGCGCATCGGCGACCTCGTCGCCGCGTCCCGGAAATGGGGCGACCGCGACTACCTCGTGACGGCCGATCGCCGCCTGTCGTTCACCGAGCACGCCGACGCTGTAGCTGCCCTGGCGACCGCCCTGCGCGACGAGCACGGCGTGGAGAAGGGCGACCGGGTCGCGATCCTTGCGGCCAACTCACCCGAATGGATCATCACCTTCTGGGCCGCCCAATGCCTGGGCGCAATCGCCGTGGGGCTGAACTCCTGGTGGACGCCGTCCGAAATCGCCTACGGCGTGAACATGGTGCGACCCAAGGTGATCGTCGCCGACGCCAAGCGCGCCGATCTGCTGGCCGGAGCAGAGGTCTCCGGCTTCGAACTGCTCACCACCGAACACGACGTGCCTCGGATCGTGGCCGCCGCGTCCGGCACCGAACTGCCGTCGGCCGACGTGGAGGAGGACGATCCCGCGGTCATCCTGTTCACGAGCGGCACCAGTGGACGTCCCAAGGGGGCGTTGCACTCCCACCGCAACGTGCTCGCCGTCGTCGACTACCACCGGTACTCCGATGCTCTGGTGGCCGCGATGCAGCGGCGCTCCTACGACGACTCGGTGCCCAACGACAACCGGTACCTCCTGACCTCGCCGTTGTTCCACATCGCAAGCCTGCACAACCTGGCGGTGCCACGCCTCGCGACGGGAAGCGCCGCCGTTCTGACGGAAGGCGGGTTCGACGTCGACAAGGTCTTCGCGCTCATCGAGCGTGAGAGGGTCACCAACTGGGGCGCGGTGCCGACGATGGCGTCGCGCATGCTCGAGCACGAGAACACCGACAAGTACGACCTCAGCTCGCTCACCGCGTTCGCGCTGGCCTCGGCACCGTCCTCCCTTGAGTTCAAGAAGCGTCTGCAGGCGAAGTTCCCCTTTGCGCAGCAGGCCCTGGTGGACAGCTACGGACTGACCGAGTGCAGCACTGCGATCGCCATGGCGACGGCCCCGGAGATCGAGGCGTTCCCGGGCACGCTCGGCTCCCCCATCATCACGGTGAGCATGGAGATCCGCGACCCGTTCGGTGAGCGGGTTCCCGACGGCACCGAGGGCGAGATCTGCGTCCGCAGTCCCTATGTGATGCTCGGGTACTGGGAGGACCCGGCTGCGACGGACGCGGCTGTCACCTCGGACGGATGGCTACGTACCGGCGACTACGGAACGCTCGAGAACGGCCGCCTGCGGCTCACGGGCCGGCGATCCGATCTCATCCTGCGCGGCGGCGAGAACGTCTATCCCACGGAGATCGAACAGCGCCTCGACGAGCACCCCGACGTCGTCGAGAGCGCCGTGATCGGCGTGGACCACGAGGATCTGGGGCAGGAGGTCGCGGCCGTCGTCGTGCTGCGACCCGGCAGCGCGATCACCGAGGACGAGTTGCGAGCCTTCTGCGCCGAGCGACTGGCCTACTACAAGGTGCCCACAGTTTGGCGGATCACGCGGGATCTACTCCCCCGCAACGCGACCGGCAAGATCATCCGACGCTCGATCACCGTCTGATCGGCGAGCACACCGGTCACCCGTCCAGCCCGAACAGCGACGTGGCATTCTCGCGGCACACCGCGCGGATCCACTCGCTGTCGGGCGCGACGCGTTCGAGCACCTGGAGCTGATGGAGGTAGCTGTACGGGATGTTCGGAAAATCCGTGCCGAGCAAGATCTTCCGTCGTAATGCGTCCAGACGCGGAAGCTGATCTTCCGGGAAGGGTGTGTCCTCCTCGACGAAATCGGTGAACGCCATAGTCGTGTCGAGATACACCCGCTCGTATTGCTCGGCGAGGTCGAGGAACTCGCGGTACTCGGGCAGACCCATGTGCGCGACGATCACCGTCAGCTGCGGGTACCGGCGCATGAGCTCCTGCATCGGGGCGGGACCGGTGTACGTGCCGGGCGCCGGGCCCGACCCGCAGTGCACGACGATCGGCACGCCCGAGTCCTCGAGCAGGCCCCACACGTCGTCGAGGAGCGGGTCGAGCGGCGAGTAGTCGCCGACCTGGATGTGGGATTTGAACACACGCGCGCCCGCCTCGATCGCCGACGCGACGTACTTCTTCGCCTCGGCCTCCGGATAGAAGGTGGCGGTGTGGAGGCAGTCGGGGGTCCGGGCCGCGAAGTCGGCGGCCCACGAGTTGAGCCACGCCGCCATCTCCGGCTTGTGCGGGTACAGCATGGCGGTGAACCTGTGCACCCCGAAGTCGCGGAGACGCGCGACGCGTTCCTCCTCGTCGTGCCGGTAGGTGATCGGCCAGGGCCGTCCGACGAGCGGACCTGCGGAGTCGAAATACGCCCAGACCTTGTCCATGACCTGGCGGGGCATGAAGTGGGTGTGAACATCGATGAGGTCGTCGACGCCGTGACGGCGCCGGAACTGCGCTACCTGTTCGATTTCGTTCACGGTGCGACCGTACCGAAGTGACGCCGACCGAGGGGACCCGGCAGAAAAATACCAGGTCACAGGTGACATCCGACCCAGCACCGGACATTCCCCGAGGTTAGGCTAAGCTAACCATCACATAGGGTGTCCTAAATGCCTTATCCATTCCCTGTGATCGAACCCAAGGAACATCGATGAACGCATCCCGCCTGTACCGAGGTGCCGTACTCGGCACCCTGGCTGCCCTCGCCCTGACGGCATGCTCGAGCGACCCGGCCACCGAGTCGTCCGACACCGCCGCCGCCACCGTCACGGTCGAGGACAACTTCGGTACGCAGACCGTCACCGTGCCGCCCAAGTCCGTGGTCGCCACCGACAACGGCACGTTCGAGACGCTCGATACGTGGGGCGTTCCCCTCGCCGCAGGCGCGGTCTCGCTGATGCCGAAGACGATCTCCTACACCGAGGACGACAGCATCGTCGATCTGGGATCGCATCGTGAACCCAATCTCGAAGCCGTCGTCGCGGTCGAGCCGGATCTGATCATCAACGGCGGGCGCTACGCGCAGTTCAGGGAGCAGTTCGAGGAGCTCGCACCGGACGCCACCATCGTCGAGGTCGCGCCGCGCGACGGCGAGGACTTCGCCGAGGAACTCAAGCGCGGCACCACTGTCCTCGGTGAGATCTTCGCCAAGGAAGCGGAGGCACAGGAACTCAACGACGCGTTGGACGCGTCGATTGCCCGCGTCCAGGCCGCATACTCTCCGGATCAGTCGGTGATGGGTCTGATCGTCTCCGGCGGCGAGATCGGTTACGTCGCCCCGAGCACCGGGCGCACCATCGGCCCCATGTTCGACATCTTCGGCCTCACCCCGGCTCTCGAGGTTCCCGAAGGCACCGACAACCACCAGGGTGATGACATCTCCGTCGAAGCTATCGCCGCATCCAACCCGGGCCTGATCATCGTCATGGACCGTGACGCGGGTACCTCGACCGGTGGCGGCCCCGACTACGTGCCGGCGACCACGGTCATCAACGACTCGCAGGCACTGCAGAACGTGAAGGCAGTCCAGGAGGGCAACATCATCTACCTGCCCGCCGACACCTACACCAACGAGAGCATCCAGACCTACACGGAGTTCTTCAACTCCCTGGCGGACCTGCTCGAGAAGAACGCGCAGACCGCAGAGAACAAGTGACCTCCGCGCAGAGCGCAACGAAGTACTGAATTCACAGTGTCGACCGCCGTGGACTCGGCCGCGAGCCGGGTCCACGGCCGACGTGCTTCCGGAGCAGAGATGCCGAAATGACGACCCAAGCCCTACCGTCCCGAACGCGGGAAAGACTTTTCGACCGGAAACTGCTGCTGGGTTTCCTCGGCGTCGGCGCCCTGCTGATCGCCTCACTGTTCACCGGGGTGTTCGACATCTTCGGCGGTGACTTCGGCTGGGAGATGTTCAACATCACCCGCGTCCCTCGCACGATCGCCCTGGTGCTGGCCGGGGCTGCGATGGCGATGTCCGGACTCGTCATGCAGTTGCTCACCCAGAACCGCTTCGTCGAACCGACGACCACCGGCACGACGGAGTGGGCAGGATTGGGGTTGCTGATCATGATGATCGTCGTCCCGACCGCAGGTCTTCTGCCCAGAATGATCGGCGCCGTCGTGGCGGCCTTCATCGGAACGATGATCTTCTTCCTGTTCCTCCGGCGAGTGCAACTGTCCTCGTCGCTGATCGTGCCCATCGTCGGCATCATGCTGGGCGCCGTCGTCGGCTCCATCACCACCTACATCGCTCTCGCCACCGACAAACTCCAGAGCCTGGGCATCTGGTTCGCGGGGAGTTTCACGTCGATCATCAAGGGCCAGTACGAGGTTCTCTGGATCGTCGCGGTCGTCGCGGTCCTGGTGTTCATCGCCGCCGACCGATTCACCGTCGCCGGTCTCGGTGAGGACGTCGCGACCAACGTCGGCCTGAACTACAACCGCATCATCCTGCTGGGAACCGGCCTCATCGCGATTGCCACCGGAGTGGTCACCGTCGTGGTCGGTTCGCTTCCCTTCCTCGGGCTCATCGTCCCCAACATCGTGTCGATGTTCCGCGGCGACGATCTGCGCAGCAATCTCCCCTGGGTCTGCCTGCTCGGTATCGCCATCGTGACCGTCTGCGACCTGATCGGCCGGACGATCATCATGCCGTTCGAGATCCCGGTATCACTCATCCTCGGCGTCATCGGCTCCGTCGTCTTCATCGCCATGCTTCTGCGGAGTCGCCGCAATGTCTGACATCACCGAGTCGATCTCCCCGGCAGAATCGATCCCCACGGCATCGATCCCCACAGCTCCGCCGACCGCCGCGACGGCAACAAGGGCCGAGCGCACAGGCTCCGGCGCATTCGCGACCGCGCGACAGCTACGCCGCTACTGGATTCTCGTGGGGACTCTCACGCTCCTCTCGGTCGTCATCGCCGTGGGCATCGTGACCTGGGACAATCCGATGCCCTTCGGGACCGCAGGCTTCTGGCGGATCACGCAGATGCGCGCGACCAACCTGGTCGTGATCGCGATCGTCGTCGTCTGCCAGGCCGTTGCGACGGTCTCGTTCCAATCTGCGACGAACAACCGCATCATCACCCCGTCGATCATGGGATTCGAGGCCCTCTACGTCGCGATCCAGACCGCCGCCGTCTTCTTCCTGGGCGCGGTCGGAGTCACGGCGCTCACGGGGGTGCCGCAGTTCGCACTCATGGTCGTATTGATGGTCGGCTTCTCGCTGATGCTCTACGGATGGCTGCTCTCCGGCAAGTACGGGAACATGCAGGTGATGCTCCTCGTCGGCATCGTCCTGGGTGGCGGTCTCGGATCCGTGGCGACCTTCATGCAGCGCATGCTCACCCCCAGCGAGTTCGACATCCTCACCGCCAAGCTGTTCGGGTCGGTCTCCAATGCGGATGCCTCCTACCTACCGCTGGCGATCCCGCTCTGTATCGGGGCGGCAGGAACACTGTGGTGGCGTTCCCGCAGACTCAACATCATTGCGCTGGGCAAGGACGTCACCACGAATCTCGGCCTGGACCACCGCCGAGAGATCATGCTCGTACTGTTTCTCGTGTCGGTCCTCATGGCCACCACCACCGCGCTCGTCGGCCCGCTGACGTTCCTCGGCTTCCTCGTCGCGACGTTGGCCTACCAGTTCGCGACCACACACGATCACCGCTTCGTGTTCCTGGTGGCGATCCTGACCGGGTTCGTCATCCTCGGGGGCGCCTACTTCGTTCTGAAGAACATCTTCTACGCAGAGGGTGCCGTGTCCATCATCATCGAGGCCGTCGGCGGCACGGCCTTCCTCTACGTGATCCTTCGGAAGGGCAGACTGTGATCGAGATCAAGGGTCTCCGTAAGGAATACAGCAAGACGGTCACGATCGGTGAGATCGATCTGACCATTCCCGCAGGCGGCATCACGGCCCTGGTCGGACCGAACGGTGCGGGCAAGTCGACGATGCTGACCATCGTGGGCCGCTTGCTCGGGGCCGACGCCGGCACCATCGAGATCGCCGGCTACGACGTGTCGAGCACTGCCTCGAAGGACCTCGCGAAGATCGTCTCGATCCTCCGCCAGGAGAACCACTTCGTCACCCGCCTGACGGTGCGGCAACTCGTCGGGTTCGGCCGATACCCGCACTCGAAGGGCCGACTCACCCGCAAGGACGAGGAGGCCATCAGCAACGCCATCGAGTTCTTCGACCTCACCGACCTCGAACACCGCTACCTGGACCAACTGTCCGGAGGACAACGCCAGCGAGCCTATGTGGCCATGGTGCTGTGCCAGGACACCGACTACATCCTCCTGGACGAACCGCTGAACAACCTGGACATGAAGCATTCGGTCCAGATGATGAAGCATCTTCACAAGGTGGCCGTCGAATTGGGGCGCACGGTCGTCATTGTGCTGCACGACATCAATTTCGCAGGCCACTACGCGGACCGGATCTGCGCGATGAAGGACGGCAAGGTCGTCGAGTTCGGAACCCCGGAAGAGATCTTGGTGGACGAGACCTTGACGCGCGTCTTCGATACTCCGGTGACGTGCGTCGAAGGACCCAACGGCCGCCTCGCCGTCTACTACTGACTCAGAACAAGGTCAGTTCGGCGTCGTCGGCGCGCTTCGGCGGCTTGTGCGCGACCACGGGCGTGCTGGGCACCTCGATCGGTCCGGGCTTCGCCGCGATCTCGCGGGCGGCCTGGCCGGCGAGCGTGTCGGCCATCTCGTTGAAGTGGTTGCCGACGTGCCCGCGCACCCAGCGGAACCGCACCGGACCGGTGCGGTCGGTGAGCTCGCGGTCGATGGCGCGCACAAGTTCGAGGTTCTTCACCGGCGCGCCGGTGGCCGTCTTCCAGCCCTTGCGCTTCCATCCGGGCAGCCATTCGGAGGCGCACTTGATCGCGTACTGCGAATCGGATTCGATGATCATCGGCTCGGCGCCGGGATGCGCCCGCAGCGCCTCGAGCACCGCCCGGAGCTCGGCGATCTGGTTCGTGCCCGAACGCTCACCGCCCGACGCGCTGGGCCCCTCGTGATTGACCCACGCCCACCCGATGGCGCCACCGGGATTGCGAAGGCAGGATCCGTCGGTGCTCACGATGATCATGCGCCCGACCATAGCCGCACCCTCCGACACCACGAAAGTCGGCTCCAGCGCCCGGAGTACGGTAGGACGGTGACCGTGTCCGACGAGCGAGGCCGTCGCATCGCGAGCGTGGCGGACGAAGCACCTCTCGACACCCGCGTGCGCGTGCCGTGGCCCGTCGATGTTGTGCGCACCCTGCGCCCGCTGCAGCGCGGGCCGTGGGATCCGTGTCATCGGGTCGTCGCAGGCGCCGTCTGGCGCACCTCCCGCATGGACACCGGTGCCGTGACGTATCGGCTCACCCAGGACGGCCCGCACGGTGCGCGGTGCCTGGCGTGGGGCCCGGGCGCATCCGAGCTGGGCGATCAGCTTCCGGCGCTGCTCGGCGCCGACGACGACCCGTCCGGCTTCGTACCCGAGCATCCCCTGCTCGTCGAGGCGCACCGACGCATGCCCGCCCTGCGCATCACCCGCACGGGCCGGGTGCTCGAATCCCTGGTGCCGGCCGTCCTGGAACAGCGGGTGCACGGGGTGGCGGCGTTCGCGTCCTGGCGTCGTCTCGTCACGTGGTTCGGCGATCCGGCGCCCGGCCCGGCCCCGGAGGGCATGCGCGTGCCGCCCTCCGCGGAGACCTGGCGGACCGTACCGTCCTGGGAGTTCCACCGGGCGAACGTCGACCCCGGCCGCGCACGCACCGTGGTGCGGTGCGCGCAGGTCGCCGACTCGCTCGAACGTCTCGTCCACGAACCGTCCGCCGACGCCCGGCGGAAGCTGCGGGTCGTTCCGGGAGTGGGCGTGTGGACGGCCGCGGAGGTCGCCCAGCGCGCGTTCGGCGACACCGATGCGCTCTCCGTCGGCGACTACCACCTCGCGAAGGTCGTCGGATGGGCACTGCTCGGCCGTCCCCTCGACGACCCCGGCATGATCGAATATCTCGAACCGCTACGCCCGCAACGTTATCGGGCCGTTCGATTGATCGTGGAGTCCGGTGGGTACGCGCGGGTTCCGAAGCGCGGGCCTCGCACCCCGATCACCGACCATCGTCGGCGGTGACGGGGTCTCGATCCGGCGCGCCCGTCCTCGTAGACTCGGTCACATGTCCGCCACCCACGACGCGGCCGGCCCCGATCGGCTCGGACACCTCCCGAGCTATCTGATGACCCAGGCGGCGCGACACGTGCATCGCGTCGTGTTCGATCGCCTCGACTCCGCCGATGCCCGCGGTCACCACTACCGGATCCTGGCCGCCCTCGAGGAATACGGTCCGTCCAGTCAGATCGACCTCGCCCGTCGCTGCGGCCTCGATCGCAGCGACGTCGCCGCCGCCGTCGACGCACTCGTCGACCGTCGTTTCGTCGTACGCGCCGCCGACCCCACCGATCGGCGACGCAACATCATCACCCTCCCCCAGCGCGGGCGCCGACGACTGTTCGATCTCGACCGGATGCTCACCGCGGCGCAGGACGAGGCGTTCGCTCCCCTCGACGCAGCCGAACGCGCACAGCTCACCGCGATGCTGACCAGGATTGTCGAGTATCACACCAGGCCTGCGCCGATTTCCGCGCAGCAGTCGTAGGCTTGTAGAGGTGCATCCGACGGAGATCCCGCCGCGAGCACGATCTACGAAAGGACCTTCGGCGTGCAGGCCAAACCTTGCCGAGAATCACGAGTCGTCAAGACCAGCAGGGTGTTTCCCAACGACGTCAACGACCACAACACGTTGTTCGGCGGGAAGCTGATGAGCGACATCGACATGACCGCGTCGATCTCGGCGACACGTCACAGTCGCGCGTCGGTTGTGACGGCGTCGACCGA
>Ga0182741_1004909_pt1 | contig 12756 bp, 9 predicted proteins | sample eDN5th37CBELigOP_FD_128874 | JGI IMG/M metagenome (GOLD analysis project Ga0182741, IMG submission 128874) | Enriched Organic Plus compost microbial communities from Emeryville, California, USA - eDNA 5th pass 37_C BE-Lig OP (version 2) (version 2) ...
ACGCTACTGCCACTCCCTACTCATCGTATTCGTTCTATGGAGTTAACCCGACGCGTTCTGGTCGATTCCAATACTGCCATGTCGATGTCGACACTAACATATTCAGATCCTCTCGTCAGCTCTGCACTCATTGGGCAGCCACTCGCTTACTTGCCGGGTTCGTTCCAACTCCCTGATTTCCCACCACCTCCTCCTGAAGGAGAACAGCGACCTCAGGCGCTCAGAGCAGCTGCCGAAGAGGCACCCAGGGCTGGTGAGGATATCGAGCTCGATCGATCGATGGGCGGCTGGGATCAGCAGTTCGTGATTGAAGACGCGTCCATGATCGCTGCCCAAGAGGCCGAGGCAAGTCGCTTCAGTCTGGGCAAGAGCTTTGCACTCGACCTTGAGACAACTGGAGTGGCCTCGATCCCAATGGAAGAAGCTAAAGCTGATGAGGGCGCTCCAGGCCTCAGTGCAGAGCCGCTACCCTCTCCGCTTCCTGCCCATGCCTTGGGTGCAGATGACGCGGAAATTCTTGCTCTTCGTGAGGCAAATGCCGGCTTCGCTGGAACGCAGACCTTGCCATCCTGGCTTGCCAAGGCACGAGGCGATGCAACCAACTTTGTTGCTCTGCTCGAGAAGTTTCTCGAGTCGCGTGGCCTGGGTAAGAGGTCTATTGAGGCGCGTGAGGACAAGAGACGCAGAGAGGGTGCATCTGCTGCACAGCTCGCAGCTGAGTCGATTGAGATGAATATTGCACGATCCAAGGCTGCTGCCCTGGGATTCGTTTCCTTGCTCCATGCACTTACAGCGAACCGGGTTGAGGCTGAGCAAGAGGAGCCTTATGGCGAGATCACTGTACGTGTTATCAAGCAATAATAAAAAAGTTACACAGCTCAATGGTTTGTATAGTGTTGGAGGATTCAATTCTTCGTGGCTGATGCTACTTCACAGATTCGAGCTCTTCAGCCAAGATTTGTGGAAAGAGACTGAAATCGGGGGCCGGGTAGGGCTTTATCCTGGTCCAATCTGCATCAACAAGTGTTTGAACAACCGTTTCGGGCTGGGCATGGAGCAAATATGGCCCTGGAGGCGATTCGCTGAGTGCCTCGGCCAGCTCCAGTTGGTGGTTGTCCATCAGCTTGGTATTAACGACAACCAGCAGCCTGGGCCTATGAGGCATCCGGAGTGCTTCCAGAATCGACCCAGCACCTGCATGGCTGATGATTAGCCTCGACCGCTTCACAATGTCTCCAAATGTGTGAGAGAACTTGATCACTTCGATGGGGAGCTGGGGACTTGAGAGCGCTGTAAGAGACGAAGGGGCATATTCACCTGTGCCAACTTGCACAGTCAGCTTGGTGTAGCCATTATCTCTCAAGTATGCAACCAAATCGCTAGCTCGAGCGTCCTAGAGAGAGTTTGGGGTAAACAAAGTGAAGGGAGAGGATCCTCTTTGTCAGAACTGTACGAGGCGTGTGGTGTGGCAAGTGGATGGCCATTGACCTTACGTGGGAATAGCCTCAAGTACGTACTAATGCCTGAATAAGGTCTTCAAACTTGGTTGTACCCACGGTTATGAGGGCTTCCGAGGGGGCTCGAGACTCTGAGGAGCTCATTTCTGAAACCGCACGGTTTTGGCGGCACTGAGCACAGCTTCAACTGTGTTGTGTAATGCAACAGCAGTACACAGCGACCAAAAGTGTAACTGTATGGTTTATCCTAGCTGAAGGCGCGCCGGATGCGAGACTCAACACGGGTGCAAATGTGGACACGGACCTCGTTTTGAGCTGGACAGATGGGAAGTAGGATATCTAGGACGAGCGCGTGCGGGAGTATGGACCCGATAGCTCGCATGCACGGTGGACACACTTACTTAAAGCGTTTGATAACGTACTGTATGCACTGGAACGTGTGATCGTAGTACAACACTGAGGTAAACGAGCAAATCGACCCAGGGTCTCCACCTATTGAAAGATACAGAGACAACACAACGGCGCGGAACATAGCGCAGTTGCTTTGTTTGGGGGCGGTAATATCTGAGTAGATAGGAAAAGCGCGAATCAAGGAGGGGAGGGTGCATATACAAGGCCAGGCTGGGGCTGTTAGAAGGGGACAAATTACATTCAAAAATCAATCATCTCTTAGACTTCAATGCTCGTTACAGTCCTGTAGAAGTTATCGTTACACCTAGCAGCGTCGTATACGGTCAATGCGATGGTGGCACCAAATAGGGTGACGATAAATCCAGGTGCAACATGGATGCAAGGGGCGGTCCGTTTGGTGATTTGTGGGGTCGTCATAGGGTACGCTTCGACGGTGGTACTGTTGTCGCAGACCGCCACATAGAACAGTCAAAGGTGCCAAGATAGAGAGACTCATGAGGAACTGTGTCGTTCCAAATGCAGGAAATCAAGGGGATACTCTTGTTGCACAAGATTTTGTATCCGCATCAGGTCGGCTTCGGACCTTCGCTGGAGCTCAGCTGCATGGCCTGGAACGAACAGTGCGGTGCAACGCAGAGTGATCAGAGGAATATAAGCGATTCAATTGAGTCGACCAGAGGCGTGATGTGATGGGATCCCACTTGAAGTCGTTATTGTGACAGCTAGTTGTAGCAAAAAGGGGGGATGTGGGTAACCAAAACGGGGTTGCTGTTGTTCTGTTGACTAAACCGAAGAGTTCATCATAAGTCCTCAACGGATCTCCTCACTAGAGCCCTAACGCACTGTCTATAGGCCTCAGGATCCTCTCGGTACTGAATCGACGCTTCACTATTCGCGGGACTGTTGCAGTTTGGCTCATTGAGCATGGAGAGGACTGAAACAAGCACCTGTTCGACACCAAGGACAGGTCGCCACTTCTCACTGAGTGGCTCGTTACCCGAGCTTTCATCGGGTGTGTGGAGGATGGAAATGCAAACACGCCCATCACGGAACACATTGGGATGCCAGAAACCCGCCGTCTTGAAAGTCATCTGAGGTGGATTGTTCGGGTAGTCATAGGGGAAGATCAGGGAGCAAGGGAAAACACCCCCTTCCCAGATTGTACCTTCGGGTCCCTCGACAATCACCTAGAGGATGAAAGAGTGCGCAAGGAGAGAGATGAGCCAGTGCAGAGATTTGGCAGTGGAGGTAGACTCGAAGCGTAACCTCTAGCAATACTACCGGGTGAGTTCAGCCCGATGCAGCCGAACGGCAACAGAGCAACGAGGCGAATACATCCCACTTTTGCAACATCCTTAACATGCCCCGTATGATGTTCATTAGCATAAAGCTCGCAGGAATACAGGCTCATTCAGCCTAATATAGAACCAAAAACACAACTCAAGCTTGGCCACGTACATTCCACTTGTACAAGTCGTCGTTGATGAGGCCCACGCTGATGCCAGGTGGAGGATCCCTGCTCAGAGCTAGAAGGTTTGTTGCGGGAAGAGAGGAAAGGCGCGCGAGTGGTAAGTCACATAAGGGTGCTTCTAAACAATCCAAATCCGTTCATCGATCCAGCTCCGCGAGACCAGATTCTATCTGCGAGGCTTCCGCGAACAGGTGCAGAGCAACCTCGAGGTGGCATTGCTGGGTCAGCTCTTGCACTACTATCGGAGAGGTTTTCCCAATGACACCGTCGATGGACGTGCGTCGGATACGTACCCTTGAACTGCTTCATAAGTAACATTGCACCGTAGGTCGTGTCAAGGCGAAGTGCCTTCTCACCCGTCAGCGGCTCGTCGTCATCGTCCTTTCGGTCCTCATTCCTTGGTCGGATCATGCCCAAAACTTGGACACTGTCAGTGTTCGGGACGCCCTTCGCCTCCGACGCCTCGCGCTGGGCATCAGTGCGGGTCGACTCACTGGGTGCGACGATCACACTGCCGCCAGTGGCGATGCCAGACCCAGAACCAGCGCTGAGCGCGGGAGTTTGGCTGGTGGAGGAGACATTTGACAGGTTGGATTGGAGCGAGGGCTCGCTACTGGAGCTAATTTGTGTGCTCATATCGGAGATATACGCAGTCTCTATCGATTTACTATTCAATCGGCTCTCGCTATATCTTGCAATACTGCGTTTTCAATATCCCTATACTTTGCCAAAATTTGACGTTTCGACTCGTATTATCGCGTGGTTTTGCTGGCACGCAGTTCGGTGGCCGGGATGATTTTATTGGAGAGTGAGCTTTCGCTGCCTGCTGGATGCAGTGGTAAGTGAGATATTGGCCACACCCCTGGCCAACCTCGCATCCATCCTGATTCGTTCAAACTCAAGTGACATGAGGAGCTGCTTCGAGGAGTCTTTCCATTGACACTTGGGGCTGGGATGATTCACAAGTGGGCCGCCATGCACTGAACAGGCGCTAATACATCATTTCCCATGTTGCCACCAAGATGGGCCTCTGTGATGACTCGAAGAGATGCCCAAGACCAAAATGTGCCAGCCAGTCAATTCGGCAAACCGAGTGGGACTCATCTGGTACGCAAGAGTAGCGCATGTGCAGAATAAATCCACTCGACCGACGTGCACAGAGCACACTGGACAAGCGGAATCCGCCTGATAAGTCTCGATCCCGCGATGAACAGAGGTGCGTATATCGAAATTTTCCCAGCTAGGGTGGACTTGTGTTGCGCTCTCAGGACACCCTCACAACAATGCAGGGGACCGTCGAAATGGGCTCATCGCACATTCTCGCTTTATGCTCAACTAAACCAAAGTTATGTCACCTAATGACAGACTTAGAACTCCTCTCCAAACCAACTGTCATCCAACTCTACATTTCCTTCGCCACCGGGACCCTGTTCTGCAACAAATTGAACACTTGCATCCGGCGTCAGACTGCGTCGGTGCGCCGAAGCGGATGCTAACGAAGTCGCGGTATGCCTATTGGCGAATCCTGTTTCCTGCGACATGAGCTCATCGAGCAGCTCGCTGCCAGATTCGTAGGCGACCTCCTCATCGAATGAGAATCGCACTCTATGTTCTGGGGATGATCGTGAGGCATTCGGAGAGCTCAGAGAGGACACAGCACTCCATTGACTGGCGTTGACCTGCTCAGTATGTCGCGTTGCCGGAGTGCTTGGAGCTCCACCCGTAGCACCGGCGTTTCTGCTTGGTCCTGCAACATTTAGACCTATCTGTGGTAATGGCAATGAGGGCAGGGTGTGTCGACCGGTGAACGCATCAGTGGAAGATTGTGAGCCTGTCTGTCTTCGGGTCTGCGTGAGTCTAGTCGCTCTTGCCAGGGACTGCGTAAGCACGGCAAGAGGGGTTTTTGGAATTGGTACACTACCTCGAACCTCGGAAGCCTCAGCACCGAAGCCCGACCGAGGTTTTGGTGTCATATGGACGTGAACATTCACTTGCACGTTCTGCACAATGGGTTGAAGCTGTTGTTGGACTGGCTGCGCCCGAGCGCTCTGTTGAGCCACAGGAAAGGTCGGAGACCGGATCTTGAGAGTCGCCGATGAGGGATACGGGCTTGAGGAATCCCAGATCACAGTTGGAGTACCCCCATCTTCGTCCGACTCGTCATCGTATTTGGTTTGACTGGCGCTGCTCAAATGACTTTGAGAGAAACTCTGGTACTGCGAGAACCGCTGGACAAAGCTGCTTCGCCGAGACTCTGTTGGCAAATTGCGAGCTCGGAAGAGTCCCAGGTCCTTCGGCCGTTTTGGTGACACCATTGGGGCTAAAGGTTTTCGCTCCACTCCTCCCGGTTCATGTAGCGATGTATCCGCTGAGACGCTGTGACCACTGGAGGGAACTGAGGCCGTTACGGAAATGGCTGAGTGAGAGCCGACCTTAGCGTGCGGTGGCTCAAGCGAGCCATCCATGCTGATCTGGATGGTAGCATCCTTATCGACTGTTACGGCAAGCGACAAAGGCTCTTCATCTCCAGGTGCGTGAATAGGAATCGAGATGACTTGGGCCTGACTCTTAGTTGCGTTTTCGTCTAGAGGCATTGTGACTTGCTTGCCAGTTTCTAATGTTTCAGAGGCGTCCTTGTCGGCAAATGATTCCGCAGCATCATTTGCTTGTACAATAACTTGCTCATCAGCGACGGTGTTATCCTCAACCTGTTCTATCATCAATACTGCTTCGGCGTCAGCAGTGTCTGTCGGGCCCTCTGCTGGAGGAGAGGTTGCAGGGAGAGCATTCTCGTCTGTCTGCACTCCCGACTGCTGGGCACTGGGAGAAGTCGAGGCAACCACAACCGCAGCTGATATATCCTCTTTAGTGTCGACATCCATTCCGATGTGCGAGCCCTGTCCTTCGACAGTAGCCTCCGAGCTCATTCGGACGTGTTCTGCCTGTGGTATCGCTTGGACGTGAGCTACAACTGGCTCAACTCGAAGTTCCTCCCAGATCTCTGAAAGGATTCTGCCTTCGTTGTCGATCTCGATCTCCTTCGTGAATTCTGACATTGCGGTCTCCGATGTGCTCGAGATAGCAACATTCCCGGTGGCAGAGGCCTCCGCCATCGTAGCATGAGACTCCTGCCCAGATACCATTTCATGTGAGGGTATATTAGTCTGAATGCCAAAGGGTTCTTCCTCGTCCTCATCCATCTCGAGACTCACATGCTCAGTCTGCTCCGTGCTTGCCGGCTCGATGGCTTCTAGGCGAGATTCTTCTCGAATGCCACCCTTGCGATTTTCTAAGTCTTTAGACTTACCCTTGCTTGATATCCGTGTTCTGGGTGGGGGAATTGGAATTGCAGCCAACTCCACTTCAGTTCCGGTTCGACGAGCCGACCTGCGCAAGCTCCGAGCGATATCATCCCTTTCCGAACTGCCAAGAGCAGCTTTCACTCGCTTTCGAGCACTTCGAACTGTATCACGCAGAGTTTCGCTTCGCTCTCTCCTGTCGCCAAGCTTAGGGGCTGGTTCGTATAATTTCGCTTGGGGATCTTCGATGCTTTCGTTGGTCACTTCAACGTCTTGGCCTGAGAACGATGGTAAATCTTTGGAAGATCGCTCTGCAGTATCTTTCTCTGCACTTACTTCGCTAATCGATGGGCTGGCTTTAATGGGGCTCACAGGCAAATGAGATCCAGCTTCATTAGCTTCGCCGTGTCCCTCTGAGACGATTTCCCCAGAAGGTGCAGATATCAAATTATGGGCGATAGCTTCGCTCTCTGAAGCACTACCGCCCACACTACTGTTTTGCTCCTGACTCGCATCTCGGCATCTTCCAGGATATTGCCGACGAATCGCCTGCACAACGTGATTAAGCGCTTGCGAAATTTGTTCAATTTCACTACGAGAAGGCGGTTTGGCAAGTGACCTCAAGCCGCTGATGGCGCCAGGGCTTTTTACCGCTTGCGGGTGTTCCAACTCAGTTGTTACCTCGGGCTCGTGCACGGTCGCTTGATTATTCCTTGTTCTCCGTGTCATGGTGCTTTTCTCCATCCACTTTTTGATGGCAGTTGCGGCGAGCTCCGAAACCTCATGTGCACGCGGGTTTGGTAATTGAGTTTCATTCGAAGATGGATTGTCGCCTGATGCCTTACGGGATTGAGATGGTGCGGAGTTCTCGGTCGATATTGTCGGTGCGCCTTTGCTTGGAGGGAAAAGATCCATCACTGGATCAGTACTACGCAAAGCGATGGCGAGCTGCTGGCTTAGTTGCCAGAGCTCGCGTGACAGTGCCTTGTAGCGTTCTTCGTAGCTGATTGGACCATGGTTTTGCTGATTGTAGTCCATCGTATGATGTACATCTTCGCTATGCGATGCCACCATAGTTCCTGCTCTGCTGCTCGTTGAATCCAGTAATTCGTTCATATCAAGCTTGGACTCTCGTTCGGCGATTGACCTGTCAAACTCCGCGCGTTGAGCCCGCATTGCCCGGTGATATCGAGTAGGGTGGACTGTAGACATCCACGCCTCGGGCTTGTTTTCCTTAATCGAGCTTTCCAGCCGCTGGAAGCGCTGCCGAAGCTCACGGAGGTACATATGCCTTCGGCGACCCCTGAATTCGTCCGAGTCCCATTCTGGCTCGAGTTCCTTCCCAGTCTTCTCCCACATCCAATCATCGGGACTGCCACCAATGCAAGATGCGCTCGCCAGCGAGAGAGGATCGCTTGAGAGCCGCGTGGGGCGATACGTTCCCGGGACATAGTCAAGCAGGTGTCTCCAGGGCGGTGGCCCACTCTTCTTCTGCGAGTTGTCAACACCCCCGCTGAGCACCTTGATTGTACGCTCGATCGAATTAGGCCCCGTCGCTAGCAATGCAGGGATGTCGCAGGCAGAGATGCCTCCCAACGATGATAGAGTTGCCGTGTACGGGTTCTTCTCGGCTATGCATCGAGCATATCTCGATAGCAGCACCTGCATAGGCATGGGTGGGATTTTGCGGCCGGTCTGCTCATCGTGAGACTGAAGGATTTGTAAAGATTGCTGCCGTTGCTCCTGCTGTGATTGTTGTTGCGATTGTTGCGGTTGTTGCGGTTGTTGATGCTGCTGTTGTCGCTGGTGGTCCGACATGACAAGGAACTAATCTGCGAGACTTGACACTGTGAGCTGTCTTGAGGGATCTCACTTGAAATCCACGCTGCTTCAAGTTTCGCGCGAGAGAGATAAATACCAGTGTCACTGATCTTCGAATATATATCGGTCAGATGTGCTAGTGTCGAGGGCGTTCCCCACTTTTCGGCGCCAGAATGCCACTTGTTGGAGTTGGAAATTTTTCGCTTCAGACAGATTGAACCATTTTCTCGAATGCCACATTTTCAGGTTGTCATGTGTTCCGCACGGTTGAACTGGCCGCGCGTCGCCTGTGGACGTGACAAGTGCCCATCAGTGGGTCACTGCTACAAAAGGCGACCGATGAATGCAATATAACTCCGCTAGAGCATGCTCTTTATGAACCAGAGTTACTCACCTTCGAATCTGCTCTTGAGAGTAATTAGCGCCTGGATGGCCAGAACACGGCAGTTGTGGTCTGGTTCCTTATCTGTCGCACTGACCTCAGCGAGCCACTTCGCCATGTCCAGTAGCATTGTGCCAAGCTTTGCTGAACCAGCCTCACGAGCTCCGGATGCAAGTGTTAAGCCCGCGGCCTCACGAGCTGACTTCTCAGCCGCGGACTGGATTTCGACGCTAGGCAAGTTCCAAAAGATCGTCGCCAACGCAATGTTGGTGGCGCGGCGTACAGCTGGTTGGCTATGCATTCGGGTTGACATACAAATCTCCAGGAGACTCGTGGCCATTTGTCTCGTGTGCGCACCAAATCTTCCGGAACACTCAACAAACACTGCTAGGGCAGAAATGGAGCGAGACAATCTATAAGGGCAGTGGAGGAGGGAGGAGTTGCGCGAGAGTGCGTAAGTGGAGGAGTAGTTGGTGAGTAGACATGGTCACAAATAGCACACAAAGTGAATGAAATAAAAAAAGAAGTACGTACAGAACAGGATCTCGTGAGAGTAAGGTAACGTGGTTGACGTTCCCCGTGGCCTCTATCAATTCCGGTCGCGCGGCCGGAAGTCTGGATGCGGATGGCACGTTTAAGTAGTTCTCCTCAAGAGAAAGACGATTGACTGTGCGTATGAGCGAGATCTGGGCTGGAGTCTCGTTCTGGGTGAGCAAGGGTTCACCGGCCGCACTAGATCCAATATACGAGACGTCGTAGTGTGCCAGGAATGGATAGAAGAACAGATCAAGGGCAATCTCTGCGAAGTAGTTAACACCTCTTACATCCTTCTGCGTCGGCTCGCGGTTGATCCTCGTCGTCTTGGCTTGGAGCTGCCAATCTTTGAGTACCTTCAAGTCGCTGGGTCGCAATGATTGAATCGGCAAACTAGATAGAAAGCGATGGACGTCTCCCCTTTTGCCACCTTTACGTGCTTCCTCTACCTTGGCCAGGAAGAGAGAGCGGAGCTCTTTCATACGTTCCAGATCATGCGACTCGTCATCCAGCGATTGCGGTACTCCTGTCTTAGCCCGACTTCCACGAAGAGCCCGAGCTTGATCCACTGCCATTGCGGCGGCACGGACTGCGAGCGCCTGGGTTGGGATGATTCCGGCTCCTGAAAGTGCTAGAACACCGGGCCCGGTAACCATGCTAGATCCCACCCCTGACGTAGGTTTTGACATTAACGCAAGCATCGACATTTCATCTAATTGCACACTTCGTCCGTCGCCGAAGACAACTAGAGACTCGAGCTCGTCAAGTGACCGGAGCGAGGCCAACTCGCTCGCAGCTAGAACCAGCCATGTGATGATATCGAGACGATCTTGGATAGTGCGAGAGCCTGAATACAGCTGACCACAGTAGTAGGGCACAACAACCCTTGGCTCACAGACTGCAAGGGCCACGGCCGCTTGCTGACGATAGTCAGAGAGGGTCAATATCAGGGGTATTTGTCCCAAAGCCGCAGCTTCTGTGGCGCCAGCCTCAATGGCAGCCTTCACACCCGCTTCAGCTGCTCGTCTAGCGGCTTCAGCTGCTCGTTGGCTTCGTACCAGTGCAACGGCGCCTGACATGTGAACCACGATCTTGGCCAGGTTGGCAAACACATCCGCGCGGTCCGCGGCCGGCGCTGCGCTCCGGATCATGAGAGGAAGCTGAGGAAGAACAACATCGAATTGCCCTTCGTCATCTTTACTCAACATATCCAATGCTTCTCGCAAGTTGCGTGGGGCCTTGACCTTCATCAAATCTTTTTTGTCGTCGGCCGTGTTGTACTTGAACTGTGCTGATGGTGTGGTGTCTGTGAGTTCAGCGACGGCACCATACAGCTTGGCCTCCATTAGCTTTGCTTCAGTCTCGCGATCGCTCGCTTCTGACTCACTTGTGACATCCTCTGAATCAGAGTCGAACGTGATACTGGAATACTTTTGCGTTCTTCTTTGGCGCTGGCGCTCACTACGCATTGCCTCGATCTGGGCTTGCCTCTGCTTCAGCTCGTCTTTGGTATATGCGTCCTGCTCAAGATCGGTGCTACTGGAAGAACCTAAGATCGCCTCGGGGGATTGCTCGGTTCCGTCATCATTTAATATGGTGATTAGTGGCTTTCTATGGGGTGCCGATAAAATTGAGTCCGCGGGTGGCACCTCCTTGTTTTCTTGCCCTAGCTTCGGCTCTTGTTTGACTCCTGAGTCGCCTGTCTTCGAGCCAGTCTTTTCAGGACGGACATAAATCTCTTCACGGAGCAGCAGGCGATCCCTGAGCTCTGGTACACTCTTGATTAGGATCTTCCGAGCAGCAAACGGCATTGGGACACGAATGCGAGGGAGAACTGGATACATCAAGTAGGAACTTGAGAGTGGAGCGTCGCCAGTTAAATGAAGGGATTTGTAAATACGTCTTCCAGCCACCGTGATCAGTCTATGCATCGTTGCAATTCTGACATAGTTGGGATCATTCGATTCCTTTGTTGCTTTGCCCTCGTCATGGGTTGACACCGGCAATGCATCTTCGATCTCTTGCAGGCAATCTAGCAGCGAAGGCTCAAGCAAAGATTGGGCACCCTTTCCATGTGTGACGCAATCAAATTCGTGGGCGATAGTGACGAGGTCATTGACGTTCGTTTCCGGTGAGCACGCCAATAATCGGCATAATAGCTGCAAATCATGCTTGGGAGTCCCCAAAGTCTCAAGCCTCTTGGAAAGATTCTCCGCGAAGTCAGTGATGCGCTTTAGATCCGCTTTTCCGAGCAAGACAGATGCTTGCGTCGGAGGAATCAGAGCGATTTGCTTCACAGCATCACAGACTTTCAGTAGTGCAAGGTAGATCGGAGCGAAACTATGTAATGGCGCCAATCGAGCCTCTACATTCGCAGCATAACTAGGGGGACTGTACGAATTCTCTCCATCTATGTACAGTGACTCACCAACCGGGTCTCCGGCCTCTGGTGTGCGACCTGCCTGGGTCTTGTCTGACTTTGTCTTCGTAAGCAGTGAGAGCGGCTGGATTGGGTCTACCAATCGGGAGAAGACTTCGGCAACATGGATACCAAGCTTACGAGTCGGGTCCAGAGGCGATGCAAGATAGCTCTGAACGCCTGACATGAGGTGGGGTATTGAGCCATGGAGAATGAATGGAGTCGGGACGGTAAGTCCCGTCGAGTTGGATGTGCTTTGCGCGCCTCCCTCAGAGGCGACGACGGTGACAATCGCAGCTGTGCTCGGAAACTTAGCGTAATATGCGGCTCCGGGAAGAGCTTCGTATGCATTCAGAAGCAGAAGTAGAAGCTGCGTGACAGGAAGAGCCATAATACCTGAGCTCTTGACGAACCTCGGTTGCGACCAATGGTGAGAAACTCGAATCAGCGCTTCGTCTAAGAAACCTGCGAAAGGGTATTGAATCATTGGCCACGACACATTTCGCACCGCATTCGCTACAGATTCTGCCGCTTCGCGCGCCTGTGTGTTTGCCTTTGTAACCCAGTCCCTAAGTCTTTGCTCTAGGTGTACCCAGTCCTGACTCCTAACAGGTTGGTCTGCGGTGAGTGCCTTTTGGCAGACAAGCGCTAGCAGTTGCGTAGCGAGCTCAGCGTGAATCTGGCACGCACGGAACTTCGCCGATGCCGTATACACATGTCTAAGGAGCTCAGAGATATTTGGTCTGGACGCCCTCTCCAGAGCCTCCTGCACAGCTTTCGATACATGCTCAAATGACCTTTGCCGAGCGCGAGTAAAACCGGGGGATGAGGCCAGACCAAGAGTGCTCGCCGACACAATCAGACGAAGGGAGCTTGGCGGCAAGGGTTGTGCTAGGAGCACATCTTCCATAACAGCAAGAGTCCAGGAGCGCACAAGCGCATATGCAGCGTCTGGCGCCTTC
>Ga0182741_1004910_pt1 | contig 12752 bp, 10 predicted proteins | sample eDN5th37CBELigOP_FD_128874 | JGI IMG/M metagenome (GOLD analysis project Ga0182741, IMG submission 128874) | Enriched Organic Plus compost microbial communities from Emeryville, California, USA - eDNA 5th pass 37_C BE-Lig OP (version 2) (version 2) ...
CGGAGCGCGGCTTCTCGGTGAACCCGGTCACGGCGCCGTCGGTGTCGATCCCGGCGACCCCCCACTGCAGGTGGGGACGCACGGCGGTCATCGTGGCGAGGGTGCCACGCGCACCGTGGAAGTCGAGCAGCGCACCGAGGTCGAGGTCGGCGACCCCGTCCGCGTACGTGACGCAGAAGGTTCCGTCGACGATCCCGGCCGCGGCGGCGATGCGCCCGCCGGTCGGGGTGTCGGCGCCCGTGTCGAGACACTCGACGGCGACGCCCTCCGGCCAGTCTTCGGTCGCGGCGAACTCCTCCACCCTCTCGCCGAGATAGCCGGTGAGCGGGAAGAACCGGGTGAATCCCTGGCTCGCGTAGATCTGGATGACGTGCCAGATCAGCGGCTTGCCGCCCACCTCGACGAGCGGCTTGGGCAGCGTCTCGGTCTTCTCGCGCAGCCGGGTGCCCCTGCCCCCGCTGAGGATGAGGACCGGTGGCCGCTCGGACATGCTGGTCCCCGCCGGGACGGCGGGTCGCTCAGCCGCCGGCGACGGCCGGCAGGATCGTCACCTCGGCGCCGTCGGAGACCGGGGTCCCCAGACCGTCGCCGAAGCGGATGTCCTCGCCGCCGACGTAGACGTTCACGAAGCGGCGGAGCTCGCCGCCTTCCGTGATCCGGTCCTTCAGATCGCCGTGCTCGGCGAAGACCGCGTCGAGCACCTCGCCCACGGTGGCGCCCTCGGCCGTCAGGTCGGCCTGACCGCCGGTGGTGGCGCGGAGCTGGGTCGGAATCTTGACTGTGACTGCCATCAGGCGACGACCTCCTGGCCGAAATTGGATTCGAACGATTCCGGATCCGGATCGATCTCGGTGAGCGCAAAGCTATCGCGATTCGCGTCGAGGGTCTTCAGTCCCTCGCCCGTGATGTAGACGACCACCTTCTCGCCGTCCTTCAGCTCGCCCCGCTCGGCGAGCTTCTTGAGCACGCCCACGGTGACCCCGCCCGCGGTCTCGGTGAAGATCCCCGTCGTCTCCGCCAACAGGCGGATGCCCTCACGGATCCGGTCGTCGTCGACGGCGTCGATCGACCCGCCCGTCTCGTTCGCCTGGGCCACGGCGTAGGGACCATCGGCGGGATCGCCGATCGCGAGGCTCTTCGCGATGGTGTCGGGCTTCTGCGGGCGGCAGACGCGGGTCCCCTCCGCGAAGGCGGTGGCGACCGGGGAGCAGCCCTCGGCCTGGGCGCCGTGGAACACGGGCTGCCCGCCCTCGACGAGCCCGATCTCCTGCCACTCCTGGAAGCCACGGGAGATCTTGGTGAAGAGCGAGCCCGACGCGATCGGAGCGACGACGCGGTCCGGCAGGCTCCAACCGAGCTGCTCGACGGTCTCGTAGGCGAGGGTCTTCGAGCCCTCGGCGTAGTACGGGCGCAGGTTGACGTTGACGAACGCCCACGGCCTCTCGTCCGCGAGCTGGGTGCAGAGGCGGTTGACGTCGTCGTAGTTGCCCTTCACGCCGACCAGGTTGGTGCCGTAGATGTCGGTGGCGAGGAGCTTCTGCTCCTCCAGGTTGGCGGGGACGAAGACGTAGGAGTCCAGGCCGGCCGCCGCCGCGTGGGCCGCCACCGCGTTGGCGAGGTTGCCGGTCGAGGCGCAGGCCACGGTCTCGAAGCCGAGCTCCTTGGCCTTGGCGATCGCGACCGCGACGACCCGGTCCTTGAACGAGTGGGTCGGGTTGGCGGCGTCGTTCTTGATGTAGATCTCCGCACCGGTCCCCAGCCGCTCGGAAAGCCGGTCCGCCTTGATCAGCGGCGTCATGCCCGGCTCGAGCGGATCGCCGGCCTTGCCCTGGAACGGGAGGAAGTCGGCGTAGCGCCAGATCCCCCGCGAACCCGCCTGGATGCGCCGGCGGGTCTCCTCGGGCCGGAGGTCCGAATAGTCGTAGACCACCTCGAGCGGCCCGAAGCACTCGGCGCAGAAGAAGCTCGCCCCGAGCTCGTACTCGGTCGAACACTCCTTGCATTTCAGATTCTTGACTGCCATCCGATCGTCACCTTTCTCGATGCCTCCGGTGTCCCGGAAACAAAAACCTTCGCCCGTGGGGCGAAGGCCGATCGGACTTCTCCCCACATCTCCCGGCTACTCGAGCCGCTGGATTTGGCACCTTCTCGGTCGCTCTCGCTTCCGCTGGTTGCCGGGGTTTCGTAGGGCCATGTCCCTCCACCCCTCTGGATGTGGCGCTTATGTGCTGGACACCCTAGCAACCCGATCGGGGTCTCGCAGGAAAAGGAGGCGGGACGGCCTCGTTCAGAAACGTTCCGTTAACCCGCGGGTGCCGTCGCTGGTCTAGGGTTGTCCCATGCCCGCGAAGCGAATCGACACGACAGGAGGCGCCGATGCCGAACCTCCCTCGTCTTCGCCGTGCGCGCGTAGCTGACACCCTTTCCCCGGAGCCGAGCGAGCCCGAGGCGGCGTCGCCCCGCGTCGAGGAGATCTCGTCCGGGGGGCTGCGCTGGATCAACATCCAGAGCCCCGGGAGCGAGGAACGAGCCTGGCTCGAGGAGCATTTCGAGTTCCACGCCCTCGACATCGAGGACGTTCTCTCGCACAACCAGCGGCCGAAGATCGACGAGTACCCGGACTACCTGTTCCTGGTCCTTCACGTCCCCGTCTTCGACCGCAAGGCCAAGCGCCTCGTCGCCGGGGAGATCGACCTGTTCCTGGGGCCGGACTTCATGGTGACCCTCCCGAACCAGGCGGTCCCCCCGGTCGAGTACCTGTTCGAACGCTGCCGCGCCGACGACACCCTGCGGCACAAGCTTTTCGCCCGCGGCTCCGGCTACCTCATGTACCGCCTCGTCGACGACAGCTTCGACTACTGCTTCCCGATGCTGCGCAAGATCGGCAACAAGCTCGACGCCCTCGAGGAGGAGATCTTCGAGGGCCGCTCGGAGGACGTGGTCCGGGACCTGTCGAACGCGAAGCAGGAGATCATCAACTTCCGCAAGGTGATCCGGCCGCAGCGGCCCGTCCTGCGCGACCTCGAGAACGTCAAGACCCGGTACCTCGCCAGCGACCTGGACCTCGAGATCTACTTCGACGACATCGTCGACGCGCACGAGCGGATCTGGGACATGCTCGAGAACTACAAGGAGGTCGTCGTCGCCCTCGAGGAGACCAACGAGTCGATCCTGAGCCACAAGGTGAACGACATCCTGCGGGTCCTGACAGCGATCAGCGTGATCGTCCTCCCCCTCACCCTCATCGCCTCGATCTTCGGCATGAACGTCGGGCTTCCAGGTGGAGGCGATCCGGCGACCGGGACCGACTCCCACTTCTTCGTGGTGGTCGGGATCATGCTCGTGATCCTGATCGGCATGGTCGCGTACTTCCGCAAGCGCCACTGGCTCTGAGGCCACGAGCGACCGCGTGCGCGGTCCGCGCGTCCGGCCGAACCCGTCGGCCGGAGCCCCGGCCCGGCGCCCGACGATCAATCAATAGGATTGGGCCTCGATGGCAGAGAACCGCATCTGGGCCCCCTGGCGCCTCAAGTACGTGAAGGACGCCGACAAGGACAACGAGGACCAGTGCGTCTTCTGCGCCAAGCCGGCGCTCGGCGACGACGAGACCGCGCTGATCGTCCACCGCGGCGAGCACTCGTTCGTGATCCTCAACCTCTACCCGTACACCAACGGCCACCTCATGGTCGCTCCGTTCGAGCACGTCGCCCGCATCCAGGACATCCCGGCCGAGGTCACGACCGAGATGCTGGACCTGGCCAAGGTGGCGATGAACCGGCTCGAGGACGTCTACGGGCCGCAGGGCTTCAACGTGGGCTTCAACCAGGGCCGCGCCGCCGGGGCGGGCGTCGAGCACCACATCCACATGCACGTCGTCCCGCGCTGGGGCGGCGACACGAACTTCATGCCCGTGATCGCCGATCACCGGGTGATGCCTCAATCGCTCGAAGACAGCTACCGGGTTCTCCGCACCGCGTACGGCTACGACGCCGGACCGCCGGGCGAGGGGCCACCCGCCAACCAGTAACCAGCCACCCGCAGGAAGGGCAGCACCATCTCGATCTTCAAGGCATACGACGTCCGCGGCCTCTACGGCGATGAGATGAACGAGGAGACCGCCGAGCAGATCGGCCGGGCCTTCGTCCTGGTCCTGGCCGACCTCGCGGGGAAGGAACCCGGAGACCTCCGGATCGGCCTCGGCCGCGACATGCGCCTCTCGGCCCCCTCGATGGCCCGCGCCTACCGGGACGGGATGGTCTCCGAGGGCGCTCACGTGATCGATGCGGGCCAGGTCGCCACGGAGATGCTCTACTACCTCGTCGGCAGCCGGGGCCTCGACGGCGGGGCGATGTGCACCGCATCACACAACCCGAAGGCCTACACGGGGGTCAAGCTGGTCCGCGAGGGCGCGCTGGCGCTGTCGGGCGACGCCGGGATCGGCGACGTCCGGGACCGGGTCGAGGCCGGGATGGGCGCGGCGCCCGGTGGCGGCGGGTTCGAGGAGGTCGACCTCTGGGACGAGTACCACCAGGCGGCACTCTCCTTCGTCGACCCGGCGAGGATCAAGCCGATGCGGATCGTCGTCGACGGCGGCAACGGCATGGCCGGGCCGATGGTCGGGCCGATCCTGAGGAAGCTGGGCATGGAATTGGTCGAGCTCTACTTCGAGCCCGACGGGGAGTTCCCGGACCACGAGCCGAACCCCCTGCTCGAGGAGAACCGACGCCTGATCATCGAGACGGTCAAGGAGGAAGGCGCCGACCTCGGCATCGCCTGGGACGGCGACTCGGACCGCTGCTTCTTCATCGACGGGGACGGCCGCTTCTGCGACGGTGACTTCATCTGCGCGCTACTCGCCCGCTCCGCGCTCCAGACCGAGCCCGGCGGCACCATCCTTTACGACCCCCGCTCCAGCCGGGCCGTCCCGGACATCGTCGAGGCGGCCGGTGGCCGGACGGAACTTTCGCGGGTCGGACACGCCTTCTTCAAGCGCCGGATGCGCGAGGAGAACGCGGTGTTCGGCGGCGAGGTGTCGGGCCACTACTACTTCCGCGACTTCTACTGCGCCGATTCCGGATCCATCCCGGCCCTGCGCCTGCTCGAGCTGCTCTCGGTCGACGGCCGTTCCCTGGCGGAGACGATGGAGGAGTTCCACTCCAAGTACTTCATCTCCGGCGAGATCAACTCCGAGGTCGCCGATCCGCAGGCGAAGATGGACGAGATCGAGGCGATGCACCCGGACGCGAAGATCACCCATCTGGACGGGGTCTCGATCGACTACGAGGACTGGCATTTCAACGTGCGGCCCTCCAACACCGAACCGCTCCTGCGCCTGAACCTCGAGTCGCTCGTCTCCCGCGAGGACATGGAGAAGAAGCGGGACGAGGTGTTGGCGGTGATCCGTGGCTGAACCGGATCCCACACCCGAATCGGAGGCCGCGCTCGCGCAAGCCCGCGAATGGGGGATCCACACGATCCCGGTCCCGACTCCCTTCGCCGTCGGCCGGATCAACTGCTACCTGCTCGAGGGTGAACCGCTGACCCTGATCGACGCCGGACCACGCTCCGAACGGTCCCTCGGGGTGCTGGAGAGCGGGATCGAGGCGGCCGGCTACTCGCTCGGCGACCTCGAGCTGATCGTCGCCACCCACCAGCACATCGACCACATCGGCCTGATCTCGACCATCGTCGAGAAGTCGGGCGCCGAGGTGGCCGCGCTGGACATTTCGGTCGATCGCCTGGCCGAGTTCGCGTTCGGTTCCGAGCAGGAAGACCAGATGGCCGTCGACCTGATGATCAGGTACGGGGTGCCGGAGGACATCGCCAACCTGCTGAAGGAAGTAACCGCGAGCTACCGCGAGCTCGCGGCCCCCGTGAATGTGACCCGGCCCTTCGCCGCCGGCGACGAGGTGACGCTCGGTTCGCGCACCTACGAGATCTTCCACCGCCCCGGACACAGCCCCTCCGACACCGTGTTCTGGGACAAGGAACGGAAGCTGATGTTCGGCGGGGACCATCTCCTCTCCCACATCTCCTCGAATCCCCTGATCGCGAAGCCGCTGGACCAGGACTCGGGCCGCACCAAGTCCCTCATCAACTACCGCGACTCGCTGCGCGAAACGGCCAGGATGCCGGTCGAGATCATGCTGTCCGGCCACGGGCTCGCGATCACAGACCACGCGGATCTGATCGAGAAGCGGCTCGCCGGCCAGGACCGGCGCACCGAGAAGATCTACAAGCTGGTCGCGGCGGGACACGACTCTCCCCACGCGGTCGCGAACGCCATCTGGGGCGACATCGCGCTGACCCAGGCCTACCTCACCCTCTCCGAGGTGATCGGCCACCTGGACATCCTCGCGGCGGCCGGCCGGGTCGCGGAGCGCGTCGGAGAGCGTTACTCGACGTTCGAGGCCCTCCCGTGAACGTCGAGCCGGCGGTGCCGAAGGCGAACGGGAAGCGGCGCATGCTGATCATCGTCAACCCGTACGCGACGACGGTGTCGGACCGCCTGAAGAACCTCGTCGTGTATGCCCTGCAGGGCCGCTACGAGGTCGAGGTCGAGGCGACCCAGAGCCAGGATCACGCCACCGAGATCGGCCGCGACGCGATCGACGGCGGCTACGACATCGTGGTCGCCTTCGGCGGCGACGGCACCGTCAACGAGGTGGCGAACGGCCTGGCCGGAACGGACATCCCGGTCACCTTCCTGCCCGGCGGCAACACCAACGTGGTCTGCCGCACGCTCGGCATTCCCAACGACGTGGTCGACGCGACCGAGCACCTGCTCTCCCTCGCCGACGATTTCCGGCCGCGGAAGATCGACCTCGGGAAGATCAACGAACGCCGGTTCGTGTTCTCCTGCGGGGCCGGGATCGACGCGACCGTCGTCGAGCGGGTCGACGCCAACCCGAAGTGGAAGCGGCGGGCCGGACCGTGGTTCTACTCCTGGGTCGCGGCGAGGGGCTACATCCGCGAGTACATGCGAAACCCGGTGCGGCTGGAGCTCGAGATCGGCGGCGAGACTCATTCGGGCGTGACCGCCCTCGCCCAGAACTCCGACCCCTTCACGTACTTCAGCAAGCAGCCCGTGCGCGTGTGCGAGAACGTGGCGATCGACGACGGCTCGCTCGGCATGGTGCTGCTCAAGCGCGCCAACCTTCTCGACATGGGCGCCATCGTGCCGCGCCTCCTCGCCCAGCGCCTGAAGGCCCGCAGGCACAGCCAGGTGGAGGCGTTCGAGCACTTCGCCGAGGCCCGGATCCGCTCCGGATCGGCGGACGAATCGGGCGCCGTCCGGCCCTTCCCAGTGCAGGTCGACGGTGACTACATAGGCACCTACGAGGAGATCACCCTCGAGGCCGACCCGGGCGCGCTTACTATCGTCGCCTGAACGAGTGCCGCGAACCCTCGCGCCGATCGCCGGATGGCCCGCGATCTCGTTTGCCGGGGACGGCGGACGGCTACCATCGGGGCATGGCCACCGCCGACATCACCGTCCTCCCGATCGGGCGCGAAGGCGCATCGGTCGGAGACCTGCTCGCCGAGATCGCGCGTCACCTGGATTCCCAGGACAGGGTCCGCCACGAGATGCACGCCATGGGCACGTCCCTCGAGGGGGAGGCTGCCGACATCTTCGCACTCGCGGCCGAGATCCACGAGATCCCGCTGCGAGCCGGGATCCCTCGCGTGTACACCGTGCTGAAGGTCGACCAGCGAACCGACAAGCACCAGACGCTCGAGTCGAAGGTCGGTTCGGTCCGGGACCGGATCTGAGCGCCCGTCCCCTCCTCACGCGGCCGGGGACGGATACCTCAGAGGAGGCGCCTGTCCTCGGCGGAGATCGGCGCGACCAGCTGTTCGGGATCGAGCTTCGTGAACGCGTTGACGACCTCGGGGTCGAAGTGCTTCCCGGACTGCGCGACGATCTCGTTCGACGCCTTCGACACGGGCCACGCCTCCTTGTAGGGGCGCTTCTGGATCAGGGCGTCGAAGACGTCGGCGAGGGCGACCAGCCTCCCGGCGAGGCTGATCTCGTCCCCACGCAGCCCCTGCGGGTAGCCCGATCCGTCCCAGCGCTCGTGGTGCATGATCGAGATGTCGGCCGCGGCCACGCAGACCTGGGAGCGGCTGCCCTCGAGCATCTCGCGTCCCTTGATCGTGTGGGTCTGCATCTCCGACCACTCGTCGGGGTCCAACTTGCCCGGCTTGAGCAGGACCTCGTCGGCGATCGCGATCTTCCCGAGGTCGTGCAGCGTCGCCGCCGCCCGGTAGAGGTCGACGACGACGTCCGCCTCGCCGATCTGCTCGGCCAGGAGCGCGGTCGTCCTGGCCACCCGGAAGATGTGCTCGCCGATCGCGTCGTCGCGGTACTCGGCCGCCATGGCTAGCCTCAGGATCGTCTCGCGGTGGGCCGCCTCGACGTCCTCGGTCCGCTCCATCACGCGGCTCTCGAGCTGCTGGCGGTGGTCGCGGGCGACCATCTCCAGCTCTCGGGTGTAGAGCAGGTTCGCGACTCGGAGCTTCACCTCGTCCACGTCGAACGGCTTGGTGACCAGGTCGTGCGCGCCGCTCGCGAGGGCGCGCCGCTTGGTGTCGCGGCTCGCGTCCGCGGTGAGCACGATCACGGGCAGCCTCACTCCCTCGATCGCGTCGGGGAGGCCGGCCATGACCTCGAACCCGTCGGTGTTGGGCATGTGGAGGTCCAGCATCAGGATGTCGGGGTTGAGCGACTCCACCAGCGGCAGGGCGTCCGTGCCGCTGTTGCTCACGGTGACGTTCCTGTATCCCCACCTGCGGAGCAGCGTCTCGAGCAGGACCGTGTTGGCCGGCTCGTCGTCGACGACGAGGATCTTGGCCACGCTCTCGTTCATTCGGACACCGCCTTCTTGGACACGGCGATCTCGACCTGCTCGAGGAACTCGTTGATGTCCAGCGGTTTGGTCAGGTAGCACTGGGCGCCGGCGGCGATGAGCCGGCGCTGGTGCCCGGTGGTCGCGTCGGCGCTCAGGATGAGGACCGGGATGTCGGCCACCTGGGGGTCGGCCTTGAGCTGGTTCAGGACCTGGTCGCCGTTGATGTCGGGCAGGTGGAGGTCGAGGAGGATCACGTCGGGGTGGTGCTTGCGCACCAGATCGAGCCCGATGGACCCCTGGATCGCGGGGTACACCTTCACCTTGTGGTGCTGGGAGAGGATGCTCTCGACCAGCTCGTAGTTGGAGGCGTTGTCCTCGATGCAGACCACCGTCATCTCGGCGGAGTCGATCGGCTTGCGCTCCCCCGACGGGGTGCGCCCGTTGCCGTTGCAGCCGTTCTTCACGGTGCGGGTGAGGGTGACGGCGAAGGTCGAGCCCTGCTCCCCGCTGTCGACCAGCTCCAGGTTTCCGCCCATGAGCTCCGCGAGGCGCTTCGAGAGGGCGAGGCCGAGGCCCGTCCCCTCGATCGTCGTGTTGCGGTCGGCGCCCAGCCGCTCGAACGGCACGAAGAGCTGCTCGCGGTGCTCCTCGGGGATGCCGCGGCCGGAATCGGAGACGAGGATCTGGACCTGCTCCTCGTTCAGACAGCAACGCACCGCCACGGTGCCGCCCAGCTGGTTGTACTTGATGCCGTTGGTGAGGAGATTCAAGAGGACCTGCTTCAGCCGCTGCTGGTCCGCCTTGACGAAGATGTCCTGCCCGAGGTCCTCGACGTCGATCGTCACGTTGCGCTCGTCGGCGAGCGGGGCGACCATCGAATGCACGTCCCCGAACACCGTTTCCAGCGATACCGGCTCCATCGAGATCCGGAGCGAGCCGCTCTCGATTCGGGAGATGTCGAGCACCTCGTCGATCAGCGAGAGCAGGTGGCGGCCCGCCCTCATGATCTGGTCGACGCTCGTGGCCTCGCTCTCCTTCAGGTCGTCCATCTCCAGAAGCTGGCCGAAGCCGAGGATCGCGTTGAGCGGGGTCCGCAGCTCGTGGCTCATGCGGGCGAGGAACTCGCTCTTGGCCTGGCTGGCGCTCATCAGCTCCAGGCGCTGCTTCTCGAGCCGCTCCGCCATGTCGTTGAAGCTCTGGCCGAGCGACTCGATCTCGGCGGCGCCGGTGGGGTTGACCCGGGCCGAGTCGTTGCCGGCGCCGATCTCGTCGGCCGCCCCCTCGAGCTTCACGATCGGCCGCCTCACGGCCCGCGAGAGGTAGTAGGCGGAGACCGCGATCACTATCAGGCTGGCGATGATGGCCACGAGCTGGGCGATCCGCAGGCGATCGGATGCGGTGTCGGCCCGCTCCTCGGCGTCGACCGATTCGAGCCGGAAGAACTCCTCGGCCTCCTCCAGCACGGAGCGGGTCCGGTCGATCCGGGCCTGGCCGGCGCCGGTGGAGATGGATTCCCGGACCTCCGCCGGGCTCCGGGTCGCGAGCGACCGCACGCCGGGGGTGCTCTCGGAGATGTAGTTGTCCAGCACCGAGCGGACGTTCTCGGTCAGCTCGTCGTTCTCGGCGCTCGCCACCTCGGCCACGAGCGCCTCGGCCTGGTTCGTGAGGTCCTCCAGCGCCTCGACCGAGCGGGCGGCGTACTCCGTGTCGCCGGTGGCCGAGTATCCGCGGGCGGCGCTCTGGATCTCGAGCAGGCTCGTCGACACCGCCGCCGTCTCCAACTGCAGCCGGTGGTAGGTGTCCTGCGACTCGCGGGCGTCGTCGGCCGCGTCCGTGGCGGTTAGCCCCGCCAGGGCCGGGATCACGGCGCACGCGACGAGGGCGACGGCGACCACGGCGAGGCCCCAGCCGAGGCCGGCGCGAATCATCGCGCGCCCGAGTCCTCCCGACTGCTCACTCGCCTTCAACTGCCGCCCTCTCCCTTAGATGAAGTAATTCCTGCGCAAGAGTACAGCAAATCGGAGCGGAAAATGCACGGCTGCATCGCCACGGCCGGGCGTGGATCGGCGGCGGCGATCAGTCGGTCGTGGTGACGCGGTGGGCGTCGAAGACCGACTCCACGTGGCGCAGCCGGTTGATGCACTGCTTGAGCTGGCCGGTGTCCCCGACCTCGATCACGAAGCGGTTCTTGACCATCGGCGGGTTCGTGGTGCAGCTGGCCGAGATGATGTTCACGCCGACCTCGGAGAACGTTCGGGAGAGGTCCTCGAGCAGGCGCGTGCGATCATACGCGTCGATCTGCACCTCGACCCTGAACGTGGCCTCGTTCTCGCCTTCCCAGGCGACCTCGACGATTCGCTCGGGGTTCTTGCGCAGGTCGCTCACGTTCTGGCAGCCCGCCTGGTGGATAGTGATCCCGCGGCCGAGCGAGACGTACCCGACGATCTCGTCCCCCGGGACGGGCCGGCAGCACTTGGCCAGACGCAGGGCGACGTTGTCGACGCCCTCGACCTTGATCCCGAACTCGGATGCCTCGCGGATCGCCCGGCTCCGCCTCGGTGCGCCCGACTCGATGTTCTCGACCGGGGCCGGCTCGATGATCTCGCCCTGGCGCAGGCGCTGGATCAGCTTGTTGGCCGTGGTCTTGGCGGAGACCTTGCCCTGTCCCAGGGCGATGTAGAAGTCCTCAGCCTTGCGGAAGCCCATCTCCCGCATGACGTCGGCCAGCATCGGGGATCCGGAGAACTTCTGCGGCGGCAGGTCGCGCTTCCTGAGGGCCCCGGCGAGCGCCTCGCGTCCGTCGCGCTCGGCGTCCTCGCGGCGCTCCTCCCTGAACCAGGCCCTGATCTTGTTGCGGGCGCGGCTGGTCCCGACCAGCTTGAGCCAGTCGCGCGAGGGCCCCCGCTCCTTGTTCGCGGTTAGCACCTCGACGATGTCGCCGGACTTCAGCTGGTAGTGGAGCGGCACGATCTTGCCGTTCACCTTGGCGCCCACGCAGCGGTGGCCGACGTCGGTGTGGATCGAGTAGGCGAAGTCGACGGGGGTCGAACCGGCCGACAGGTTCATCACCTCGCCCTTGGGCGTGAACACGAAGACCTCGTCCTCGAACAGGTCCTCCTTGAGCGACTGGAGGAACTCGGCCGGGTCCTGCTCGGACTCGGACTCGACCAGCTGGCGCAGCCAGGTCATCTTCTCCTTCGAGGAGTCGCCGCTGCCGCCCTCCTTGTAGGAGACGTGCGCCGCGATGCCGTACTCGGCGAGGCGGTGCATCTCGGCCGTGCGGATCTGGATCTCGAGCGGCTTGCCCTCGAGCCCGATCACGGTCGTGTGGAGCGCCTGGTACATGTTCGCCTTCGGCATGGCGACGTAATCCTTGAACCGGCCCGGCAGCGGCTTCCAGAGGGAGTGGATGACGCCGATGGCGCCGTAACAGTCCTTGACCGAGCCGACGATCACCCGCATCGCCGTGAGGTCGAAGATCTCGTTGAACTCGCGGCCCTTCTTCGTCATCTTGGTGTAGATCGAGTAGAAGTGCTTCGCCCGGCCGGCGATCTCCGCCTCGATCCCGACCTTCTCGAGCTCCTCGGCGAGGAAGCCGCCGGCCTCCTCGACGAAGGACTCGCGCTCGGCGCGCTGCTGGGCGACGAGGTGCTTGATCTCCGAGTACTTGCGCGGATGCAGGGTCGCGAAGGCCAGGTCCTCCAGCTCCCACTTGATGGCGTGGATGCCGAGGCGGTGCGCCAGCGGCGCGTAGATCTCGAGGGTCTCCCGCGACTTGAGGATCTGCTTCTGCTTCGGCAGCGAGCTGAGGGTCCTCATGTTGTGGAGGCGGTCGGCCAGCTTGATCAGGATGACCCGCACGTCCGTGGCCATCGCGACCATCATCTTGCGGTAGTTCTC
>Ga0182741_1004911_pt1 | contig 12750 bp, 12 predicted proteins | sample eDN5th37CBELigOP_FD_128874 | JGI IMG/M metagenome (GOLD analysis project Ga0182741, IMG submission 128874) | Enriched Organic Plus compost microbial communities from Emeryville, California, USA - eDNA 5th pass 37_C BE-Lig OP (version 2) (version 2) ...
CGCCAAGATCGGTGATTACGATCTCATCGAAGCCAACGAGGCGTTCGCGTCGCAGGCTCTGGCCGACGGTGCCGCGCTCGGCTGGGACTGGGATCGCGTGAACGTGAACGGTGGAGCGATCGCGCTCGGACATCCGATTGGCGCGAGCGGCGCTCGCATCCTCACCACCTTGCTGTACGCCATGAAGAATCGTGATGCCGCTACCGGGCTCGCAACGCTCTGCCTGGGTGGTGGAAATGCCGTTGCCCTCAGCGTGGAGCGCGTGAATTGATCGACCAATCCGCACTCTCCCTCTCGCGGGAGAACCGTCGCACAGTCGTGGGTGTGGTGGGTTTCGCGGTGGCCATGGCCGCCGCCTCGCAGATCGCCATCCCCATTCCGGGCACCGCGGTGCCGATGACGCTCTCGCCGCTCGCAGCGATCCTCGCCGGACTCTGGCTCGGCCCGCGCGCGGGAGCCGCCAGCATGGTTCTCTATCTTGCGGCCGGTGCCGCCGGCCTCCCCGTGTTCGCGCCCATGGGCGCGCCCGGAGTGCTCCGGCTCATCGGCCCGACCGGCGGCTACCTCCTCGCCTTCCCGATCGCCGCCTTCGCCGCCGGTGCCGTGGCGCGAGTGCGGCCGTCGTTCATCGGACGCGTTTGCGCAGCGGCGCTGGGGATGGTGCTCATCCACACGGGCGGGATCGCGCAACTCACGATCCTCACCGGCAGCGTGACGAGCGCGATCATCGCGGGCTCGCTTCCGTTCCTCGCGATGGACCTCGTGAAAGCCGTGATTGCCGGGGTCCTTTCTCGGGGGCGGATGGATGGCGCGCGCGCTTGACGGCGCGCGCTTTCTTTTATCGGCCGGATGGTCGGCTTCGCGTAGGATGGCAGTGGCTCGGCTTCATCGTGGTCATGATCGCGACGATGGCCATCGTCTCGATGGTGACGATCATCGCGGTGCGCCCCCAGTCGCAGTGGCAGCAGCAGACGCTGGGCTTCTGGTCGCTCCTCGTGGCGGGATGGTTCGCGCATCAGGTGATGCTGCGCTGGGTGGATGGACGTCCGTGGTCGTTCGTGGGACTCGCGAGATCCCAGGCGGCGCCGCGGCGGCTGGGAGTGGGACTTCTGGTGGGCTCGCTGGCGATCCTTCTGCCATCGGCCGTGCTGCTGCTGGTGCGCTGGCTGGTGACCGAGCCCGGTGGAGCCGGGACGGGAGGGGAAGCGATCGCCTGGTGGAGATACGCGGCGCTGATGGCAGTCTTCTTCCTGCCGCAGTCGCTCGGCGAGGAGCTGATGTCGCGCGGCTACCTCTTCGCCACGGCGCGCGAAGCGATCGGTTGGCGCGGCGCGCTGCTGCTCACGAGCGTGATCTTCGGCATGTTGCACTGGTGGAACCCGGGGTCGGATCCGCGTACGACGGCTCTCGTCACGCTGGCCGGCATCTTCCTCGGTGGAATCCTGCTTCTGACGGACAGTCTCTACGCGGCGTGGATGGCTCACTTCGCGTGGAACTGGTCGATGGCGGCCATTCTGCACACGGCCGTGAGCGGGCTTCCCTTCGCGGCACCGGGCTACGAGGTGGTGGATGGAGGGCCGGACTGGGCCACGGGCGGTAGTTGGGGGCCCGAAGGTGGAGCCGGTGCGGCTCTTGGCATGATCGCCGGACTCTGGCTTCTGCTCATCTGGAGGAGACGCCGGATGCCGGTGGCGGACGAAACACAACGAGTGGAGACATGGCGGAACGACGCATAGCTGTGGTGGGAGCGGGGCAGATGGGAAGCGGGATCGCCCACGTCTTCGCGGCATCGGGCTTTCCGGTGACCATGATAGACGTTTCGGCGGAATCGCTGGAGAGGGGCCTCGCGACGATCGAGAAGAACATGACTCGCCAGGTTCGCAAGGGCACGCTCGATCCGGCGGCGCGCGAGGCGGCGCTGCAGCGCATCGCCACCTCCGGCGCGCTCGACCTGGTGGGCGACGCCGACGTGGTGATCGAAGCCGCCACCGAACGGGCCGACCTCAAGTTCGGCATCTTCGCGGATCTCGACAGGCTCGCTCCTCCCGATGCGATCCTCGCCTCGAACACCAGCTCCATCTCGATCACCGAGATAGCGGCGCGCACCTCGCGTCCCGAGCAGGTGATCGGGATGCACTTCATGAATCCCGTCCCGGTGATGCAGCTCGTGGAGATCATCCGCGGCCTCGCCACCTCCGACGAGACCACGCGCGCCGTGTTCGACCTCGCTCGCGCGGTTGGGAAGATTCCGGTGGAGGTGAACGACTACCCGGGCTTCGTGTCCAACCGGGTCCTCATGCCGATGATCAACGAGGCCGTCTACTGTCTCATGGAGGGCGTGGGCACGGTGGAGGCGATAGACCAGGTGATGAAGCTGGGCATGAATCATCCCATGGGTCCGCTCGCACTCGCCGATCTCATAGGTCTCGACACCTGCGCCTCGATTCTCCAGGTTCTCCACACCGGACTGGGCGATCCCAAGTACCGTCCCTGTCCCCTCCTCAAGAAGTACGTCGCCGCCGGCTGGCTGGGGCGGAAGGCGGGGAGAGGGTTCTACGACTACTCCGAGAGCGCGGCAGAGCAGGAAGCAGAGAGCAGACGGCAGACGGCAGGAACTACTTTGGGGTAGAGCGCCATGAGTATAGGCACGTCATTCCCGCGAAAGCGGGAATCCATGTTTGGTTGAGTAACGTGGGTCCCCGCTTGCGCGGGGATGACGGCGGAATTTCGAGCAGTTCACCGCCGTCTGCTCTCCGCTTCCTCTTCACCATTAGCTGATCATGTCCTGGGCGCTCATCCCCCTCACCGAAGAACAGATCGAGATCCAACGAATGGCGCGCGAGTTCGCGGAGGAGGAGATCGCTCCGCACTCCGAAGCGTGGGATCGTGACGCGCACTTCGAGCCGGCGATCGTGGCGCGGTTGGGGGAGCTCGGTTTCCTCGGGATGCTCATCCCCGAGGAGCACGGTGGGCTGGGACTCGACACGCGCACCTATCTCGTGGCGCTCGAGGAGATCGCGCGCGTGGATGCGTCGGTGGCGGTGGCGATGAGCGTGCACAACTCGCTCCCCACGCAGATGCTCCTCCGCTGGGGGACCGGCTCGCAGAAGGAGCGGTATCTGGCTCCGATGGCGCGTGGCGAGCTGCTCGGCGCGTTCGCGCTCTCGGAGCCCGAAGCGGGTTCCGATGCGGCGGCGCTCACGGCGCAGGCGGTGCGCGACGGCGACTGCTGGGTCCTCAACGGCACGAAGGCGTGGGTGACGAGCGGAAGCCACGCCGGCGTAATCATCGCCATGGTGCGCACCGACAAACCCGACGACAGACGCGGCGCGCGCGGCATCAGCGCCTTCATCGTCACACCCGACATGCCCGGCTTCAAGGTGGGGAAGAAGGAAGACAAGATGGGGCTCCGCGCGTCGCCCACCGTGCAGCTCGTGTTCGACAACCTGCGCGTGCCCGCCGAAAACCTGTTGGGTGGGGAGGGGATGGGCTTCGTGTACGCCATGCAGTCGCTCGACAACGGTCGCCTGGGGATCTCGGCGCAGGCCATCGGGATCGCGCGCGCGGCGCTCGAGCAGTCGACGGCCTACGCGGCCGAGCGCCGCCAGTTCGGGAAGCCGCTCAAGGAGTTCGAGGCCATCCAGTTCAAGCTCGCCGACATGGCGACGCGCATCACCGCCTCTCGCGCTCTCCTCTACTCGGCCGCCGCCGCCAAGGATCGCGGCGAGCCGATAACGCAGTTCAGCAGCATGAGCAAGCTCCTCGCGAGCGAGAGCGCCATGTGGGTAACGACGCAGGCGATCCAGATCTTCGGCGGCTACGGTTACGTGAAGGACTATCCCGTGGAGCGCTACTTCCGCGACGCCAAGGCGACCGAGATTTACGAGGGGACTTCAGAGATCCAGCGCATCGTCATCGCGCGAGAGCTGTATGCCAACTAGCGCGGCCGCCCCGGCTGAGGCGGCGGTGCTTCCGACACCGTCAATTTCGAGACCATGACCATAACCGATATCGCAGCACCCACCGCCCAGCAGGGCATCTTCGGTCGGATCGCCGAGATGGGACACGAGCAGCTCGTACTCTCCAGCGACCCGTCGGCCGGCTACCGCGGCATCATCGCCATCCACAGCACCACGCTCGGTCCCGCGCTCGGCGGCACGCGCTTCTGGAGCTACGCATCCGACGAGGAGGCGATCATCGACGCTCTTCGCCTGGCGCGCGGGATGACCTACAAGAACGCGGTGGCCGGCCTCAACCTGGGCGGCGGGAAGTCCGTGATCATCGGCGACAACCGGACGCAGAACCGCGAGACGATCTTCCGTGCGCACGGCCGCTTCGTGGAAGGGCTGGGCGGCCGCTACATCACCGCCGAGGACGTGGGCACGAGCACCAGCGACATGGAGTTCGTGCACATGGAGACCGATTACGTCACCGGGCTCGCCGGCAAGTCGGGCGATCCGTCGCCCGTGACGGCGCACGGCGTGTTCCGCGCCGTGCAGGCCTCCGCGAAGTTCCGCTGGGGCTCCGATGATCTCGCCGGCAAGACGGTGGCGGTGCAGGGCGCCGGCCACGTCGGCTACTACCTCGCGAAGGAGCTGCACGAGGCGGGGGCCAACCTCATCGTCACCGACATCGACGCGGAGCGCGTGAAGCGCGTGGTCGACGACTTCGGCGCGCGCGGCGTGAAGCCCGATGAGATCTACGGCGTGGAGGCCGACATCTTCTCGCCCTGCGCGCTCGGCGGGATCATCAACGACAAGACGATCCCGCAGCTCGAGGTGGAGATCGTGGCCGGAGCCACCAACAACCAGCTCCTCGAAGAGCGTCACGGCGACGAGCTCGAGGAGCGCGGCATCCTCTACACCCCCGACTACGTGGCGAACGCCGGCGGTGTGATCAACGTGTACGGCGAGCTGGCCGGGTGGGACGCGGCGCGCGCTCTCCGCAAGGCGGACGACATCTACGACACGGTGCTCGGCGTGTTCGAGATCTCGCGGGCCGATGGGATCCCCACGTATCAGGCGGCCGACCGGCTGGCGGAGCGCCGGCTCGAGGCCGTTGCGTCGCTAGTGAAGACCTGGCCACAGTGGCCCAACAAGGCATGAGCTCACACCGGAGATCTTGATGCGCTGGACTGACTGGGAGTGCCGTCCGCCTGGGGCGGCGCTTCGCGAGACCGATCCGGAGATCGCTCGCGTGATAGACGACGAGGTGCGGCGGCAGGAAGACGGGATCGAGCTGATCGCGAGCGAGAACTTCGTCTCTCCCGCCGTGATGGAGGCGATGGGCTCCCCCCTCACGAACAAGTACGCGGAGGGGTACCCCGGGAAGCGCTACTACGGCGGCTGCGAGGTGGTGGACGTGGCCGAGCAGCTCGCCATAGATCGCGCGAAGCAGCTCTTCGGCGCCGAGCACGCCAACGTACAGCCGCACTCGGGTGCGCAGGCGAACATGGCGGTCTATTTCGCCTTCGTGAAGCCGGGCGACACCGTGCTCGGGATGAACCTCTCGCACGGCGGTCACCTGACGCACGGCTCGCCGGTGAACTTCTCGGGCGTGCTGTACAACGCCGTATCGTACGGCGTTCGCGAGGACACGGGACTGATAGACATGGATCAGCTCCGCGATCTCGCGCGGACGCACCGGCCGAAGATGATCGTGGCCGGCTTCAGCGCCTACTCCCGCCCGATCGACTTCGCCGCCTTCGCGGAGATCGCGCGCGAAGTGGACGCCCGGTTCATGGTGGACATGGCGCACGTGGCCGGGCTGGTGGCGGCGGGGCTCTATCCCACGCCGGTTCCGTACGCGGATGCCGTGACCACCACAACGCACAAGACGCTGCGTGGCCCGCGCGGTGGCCTGATCCTCTGCAAGGCGGAACACGCCACGCTGATCAACAAGCAGGTCTTCCCGGGGATGCAGGGCGGTCCGCTGATGCACGTGATCGCGGCGAAGGCGGTGGCGCTGAAGGAGGCCATGGAGCCTTCGTTCGTTGAGTACGCCAGGCAGGTGGTGGCCAACGCCCGCGCACTGGCAGGCGCGCTCATGGAGCGGGGCCACTCGATAGTCTCCGGCGGCACCGACAACCACCTCATGCTCGTGGACCTGCGCGGGGGAAGTGGAGGGATCACCGGCAAGGTGGCGGAGGCCGCGCTGGGGGCCGCGCACATCACGGTGAACAAGAACACCGTGCCGGGTGAGACGCAGTCGCCCTTCGTCACCAGCGGGATCCGCATCGGCACCTCGGCGGTCACCACGCGCGGGATGAAGGAGGGCGAGATGCGCACGATCGCGGCGATGATCGACCGCGTGCTGCGCGCGCCGGCGGACGAGGCGACGCTGCGGGAAGTGGGCGCCGAGGCGCGTCAGCTCGCCGGTGGCTTCCCGCTGTACCCCACGGCCGCCGAGGCCGCCGCACGGTTGTGAATTCTTTGCCCGGACCTCATCTTTGCCACGAGTTCACCGGCGGCTACGGCCGCCGGCTCTTTCGTGGCTCTGTACCGGGGATGGACCGTTGCCGCAGTTGTGCTTCCGGGAAGGGATAATGGATCGGATCCGGGCTCGCGACCCGCGCTTCGACGAGGGTGCGTACCTGTTCGTGCTCGCCGCGCTCGAGTACTGCCAGGCCAGCCTCCCGGAGCGTCGCCACATCGCCGGTCGCGAGCTGGCGGTGGCGTGCCGCGATCTCGCACTGCAGCGCTACGGCGTGATGGCGCGCCTGGTGCTGGAGCATTGGGGTGTCCGGTCCACCGAAGACATTGGCGACATCGTGTTCACGCTCGTCGAGCTCGGCCTGCTGATAAGTCAGCCCACCGATACCCGCGCGGAGTTCGCCGACGTGTTTCACTTCGACCAGGCGTTCGAGCTGGAGTATCCCTGGAGCGTGGTGGAGATCGGGTAGCGTAACCCGGGCGGCGGTGCCCGGTACGGATCGTGCGCGCTGCTCCGGGGATATCGGGAGGAGGTGAGGAGAGATGGACGTGCAGGAGCTGCCGGCGTGCCGCAAATGCGGGAAGGGAAACATGCTCCCCTTGAGCGACTACGGTCGTGATGGAGCGCCGATCACTTTCAAGGCCTGGGTCTGCAACAATCCCGAGTGCGGATTCAACATCCGCATCGACAACGGCGAGATCAGCTTCGGCAGGGCGCTCAGTCAATCGCATAAATGATCTCGCACGCGGGTGCAGGCGGGTACGGCGGCTCCCCGAGCCGCCGTTCGTATATGCCGGAGTCCGCCGGTCGTCACGAAGCACGTGTGACGACCGCGCGTGAAGCGATGGAGCTGGACTCGCGTACGATTGCCGCGGGCGTTCCATCGCGCGCCCTGATGCAACGTGCCGGCGCGGCTGCGGCCGGCGAGATCTCCGCTCTCCTTCGCGGCGCCCCTGACGAATCGGTCGTCATCTACGCCGGTGCCGGCAACAACGGTGGCGACGGGTGGGTGGTGGCGCGAGCGCTGGCCGCGGCGGGCGTTCGGGTCACCGTGGTGCTGGTGGGCGACACGCGCACCGACGACGCGCGCGCCGAGCGTGCGCTAGCGGAGGGGGAGCCGCTGGTGAGCGCGATACCGCTCGCCGAATACGAACGCGATCCCGGCGCATCCACGCCGCGGGTGGTGGTGGACGCGGTGCTCGGCACGGGCACCAGGGGCGTACCGCGCGAGCCGGCGGCGAGCGCGATAGCACGCATCGCGCGATGGCGCGAGCGTGGCGCCACGGTGGTCTCGCTCGACATCCCCAGCGGAGTGGACGCCGACGGTGGCGCGGCCGAGCGGGCGGTGCGCGCCGACATCACGCTCACCTTCGGCAGCATCAAGCGCGGCCTCCTGGTGGCGCGCGCCGCGGCGGGACGGATCGTGCTGCTGGACATCGGGCTCGCCGCGGCGCGTACCGCGGAGCGCGGCGCGTCGCTGGTGGATGCCCGCTGGGTGCGCTCGCTCGTTCCGCCCTTCGCCGCCGATGCGCACAAGGGAGTGCGCGGAAAGCTCGTGATCGTGGGCGGCCAGATCGGCATGGCCGGTGCGCCGGTGCTCGCCGCTCGCGCGGCGATGCGAAGCGGGATCGGGATGGTGCGACTGGTCGTTGCGCCGGAGTCGCTGCCGGTGGTGCAGGGTGCCGAGCCGCACGCTCTGGCGCGCGCGTGGCCGGAGGACGACGCGTCGGGTTGGGATGACGTCGTGGGAGGCTGGGCCGACGTCGTGCTGGTGGGCCCGGGGCTCGGTGCCTCGGGGCGAACGCGCGAGATGGTGGAACGGCTCCTCACGTCGTGGCGCGGCCCCGTGGTGCTCGATGCCGACGCGCTCAACGTGTTCGCCGGCGATGCCGGCGATGCCGGCGCGCTCGGGCGGCTGCTCGGCGGGAGAGCCGCGCTCCTCACGCCGCACGTGGTGGAGTTCGCGCGGTTGTCAGGTCTTCGCGCGGAGGAAGTGCTCGAGCATCGCTTCGACGTGGGCGCCGGGATCGCGCGGGCTACGGGCGCCGCGATCCTCCTCAAGGGCGTGCCGACCATCGTCACCGCGCCCGATGGCGCGAGACTCGTGAGCGCGTCGGGCACGCCGGCGCTCGCCGCCGCCGGGAGTGGCGACCTGCTCGGCGGCATCGCCGCCACGCTGCTCGCGCAGCTCGGCGACGCGCTGCGCGCGGGGGCGGCCGCCGCATGGGTTCACGGCCGCGCGGCGGAGATCGCGGAGTCGGGAGGGCGGGGAAGAGGAGCGGGAGGGGCGTGGACGTCGCGCCGGCACGGGCGCACGCACGGCGGCGCCAGGGGCATCACGCTCGCCGACATCGAGAGCGCGATCGGGCGGGTCTGGGTGGAGCGCGTACCGGTGTCCCGCTATCCGGTACTCGCCGAGCTCCCGGCCGTCGGCGGCGTGTGAGGCACGGGCGCGTCATACATCGATACTCGATGTATCGGTCGTATCGGTCCCGCTTCCGGATCGCTCGTACATCGGTCTTCGATGTGGCAGCACGCATGAGCGGCACCCGGTCGCCGATCGCATCGCGCTTCGCGCGGCCGGGCTCCGCGCTGGTGCCGCTCGCGCTCTGCGCCGCGTGCGCGGCGGCGCCCGGTGGCGCGGGTGCCGCACCGAGTCCGCCCGGATCGCCGCGCGAAGACCGTGTCGTGCTCACCGCATTCGACTTCATCCCCGCGGTGGCCGCGTCGCGGCACACCGTATACGTGGCGGGGCCCGATGGCATCGCTGCGCTCGACCGCGATTTCGACCGCTGGCTCCCGCCCGCGTCGTTCGGCCCGGGCTTCACCGCGGGCGCGGTGACGGCGATGGCCGCCGACCCGGTGGAGGAGGGCGCGTGGATCGCGGCTGCTGGTACGGTGCTCTACTACCGTCCGTCGCTTGGCGACATCGCGCGCGGCGTGGCTCCCGGCGCGATCGACGCCATCGTGTTCGACCAGCGCGACCCGGGTGCGGGCGCGTACCTGCACGGCTCCACCGGGTGGGCACTCGTCACGCGCACGGGGCTCGTGGCTCTGGTGGACCCTTCGCGCGTGCCGCCCGCCGCGGCCCGGAGCCACCCCGCCTCGCTCGCCGAGGTGTATGCCGCGTATCCGTCGCTGCGCGGTGCGGCAGCACTCATCACCCGCGACGCGGATCTGCGGAGCTGGCCGGTGATCTCCGGCACCATCGCGCCCGACAGGAGCGAGGTGTGGCTCGGCACCGCCGGGGGCGGCCTCTATCGCGTGGACCCGCTCTTCCTCAAGGGCGAGCAGCTTTCGTACGGCCCGCTGCAGACGGCCACCGCCGCGCTGGCGCGCGACTCCGACGGCGTGTGGCTGGCGGGGGTGGGCGGTGCGTCGGGGGCAGTGCGCCCGGGACTCTCGCACGCGAGCGGCGATCTGCAGCGCTGGCGCTGGCTATCCTCGCCGGCCGTATCGCGCGTCCTCTCCGGAGCGCGGGCGAGGCGCATCGGTGTGCGTGGAGATCGTCTCTGGGTCGCAACCGATCGTGGCCTGGTGTCGCTGGACGCCGGTGACCCGGAGCACGCGCTGCGCTGGTCGGCGACGAACGGCCTCCCCGACGACCGCGTCCTCTCCGTGGCCGCGCACGACTCCGGCGCGTGGGTGGGAACCACGCGCGGGCTGGCGTTCGTGCGGAGCGAAACTTCCGCGCGCGCGGCGCGCGCATCCGACGTGCACGTCGCTGCCGGTCCGCCGGCGCCGGTGCGGTCGCTCCTCCTCGTGGGCGACACGCTCTGGGTGGGGAGCGATGCCGGAGTGCTGCTCGTGCGCGGTGCGCTCTCCGATGCGGTACCACGCACGGTGAACGTGCGGGATGCGCGGCTGTCGCGGCCCATCTTCGCGCTAGCCGCGAGCGATTCGCTGGTCGCTGCCGCGACGGACCGCGAGCTCCTGGTGATCGCGCCCGCGACCGCGTCGATCGTGCCCCTGTACGACGCTGTGAGCATCGCCCCGATCGCTCCGGTGAGCGCGATGGCCATGGATGCCAGCACGATCTGGCTGGCGGGGCGGGGAGGCGTGCTGGTGGTGGCGCGCTCGAGCGGCGCGTCGCGCTTCCTTCCCGCTCCCGGGGCGATACCGGCCGGGGCGCTCGACGTGGCGCTCGATCCCCACTTCGCGTGGATAGCCACTCCCTCCGGCGTCGTCCGGCTGCGGCGCTCGAGCGATGGAGGCGCGCGATGAGCGCGAACATCGGCTTGGGGCCGGGTAAGGAGTTCGACGCGGTCCGCCGGCTCCTGGCGCTCTGGGGAGATGCGGCCCACGGTGTCGGCGACGATGCGGCGGTGCTCGATGTTCCCGCGGGCGAGCGGCTCGTGGTCAGCGCCGACAGTACCATAGAGAACGTGCACTTTCGGCGCGACTGGCTCACGCCGCGAGCGGTGGGGTGGCGTGCCACCGCCGCGGCGCTCAGCGATCTGGCGGCGATGGCCGCCACCCCGCTCGGGGTTCTGGTCTCGATATCGCTCCCCGCGTCGTGGCGCGATGAGCTCGAGGAGCTGGCGCGCGGCATCGGCGACGCAGCTCTCTTCACCGGCGCGCCGATCGTGGGCGGCGATCTCACCGCCGCGAGCGAGCTGATGTTGGCAATCACCGTCCTCGGCCATGCCTCAGCTCCGCTGCCGCGCGCCGCCGCGCGTGAGGGCGACATGCTGTACGTGACGGGTGCGCTCGGCGGACCGCGCGCGGCCATCGAGGCGCTCCTCCGCGGCGAGGAGCCGTCGGCCGAAGCGCGCGCGCGCTTCGAGCACCCCGTCCCTCGCGTGAGGGAGGCACACTGGCTCGCGGGCAGGGGCGCCCATGCCGCCATCGACATCTCCGACGGCCTGGTCGGCGACGCGGCGCACCTCGCTGCGGCGAGCGGCGTGACCATCGAGCTGGCGCTCGATGCGCTCCCCACCGTGGCGGGGGCGTCGCCGCTCGAGGCCTTCGCCAGCGGCGAGGAGTACGAGTTGCTCGTGGCCGCGCCGCGCATCGATACCGCCGCCTTCGAGCGCGAGCTGGGCCTGCCACTCACCGAGGTGGGGAGGATCGTGCGGGGCGCACCGGAGGTGGTCGCGCGGCTGGCGGGGGAGCGCGTTGCGCTACCCGGTGGGTTCGACCACCTTTCGTGACGATGCGCGCGCTGATCGTCTATCCCACCATGGTCCTCATGACTCTCGTTCTGGGAGTGCCGATCATCGTGCTCTCCCTCCTGGGAGTGCGGATCGACCCGGACAGCACCCTCGGCAACGCGCCGCGCATCTGGTCGAGAGCCGCGCTCTGGGCGGCGGGCGTGAAGGTGGTGCTCCGCGACGAGCGCTTCATCGGCTCCGCGAAGGAGGCGCGCGTGTACGTCTCCAACCACGTGAGCTGGTTCGAGATCTTCGCGCTCGCCACGGTGCTCCCGCACTATCGTTTCGTGGCGAAGAAGGAACTCGCCGCCATCCCGGTGTTCGGCAGGGCGGTGAAGGAGGTGGCAGCGATCTTCATCGACCGCAGCAACCGGAAGGCGGCCTTCCAGTCGTACGCGGAAGCGGCCGAGCAGATGAAGTCCGGCGTCTCCGTGGCGGTGTTCCCCGAGGGAACGCGCGGCCGGTCGTACGAGCTGCGTCCCTTCAAGAAGGGTCCATTCGTCCTCGCCATAGCCGCGCAGGTGCCGGTGGTGCCGGTGGTGAGCTGGGGGAGTCGCGAGATCCAGGGGAAGGGCGAGCTGGCGATCCACTCGGGAACGTGCGAGCTCACCTTCCTCGAGCCGATCCCCACGGCGGGGATGGCGTACGAGGATCGTGAACGGCTCATGAGCATCGTGTGGCATCGCATGGCCGCGGAGCTCGCGCGCAGAGGCGTGCAGAGCGTGGAATCCGCGGAGCTTTCAATGACAACTCAACCATGAATCCATGTCCGAGATAATCGACATCCGCGCTCGTGAGATCCTCGACAGCCGCGGCAACCCCACGGTGGAAGCCGATGTGATCCTGCAGAGCGGAGCGGTGGGCCGTGCCGCCGTGCCGAGCGGTGCTTCCACCGGCGAGCACGAAGCGCTCGAGCTGCGCGACGGCGACCCCAAGCGCTACGGCGGGAAGGGAGTGCTGCGCGCCGTGCAGCACATCGAGGAGACCATCGCGCCCGCGGTGCGCGGCATGGATGTGCTCGACCAGGTGGCGCTCGACCGGGCGATGCTCGATCTCGATGGCACGCCCAACAAGGAGCGGCTGGGCGCCAACTCGATCCTCGCCGTGTCCATGGCCTCGGCGCGTGCCGCCGCCGAGGAGCTGGGCCTTCCGCTCTTCCGCTACA
>Ga0182741_1004912_pt1 | contig 12750 bp, 11 predicted proteins | sample eDN5th37CBELigOP_FD_128874 | JGI IMG/M metagenome (GOLD analysis project Ga0182741, IMG submission 128874) | Enriched Organic Plus compost microbial communities from Emeryville, California, USA - eDNA 5th pass 37_C BE-Lig OP (version 2) (version 2) ...
AGCGTCGCGACGATCTTGCCCGAAGCGATCGGCGCAAGCGTCGCATCCATCAAAACGCCCCTGACCGTGGCCTTGTTCGGCATCTCACCCTCTCCTCATCCGAAATCGCCACGCATTATCGGGGAAGGGAAAGGGCGTTGCGCCGCGGCCGGGTGCAACGGCCGGGCCAGGGGGCGTGCCGGACGAACGGGGCCGAAAACGGGACGGAAACGCAAAAATCCCAGGGAAACCAGCGCAATGCGTCGATTTCCCTGGGATTTCTGGTGCCGGTGAAGGGACTCGAACCCCCGACCCCATCATTACGAATGACGTGCTCTACCAGCTGAGCTACACCGGCCTCTCATGTGCCGCGCCGGATAGCAGGTTCCGGCGCGGGCGAAAAGGGGGGTCAGCGATTTTTCCCCGCCATCTTCACTTCCTCCTCGTCGATCGGCTCGACATCGGGGCGCACGGGCAGCAGATCGCCCGGTTCGTCAAGCGCCGGCCGGCCTGCGGGTTCGGGCGCAGACGGCGCGGCCAGCACCGGTTCGGGATCGGTGACGGTCATCGCCGGCTCGGATGCGGCCGCAGCCGGAGAGACGCGGCGATAATCCGATTCGCGCGGCACCATGCCGGGCGAAACATCCGCGATCTCGACCGGGCCGGTCGTCTCCGGCGGCTTGCGCGGCTCGGGTTGCGGACCGCCCATGCCGGCGGGGCCGGCGGCAACCGCAGGATCCGCGGCGGCCGGGGCGCTCGGCTCGGCCGCCGCGGTTCCCGCTGCCGTGCCATGCGCCGTGCCCACCAGCAGCGGCAGCATCTCGACCCCGTTCGGGGCGGTGGCGCCCCAAGCGGGGGTGTCGGGCTCACGCCATGTCAGCGTGTCGAAACCGCCGCAGCTGTCGCAGGTCGGCGACCAATCGGCCATGACATTGTGGCACTTGTCGCAGACCCATTGCGGGCCGCGGCTGGCAACCAGCGCCCGCGCCAGGATGCCGCGCACCACCGCGTCGTCCGAACCCTCACCCCGTTCCACGGCGGCCAGGATCGACAGCGAACGCACCGTGGGATGCTTCTCTGCCAGATTGCCGAGCGCGCGGCGGGCGCCGGGGAAATCCTCGGCCGCCAGCAGCAGTTCGGCACGCAGCAGCCGGGTTTCCTCGTCATCCGGGTTCTGCCGCATCAGATCCTCGAAGCGGCGCAGCCGCGCGGCCGGCTTTTCATCCGGCACGATCTCGGCATAGGCCGCGGCGACCGAGGGATGCGGGCGCACGCTCCAGGTCTTTTGCAGCACCCGGCTGGCGTTGCGCGGATCGTTCTGCGCGATATAGCTGCGCGCCGCCAGCACCGCGGCCGGGATCAGGTCGGGGCTGGCGCGGTTGGCGGAAATCGCCGCCTCGCGGGCGCTGATCGAATTGCCATGCGCCAGCACCTCGGAGGCCTCCTTCAGCGCCAGGACCGCGTCGCGGCGGACATGCACGTCCTTGGGCAGCTGGCCCTGCTGGCGCTTGTCCTTGAGCACGGCGCGCGCGCCCTTCCAGTCGCCCTCGCGGGTCTGCAGTTGCAAGAGCGTGTCCTGCAACTCGGCGTGCTTCGGCTTCAGCGCATAGGCTTTCTCGGCCAGTTTCAACGCGGTAGCCGTATCGCCTTCATCCAGTTTCTGGCGCATCAGCCCGCGGATGCCGACAAAGCGCGTGCGCGGATCCGACAGCAGCCGGCGATAGACCTCGCCGGCCTTGCGGCGGTCGCCCGCCACCTCGGCCGCCTGGGCGGCCAGAAGGTCGGTGACATGCGGCTTGTCCAGAAGCTTGGCCGCCTTGGCGGCCTTGTCCTGCGCAAGCTTGCCCTCGCCCGAGGCGACGGCCAGCATGCCCTCGGACAGCGCATCATAGCCCTTGCGCTCGCGCGAGCGGGCGAAATAGCGATTGATCGCCGTCTCGTCGCCCAGAAGGAAGCGCAGGAAGGCCAGAAGCAGCCCCAGCAGCCGCACGGTGATCCAGCCCAGCAGCACGACGACCAGCGCCGCGATCACCAGTTGCACCGGACCCAGCGTGTATTCGGTGCCGCCATAGACCATGCTCAAGCCCTGGCCGGTTTCCGAAAGCTGCATCGCACCCAGCGTCAAAACCAGCACGATGGCGAAAAAGATCAGGATTTTCAGTGCCGAAAGCAGCATGGCGCGCCCCTTACATGCTGCCCGCGGCCAAAGCGGCCAGCGCGGCATTGGCTTCGACCCAGGCCTGGGCCCCGGCAGTCCAGTCGGCCATCGCCGCCTGGGCCGATTGCGGCAGGGCGGCGATCTCGGCCAGCGCGCCCTTGATGTCGCCGGCATTCACCGCGGCATCGGCGCGCGACAGCACGGCATCGGGATCGCTGCCTTCGCGCGGTTCGACCGAGCGGGCGCCGGTCTGCACGCGCAGGAAATTCCCGATCGCCCCCAGCGCGCCGTCCTGCGGCGCCTCCTGGCGCGCGGCGGCCAGTGCCTCGCGCGCGGCGGCGGGAAAGCCCGCGCGCAACTGGGCCAGCGTCGGGATATCGCCGGTCAGCGCGGCCGGCGGCTCGACCCCGGCGGCGCGCAGATCGGCCAGCGCCTGATCGCGGGGGCCGCCGGTCTCGATCGCGGCCTGCAGCGCGGCGGCGGCCTTGGCCGCCTGGGCGCGGCGGTTCGCCGCCTCGGCCGTCTCCTGCAGCACGGATGCCTGCGCCTGGGCGGCAGCGATGCGCTTTTCGGCCTCATCCGCCGCGGCGGTGATGCGGGCTTGCAGCGCCTCGGCCTGGGCGGTCAGTTCCTGGACCTGCCCTGCCGCCGCCTGCGCGTCGGGCCGCGCGGCCAGCGCATCGATGCGGTTCTGCTGCGCCGCCAGTCGCGCGGTCAATTCGTTCAGCACCTGCTGCAGCCCGTCGCTGCCCTCGCCCGAGACCACGGGCGCCACCACGGGCCGCGCGGCCAGATCGGCCAGGGTCTTTTCCAGCGCGGCCAGCTTTTCCTGCTGCGCCTGCAACGCCTCGGCATCGCCGCCCCGCGCCTCGACATCGGCCAGCGCCTGTCGTGCCGCATCCGCACCCGCCTCGGAGGCGCGGTTGGCAAAGGCGTCGGCCTGGGTCTGGATCTCTTCGCGCGCCGCCTCGACGGCCGCCTCGCGGGCAGCGGCGATCTGCGCCTCGGTCGGGGCCGGGTCGGCACCGAGCGGCTGCCAGGCTGGCGGCAGATGCGGGATCGCCCACCAGGCTGCGGCAGCACCCAGGCCGGCGGCGACGACGCCGCCCAGGAAGGTCGGCATGAAACCGGCCTTGCGCACCTCGACCACGCGGGTCTCGACCTTGGCCGGCTGGGGCGGGATCGGCACAGCCTCCGGCCTGGCGACCGGCGGCACGCCGCCATGCTTCGCTTCGGTCGCAGCCTGGGATGAAGGGGGCTTCGATTCGGCAACCGCCTCGCCGGCAGCGGACCGGCCCGCGTCCGGCTTGGGCGCGGCGGCTTCGGGACCGGGGCCGGTGCCGACCAGCCTTGATTCGATCTGCGGCTTGGGCTCGGGCTTTGCGGCCTGGGCACCTTCACCGGAACCGACCGGGCGGCTGTCGATGACCGAGCCCGAAACCGCCTTCTTCTTGCCGTCTTTTCCGGGGCTTGCCTTGTTCTCGCTGGAATTGGTTTCTGGCTTCTTCACAATTCTTCCCCGTTCCCTTTCGCATCGCGGCCCGGCTGGCATGGGGCGAGGCCCGCCCCTGCCGCCCGCAATCATGATTGGCTCCAGCCGGCAGTCTAGTCGGCGGTGCGTGGCGCCTCAACCGCCCTCATGTGGATTGTTCCGCGGCCAGCAGCCGCTGGATGGCGCGAAGCACCCCCTCGGCATCCGGGGTCGGCGCCGGCACGCAGCGCGCTGCCGGACCCTGCCAGGCATCCCGCGCCGCCGGGCTGATCGGCGCCAGCCACAAGGGCGCCCGCGCGCCCGCCGCCTGGCCCGAGAGCAGCCGCGCCGAGCGGGGCGAGAACAGCGGCAGGATCACCGGCGCGCGCCCCGCCAGCGCCGCCAGCGCCACGGCATTCAGCGGTTCGGGCAACTGGTCATAGACCACCATGCCCGGCACCGGCAGCACCTTGGCGACATGGGCGCCGTGCGGATGCAGCCAGCCCTCGCCCAGCCCGTCCAGCATCGGCAGCATCCGCGCCGCGTCGCCCGGCCCTTCGGTCACGTCGAAACCCGCCGCCTGCGCCGCCTCGGCCGTAGCGGGGCCGACGCAGATCGCCGGCCGGCCGCGTCCCGCCCCCGCCGCCGGCACCGCGTTGACCGAGGTGAAGACCAGCCCCTGCGCCGCGGCCAGCCGCGCCGCGTCATGCACGACTGGACGGATGCGCAGCACGGGCGAGATCAGCACCTCCAGCCCAAGCGGCGCGACCTCTGCGGCAAATCGCCGCGAGGCCGGCTCGGGTCGGGTCAGAAGCAGGATGGGCGCGGGGTTCGGCGGCATGGCAATCGGCCTGACAAGATGTTACTTCGCATCTGCCTAGGCCCTTGGCGGCGCGGGAACAAGGATGAGCATGGGACTGACCTTTCTGGGCATCGAAAGCAGCTGCGACGACAGTGCCGCGGCGGTGGTGCGCGGCGACCGCGCGATCCTGGCCTCGGTCGTGGCCGGGCAGACGGCGCTGCATGCCGATTTCGGCGGCGTGGTGCCCGAGATCGCCGCCCGCGCCCATGCCGAAAGGCTGGATCTTTGCGTCGAAGAGGCGCTGGCCCAAGCCGGGCTGCGGCTGCCAGACCTGGACGGCATCGCCGTCACCGCCGGGCCGGGGCTGATCGGCGGCGTGCTGTCGGGGGTGATGCTGGCCAAGGGGCTGGCGGCGGGCAGCGGCCTGCCGCTGGTCGGCGTGAACCACCTAGCCGGCCATGCGCTGACGCCGCGGCTGACCGACGGCGTTCCCTTTCCCTATCTGATGCTGCTGGTCTCGGGCGGGCATTGCCAGTTCCTGCGCGTGGACGGCCCCCAGGACTTCACCCGGCTGGGCGGCACCATCGACGACGCGCCGGGCGAGGCTTTCGACAAGGCGGCCAAGCTTCTGGGTCTGCCGCAACCCGGCGGTCCCTCGGTCGAGGCCGCCGCGCGGGCGGGCGATCCGCGCCGCTTCGCCCTGCCCCGGCCGTTGCTGGACCGGCCGGGCTGCGACCTCAGCTTTTCCGGTCTCAAGACCGCCGTGCTGCGCCAGCGCGACGATCTGGTCGCGGCGCAGGGCGGCCTGCACGAACAGGACCGCGCCGATCTATGCGCCGGCTTCCAGGCGGCGGTCGCCGAAGTGCTGGCCGAAAAGACCCGCCGGGCGCTGGCGCTGACCCCTGCCCCGGTGCTTGCCGTGGCGGGCGGGGTCGCGGCCAACGAAACCCTGCGCGCGGCCTTGCAGCGGGTCGCGGCCGAGGCCGGCGCGACCTTCCTGGCGCCGCCGTTGCGGCTTTGCACCGACAATGCCGCGATGATCGCCTGGGCCGGGATCGAGGCCTACCAGGCCGGCCGGCGCGACGGCATGGAACTGGCCGCGCGCCCGCGCTGGCCGCTGGACCAGAAGGCCGCGCCGATGCTGGGCGCCGGCAAGCGGGGGGCCAAGGCATGAGCGTGGCGATCATCGGCGCAGGCGCATTCGGCACGGCGCTGGCGGTTTCGCTGGCAAGCAAGGGGCCGGTCACGCTCTGGGGCCGCGATACCGGCTGGGCCGCGGCGCGCGAGAACCCGCGCCTGCCCGGCGTCGCCCTGCCGCCGGCGCTGCATGTCACCGGCCGGCTGGACCAGATCGCGGCCGAAACCGTGCTGCTCGCGCTGCCCGCGCAGGTGCTGGGCGGGTTTCTGGCCGAGCATGGCGCGCGCTTCGACCGCCGCAACCTGGTCAGTTGCGCCAAGGGCATCGACCTCGCCACGCTGACCGGGCCCTCGGCGCTGATCGCCGCCGCCTGCCCGCATGCCACGGTGGCGGTGCTGACCGGCCCCAGCTTTGCCGCCGACATCGCCCGCGGCCTGCCCACGGCGCTAACGCTTGCCTGCGCCGATGCAGGGGCGGCCGAGGCGCTGCAACGCCAGCTTTCCACCGCCACGCTGCGGCTTTACCGCACCACCGACATGGCCGGGGCCGAGCTGGGCGGGGCGCTGAAGAACATCATCGCCATCGCCGCCGGCGCCGCCATCGGCGCGGGCTATGGCGACAGCGCGCGGGCCAGCATCGTCACCCGCGGCTTTGCCGAGATGCTGCGGCTGGCCACCGCGCTCGGCGCCCGGCCCGAGACCTTGCCGGGCCTGTCGGGCCTGGGCGACCTTGTGCTGACCTGCACCTCGGAACAGTCGCGCAATTTCCGCTATGGGCTGGCCCTGGGCGCCGGGCGCGACTTCGCCGCCGGCACCACGGTCGAGGGCGCCGCCACCGCCCGCGCCGTCACCCGGCTGGCCGAAAGGCTGGGGATCGAGATGCCGATCTCGAATCTGGTGGCGGGGCTTGCCCAAGGCAGCATCGCCATGGAACATGCGCTGGATTTTCTGCTCAACCGCCCCCTCAAGGAGGAATGATGCCCCTTTTCGCCGTCATCTGCCGCGACCATGCCGGCAAGCTGCAAACCCGTCTCGACACCCGCGAAAGCCATCTGGCCTTCCTGGGCGCGCAGCCCGGCGTCAAGCTGGCCGGCCCGCTGGTCGAGAACGGCCAGCCCTGCGGCTCGCTGCTGCTGGTCGAGGGCGAGAACTTGACGGAGGTCAAGGAATGGGCGGCACAGGATCCCTACAAGGCAGCCGGACTGTTCGCCTCGGTCGAGGTGATCGAGTGGAAGAAGGTGATCGGCTGATGGCGTATTGGCTGTTCAAATCCGAGCCGGACGTCTTCAGCTTCGACGACCTGATCGGCCGCGGCGAGACGGGCGAGCAATGGGACGGCGTGCGCAACTACCAGGCCCGCAACAACATGCGCGCCATGAAGAAGGGCGAGCGCGGCTTCTTCTATCACTCGAACATCGGCAAGGAGATCGTCGGCATCTGCGAGGTGGTGGCCGAGGCACATCCCGACACGACAGCCGCCGACCCGAAATGGGAATGCGTCGATGTCCGCGCCGTCGCCCGCGTCAACCGCCCCGTCTCGCTGGACGAGGCCAAGGCCGAGCCGCGGCTGAAGGACATGGTGCTGGTCAACAATTCGCGCCTTTCGGTGCAGCCGGTCTCGGATGCGGAATGGGAAATCATTCTGGAACTGGCCGGCGGCACCAAGCCGCTGTGAACGCGCCAGCAGGCAGCCATCCGGCGACCCAGGGAGGATAAATGGCACGCGGACCCAAACCCATCGTGGATCGGCCGACCACGAAACGTATCGGCGCGCTGCGTGCGCTTTGGCCCTTCATCCGGCCCTATCGCGGCTTGCTGGCGGCGGCGCTGCTGGCGCTGGCGGTCACGGCGGGCATCAGCCTGGTCCTGCCGCTGGCGGTGCGACGCGTCGTGGACGGCTTCGACGCCGGCGCGCATCTCCTGGACCAGTATTTCGGCGCGGCGCTGGCCATCGTGGCGCTGCTCGCGCTGGGGACGGGGATGCGCTATTACCTCGTCACCCGGCTGGGCGAGCGGGTGGTCGCCGACATCCGCAAGGCCGTCTTCCAGCGCGTCATCGCCATGAGCCCGGCCTTCTACGAGCGGGTGCTGACCGGCGAGATCATCAGCCGCATCACCACCGACACCACGCTGATCCAGTCGGTGATCGGCTCGTCCGTGTCGATCGCGCTGCGCAACTTCCTGATCCTGGTCGGCGGCATGGCGATGCTGGTCTGGACCTCGGCCAAGCTGTCGGGCCTGGTGCTGCTGCTGGTGCCGGTGATCGTGGTGCCCATCGTGGTGCTGGGCCGGCGGCTGCGCAAGCTGTCGCGCGAGAACCAGGACTGGATCGCGCAATCATCGGGCGCGGCATCGGAAAGCCTGCTTTCGGCGCAGACCGTGCAGGCCTTTACCCAAGAGGGGCCGACGCGCGCGCGCTTCGACGACGTGACCGAGCGGTCCTATGATTCGGCGCTGAACCGGGTCAGGACCCGGACGGTGATGACGGTGATCGTCATCTTCCTGATCTTCTCGGGCGTGTTGGGGGTGCTGTGGATCGGCGCCCGCGACGTGCGGCTGGAGATGATGACCGTGGGCGAGCTGGTGCAGTTCGTCATCTACGCGGTGCTGGTCGCCGGCGCGGTGGGCGCGCTGTCCGAGATCTGGGGCGAATTGCAGCGTGCCGCCGGCGCCACCGAGCGGCTGACCGAGCTGCTGACGGCGCAGGATTCGCTGACCGATCCGGCCCAGCCGATTGCCCTGCCCCGGCCGGTCCAGGGCGCGATCCGCCTCGACGATGTGACCTTCCACTATCCCTCGCGTCCCGACCGCTCGGCGCTGGAAGGGGTCACGCTGGACATCCGCCCCGGCGAGACGGTGGCGCTGGTCGGGCCTTCGGGCGCCGGCAAGACCACGGTGATCCAGCTGCTGCTGCGCTTCTGGGATCCCGATTCCGGCGCGGTGCGCATCGACGGCATCGACCTGCGCGACATGGCGCGGGGCGATTTCCGCCAGGCCATCGCGCTGGTGCCGCAAGACCCGGTGATCTTTGCCGCCACAGCGCGCGAGAACATCCGCTTCGGCCGCCCCGACGCCTCGGATGCCGAAGTCGAGGCCGCGGCCCGCGCCGCCCATGCCGACGAGTTCCTGAACCTGCTGCCCGAAGGCTATGACAGTTATGTCGGCGAGCGCGGGGTGATGCTGTCGGGCGGGCAGAAGCAGCGCATCGCCATCGCCCGCGCCATCCTGCGCGACGCGCCGATCCTGCTTCTGGACGAGGCGACCTCGGCGCTGGATGCCGAATCCGAGCGGCTGGTGCAGCATGCCGTGGACGAGCTGGCCCGGACCCGCACCACGATCATCATCGCGCATCGGCTGGCCACGGTGAAGAAGGCCGACCGGATCGTCGTCTTCGACCATGGCCGCATCGTGGCCCAGGGCCGGCACGAGGAACTGGTGGCGCAGGGCGGGCTTTATGCCCGGCTGGCACGGCTGCAATTCACCGAGGGAACCATGGAAGCGGCGGAAGTGGTGGAGGGTATCGCCTGACCGCAAGGACAGGCCGCGGGCCAAGCCGCCGGCAACCAGTCGCGCGACCAGGCGACGCAAGCCCGCAGGCACGGCCGGGGATGAAAAGCCTGCTGCCCCGGCTTGCCGGCCGCAGCGCGCGCCGCCGCTCAGCGCGGCGCGCTATAGACCGCCGCCCAGAAGACGGTCCTGCCATCCGCCCCCAAGGCCTTGCCGATGCCGTAATGGCGGGCCTGCGGGATCAGGATATTGGCCAGGTGCCCGCTGGAACGCGCCCATTCGACCAGAACGCGATCCTGCCCCCAGGGACCGGCGGCGATGTTTTCGGCCGCGATGCTCGGGCGGTAGCCTTCCTGCTTCAGCCGCTGCATCGGCCCCTTGGTCTTGCTGCCCCGATGCGACATCACCCCGCGCCGGGCCATGTCGCAGGCATGGCGGGCCGCAGCCGCGGCCAGGTCGCGATTCGGCTTCAGCGGCGACAGCCCGCGCGCCTGGCGCGTGGCATTGGTGGCGCGGACCGCTGCCTCATTTTCGCGCATCGAGGTCTGGAAGCAGGTGACGCTTCCCGGACGCGCCGGATCCCCCGCATTGGACTTGGTCGAGATTCGCACCCCATCCTCGGCAAGGGCGGGCAGCGCCGCCAATCCAAGAAAAGACGCCAAAACCAGTGATTTGCAGTATTTGTTCAAATTTTCTATCCCCTAAGACCCGCGAAAGCTAGGGATCGGCCCGGCATTCCTCAACCTCAGATTGCTGAAATTTGTCTGGAACCGCCGCTTTCGGCGAAACGTTGCCGCTCCAGACACAGCCCTGAAAGGAGAGGTCATGGCCATCTGGGATTTCGTGAAGGACGCCGGAAAATCGCTTTTCGGATCCGAGGCCGAGGCGCAAGAGGCACCCGCCCCCGCCCCTGCCCCGCAAAGCGACACCGACCGCAAGGTGGCCGCGCTCAAGGCCGAACTCTCGGCCCTGGGCCTGACCGGCAAGGACGTGCACCTGACCCTGCGCGGCGATACGGTGGTCATCTCGGGCAAGGCGCGCGATCAGGAGACCCTGGAAAAGCTGATCCTGGCGGTCGGCAACATCAAGGGCATCGCCCATGTCGAGCTGGCCGAGGGCGCCGGCACCGAAACCCCCGCCCCCGCGGCGGCGATGCCCGTGTTCCATACCGTGCAGAAAGGCGAGACGCTGTCGGCCATCGCGCAGAAATACCTGGGCAAAGCCGGCCGCTACCCCGAGATCTTCGAGGCCAACAAGCCCATGCTCAGCCATCCCGACAAGATCTATCCCGGCCAGACCCTGCGCATTCCCCAGGGCTGAGCCCGCGAAGCGACGCAGCGTTTTGACGCCGGCATGGCGTCGCGGAATGCTTGCCATCATGCTGATCGTTGCACCATTCTGCCTGTCAGTGGGGCACGACCCCGAATGGGAGAACGGGAGGTAAGGGAATGGCCAGGTTCGCGAGCGTCGCAGACCGCGATGCGGTCGAGACGGAAATGTCCTATGCGCAGCGCCAGGTGCCGCGCACCGTCTATCAGGCGCTGACCCAGACCCGCGACCGCCATCCCCAGCGTCCCGCGATCAGCTTCCAGCTGTTCTCGGACCCCAAGGCACCGGCCCGGACCCTGACCTGGAGCGAGCTGCACGAGCGCGTGACCGAGACGGCGAACCTGTTTCGCAGCCTGGGCGTCGGGCCGGGCGATGTCGTGGCCTATCTGCTGCCCAATTGCGTCGAGGCGCCGGTCGTGCTGCTGGCCGGCGCGACGGCGGGGATCGTGAACCCGATCAACCCGCTGCTGGAGCCCGACCACATCGCGGCCATCCTGCGCGAAACCGGCGCCAAGGTGTTGGTGACACTGAAAAGCTTTCCGAAATCCGAGGTCGCGCAAAAGGCGGCCGAGGCGGTGGCGCAGGCCCCGGACGTGCAGACCGTGCTGGAGGTCGACCTGCGCGGCTACCTGACCGGGATCAAGCGCCTGCTGGTGCCGCTGATGCGGCCCAAGGTTCCCGCCCGGCACCATGCCAAGGTCATGGATTTCGAAGCCGCCGCCAGCGCGCAAAAGCACGACCGCCTGACCTTCGACGAGCCGGCCGAGGACCGCGTCGCCGCCTTTTTCCACACCGGCGGCACCACCGGCATGCCCAAGGTCGCCCAGCACAAGCAATCGGGCATGGTCTATAACGGCTGGCTGGGCGCCACGCTCTTGTTCACCGAGACCGACGTGCTGATGTGCCCCTTGCCGATGTTCCACGTCTTCGCGGCCTATCCGGTGCTGATGTCCTGCCTGATGTCGGGGGCGCAGCTGGTCATGCCGACGCCCGCCGGCTATCGCGGCGAGGGCGTGTTCGACAATTTCTGGAAGCTGATCGAACGCTGGCAGGCGACCTTCCTGATCACCGTGCCCACCGCCATCGCCGCGCTGATGCAGCGCCCGGTCGATGCCGATGTCACCTCGCTCAAGACCGCGATCTCGGGCTCGGCGCCGCTGCCGATCGAGCTTTACAACCGCTTCAAGGCTGCGACCGGGGTCGAGATCGCCGAAGGCTACGGGCTGACCGAAGCGACCTGCCTGGTCTCCTGCAACCCCATCGACGGGCTCAAGAAGGTCGGCTCGGTCGGCATCCCGCTGCCCTATACCCATGTGCGCATCCTGCAGCGCCGCAACGGCGATTTCCACGAATGCGCCACCGACGAGATCGGCGAGATCTGCGTGGCCAATCCCGGCGTCTTCGAGGGCTCGACCTATACCGAGGCCGACAAGAACCACGACCTGTTCGCCGAAAGCCGCTTCCTGCGCACCGGCGACCTGGGCCGGATGGACGCCGACGGCTATCTGTGGATCACCGGGCGCGCCAAGGATCTGATCATCCGCGGCGGCCACAATATCGACCCCGCCGAGATCGAGGACGCGCTGCTGTCCCACCCCAAGGTCGCCGCCGCCGCCGCCATCGGCCAGCCCGACTCCTTCGCGGGCGAACTGCCCTGCGCCTATGTCGAGCTGATCGCCGGGGCCGAGGTCTCGCTGGACGAGTTGATGGAGCATGCCCGCGCCCATATCCACGAACGCGCGGCGGTGCCCAAGCACGTCGAGATCCTGCCCGAGCTGCCAAAGACCGCGGTGGGCAAGATCTTCAAGCCCGACCTGCGCAAGCTGGCGATCCGCCGCGTCTATGATGAGATTCTGCAAGGCGCGGGCCTCGCCGCCGAAGTCGCCGAGGTCATCGACGACAAGAAACGTGGCCTTGTCGCGCAGATCAAGCCCACGGCCGAAGTGGACCGCGAGGCCGTCGCCAAGTTGCTTGGCCAAATGGCCCTGCCCTGGGAATGGGCCTGAGGCTGCGTTGCCAAATAAACCCTTAGGCGCGCGGCTTTCCGCCGCACTCCAATTTGGGTTGCACAGCCAAGTAGATATTGCCAAACAAGTGTAATGTCGGGGACATCTGTCTCTCGCAAGCGAATCGACGTGTTATAATTTTGAGAGAGTAAACGTGAGCGAGCCTTGTCCTCCGCTACCTGATCAGGGTTGGTCTAAAGAAATAGTTAAAGTAGAGGATGCAATTATCGCGCCTCCAAGGCTCTGTTGCACAAATCCTGTGAGGGATTCATCTTGTGAATCCAGTATGGTAGCTGGAGGGCATGAGCAGACCCACACCCCCCGCATACAAGACCAGGAACTGGCCCACATATAACGAAGC
>Ga0182741_1004913_pt1 | contig 12746 bp, 11 predicted proteins | sample eDN5th37CBELigOP_FD_128874 | JGI IMG/M metagenome (GOLD analysis project Ga0182741, IMG submission 128874) | Enriched Organic Plus compost microbial communities from Emeryville, California, USA - eDNA 5th pass 37_C BE-Lig OP (version 2) (version 2) ...
AGCAGGTTGCGCAGCAGCACCCAGATGAACAGCACGTCGTCGTGGATGCGGTCGGCGAGGGTGCGGATCGCGACCCGCAGCGATCCGATCGCGCCGATCGCGGCGCCGACGAGACCGACGAGGGCGATGATCCCCGTCACCGTGAGCCCGGCGGGCGCTTCGATGTCGCTGACGTCGACGATGCCGTTGGGTCCGACGAGGCCCGGGATCGCGGCATCCACCGCCTCCACGAGCGCCTTCCAGGCCTCGGGGTTGCCCGCGAGCCACAGCGCCGCGAACGAGAAGCCGAGCAGCACGCCGGCGAAGACCGAGAACAGGGCGCGGTAGGTGACGCTGTCCGACAGCATCGGCCCGCGCCGTTCGCTGTAGTGCAGCCACACCCGCACCGGCTTGATCGACAGCGCCCACGCGATGACGCGCGGAAGGAACCCCGCGGGGACGTTGCCCGGGGTGTCGGACGCGGTCGCGGTGGAGCTGTCGGATGCTGCCATGAACGCCACGTTATCGATTCGGCTTCGTGCGGCATCCGGGGTTGACGCGCGCCCCTAGGATGGTCCCGGGATTGAGCTGGGGGAATGAGGATCGTCTTGAGGGGACTCGCGCAGACGCTCGTGCTCACGGGAGCCGTCCGTGCCGCAGACATGTCGGCTGCCATCGCTGAGGTCGGCGACGGACCCGATCTGCGCCGCCACCTGGTCGCTGCGGGCGTTGCGACCGATGTGCAGATCGCCGAGGCGGTGGCGCTCCACACCGGGCACCGCTACGTAGACATCGCGGACGCCGTGCTCGACGCCGATGTGCTCGCGCTGGTCCCGGGCTCCCTTTGCCGACGGTACCAGCTGATCCCGCTCGCGCGGATGCGGGACAAGCTCACTGTCGGCATGGTCGACCCGACGGACATCATCGCGATCGACGATGTCACCCACGTCACCGATTTGCGCGTCGACGCGGTCGTCGTCGCGGCGGACGCGCTCCGCCAGGCGTTCGAGCGGCATCTTCGCTCCGACGACGAGTTGAGCGATCTCTCGGTCGCCCTCGAGGAATCCGCGACCACCCAGCAGCAGTTGTTCACCGAGACTCTCGACGACCAGGATGCTGACGCGCCGATCGTGCGGTTCGTGAACCTGCTCATCACGCAGGCTGTCAACGACCGTGCCAGTGACATCCACATTGAGCCCGGCGAGTTCCAACTCACTGTCCGCTATCGCATCGACGGCGTGCTGCACGAGATGCAGCGTGCCGATCGCGGCATCCAGGACGGCGTCATCTCGCGCCTGAAGATCATGTCGCAGATCGACATCGCGGAGCGCCGCCGCCCTCAGGACGGGCGCCTCTCGATCCTGCACGAGGGGCGGCAGATCGACCTCCGCGTCGCGACGCTGCCCACGGTGTGGGGCGAGAAGATCGTCATGCGCATCCTGGACAACTCCGGGCAGGCGATGTCGATGGGCGACCTGCGGATGTCGGCCGCGAACGCGGAACGGTTCCACACTTCGATCACCCGCCCCCATGGCATGGTGCTGGTGACGGGCCCCACCGGCTCGGGCAAGTCGACCACGTTGTACACCGCTCTTCAGGAGGTCGCCAACCCGCGCGTGAACGTCATCACCGTCGAGGATCCGGTCGAGTACCGCATCCCCGGCATCAACCAGGTGCAGGTGAATCAGAAGGCTGGTCTCACGTTCCAGTCAGCCCTGCGCTCGATCCTGCGCAGCGACCCGGATATCGTGCTCGTCGGCGAGATCCGCGACACCGAGACGGCCGTCATCTCGATCGAGGCCGCCCTCACCGGCCACCTGGTCCTGTCGACGCTGCACACCAATGACGCTCCCAGCGCGCTGACACGCCTGACCGAGATCGGGGCCGAGCCCTTCCTCGTCGCGACGGCGCTCACCGCGGTGGTAGGTCAGCGTCTGGCCCGACGTCTATGCAGGCGGTGCCGCGTGCCGTACACCGAGCAGCACGACGTGCTCACGTCGCTCGGCTTCCCACACGATCCCGAGCACGTGCCTACCCTCTACCACGCCGCCGGCTGCCCGACCTGTTCTCACACGGGATACCGCGGACGTGTCGCCCTGCACGAGGTCATGACCGTAACGGAGTCGATCGAGCAACACGTCGTGCGGCGAGCCACCGGCGCCGAGATGCGCGAGGTCGCGATCGCCGAGGGCATGACGCCGCTGCGCGAGGACGGCTGGGCGAAGGTCGCCGAGGGCCTCACGACGATCGAAGAAGTCCTGCGCGTCACGATGTGACGGTGACGGATGCGGGATACACCGCATCCGTCACCGCCCAGCTCCGCGCGCCGACGTCGAAGTCGACCGCGGGTCAGCCACTCGCGGACTGGTTGAGCTCGCCGTAGATGCTGAAGATCGGCATGTACAGGGCGAGAACCATGCCGCCGATCACCACGCCCATGATGACGATGAGCACGGGTTCGATTGTGCTGGTGAGTTGATCCGTCGCCGTCTTCACCTCGGCCTCGTAGAAGTCTGCGATGCTCTCCAGCATCTCGGCGAGAGTGCCGGATTCCTCGCCGACGGACACCATCTGTGACACCATCGCCGGAAACACGCCGGACTTCGCCAGCGGTAGGGCGAAGGATCGACCCTGCCGAACCGATTCCTGTACGTTCTCGACCGCTCGCTCAATCGCCCAGTTGTTGGAAGCCTGACCCACGATCGCGAGCGCCTGGAGCAACGGGACGCCCGCCTTCAGCATCATTCCGAGGTTGCGCGCGAACCGAGCGACGGCGATCTTCGTGAGCAGCTTTCCGAAGACGGGGAGCTTGAGCACGAGTGGGCCGGTGACCTTGCGCACGCGCTCGGTGTGGCGATTCCGGGCCCACCAGATCCAAAGACCGCCCACCAGCACGACGAGAAGCGGAAGGATCCACACCATGTTGTGCGAGACCGTCACCAGGATCTGCGTCGGCAACGGCAGGTCGCCCCCGAGACCGGCGAACATGCCCTCGAAAATCGGGACGATAAAGGTCACCATGCCGATGACGGCGAGCACCGCGATGATCAGCACGATCGTCGGGTAAGTGGTCGCCGAGCGGACCTTATCCTGAAGTTCCGCTTCCGATTGGTACGCCCTCGCCACCGAGATGAGCGAGTCGCCCAGGAAGCCACCGGTCTCACCCACACGCACAAGACTGATCATGAGCGGCGGGAATACGCGTGGCTGACGTGCGAGCGCCGCGGAGAAGGAAAGGCCGCTCTCGACATCAGCCTGAACCGCGACGAGCGCCGACTGCAGGACACGATCCTCGGTCTGCTCGATCAGAATCGTGAGTGTACGCATAAGCGGCATGCCCGCATTGATGAGGCTTGCCATCTGCTTGGCGAGGATGGCGAGCGACTTCGTCTTCACGCGCCGCTCGAAACCCGGGATTCGGATCTCGCGTTGCAGGCCGGTCTTGGCCACCGGTGCGACGTCAAGCGGCAGGAGGCCCTGCGCCTTGAGCTTGACGGCCACCGCCGTCTCGTTGGCGGCCTCCATCGTCCCCTTGACGACTGGTCCGCCCTGCGGGCTGACTGCCTTGTATGCGAACTCCTGGACGAGCGTCATCGCCGCCCCCATCCTGAAAGCGAGTGATCTGATGCCCTCACCGACCATGCCTCGGCATCCAGGTCACGAGGCCGCACCGTCACTCCGTCGAGCGCGTGCCGGTCGACGACGCTGGCTCGGGCCGCGTGAAGCGAGACCGTGCCGGACTCCACCAGCGCGCGCAGACTCTGGTCCATCGTGTGCATCCCGACTGACGATCCGGATTGCATCGCCGAAGTGAGCTGCTGAACCTGCCCCTCTCGGATCAGATTCGCCACAGCGGCGGTGTTCACCAACACCTCGGTCGCGAGAACGCGTCCTTCACTCTGTGCGAGCGGAAGCAGCGTCTGGCTGATCACGCCCTGCAGCGTCTCCGACAGCTGAGTCCGAATCTGCGCCTGCTGGTGCGCGGGGAAGGCGTCGAGAATGCGGTTGATACTCTTCGCAGCTCCCTGCGTGTGCAGCGTGGCGAGGACGAGCTGACCGGTTTCCGCAGCGGAAAGGGCGACCGAGATCGATTCGGGGTCGCGAAGCTCGCCGATGAGGATGACATCCGGATCCTGCCGTAGGACGCGTCGCAGCCCCTCGGCGAACGACGCGGTGTCGCTGCCGATCTCGCGCTGATGGATCATCGCGACCCGGCTGCGATGGATGAACTCGATTGGATCCTCGAGTGTGATGATGTGGGATGGAATCGCGTTGTTGATCTCATCCACCATCGCACTGAGCGTGGTCGACTTGCCCGAGCCTGTGGGCCCGGTCACGAAGACGAGACCGCGCGGACGGAGCGCGAGGTCGCGCGCGATGGGAGGCAGGCCGAGTTCGCGCAGCGACGCCGCCTTCTCCGGTATGAGCCGGAACGCAGCGGCTACCTGTCCGAGCTGGCGGTAGACGCTGACTCGGAAGCGCCCGACGCCCGGGACATCGTGGCTGAAATCGATCTCGCTCTCGAGCCGAACAGCGTCGATGTCGCGCGGGGGCAGGATCCGGGTGATCGCCCGTTCCAGCCATTCAGCGTCAACAGGCAAGGGATGCCCTGCGAGCAGACGGAGGGCCCCGTCGATGCGCGCCCGGGGCGCCTCGCCGACCGCGACGTGAACGTCCGACGCCCGGAGTTGCGAGGCTTCTTCCAGCAGCGAATCGAGCTGAGCGATATCCACGTCCATACCCGTCACTCCCCTTCCGGAACGAGGGCGAAGGCCAGGGCGGAGATGGTCGCCCGTGCACCGCCCGGCTCGCTGATGACGTGCGGCTGGATCGAGCCGATGAGGCGCGTCCCCCCGCGGAGCCGATCCAGGAAGCTGACGATCTCGTCGAGCGAAGATGCCGTGACGTCGAGCTGGAGCGGAACCTGGATCTGCCCGGTCGGCGTCTCGACGGCCGTGGCGCCACCGTCATCGGCGGAGAGAGGAGCGCCGCTCGGCGGGCTGAATCCCACCGGCACGCCGGGGCTCAGATTCATGATCGAGACGCCCGTCTCGGAGGCTGCAGCGGCGACGAGAGCCGACACCGACATGAACCGTTCGCTGGGCGGGATCTCGGACGCGAGCTCCGAGAGCTCCGCCTCCGTCTCCGCCTGCATGCTCCTTGCTGCGGCGAGCGAGTCGATGCGCTGCTGCTCAGCGTCGTTGGCAGCGGCCTGCTCCGTCGCGTGGGCGAACACAGAGACGCCTTGCAGAACAAGGGGAACTGCAATCAGGGCGGTCGCGACGACGAGGATCCCGACAACGACCACCGTCCCGAGTGTGTTGATCAGCTGCTTCGGCATCAGTCTTCTTCCCTCGTGAAGTCGCCGGTGTAGATGGTCTGGTTGAAGAGGACGTCGATGTTGAATCGGTAGCCGGCCTCACCCGCCGTCAGGAGAGTTGTCGCATCGGCCGCAGCCACCGATCGCAGCTGGCTCAGAGCGTCGACCGTCGTCGCCTGGTCCGCCGCGGTCAGGCCTGTGAAGGTGAACGACGCTTCGGCCCCGACCTGATCCTCTGGTGCGGCCTGCGTCGGGGCGGCGCCCGGCGTGACTCCGAACTCGACGATGGAAACACCCTCGGGCAGAGCTCGCAGCACCTCGGTGACCAGCGGAGCCCAAGCGAGGTCGTTGGACATCGCCTGGGAGCGGAACTCCCGCAGTTGCGTCCGACGCGTGATGGCGGCGTTGACGTCCGAGTACTCCGCGGCAGCCGCGGCGAGCTCGATCCCGCGAGCCTCCTCGGATGCGAGCCGGCTGTTCGCCGCCACGGACAACCCCGCCGCTCCGCCGACGATCAGCATCGCCACAGCGAGTGCTGCCACCGCGGCGATCGACCAGCGGCGCGTGAGACGGAGCCGATCCCGGCGCTCGAGTTCGGCGCGCGGCATCAGATTGACACGCGGGATTCCCGCGACAACGAGCGTGTGCGAGCGAGCCATCAGTTCTCCTCTCCCAGGACGATCCCGATCGTGCTCACCAGGCTGTGCCGCAGGGGCTCGGGGCACATCCAGTCCTTCCGTGGGGGTGCCAGCTCACTCACGTCTATGGACCGCACGGGCCTGTCGAGGCCGGCCACGAGCGCCTCGTGCGCACCCGCGACGTCACTGCCCGGGCCGGCAAAGTACACGGACTGCACAGTGGCTGAGCCGGACCGGCTCCCGTAGAACGCCAAGGTGTTACGCACGCGATCGACGAGGTCCGCGATCGCGCCGGAGTCGTCAAGCGGGCTCGACGTCATCCGCATGGTGGCCCGAAGCCGAGGAGTGGCTCCGACAAGCTCCAGCGCGCCTTCGTCGGCGGGTGCCTCCAGGCCCGTGCGGGCGCAGACTGCGGCTGTGGGCAGATCGATCGGGATGACGCGCACGAACTGCGGCACGTGACCGGTGGCCACGACGACGTATGTGGTGTGGTCGCCGGCGTACACGACCGCGGAGGTCTGAGCGGGTTCGCTCACGCGCGCCAGCGCACGGGCCAGACCGAATGGCACAAGATCCACCCGGCTCACCTGCAGCTTCGCCTTGGTCGTGGCCGCGAGAAGTTCCTCCACGCTCTCGGCGACGGCGGCGACGAGGAGGCCGTGCACGTGACCGTCGGATTCCGCGACCGGATAGAAGTCGAGCACGGCCTGCGCCGGCGGCACGGGCAGCAGATCCTGCACCTGATACGGAAGCGACGCGCGCAGGAGTTCCGGTGCCATGACGGGTGTCGAGAACTCGCGCACGAGGATACGGCGGCTCCCGACTCCCAGGACGACTTTGCGGGAGGAGAAGCTTGCTTCGGCCCACAGCTGCCGCAGCGCCACCGCGACGGCTTCGGCGTCCAGCACCTCGGAGTCCCGGGCCGCGCCCGAAGGAAGCTGCACCTCCCCCGCGGACACGACCGCTCCGCCGGCGCCCGCGACGACCTCGACGGCACGCACGCTCTCGGCCGTGATCTCGAGTCCCACGATGGTAGAAGCCATCGTCACTCTCCCTTTCGATAGTTTCCGCTGAAGGTCATCGGGTCCCCGTGATGAGGCCCAGGTAGGCGTCGCTCATCGCTTCGCCGGCGACGATGCCGACCCAGCATCCGAGGATCATCCACGGTCCGAACGGGATCGCCGTACTTCCGGACGCGCGTCGCGTCGCGAGGAGACAGAGGCTGACGATGCCACCCAGGAGGAAAGCGGCGAATGCGCCGACGAGGAGCGCTCCCCAACCGGTCCAGCCCAGGTAGAGTCCGACTACTCCCGCGAGCTTCACGTCACCGCCGCCCATCCCGCCCGGGCGGATCAACCTCAGAAGGAAGTAGAAGGCGTAGAGCGCGGCCATGCCGACCAGCGCGCGCACGAACGCATCGACGTCCCCCGACAGCACAGACGCACTGGCCACGAGAAGCAGCGCGATCGGATAGGCCGGGAGCACGATCGAGTTGGGCAGGCGATGCGTGTCCAGGTCGATTAGCGTCAGGACGATACTCACCGCGGCGAAGTATAAGAGCGCGATCAGGACGAGAGCGGCCGACCACGTCGCGCCCGTTCCCGCCGTCGGGCCAGCCCCCGTCGTCTCGGTCATTGACCGCCCGAGAACCAGCCAGGTGACGCCGACAAAGGCAATGCCGGTGGCGAGCTCGACAAGCGGGTAGCGCACCGAGATGTGTGCAGCGCAGGAAGCGCATCGGCCGCGCAGGATCACCCAGGAGATCACCGGCATGTTCTGCCACCACCGTACTCTCGCGCCACAGTGCGGGCATCGGCTCTCTCGCGTGAGCGGGATCCTGGCCGGGACGCGAGAGACGACCACGTTCAGGAACGACCCGATCACAAGCCCGAGGAGGCCGGCCACGGTGAGCATGAAGGCGAAGACGTAGTCGGGCATCACGGTTCCGTCTGCGAGATCCGGTCGCCGAGGCGCCACCTGTTGGTGTTCATGGAGCCGGTGCCGGTCACATCGTTGATGTCGCACGGCAGATCGACGAGACCGGCGATCTCCATGGGTCGGCAGGTCATGGTCGACAGCACGTTCTGATGGACGCTGTCGTTGTGGACGTAGATGTGACCTCGCCAGGCGTTCCCGATCGAGCCGTCGATTCCGCAGGGCGAGTACAGCAGCACGTTGACCAGTGGGTCCCAGGCGAGACCACCCCATCCGGTGGCGGTCATGCTGATCTTGGACCGACCCGCACAATGCGGGACCGGCTCCGGCGCGCCTCCCCAGGAGGGCGTGTAGCGCCCTTCGTCGGGGTCGACCTGGATGACGAAGAGCTGGCGAGGCTTGTCCGCGGTCGCCCCTGTCTGGCGGAACGGCGCCAGATTGAAGTTCGCACGGTTGACGAGGATGACAGCGTCCCTCGCGAGGTTGAAGCTTGACCACGCCATGTCGACGCTGGCGCACGCCGTGGCGTCGATGACCACCGGCTCACTCGCCGGAGCCAGGAGCACGCCTCCGGAGGTCACCGCGGAGCTCGTCGACAGGATGCTCCTGATCTGGCCGCCAGGGTTGAACCATGACGAGCACGCCGCACCGCTCACCGCGGGGACAGGGTGGTAGCCGGGCCACGTCGTGTAGGTGCCGAGATCGACCCAGGTCGAGCGGAGCTGCAGATCGTCGAACGTCTCCCAGGTACCGTCCGGATCCTCGTTCAGAACGAGCGTGAACGCGCTCGGCGCGATGACGGTCGGGACAAGGTCCGGCGTGAGCGCCGGCACGGTCGGGATGACCGGGGCCCCGGGATTGGGCCCGTTCGTCGCGGCGGTCCCCACGCTGCCGCCCCCGACCATGTAGCGATTCGCGTCAGCGGTCCACCCCGCAGGCACGCGCATGGTGGTGCTGCTGACAGGAGTCGCGAGTCGCGTGTTCGGATAGGTGCCCGAGGTGGCGCAGAATCCGAAAAGGCAACCGCTGGGAGCGCGATACTTCCCCAGAGTCGACGGTGCGCTGGAGCCGGCATAGAGGTTCCGGCCGATCGTGCAGGTAGGCGAGTTCCATGAGGTGCTTGTGGAACTGACGACGTCGTCGAAGATGACACGTCCTCCCGCATGGACATCGCGCTGAATCGTGCAGCTGCCGTCGACCTTCACATCACCCTTGGCGAGGACGTCGACGGCGATCGTCGAGGAGCCCGACTCGATTCCGCCGTGCGCGGTGATGCTGCCCCTCGGCGACGCGGACGCGCCGCCGCTTCCCGCGATGCGAGCTCCCGCACCCGTGATGCTGCCATTCGTCGCGATATTTCCGGTGAGCGCCTGGATCTGCGCACCGCTCGCGATGTCTCCCAAGGACAGGACGGATCCCTGAGCGGTCCGCGCTCCGCCGTTGATGGATTGGGCGTGGATGTCACCGCCGTTCGCCGTCACCGCACCACTCGTCGAGATCGCGCCAGCGGCCCGGACGCCTCCCGCGGCGGTGCGGGCACCCGATCCCGCGATGTCACCTCGCGCGGTGATATCACCGCCGTTCGCAGTCACGGTCCCATCCACGGAGATGGAGCCGTTGACGCGGATGCTTCCACCCGCCGTGCGCGCGCCGGAACCCTCGAGGCCGCCCGCCGCCGTCATGTCACCACCGGCGCTGCGCGCACCGGAGCCCCCGATCGAACCGCCTGCTGTCATCGCGCCACCGGCGCTGAGCGAGCCACCGCCGCCGATGTTCTGCACGGCCGTGATGGCGCCGCCTGCGCTCACCGTGGAATCAGCGATCAAGTTCGTGTTGGTCACCACAGCGCCCGACGAAGACAGCTGACCGTCGGCCACGCGTATCTCACCCAGCGCCTTGATGCTTCCTCCGTTGGATGTGCTGAGGCGGGCCTGGGAGTGGTGCAGATGGATTCGCCCCCCGGCGACGACGTCGTGGTAGGGGCGCGCAGGATCCGTTCCCGCCTCGATGCGGCCGTCGACGTCGATGTCGCCGGTCACCTTGATCTGACCGCCCACTTTCAGGCGTGCGTAGAACCAGACCAGCACCCACGTGGGGTTCGCAGTCGTGATGCTGCCGTTCACGATGAGATCGCCGGTGATCTCACAGCTCGGGTTCCCCGTCACACGGGTGAGATCCACGCCGACGTTGACGTCGCCGTCCAGGAGGTAGACGCTCCCGTCGAAGACGGTGCCCCAGTTGCAGGTGAAATCGCCGTGCTTGATGACGGTGTCGCCACTCACCCGCGAGAAGCTGGTCTGATAGGACGCATCCATGTAGCCGAGAGCGCCGCCGGCCACCCGATCACGGTATCTGCTCCACGAGTACACAGCATCGACGGTGGAACGCCCGTCGCCGGTCTGGCCGATGGCGCGGAACACGACATAGGTCGAGGCGTTGTCGGGGCATCGTGTGGCGGTCGGAGTCCCGTCGGCCTCCACAGCCCCGGGGTAGGTCGACGGCGCTGTCGCGCCGTCGACGGCGTATACGTAGACCTCGTACGCAGGGTCCCCGCCGCTTTCGTAGCGGCCGCCGTGGGCCACACAGCTGGCGGTGCTCTCGATGAGCTCTGCGACGGCACGATCGCGCCCCGCTTCGGCGGCCGCGAACGCTTGGATGCTCGCTGTCGACTTCACGTTCTGATTGATGGCGAACAGACAGGCGCTGAGGATGACGACGGAGATGATGAACCCGACGGCCATGAGCGCAACGACGACGACGATGGAAGCGCCTTCTTCACCGCGCCCGACGGCGCGAACGCGCTTCAGCAGCACGTCGGCAGAGATCAGCATCCGGTCCCCATCGGGGCACGGGCGGCACGCGAAGACACGCTGCCGCGGAAATCGACGGAATCCCCGGTCGTGGCGAAGGAGAGCGCGTACGTGACCTGCGTCCCCGGAGAGAAGAACGGCAGAGCGCTTCCCTGGACCGCGCCGGCGGGGTCGCGCGCGATGACAGGGAGGATGGCCGGTGTTGCGGCCTCCCCTCGCACGAGAGTGTTCCACGACGACTCGGGGAATCCGGGAGTCGTGCTCACCTGCAGCTCACCAGCCCGCACTCGCCACCCCTGGCACGCCGTCTCCAGCGATGTGTAGACCTTCAAGGTCGCCCCCTCGTCCTCGATCGACACGGCCTTGGCGTTCCGCAACGCGCGCTCGAGGCCTCGAGCGACGGCGTCGCCCGCGGTCGTGGCCTCGGTGCGCGAGGTGACGGTGCTCTGACCTGTGAGCGAGCTGGTGAAGATCATGATGGTGATGGTTCCGATGACGACGCTGAGCGCCACATAGAGGATGACCTCGACGAGGGTGATCCCTGAATCGTCGCCGCCGATTCCGACAGCTGCACGACGCCGCATCATGATGCCGCCGGGGGCTCGGGAATGAAGATGAGGGTGGTGGCACGCACGAGTTCGCGCTCGCCGTCGCTCACCGTGGCGAGGTATCGCACGGTTCCCGGCGGCGAGAACGTCGCGCAGTTCAGCGGTGCCCCCGTCGCATCGACGGCGCGGCCGACGGCGCGCAGCTCTACTCCTCGGGCGTCGGTGAACAGGTCATCGACAGCGAGCTCGTCACACTGCGCCGCTGGGTTCGACCGGGCCGTGTCGATGGTGCTGCTCAGCATCCGGTTCGCGGTCGCCGTGGTGCTCTGTGCAGCGGCGACCGTCATCCCCTGAATGAGCAGGGGCAGCAGCGCCACGGCGAGCAGACCGAGGATGAAGATCGCGACGATGACCTCGACCAGGCCGAAGCCGTCTTCTCGAGGAAGAAGCGCCCGTCGGACGATTCCTCGTTCCCGCCTCCACACGATACATGTCCTCCGACTGTGCGAACGGCGTAGTTGGGGGCCGGCCGATCGCTGGACGGCCCCCAACCCGCGAGCTTACGGCGTGGGGCAAGGCCCGGCGTTAGCCTCGACACCGGCAAGGCTTCCCGCGCCCGTCGCAGTTACGCAAAAGTTCGCGAGGGTTGTGCCGGTCATCGTGTAGGTGTACTCATCAGTCTCGCTCGCCTCGAGCTGAGCTTCCGCATCGCCGTCACTTCCCCGGGCAATCTCGGCTGCGACAACGGAAGCGCCAGAGGCCGCGGCAGTCTTGATCGCGTTCTCCTTCGCGCTGTCCTGGATCGCACCGAACACCGGGATCGCGATGGCGACGAGGACGCCGAGGATCGCGACGACGACGATGAGTTCGATCAGCGAGAAGCCCTCCTCGCCTTCCTCCTGACGGCGCTTCTTGACGGCCTCGATGTAATTCTTGATGGTTGCACGCACGTTCGTATCTCCCCGTGATGGTAGGTGACCAGAGTTCAGCTCTGACCAAGACTGAGTGCCGTCTACTCAGTCGCACGGAACTTGCCAGTCACGTGTGTCCCAGTCTTTCCAGAGCAGGAGGGGAACCGCCGCACAGGCTGGCGTCCCTCCCCGCCGACAATCATGGCGACGCAACGTCATCGGATCACCCGCGGGCCGCTGAGGTTTCCGCAAGATCCGCGCAAGGAATGCGCAGTCCATTGTGGTTTCCTCACAGGAGCGGTGTCCGAGCCGACATTGATCCGCGGGATGCCCCCTAGGCGTCGAGGATTTCGAGGCGGACCGTCACCGGTCCGCCGTCGACCAGGCCCTCGGCATCCCGCACCGCCTTCTTGAGCGGGAGCACGTACGAGCCGCGCTGCGAGTCCGGAAAGATCGAGGTCGCCCACACCGAACCGCCGATCCGGGCGCGCACGCGCACCGACCCGAAGCCGCGGTACGGGCGCGGGATCTCGCGGATGTCTTCGCTCAGCTCGGGCGGCACGGCCGTGAAGAACCAGGAGGAGTCCTCGCGGGCATCCCACCGG
>Ga0182741_1004914_pt1 | contig 12746 bp, 11 predicted proteins | sample eDN5th37CBELigOP_FD_128874 | JGI IMG/M metagenome (GOLD analysis project Ga0182741, IMG submission 128874) | Enriched Organic Plus compost microbial communities from Emeryville, California, USA - eDNA 5th pass 37_C BE-Lig OP (version 2) (version 2) ...
AACTCCAGGCGTTGGGCGGAATCCCTGCCCCTGCGCCAGGTTGGCGGGGAAAAGTGGCAAAAGATTGACCAGTCCCCGGTCAATGTTTGCCTAGCGGAGGCTCATTGGCGTCTGCTCTTTAGCCTGCTCCTAGGGCGTCTCAGGCTGCACTTCGAGCCGATAAACTTCGTTCAAGGCGTGGAGTATCCGGTAGGCTAAAACAACTCGGTCTCCCTTCTGAATGAGCCGTAGTTTGATCCGCTCGCCGCGGAGAATTACCGGACAATCGGGTGGAACATCGAACCGTATGTCCTTGCCTGCGACGCTCACTTCAATTTCACGAGCAATCAGGTCGACGTTCCTCACAACCCCCACCGCGTATTTCATCGTGGGAGGCTCGATGCGGCTGGCTAGGTAGGGTGCTTCGTTCATTGCGCCAGGATGCTATGGCAAGCCGCATACCATCCGGCGACAATCGCGGGCGCCTAGAGCAGCTGGGCGCCAAGAAGCGTCTTACGGTCCTGACGAGCGGTACAATTGTGGGCGGCCCCTCGCAGCCAAGTGGAATTGGGAGTTTTGCAATGTCCGAACGAAGCAGACTGGAGGCGGCTGTGCAGTTGGGACGCCGATCGCTCATCGGCGCCCCTCTGGAAGAGCTAGTTCGTGACTCACTGCCGGTGATTGCGGACCAGGTTGGGGCGGAGTTCAGCGTTCTTGTCGAACTGCTCCCTGACGGAAGCGAGAAACTGCTTGGCGAGTCTGGATGGAAGGCAGACTTTGCAGCGGCCGGATGCTTGGAGGTCTTGAAGGAAGGAGAAATTTTCGCCCAAGCGGTACGCTCTCTGGAGCCTGTATCGTTCGGTCTGCTCGACCAGACTCTGGAGGGTGAGACTGGCGAGTTGGCGCAGCATGGCATTCGCAGTTATGCCTTAGTGCCCATCCTGGGACGCAGCCGCCCCATGGGAATGCTAGGGGTGTTTCGCTCCGCTTTGCAGCCCCTCGCAAGCGAAGACATCGCCTGGCTACAGGTGGTTGGCAACATCTTCTCCTTTCGATTCGAGCAAAACTGGCAAGCGCAATGGGAGCACGATCGGCAACTGCTGCGCGCTGAACAGATGATGGCGATTGGCCAGGTTGCAGCCGGCGTTGCTCATGAGCTACGCAACCCGCTGACGTCCATTAAAGGCCTCGTGCAGGTCAATATTCGAGATCTGCTGGCTCGTGGCCTGCCAGCGGAGGATCTGGCGATCGTCGAACACGAAATTCGACGGATGGAGCGGACTCTGCAAATCTTTCTGGACTTCGCCCGGCCGTCGCGGCCCGATCGTCGGAAAATTGAACTGGCCGCCATCATCGACCGGGTCGCAGCGTTGGTAAGTGGGCGGGCCAAGAAGCAACATGTCGAAGTTCGATTGCTGAGGCCATCGGAATCGGTGGATGTCGTGGCGGATGGAGACCAGATTCAACAGCTCGTGCTGAACCTCGTTCTGAATGCCCTAGACGCGATGCCCCACGGAGGAACGATCGAAATCGACCTTCGACCGCCGCGCGACGGCTACGTGGAACTGTACGTGCGGGATGACGGGCCAGGAATTGCGCCCCATATTTTGCCGAAGGTGTTTGAGACCTTCGTTAGTAACAAAGAGACGGGCGTGGGGCTCGGGCTGCCGTTGTCGAAGCGGATCGCGGAAGACCACGGAGGAAGTCTCGCGGCATACAACCTGCCGGGCGCAGGAGCCTGCTTCCTCCTCCGGCTCCCCGCGCAATGAGTTGAGCCGGTTCCATACGATCGGACGCTGAATCAGATTCTACGAGTACCTGAGAGACTGTCATGCCAACGCTGCTAGTCGTGGACGACGAGCCTTCGATCTTGCACTTCTTTCGCCGGGCTTTTCAACAACCCGATATTCGCTTGGAAACGGCGTCGTCGGCGCAGGAGGGACTGGAGAAGGTCAAAACCATTAAGCCTGACGTGGTCGTGCTCGACGTGAACCTCGCGGGGGAATCGGGACTCGACGTCTTTCGCCAGATTCAGCAAATCGACTGGCGCATCCCTGTCATCTTCATCACGGGGCATGGGACGACGGCTTACGCAATTCAAGCGATGCAACTCGGGGCTTTCGAGTACTTGCTCAAGCCACTCGAACTCGATGAACTGACCTCGCTCGTTCAGCGGGCCTTCGAAATCAGCCGGCTGATGACGGTGCCGCAGGCGGAGCTGCAAGGAGGCGAAGCAGCGGATACGGACGACCCGCTTGTTGGGCGAAGTCCGGCGATGCAGGCGGTGTATAAATCGATCGGTCGCGTTGCGTCGCAGGATGTGACGGTGCTAGTTCTCGGTGAGAGTGGAACTGGCAAGGAACTCGTGGCGCGGGCTATCCACCATTACAGCCGCCGGGCGACGAAACCATTCGTCGCCGTAAATTGCGCCGCGATACCGGAAGCCTTGCTTGAGAGCGAGCTTTTCGGTCACGAGAAAGGGGCGTTCACGGGCGCGGATCGGCGGCGGATCGGCAAGTTTGAACAAGCCAGCGGCGGCACGTTGTTTTTGGACGAAATCGGCGACATGTCGCCCGTCACGCAAACCAAAATTCTCCGCGTGCTCCAAGGGCAGGAGTTCGAGCGCGTCGGAGGTAACGAGCCGATCAAAACGGATGTAAGGATCATTGCAGCCACCAATCGTGACTTGGAGAAGATGGTCGCGGAGGAGCAATTTCGCGGCGATCTGTTCTATCGTTTGAACGTGTTCACGATTCGCCTGCCAGCGCTTCGGGAGCGAGTGGAGGACATTCCGCTACTTGCCAATCACTTCGTGCGCCGCTTTTCACGCGAACTGGGCAAGGAGGTGCACGCGATTGCGGACGAAGCTATGGAACGGCTGAAACAATACAGTTGGCCCGGCAACGTTCGTGAGTTTCAAAGCGTCATCAAGCAGGCCCTGCTCGTGACGACCGGCCCTGTCTTGTTGCCCGGGTTCCTGCCGCAGTCGATTCTTGCTCCGTCGGCAAACGCTGCCGACTCGAGCAGTAGTCAGCATTCGTTGAAGGGGATGACTGAGTTCATTCAGGAGCGGTTGCAGGCGGGGTCTACCTCGCTCTACTCCGAGTTTCAGGCGTTCACCGAGCGACATTTGCTCACGCTAGTGCTGCAACACACCGGCGGGAATCTGTCTCGGGCCGCGAGGATTTTAGGAATCACGCGAGCCACGCTTCGCAGCAAGTTGAGCGCCGTCGGCGTGACGCGTGAACTGACGAGCGAGAATAGCACCTAATCGCAGGCAAACGCTTCGCTTAGTCGCCTCGATATTCACTCCAGTTGATCTTTAGTTTTCGCATCCTGGCTCGAAGGGTGTGTGGATTGATGTCCAGGATGGCTGCAGCGCCTTTAGGCCCCTCGATTCGCCCTCGCGTGTACGCGAGCGCCTTGGTGATATGGGCCCGCATGGCTTCGTCGAGCGTCGCGATGGTTTCAGCTTGCGGCGACTCGGCCGGCTTCGTGGGAGCTGCCGCTTGGGGAGCTGTGTTCGAATTCGAAGGAGCCGAGGCGCCGGGGCTGATGACGCCCAGAGCTTTGGCAATCTCCAGCGTGCGTCCCTCGCCTAGAATCGCGGCGCGATCAATCACGGAGCCAAGCTCTCGGATGTTCCCTGGCCACGAATAGTTGGACAGCAACGCAATATCGCTTTCGGTGGGCATCACCAGCGGCAAGCCGAACCGCATGGCGGCACGCTCGGCGAAGTGTCGGGCGAGCGCGGGGATGTCTCCTTTCCGATCGCGCAAGGCTGGCAGGAGGATCGGGAAGACGGCGAGACGATACCAGAGGTCTTCGCGAAACTCTTTGGTGTGGACCATGGTTGCCAGGTCGCGATGGGTAGCGGCGACGATTCTCACGTCGACGCGTATCGACTGGTGACCGCCAACGCGTTCGAGAAAGCCGTCCTGTAGAACGCGCAGCAAGCGGACCTGGGCTTGGAGCGGAAGCTCGCCGATTTCGTCGAGGAACAGCGTTCCTCCGTCGGCCCGCTCGAACCAGCCTTGGCGCATGTCGCTTGCGCCGGTGAAGCTCCCTTTTTCGTGGCCGAAGAGCTGCGAGTCTATAAGTTCCGACGGAATGGCGCCGCAATTGACTCGCATGAACGGCCCCGATGCGCGGGCGGAGCGCGTGTGGATCGCGCGGGCTACGACTTCCTTGCCCGTTCCCGTTTCGCCGAGGATTAGCACGGGAACGTCTCGCTTGGCGACCATTTCAACGCGTTCCATGACGGGGCGCAAGCCGGAATCGGCGCCGACGATGGCGTCGCTGACATCTCGACGGCCGAGACGCGTGAGGAGCGCTTGTTTTTCGGCTTCGGCAACGTCGCGTAGCGCGGCGAGCTCATGAACGCGGTGATCGTTCTCGAGCGCCGCGGTGAACGGCTCGCGCAGGGCTTCGAGCATGCGGAGATGCGTCGCGTCGAAATGCTTGCCCAATTCTGCGACGAGAATCAGCACCCCGTGCGGATCCTTCGGCTCGCCCAAGGCTGCGATGAGCAGCTCGGAGTCGATCTCTTCGGGAAGGATGAGCGACAGTTCGCGCGGCGTGTGACGACGGCTTTTGTGAAGCGACTGTCCCGAGCGGGCCCAGGCGACGACTTTTTTGTAGTTCACCACGGAGAGCGCGGTCGTTTCGGCAATCGCCGGAAGCCAGTCGTCGACTTCCGCTCGTGCGACGGTTCGCAGCGAGTGATGCGAGGGATCAAGACGCCGGACCAATACCGCCGACAGGGGCATCTGTTGCGCGAGCATCACCGCAATGTTGCCGGCCGCTTCCTGGATTTCGATGTGTCGGCACGTTTCTTTCCATACGCTCAGGAGCAGGCCGCGAAACGGTTCCATTGGGTGTTGTTCCGTCAAATCTGATGGTGCGCCGTGTTATCGACTGGATTTCATTCCAGAATATATCACGGGAATGAGGCGCATAGTGGGGATTTTGGCAAATTGGGCCGAAAAAAAGGCACGATCGGCTGATCCGCACATTTGGCACATCCCTTGCCTCTAGCAGCGGATCGCTCGGCGACGCATTCGCCATTCCCACCTCGCCCCACGCTACACGTCCAGGGAAGGATTACCCCACCCATGAACTCATTTCGTCATTTGCCTGTTCGACTTCTTGCCGCAAGCGCCGCTCTGGCCGTTGCGCTTTCCCTCGCCGGTTGCTCGGGTGACTCGGGCGGAACGGGTGGTTCGGGAGGCAAGTCGGGAGGCGTGACGCTGCTGAACGTCTCGTACGACCCGACGCGCGAGTTCTACGCCGAGGTGAACCAGGCGTTTACCGACCACTGGAAGAAAGAGTCGGGGCAGCAGGTGACGGTGGAGCAGTCGCATGGCGGCTCGGGCAAGCAGGCCCGCGCGGTCATCGACGGATTGGAAGCCGACGTCGTCACGCTGGCCCTGGCCTACGACATCGACATCATCGCCGACAAGGGCAAACTGCTGGCCGAGGATTGGCAGAAGCGGCTGCCGGAAAACAGCGCTCCGTATACGTCGACGATTGTGTTCCTCGTCCGCAAGGGGAACCCCAAGAATATCAAGAGCTGGGACGACCTGGTGAAGGATGGGGTCGAGATCATCACGCCCAATCCGAAGACCTCGGGCGGCGCTCGCTGGAACTATCTGGCTGCCTGGGGCTATGTGCTGCAGAAGGAACTGGGCGATCTCAACAAGCTGAACGATCCCTCCGCCAAGGCGGAAGTGGACGCCGCACAGGCCAAGGCGCGGGAGTTTGTGAAGCAGGTCTTCGGACGCGTTCCCGTGCTCGATTCGGGAGCTCGTGGCGCCACAAACACCTTCGTACAACGTGAAATCGGCGACGTCCTCCTCGCTTGGGAGAATGAGGCGCTCCTGGCTGTCAAGGAATTGGGGCCGGACAAGGTTGAGGTTGTCGTTCCGAGCGTTAGCATTCTCGCCGAGCCGCCGGTGGCTGTCGTCGATTCGGTGGTCGATCGTCGAGGCACGCGCGAGGTGGCGGAGGCGTATCTCAAGTTCCTTTACACCAAGCCGGGGCAAGAGCTGGCTGCGAAGCACTACTATCGCCCGGCGCTCAAGAGCGAAGTTTCGCCCGAAGCGCTGGCAGCCTTCCCAGAAGTGAACCTGTTCACGATCGACGAAGTGTTCGGCGGTTGGCGGAAGGCTCAGAAGGAGCACTTCGACGACGGCGGCGTGTTTGATCAGATTTATCAGCCGGCAGACGCCAAGTAGTGGAGTGACTGCCATGTTAATGAAGCTCAAACGCCGCAGCGTGCTGCCGGGATTTCGGCTTACGCTCGGGTATACGCTCGTCTATCTGAGCTTGATTGTGCTCATTCCGCTCTCGTCGCTGTTCCTGCGAACCGCCACGATGGGCTGGAGCGAGTTTTGGAAAATTGTGCTCGATCCCCGCGTTGTCGCCTCCTACAAGCTGACGTTCGGCACTTCGCTGCTGGCTGCGATGGTGAACGCCATCTTTGGTTTCATCGTGGCTTGGACGCTGGTGCGCTACCACTTTCCCGGTAAGAAGCTGATCGACGCGCTTGTGGACCTGCCGTTTGCCCTGCCGACCGCCGTTTCGGGCATCGCCCTGACGGCGATTTACGCAAAGAACGGCTGGATCGGTAGCTGGCTGGAGATGGTGGGGATCAAAGCGGTGTATTCGCCGCTGGGCATTCTCATTGCTCTTACGTTCATCGGTTTGCCGTTCGTGGTTCGCACGCTGCAGCCGGCGCTGGAAGAGCTCGACGCCGAGACGGAAGAAGCCGCAGCCAGCCTGGGGGCGACCCGGTTGCAGACCTTTTTGCGCGTGATTTTGCCCGCCGTGATGCCGGCGCTGCTCACCGGGTTCTCGCTGTCGTTTGCGAGAGCGCTGGGCGAGTACGGGTCGGTAGTGTTCATCTCGGGCAATATGCCGATGAAGACCGAGATCACGTCGCTGCTCATCGTTAGCAAGCTGGAACAATTCAACTACGCCGGCGCGACCGCGATTGCGGTCGTCATGCTGCTGGCCTCGTTTACGATCATGTTGTTCGTGAACGGGCTGCAGTGGTACGCCTCGCGGCATCAAGTGAGGGGGGCATAACCAATGACTGGTTTACCGACCACTCACGTCGTTCGCGGTGGGAGGCAGAATCGCCTGGCCACGAAGGAACCGCTTTGGCTGAAAGCGCTGTTCATCGGCACGACGATCACCTTCCTCACGTTGTTCCTGGTGCTGCCGCTGGCGTCGGTGTTTGCCGAGGCGTTGAAGAACGGAGTTGGAGCGTACCTGAAGAGCTTTAACAACCATGCAGCGTATGAAGCTATCAAGCTGACGCTGATTACGGCGGCCATTTCGCTGCCGCTCAACGTGGTGTTTGGGCTGGCGGCGTCCTGGGCGATCGCCAAGTTCGACTTTGTCGGCAAGAGCTTTTTGCTGACGCTCATCGACCTGCCGTTCGCCGTGTCGCCGGTCATCTCGGGTTTGATCTTCGTGCTGCTGTTCGGCGCGCAAGGTTGGCTCGGCTGGTGGCTCGCCGAACCGTATCTCTCGCTTCCTTGGTACTCCTTCAGCGAAGGGGCCTGGGAGTGGACTCGCATTTGGCAGGGGAGCCCGATCCGGATCATCTTTGCCGTGCCTGGCATCGTGCTGGCCACGGTGTTCGTGACGTTTCCCTTTGTGGCTCGCGAGCTGATTCCGCTCATGCAGGAGCAAGGGACTGACGAAGAACAGGCTGCCCTTTCGCTGGGCGCCAACGGCTGGCAGACCTTCTGGCGAGTCACGCTGCCGAACGTGAAGTGGGCCCTGCTCTACGGCGTGGTACTGAGCAACGCCCGCGCGATGGGTGAATTCGGCGCCGTTTCGGTCGTGTCGGGGCACATCCGAGGCAAGACCAACACAATCCCGCTGCACGTCGAGATTCTTTACAACGAATACAACTATGTCGCCGCGTTTGCTTCGGCGTCGCTCTTGGCATTGTTGGCCTTGGCGACGCTCGCTGCCAAGTCGGCTCTGGAGTGGAAGCTCCAGCGCGAGGCGACCCTTGAACCGAAAACGGTAGAGGCATAACTATGACGATTGAAGTGCTAAACGTCACGAAGACGTTCGGAAATTATCGTGCTTTGGATAACGTCAGCCTGACGGTGGCGGATGGCGAACTTGTGGCGCTGCTTGGCCCGTCGGGCTCGGGCAAGACCACCCTGCTGCGGCTGATTGCCGGTTTGGAAGAGCCCGATCCGGGCGAGGGAACCGCGATTCGCTTCGACGGTGAGGATGTGGCTAGCCGCGGGGTCGGCCAGCGTCAGGTCGGCTTTGTGTTCCAGCACTACGCCCTGTTCCGGCATATGAGCGTGTTCGAAAACGTGGCCTTTGGGCTGCGGGTTCGTCCTCGCGCCACTCGTCCGAGCGAAGCGGCCATTCGCGAGAAGGTCAGTTCGCTGCTCAAGCTGGTTCAGCTCGACGGCTTTGCGAAACGCTATCCCTCGCAGCTTTCGGGCGGACAGCGGCAGCGCATCGCGCTGGCGCGGGCCTTGGCGATCGAGCCGAAAGTGCTGCTGCTCGACGAGCCGTTCGGGGCGCTCGACGCCAAGGTGCGTCAGGGGCTGCGGGAATGGCTTCGCCGCCTGCACGACGAAATTCACGTGACCACGCTGCTGGTCACGCACGATCAGGAGGAAGCGCTCGAAGTGGCCGACCGCGTGGTGGTCATGAACCACGCCAAGATCGAGCAGGTCGGCTCGCCGGTCGACCTGTTCCATCACCCGGCTTCCGAGTTTGTGATGGACTTCCTGGGACGCGTCAACGTATTTCGCGGACGCGTCGAGGATGGCAAGGCTTGGGTCCGCGATTTGCCGGTCGAAGTGCCGGGGCTCGCGGGGCAGTCTGGCGCGACGAAGTTGTACGTTCGTCCGCACGAGCTGGAGATCGAACGTCGGCTAAATGGCCACCCGGCCATGCAGTCGACGGTGCAACGCATCCAACTCGCCGGAGCGATTGTGAAGGTTGGCCTGGTGGGGCCGGATGGAGACGACATCCAGGTTGACCTTTCGCAGGAACGCTTTGCAACGTTGGATCTGCGAACCGGCGACACGGTGTACGTGTCGCCTAAGAAGGCGCGGATTTTTACTCCCGACTACGTGATCTAGCAGAGAGGCATTCAGGATGGCCACCGTACATCGGACTGATTTCGGTTTTAGGAACGACGCTATGAGCACCACCCAGCCGGGAAACGGACAGCCTAGCAGTCCGTCCGACTCGCGAATGGAATACGCGCTGAACCAGATTCGCGACGCCCTGCGTGGCCTGCGATTTGGCAACGTTGTGGTTCTCGTGCAAGACGGCGTGGTGGTGCAGATCGAACGCACCGAAAAGCGCCGCCTTAGCAAACCTGGTTCGCACTAAGGAACCAGACAATCCAGCGGCGTCGCAGCGAGTTCGCTTGCTGTGGGCAAAGACTCGAGATTTCGAACGAGCCCCCTCGCGGGGACATTAGTTCTCCGGCGTGATCGACGTTTCATTGATCTGATTGATCTCACCCAAACGCGGCTGACCGAGCATCCGGAGGCAGCGGTGACTACGACTTGCGTGTCGCCATGCCGTCCGTTTTCCAAATACCGCTGTCAGCCAGGCGAATCGCAGCCCTGACGATTTGCCTTTGTGTAGGTTTGTCGCTGACGGCAGCCGCGGTCGTCAGGCTTCCGATGCGCTCCGCAGGTCCGCTCTATCCGCTTCGCGGACAATTGTTCGTGGCGGATGTGCCAGCGGCCGGCGCTGAGATCTGCTTCTACGAGCGGCGCGACGACGGGACCGCTTCGCTTGTGGCTTGGGCCAAGCCCAAGGTGGACGGATCTTTTGAAGCCATTACGGGGCTCACCCAGCGCGGTATTCGTCCTGGACGCTATGCAGTAACGGTGACCTGGCGAGCGCCAGTCATTTCGGGTGAGGATTATCTGCCGGGGCCGAATATTGTCCCCTCCCGCTACGCGTCGCCCGACACGACGCCGCTGAGCGTTCAGGTCAATCCCCGGGACAATCAGCTATCCCCGTGGTCGCTCCCTGCTCGCGATTGCGGCGGCTAGTTTCCTTGGTGTTCTTCAGACCTTTGCGCAAGAAAATCGGAGCAGAATAACAGCCTTCTCTGACTGCTGTTCCTGCTTGCGATTACTTCGTGGCACAGTGGCATTGCGTTTTCTCCGGTACTACGATCGTCCGGATGAGAACCAATCCTTGGAAAGCCGGACTACTGACGTCTATGGCCCTTTTGTGGCTCCCCCTGCCCGCCACCAGGGCCCAGGCTGCCGATTTGATGGTCCTTACGGATCGGCTTCATCACTTGCGACAGGATGGGCCGCGGGAGTGGAGCACGTTTCCGGAGCGGCCTGAGGCCGCATCTCTGGAAGTCAAGTTCAGCGTCCAGGCCAATGCAGCGGAACAGACGCTCGTTCTGCGACAGCAGGATGTGAAGCAGGCGTGGAGCGTACGTCTGAATGACGTCGAGTTGGGCCGGCTGGTCGTTGACGAGAACGACATGGTTCTGGCTTGGGCAGTTCCCGCAAGTACGCTGCGCGACGGAGAGAATGTCCTTCGCATTCAGCAACTCGGCGAAAAGCCAAAGATTGACGACATCCGGGTGGGGGAGTTCCGCATTGTGCCCCAAAGCCGGGCCGACTATCTCGGGCAGGCAAAAGTGCGCGTGACGGTTCAGGATGGCAAAAGTGGCAAGCCGCTTCCGTCGCGGATTACGGTGATTCAAGAGAGTGGGGCGCTGCAAACCGTTGACGCAGCGTCCGGGGGCCCACTGGCGGTTCGGCCGGGCGTCATTTACACGGCGACCGGAGAGGCGGAGTTTGGTCTGCCGGCCGGCAAGTACACGGTCTTTGCGGGGCGTGGATTCGAATACTCACTGACGCAGACGAGTTTCGAGATTGGCGAGGGAGATAATCTCGAGCGGACGCTCAAGATCGAACGCGAAGTTCCGACCGAAGGCTACGTCGCGTGCGATACGCACGTGCATACGCTTACCTACTCGGGACACGGCGACGCCACGATCGCGGAGCGAATGATCACGCTCGCAGGCGAGGGAATTGAGCTCCCCATCGCCACCGATCACAACAGGCACGTCGATTACGAGCCGTTTGCGCGCGAGTTGGGAGTTCGGCGATACTTCACGCCCGTGATGGGGAATGAAGTGACGACGTCGCTGGGGCACTTTAATGTGTTTCCGGCAAGCGCGAACGCGGCTCCGCCCGATTATCGAGCCGTCGACTGGACGACGATCTTTCAAGACATCTATCGCACTCCTGACGTTAAGGTTGTGATTCTTAATCATGCTCGCGATCTACACTCCGGCGTTCGGCCGTTTGGTCCTGCGCTACACAACGCAGCCTCGGGAGCGAATGTGGCCGGCTGGAAGCTGCGGGCCAACGCGATGGAAGTCGTGAATTCGGGGGCGACGCAGACGGATCCGCTGCAACTCGTTCGCGATTGGATGGCGGCGCTTAACCATGGCCAAATTCTGACGCCCATCGGCGGTAGTGACTCGCACGACGTGGCCCGGCATTTTGTGGGACAGGCCAGAACTTACATTCGCGCGGACGATGGCGACCCGGCGGCGATTGGCGTGGACTATGCCGTCGCGAGCCTCGTGGCGGGGCGCGTGATGGTGAGCTACGGATTGCTTGCCGAGCTTACGGTGGGCGACCGATACGGTCCGGGCGAGCTTGCGCCGCTTGCTGACGATGAGGTGGCCGTTCGAGTTCGCGTCCTGGGACCGCACTGGAGCAAGGCGAATCGGCTGATGCTGTTTGCCAACGGAGAACTGGTGCGAGAAGCGGCGATCGAGCCGGGGCAGCGGACGGAAATGCCGGGCGTGATTGCGGACGTTTCGTGGAAACTTCCCCGGCCGACGCAGGACGTTCATCTGGTCGCGGTTGCGCTGGGGCCGGGAATCAGCGGGCTTTATTGGCCAACCGCGAAGCCCTACCAACCAACCAGTCCCGAGTTTACGCCGGTCACTTTGGGCTGCAGCGGCGCCGTCTGGCTGGACGGCGACGAGGACGGCCGGAAGACGCCGGCGATTGACTATGCCCGGCAGGCTGTGGCTGTGAGTGGTGGCGATTTACGAATGCTCCTGGTGGAGCTTGCGAAGTACGACGCGGCGACGGCCATTCAGGCTGCCGATTTATGGCAGCAATCCGGGCGCAATGTGCTCGATCCAGATGTGAGCAAGACGCTTCAGGACGCTGCGCCGCATGTGCGAGACGGATTCGGTCGGTTCGCGACCGCTTGGAGGGAGAACCAGTTGAATCGTCCGTAGCGGCGGCTGTGAATTCGGCCGTGATGGTCGTTTGAGGCAGAAGGGCGCGGCCCTGAGGCGACAGCGGTCAGGTGCCGCAGAAGGTTCGGTAGCCGCGTTCGTCTGCGGGAGGCGTCTGATAGGCTTCGCTGCCGGGCGGCGGATCGAAGGGGGACGTTACTGCCGCCAGTAGCCGCTGGATGACGGTAAGGTCGTCCTGCTCCTCGGCTGCCGCCAAACCTTCCTCGACTTTATGGTTGCGCGGTATCACGGCCGGATTGGCTTCGCGCATGGCTGCGACGACATTCGGCCCAAAACCGCCTTCTTCCTGCAACCGGTGCTGCCACGCTCTGCGCCACGATTGAAACTCCTCGTCCTCGAAGAGGGCGTTCTGCGGCAGAGTCTCCGACGACAAATTGCGAAAGGTGTTCGTGAAATCGGCGTGGGCCTTGTACATCCAACTCAGCAGGCGGCCGATGAGCTGTTC
>Ga0182741_1004917_pt1 | contig 12741 bp, 10 predicted proteins | sample eDN5th37CBELigOP_FD_128874 | JGI IMG/M metagenome (GOLD analysis project Ga0182741, IMG submission 128874) | Enriched Organic Plus compost microbial communities from Emeryville, California, USA - eDNA 5th pass 37_C BE-Lig OP (version 2) (version 2) ...
GAGGACGACGAGACCGACGAGCATGACGAGCCCGCCGAGCGTCGTGACGAGGAGCGCCTGGAGCGCGGCGCCCCGGCTCGAGCGGAGGTCCCGGCGGTGCGCGATGAGGAGGTACGAGAAGACGCTCGTCGCCTCCCAGAACGTCACGAGCGTGAAGACGTCGTCGGCGAGGACGAGGCCGACCATCGAGCCGGCGAACGCGGTGAGCGCGGCGGCGAATCGGCCCAGTCCGGGCTCGCCGCGCGGGAAGTACCGCATGCAGTAGGCGAGGACGAGCGCGCCGACGCCCGTCGCGATGATGACGAGGAGCCACGCGAGCGCGTCCATCCGGAGCGTCGGCACGATCCCGAACGCGGGGATCCAGGCGAACGACTCGACGATCGGACGGCCGCCGAGGACGGCCGGCGCGACGACGATCGCGTGCACGAGCGCGGCGAGCGGGACGAACGCGAGGATCGGGAACGCCCACGGGCCGAAGCGCCGCACGAGGAGCGGTGCGAGGAGCGAGGCGGCGCCGAAGAGCAGGAGGACGGCGAACATAGTCCTCCTTGCGTCGGCGAACAGGGGACGGCGCGGCGTTCAGAGCGGCGTGCCTCAGTCTACCGGCGGCGGACCCTCCTGCTCACGGCACTCGGCGAGGCGGGCGAGGACGAGCGCGACCTCGGCGGGGCCCGGCACGCGGAAGTTCGCGAGCGTCACGCCAGGCCCCGACTTGAGCCCGACGTCCTCCGGCCCGAGCGCCGCGAACGCGTCCTCGTCGGTGACGTCGTCGCCCGCGAAGAAGACCGCGTCGGCGCGCGTGTAGTTGCGCAGGTGCTCGAGCGCCTCGCCCTTCGTCGACCCGCGGATCGAGAACTCGAGGACGTTCTTGCCCTCGCGGATCTTCACATCCTCCGGGTCGAGCGCGGCGCCGACCTCGCCGAGCGCGAGGAGCCGTGCGACGCGCGAGTTCTCCTCGTCGGCGAGACGGGTGTGCAGCGCGAAGCCGACGGGCTTGCGCTCGACCCACACGCGCTCGTGCTCGCCGGCGATGCGGTCGAGAATGCGCTCGAGCGTCGCGAGGTCCGCCTCGTCGTCGGGGCCGAGCTGCGCGAGGACGTTCTCGTTGTCGAGGCGGAACTCGGCGCCGTGCGAGCCGACGAGGAGCACGTCGGGCGGGAACCCGGCGACCGCGTCGAGCGAGGCGAGCGCGCGGCCCGACATGAGCGCGACTCGCGTGCCCGGCAGCGCGGCGAGCCGCAGGACCGCCTCGCGCGCCTCCGGGAGCGCACGAGCGGTGTCGGGATCGTCGACCTCCGGCGCGAGCGTCCCGTCGAAGTCGAGCGTGACGAGGAGCCGCGGCTGCCGGGCGAGTTCGCGGAGCGCCTCGATGAGCGAATCCGGGAGCGTCGTGTACGGCAGCGGGGCCTCGACGTCGATCGTGCCGCGCGTGGGCCGTGCGGAGAAGTCGGAGCGCAGCGACGCGCCCGGGCGCCACTGCTCCTCCGTCTGCGCGCTTCGCGCGTGGGCGATGTGCGCGAGCGTCTCGAGGAACTCCTGCGACCAGCGCGCGACGTCGTGCTCGGCGACGCGGCGGCGCATCGCGCGCATGCGCTTGCGGCGCTCCTGCCGCGGCATTCTGACCGCCTCGAGAATGCCCTCCTTGAGGCCGTCGATGTCATGCGGGTTGACGAGGACGGCGCGCCGCAGCTCGTCCGCGGCGCCCGTGAACTCGGAGAGGACGAGGACGCCGTCCTCGTCGAAGCGGCTCGCGACGTACTCCTTCGCGACGAGGTTCATGCCGTCGCGGAGCGCCGTGACGAGCATGACGTCGGCGGCGACGTACAGCGCCGCCATCTCCTCCTGCGGATAGCCGTGGTGGTGGTAGTTGATCGCCGGGTGCCCGAGGGTCGAGTAGTCGCCGTTGATGCGCCCGACCATGAGCTCGATCTCGTCGCGCAGCTGGACGTACGCCTCGACGCGCTCCCGGCTCGGGCTCGCGACCTGGACGAGCGTCACGTCGTCGGCGGAGAGCTCGCCGTCCTCGAGGAGCTCGCCGAACGCCTTGAGCCGGTGCGCGATGCCCTTCGTGTAGTCGAGGCGGTCGACCCCGAGGATGATGCACTTCGGGTCGCCGAGTCCCTTGCGGATCTCCCTCGCGCGCTCCTGCACCTCCGGCGTGCGGGCGAGCCGCTCGAAGCTCGCCGTGTCGATCGAGATCGGGAACGACTTCGCGATGACGCGCCGGCGGCCGCCGCCGTCGACGACCTCGATCTCCGAGCCGCGGTGGATCGCCCGCGTGTTCGCGCCATTCAGCCGGCGCACGGACTCGGCGAAGTTCGCGGCGTCCCGGACCCGCTGGAAGCCGATCACGTCGGCGCCGAGGAGGCCGTCGATGACCTGCACGCGCCACGGGAGCTGGGCGAAGATCCCATATGGCGGAAACGGAATGTGGTCGAAGAAGCCGATCGCGAGGTCGGGCCTGAGCTCCCGGAGCATGCGCGGCACGAGCTGGAGCTGGTAGTCGTGGACCCACACGGTCGCGCCGTCGGCCGCGCGATCCGCGGCCGCCTCGGCGAAGCGCCGGTTGACGGTCACGTAGCGGTCCCACCATTCGCGGTGGTAGCTCGGCGGCGAGATGACGTCGTGGTAGAGCGGCCAGATCGTGTCGTTGCTGAAGCCCTCGTAGTAGTGCTCGACGTCGTCGCTCGAGAGCGAGACGGGCTGGATGTGGAGGCCGTCGAGCTCGAACGGCTCTTCCCCGACGTCCGGACTGCCGGCCCAGCCGATCCACACGCCGCCGTTCGCGTGCATGACGGGCTCGAGCGCGGTCACGAGGCCGCCGGGCGAACGCCGCCACTCGCTCGTGCCGTCCGGCGCCACGACGTGGTCGACGGGCAGTCGGTTGGAGACGACCACGAGGTCGTAGCGTTCGCTGTGAGATTCCGAACCAGTCATGTGGCTCTCCACGGTAATCGCGTACCTTGGGAAGCGGAAAGGCGGGTGACCAGCGTGCGCAAGTTCCTGTTCAATTCGGCCGTTCTGAGCGCCGTCGCGGGGGTGTACGGCGCGGTGCAGGCGACACGGAAGGGGCCGCGCGACTGGCGGCTCGCCCTCATCTGGGTGAGCTGGGGCATCAATGTCGCGATCGCGGTCGGCACCGTCATCGAAGAGGCGCGAGCTTCGCGGGATTTGGAGCAGTGATGAACTTGGGCGATTTCGACGGATTCGGCGGCGGCTTCGGCGGCTGGGGACTCTTCGGCTGGGGACCGCACCTCGCGGGCTGGCTCTACAGCGCGTTCTTCTCGGTCGCGATGAGCATCATCGCGATCGTCGTCCTCGCGCTGCTCGTCCGCTTCCTCATCGTCGCGACCCGCGCCGCGCAGCTCTACCTGCGCGAGCGAGGCGAATCGGGGACGCTCTTCGCGGGCGGCGGCCCGTGGACGCCGCCATCCCCCTCGAGCGCGCCGGCTGACGCGAGCCCGGAGGCGACGGTCGCCGACGACCCGGTCGCCGCGGAGACCGCGGCGGAGGCGACCGCGGCCGAGCCCTCCCCCGACGCCGCATCGACCGAGCCGACGGCCGGTCCCGCCGCGTCCGCGGAGGCGGAGCCCTTCGCCGAGCCCGCACCGGTCCCGCCGCTCACCGAGGCCGAGACGGATCGGCTCCCCGAGTCGAGCGAGGACACGACGCGGCCGATGCCCGCCGCCGACCACGCCGGGGTCCAGAACGGCACGACGGGGCAGACGACGGGGAAGCGCACGACGAAGCCCCGCACGAAGCGCACGCCGCCGCCGACCGCCTGAGTCCGGTCGCGATGGGGGGAATCGCGCGCCGGGTGCTCGGCGCGGTCTCGGCATGGCCGCTCACCTCGAGCGCGCTCGGGGTCTACCTCCTCGCCGGCGTCGCGACGGGCGCGCTGTGGGATCCGGTCTCGCGCCGATCGTGGTTCCCGGACATCGCGTACGGCGTCCCGGCGCTCGCCGAGGGCCGCTGGTGGACGCCGCTCACGGGCGCGATCGTGTCGATCGAGCCGTGGCACTACGCCCTCCTCGCGCCGCTGCTCGTCGTCGGACTCGGCGTCCTCGAGCGGCGCCGCGGTCCGCGGTTCGCCATCGGCGCATTCGCAGTCGGCCAGGTCGGCGGCGTGCTCGCGGCGCTCGCCGTCGTCGACGTGCTCACCCTGACCGGGTGGGGCTGGGCGGAGCGGCTCGCGACCGTGCGGGATGTCGGGCCGTCCTGCGGCGTCATCGTCGCGCTCGCGCTCGGCATCGCGTCGCTGCCGTCGCCGTGGCGGCTGCGGGGGCGCCTCCTGCTCGGCTCGGTGCTCCTCGTCGCGGTCCTCCTGCACGGCTCGCTCGCCGATGTCGAGCACGCCATCGCGGGCGGCGCGATCCTCGCCTTCGGCTTCGGCTTCGATGGTCACCGCGCGACGCGCCGCGAGTGGCGACTGCTCGGGTTCGTCTCGGTCGTCGCGATCGGCGCGCTCCAGATCCTCGCGGCGGTGCTCCCGACGTCCGGTCCGCTCGGGCCGAACGATCCCGGCGAGGCGCAGTGGTGGGACGTCGCGATCGACGTCGCGCTCGTCGCGATCGCCGGCTGGGGTCTCCTCCGCGGGCGCCGCTGGGCGTGGTGGATCGCGATCGCGCTCGCCGCATTCAACGTCCTCGAGGCGCTCGTCGTCCTGACCGTCCTCGACGCCCGGGTCGCCGAGGTGCCGGGCGCGGGCATCGCGATGACGGCGAGCGTGCTGTGGCTCGTCGCCGGCGCGCTCCTCCTCGCGGGCCGGCGCGCATTCGCCGTCCCGTTGCGCCGCGGCGGACGGTTCGTCGCGGTCGAGGGCGATGACGTGCGGTCCCGCGTCGTCGCGGTGCTCGAGCGCGAGGGCGGCGGGACGCTCTCGTGGATGGCGACGTGGCCGAGAATGCGCGCCCGGTTCGGGCCGGAGGACGCCTGGGTGCTCCCCGTCCGCCGCGTCGGCGACGTCGCGATCGTCCTCGGCGACCCGATCGGACCGCGTGAGCGCTGGGCGGAGGCGATCGCCGAGTTCCGGGACGCGTGCGAGCGCGCCGACGTCACGCCGTGCTGCTTCTCGGCGACCGCCGCGGTCGCCGAGGCGGCGGGGCCGGAGTGGCGCAGCCTCGGGGTCGGCGAGGACACGATCGTCGACCTGCCGGGACTCGAGTTCACCGGCGGGAAGTGGCAACCGGTGCGCGGCGCCGCGAATCGCGCCGAGCGGGAGGGCATCGCGTTCCGGCTCACGCGGCTCGCCGACGAGCCGTGGGCGGTCCTCGCGCAAGTGCGCGCGATCAGCGAGCAGTGGGTCGGCGACAAGGGCCTGCCGGAGATGGGGTTCACGCTCGGCGGCGTCGACGAGGCGCTCGACCCGCGCGTGCGGACGGCGCTCGCGGTCGACGCGGAGGGCTCGGTGCACGGCGTCCTCAGCTGGCTGCCCGTGTACGGCGCGGGCGGGGTGCCCGGGTCGCCGGTCGTCGCCGGCTGGGTCCTCGACGTCATGCGTCGGCGCGACGGCGGGTTCGGGCCGGTCATGGAGTTCCTCATCGGGCAGAGCCTCCTCGCGTTCCGCGACGAGGGGGCGCGCTTCGCGTCGCTCTCCGGCGCCCCGCTCGCGCAGAGCGCCCCCGACGCGGACGAGGGCGTCATCGGTTCCGCGCTCGAGACCGTCGCGCGGCTCCTCGAGCCCGCCTACGGCTTCGCGTCGCTCCACCGGTTCAAGCAGAAGTTCCACCCGCGCACGGAGCCGTTCCGGCTCATCTATCCCGACGAGTCGGCGCTCCCGCGCATCGCGGCGGCGATCGCTCGCGCGTACCTGCCCGACGCGACGCCGGCGGAGCTCGCGCGCGCGGGCCTGTCGCTCCTCAAGCGGTGACGCGCCGGCGTGCTCAGGGCCAGAACGGGAGTCGAGTACACCCCCCGGGACTCGAACCCGGAACCCACTGATTAAGAGTCAGTTGCTCTGCCAATTGAGCTAGAGGTGCGCGGCCCGACACGTCGGACCGATCGTCAAGATTAGCATGAATCGAGTGACTGCCGACCGCCTCGCTCCCGGTGACCGAGCCCCCGGATTCACGCTCCCGGACCAGGACGGCAGGCCCGTCTCGCTCACCGGCTACCGCGGCCGCCGCGTCATCCTGTTCGCGTATCCCGCGGCGATGACGGAGGGCTGCACGAAGGAGGCGTGCGACTTCCGCGACAGCACCGCGGTGCTCGCGGCGGCGGGATTCGCGGTCCTCGGGATCTCGCCGGACGAGCCCGAGGTGCTCACCGCGTTCCGCGAGCGCGACCGGCTCGACTACCCGCTCCTCTCCGACCCGCGGCACCGCGTGCTCGCCCGGTACGGCGCCTGGGGCGAGAAGCAGCTGTACGGCCGCCCCATCGTCGGCGTCATCCGCTCGACGTTCGTCATCGGGACCAAGGGACTCATCGAGCACGCGCTCTACAACGTCAGGGCGACGGGGCACGTCGCGAGGCTCCGCAAGCTCCTCGGCGTCTAGGACTCACGCGCCGACGACGTCGCGCGTGACGGGGCGGCTGAGCGCGAGCCACAGGCCCGCGAGCGCCGGCGCGAGGACGATCCAGCCGATCCACGCGGGTCCGAGCAGTCCCTGGAACGCGGCGATCGCCGCCGCGATCTGCAGGACCTGCCACACGACGATGCCGCCGCGCACTCGCGGCCACCGGCGGGCCACGCCGACGGCGAGCATGACGACGCCGAGCGCCAGGAGCGCGGTCGTCGCGACGAGGGCGATGTCCGCCGTCCCGGCCCCGCTCGCGTGCGAGGTCGAGTCGACGAGGAGGAATGCGGCGGCGGCGGCGAGCGCGGCGGCTTCGAGCGCGAGGATCGCGACGAGGGCGAGCACCGCGGGGTGGCGTCCGCGTCGCTCCGCGTTCACGGGCACGCCGCCCGCCGGCAAGGAAATCGTTGACGCTCGTCCACCGATATGCGATTCTAGATGACGTTGATTTCCGGCTCCCAATGGTGCGAGCGGTTCACGGGAAGTCATCTCACGGGGATCTCGTCGGCGTGCGCGCCGACTCCACGTGGGTGGCCGCAGCACTGAACGGAGTACCACCAGATGGACTGGCGCGACAAGGCCGCGTGTCTCACCGCCGACCCCGAGCTCTTCTTCCCGATCGGGAACACCGGCCCCGCCGTCGAGCAGATCGAGCGCGCGAAGGCCGTGTGCGCCTCCTGCTCGGTCACGGAGATGTGCCTCCAGTACGCGCTCGACACGTCCCAGGACTCGGGCGTGTGGGGCGGGCTCTCCGAGGACGAGCGCCGCGCGCTCAAGCGCCGCGCGGCTCGCGCGCGTCGCGCCTCCTGACCGACCCGCACCCTCATCGAGTCGCGGCCTTTCGAGGCCAGGGACCGGCGCGTCGCATCGAAAGGCCGCGAGGCGACGGCGGGATGCGCTACGGTCGGCGCTTGCGCCGCAGCCACGTGAGCGGCACCTCGATCGTCACCTCCGTGCCGCGTCCGACGAGCGTGTGCCAGTCGATCGAGCCCGAGAGCTCGCCCTGGATGAGCGTGCGGACGATCTGCGTCCCGAGGCCCGAGCCGACCTTGCCCTCCGCGAGGCCCACGCCGTTGTCCCGCACCTTGACGCTCAAGCGGTCCGCGGTGCGCTTCGCGACGATCTCGACCTCCCCGTCGGTGCGACCGGCGAGGCCGTGCTCGACGGCGTTCGTGACGAGTTCGGTGAGGGCGAGCGCGAGCGGCGTCGCGTAGGCGCTCGGGAGCTCCCCGAACGAGCCCCGGAGCTTCGGCTGCACTTGCGTCGACTGCCCCGACGCGACCTCCGCGATGAGCATGAGGACGCGCTCGAAGACGACGTCGAAGTCGACGCTCTGGCTGAGGCCCTCGGAGAGCGTGTCGTGGACGACCGCGATCGCCGACACCCGCCGCATCGCTTGCGAGAGCGCGTCGCGCGCCTCCGGGCTGTGCGTGCGGCGCGCCTGGATCCGCAACAGCGACGCGACCGTCTGGAGGTTGTTCTTCACGCGGTGGTGGATCTCGCGGATCGTCGCGTCCTTCGTCAGCAGCTCGCGCTCCTGGAGCCGCACCTCGGTGACGTCGCGGCACAGGACGATCGCGCCGACACGCTCCCCCGCCTTGCGGACGGGGATCGCGCGGAGCGACACGGTGACGCCGCGCGCCTCGATGTCGGTGCGCCACGGCGCGCGCCCGGTCACGACGAGCGGGAGCGTCTCGTCGACGACGCCGCGGCCCTCGATGAGCGCGGTCGTCACCTCGGGGAGCGACTCGCCTTCGAGCTCGCCCTCGAACCCCATGCGGTTGAACGCGGAGAGCCCGTTCGGGCTCGCGAACGTGACCGTCCCGTCGACGTCGATCCGGATGAGCCCGTCGGAGGCGCGCGGCGCGAACCGGCGCGGCGTGCTCGGGGCGTCGAGGTCGGGGAACGCGCCCGCGGCGATCATCTCGAAGAGGTCGTTCGCGCACTGGTTGAACGTGAGCTCCTGCCGCGTCGGCGTCCGCGCGTCGCTCAGGTTCGAGTGGCGCGTGAGCACGGCGACCGGCCGCTCGGAGATCGCCGTCCCCGACGAGGAGAGCCGGCGGAAGACGGGGACGGCGCGGATGTGCGACGCGATCTCGTCGCTCCAGTCCGGGGCGGCGGTGTCGACGATGACCCCGCTCGAGAACGCCTCCTCGACCTGCGCGCGCCACATCGGGCGGATGCGCTCGCCCACGACGTCCCGGTAGAAGAGCGTCGCCGCGCCGCTCGAGCGGGCGAGCGCGACGGCGATGAAGCCGTCCCGCTCCCGCTTCGCGGGCACCCACAGGACGATGTCGGCGAACGCGAGGTCGGCGACGAGCTGCGAGTCCGCCCACAAGAGGTGGAGCCACTCGACTTCGGCAGGCGAGGAGCGCCCCTGCGCCTCGACGAGATCGCTCAGCGTTGACACCGTTTCAGGCTAGCCGTCCCGCCCCGCACGCGAGTTATCCACAGAGCGGGACTCGTGCTATCACTTCGCTCGGCGAGTGTGGTTGCATGACGAGCGGCGGCGGACGGGGGTCAAGCCGCAGTCGAACGGGGACGTTCGGGATGGGGGGGACAGCGATGCCTGCACGCGCGGCCGCACGACACGACGACGAACCGGACGGGGGCGACGCGGCGGGGCGAGCGCGGCCGATCCGACGGCTCGCGGCGCTCGACGTCGAGGACCGCTTCCGCGCGCAGCCGACCTCGAGCGACGACCTCCCGAACCCGCGACCGCTCATCCTCAATCTCACGCGCTGCGTCATGGAGATCCTCGCGGGCGCGCGCGACCTCGAGCAGATCGCGCGCTGGCTCGACGCCGACGTCTACACGAGCCTCGCGTGGCGCACCGCGATCCGCACGCGGTCGCGGCAGGCGAGGGGGGCCGCTCCGGCGCGTCCGCGGTTCGTGCTCGGGTCGACGCGCATTCAGTCGCCCGCGGACGGCGTCGTCGAGACCGTGACGGTCGTGCACGAGCCGGCTCGCGCGAAGGCCGTCGCGATGCGTCTCGAGGGCATCGACCGCCGCTGGCGCGTGACCGCGCTCAAGGTGCTGTGAGCCGGCGGGCTCAGGTGCGGTTCCGGCGCTCCTGCGCCCGCCGCGCGGCGCGATTGCCCGCCGCGGGCGCTTGCGGCTCCGCGGCCTGACCGAACGCGCCCCGGCCGCCGGCGCCCTGCGGCTGCCCCTGCTGGGCCGGCTGCCCCTGCTGGGCGGCCGCGCCCGCGGCGCGCGCCTCCGCCTCGCGGAGCGCGACCGACCGGGCGAGCGCGGCGCGCTGCGCGCGCTCCGTCGCCGCGCGGTCGATCTGGCCGCGCTGGTTGCGGACCTCGACGCCGCCGCCGACGTCGTCGCTCGGCGCCGAGTACTGGACGTTCGAGGTGTCCTGGCCGCCGAGCCCGCGCGCCTGCACCTGCGGCGCGCCCGCCGCGCCCTGCGTCACCTCGACCTCGAGGTTGAACAGGAAGCCGACGGACTCCTCGCGGATCTGGGCCATCATCGTCTGGAACATCGCGTAGCCCTCGCGCTGGTACTCGACGAGCGGGTCGCGCTGCGCCATCGCGCGCAGGCCGATGCCGTCCTTGAGGTAGTCCATCTCGTAGAGGTGGTCGCGCCAGCGGCGATCGATGACCGAGAGGACGACGCGGCGCTCGAGCTCCCGCATCGCCGCCGACCCGAGCCGCTCCTCGCGCTTCTGGTACTGGATCCGGGCGTCGGAGAGGATCTCCTGCTTGAGGAACGCGGGGCTGAGCTTGCCGCCGGCCTCCTCGACGACCTCCTCGATCGTCAGCGAGATCGGGTAGAGCGTCTTCAGCTCCGCCCACATCGCCTCGAGGTCCCACTCCCCCGGGCCCGCGGTCGACGTGTGCGAGTCGACGACCTCGCCGAGGACGAGCTCGATGAACGTCTGCACGCGATCGTGGAGGTCGTCGCCCTCGAGGATGTGGCGGCGGTCGCTGTAGATCGCCTCACGCTGCCGGTTGAGGACGTCGTCGTACTTGAGGACGTTCTTGCGCAGCTCCGCGTTGCGCGCCTCGACTTGCGACTGGGCGCTGCGGATCGCGCGGCTCACGACCTTCGACTCGATCGCGACCTCGTCGGGGGCGCCGCGCATGAGCGCCTCGGCGGCGCCCGCGTTGAAGAGCCGCATGAGGTCGTCCTGCAGCGACAGGTAGAAGCGGCTCTCGCCGGGGTCGCCCTGGCGGCCGGCGCGACCGCGGAGCTGGTTGTCGATGCGGCGGGACTCGTGCCGCTCGGTGCCGAGGACGTACAGGCCGCCGACGGCGATGACCTTGTCGGCCTCCGCCTGGACCTCGGCCTTGACCGCCTCGAACACGCCGTCCCACTCCGCCTCGTACTCGTCGGGCGTGTCGACGGGCGAGAGGCCCTTCGCGTTCATCCGCTGGACGGCGAGGAATTCGGCGTTGCCGCCGAGCATGATGTCGGTGCCGCGGCCCGCCATGTTCGTCGCGACCGTGACGGCGCCGAGGCGACCGGCCTGCGCGACGATCGCCGCCTCGCGCGCGTGGTTCTTCGCGTTGAGGACCTCGTGCTTGATGCCGCGCTTCGCGAGGAGCTTGGAGAGCAGCTCGCTCTTCTCGACGCTCGTCGTGCCGACGAGGACCGGCTGGCCCTTCTCGTGGCGCTGCGCGATGTCCTCGACGACCTGGGCGAACTTGACCTGCTCGTTCTTGTAGATGAGGTCGGGCTGGTCGATGCGGATCATCGGCTTGTTCGTCGGGATGGGGACGACGCCGAGCTTGTACGTCGACATGAACTCGGCCGCCTCGGTCTCGGCCGTGCCGGTCATGCCGGAGAGCTTCTCGTAGAGGCGGAAGTAGTTCTGCAGCGTGACGGTCGCGAGCGTCTGGTTCTCGGCCTTGACCGGCACGCCTTCCTTCGCCTCGATCGCCTGGTGGATGCCCTCGTTGTAGCGGCGGCCTGCGAGGATGCGGCCGGTGTGCTCGTCGACGATGAGGACCTCGCCGTTCATGACGACGTAGTCCTTGTCGCGCTTGAAGAGCGCGCGCGCCTTGATCGCGTTGTTGAGGAACGAGATGAGCGGCGTGTTCGCGGACTCGTAGAGGTTGTCGATGCCGAGGTGGTCCTCGACCTTCTCGATGCCCGGCTCGAGGACGCCGACCGTGCGCTTCTTCTCGTCGACCTCGTAGTCGACGCCTTCGACGAGCCGCTTGGCGATCTTCGCGAACTCGACGAACCAGCGGTTCGCCTCGCCCGAGGCGGGGCCGGAGATGATGAGCGGGGTGCGGGCCTCGTCGATGAGGATCGAGTCGACCTCGTCGACGATCGCGAACGCGTGGCCGCGCTGGACCATGTCGGAGGCCTGCCACGCCATGTTGTCGCGGAGGTAGTCGAAGCCGAACTCGTTGTTCGTGCCGTACGTGATGTCGGCGGCGTACTGCTCGCGCCGCTGCGTCGGCGACTGGCCCGAGAGGATGCAGCCGGTCGTCATGCCGAGCGCGCGGTAGATGCGACCCATGAGCTCTGACTGGTAGCTCGCGAGGTAGTCGTTGACCGTGACGACGTGGACGCCGCGACCGGGGATCGCGTTGAGGTAGGCGGCGAGCGTCGCGACGAGCGTCTTGCCCTCACCGGTCTTCATCTCGGCGATGTTGCCGAGGTGGAGCGCGGCGCCGCCCATGAGCTGGACGTCGAAGTGGCGCATGCCGAGCGTGCGGACCGCCGCCTCGCGAACGGCTGCGAACGCCTCCGGGAGGAGGTCGTCGAGCGACTCGCCGTTCGCGTAGCGCTCCCGGAACTCGACCGTCTCGTGGCGCAGCTCCTCGTCGCTCAGCGACTGGAACGCCTCCTCGAGGCGGTTGACCTGCTCGGCGTACCGGGTCAGCCGACGAAGGATCCGTCCCTCGCCGACTCGCAGGACGCGTTCGAGCACGTTGGCCACTGGTGACTCCTCACGGGTGCGTTGCGCGCACGCCAGTCCTGGAGTCTAGCGGGCGGGGCTGGAGCCCGCCGCCGGCGCCGAGTGTGCGCATTCCGTCGCGCCGCGTCCGCTTCCGCCGCGGAATGCGCACACTCGGTGACGCCGATGGCCGTCCACAGGCGGGCGGAGCGCGCCGCCGTCCACGGGGACGGCTCGCGCGCGAGCGGCTCGCGTCGACGGCGCGAGAGCATCGGGCGTGCCCGACCGCGCCGCGATCGAGAAGGGGCTCGCCGTCGTCCGCGACGCGATCCTCGACGCGTGGGCGCTCCTCCAGCCGATCGA
>Ga0182741_1004918_pt1 | contig 12739 bp, 11 predicted proteins | sample eDN5th37CBELigOP_FD_128874 | JGI IMG/M metagenome (GOLD analysis project Ga0182741, IMG submission 128874) | Enriched Organic Plus compost microbial communities from Emeryville, California, USA - eDNA 5th pass 37_C BE-Lig OP (version 2) (version 2) ...
CATTTCGCCGACAAGGGAATCTTTGACGAGATCTATAACCCGTGACGTCGAGTGCCGATATCGCCGGGACGATCGGGCCGGGCAGGGTATCCGGCGCCCGGCGCTTCAAGGGACGGCAGCCGAGCGTGATTCCGGGATTCGGGATCACCCTCGGCCTGACCTTGAGTTGGCTCGCCCTGATCGTTCTCATTCCCTTGATCGGGCTTTTCCTCAAGAGCGCCGAACTGGGCTTCAGCGATTTCTGGTCGATCGTGACCAGCCGCCGCACGCTTCATGCCCTGCAGATCAGCTTCGGACTGGCGCTGCTGGCCGCGGTGATCAATCTCGTCTTTGGGACCGTCATCGTATGGGCATTGGCGCGCTACGATTTTCCGGGGCGGCGGATCTTTGATGCTCTCATCGATATTCCCTTCGCGCTGCCGACGGCCGTCGCAGGCATTTCACTGACCACGTTGTTTGCCGAGAACGGCTGGATCGGCCGGCTGCTGGTCCCGCTCGGAATCAAGGTGGCGTTCACGCCTCTCGGCATTCTCGTCGCCTTGATCTTCATCGGCCTGCCCTTCGTGGTGCGGACGGTGCAGCCGGTTCTGCTCGATCTCGAAGTGGAGCTTGAGGAGGCGGCGGCAACGCTGGGGGCGACACGATGGCAGATTTTCTCGAAGGTGATCGTGCCGGTCATCCTTCCCGCGCTTCTGACCGGCTTTGCGCTCGCCTTCGCAAGGGCCGTCGGGGAGTACGGCTCGGTGATCTTCATCGCCGGAAATCTCCCGAATGTTTCCGAGATCGCTCCGCTTCTCATCGTCATCCGGCTGTCGGAGTTCAAATACACCGACGCGTCGGCGATCGCCGTGGTCATGCTGCTGCTGTCGTTCGTCCTGCTGTTCGTGATCAACCGGCTGCAGCAATGGTCAGGAACGCGGATTTCGGGAGGCTGACATGACGGTTCTGGCGGAAGTCGCGCCTGCCCACACGGTTGCCAGACGCGCCTCGGCTATACGCAGCCGCAGCGATCCGCCGCTGGTCCGCTGGGCCATCATCGCGGTCGCCTTGCTGTTTCTCTCGCTGTTTCTGGTGCTGCCGCTGGTCGTCGTGTTCGTACAGGCGTTCTCGCACGGGGTTCTTCCCTATCTGGGCGCGCTGACGCATCCCGATACGATTGCCGCCGTGCGCCTGACCTTGATCGTGGCGGCGATATCGGTGTCGCTCAATCTCGTGTTCGGGCTGGTCGCCGCCTGGGCCATCACCAAGTTCGAGTTTCCCGGAAAGAGCTTTCTGATCACGCTGATCGACCTGCCGTTCTCCATCAGCCCGGTGATTTCCGGCCTGGTCTTCGTGCTGCTGTTCGGTGCGCAGGGGTATTTCGGTGAATATCTGATCGCTCACGACATCCGGATCATCTTCGCCCTTCCGGGAATCGTTCTGGCAACCGTTCTCGTCACCTTTCCCTTCGTCGCGCGCGAACTCATCCCGCTGATGAAGGAGCAGGGCACGCAGGACGAGGAGGCGGCGATCTCGCTGGGCGCCTCGGGGCTTCAGACGTTCTTCCGCGTCACCCTGCCGAACGTCAAATGGGCGCTGCTCTACGGCGTACTGCTCTGCAACGCGCGTGCGATGGGCGAGTTCGGCGCGGTCTCGGTGGTCTCGGGACATATCCGCGGCGAGACCAACACGATGCCGCTGCATATCGAGATTCTCTACAACGAGTATCAACTCGTCGCCGCGTTTGCGGTGGCCTCCGTGCTCGCGCTGCTTGCCCTCCTGACACTGATATCGAAGACGCTGCTGGAGCGCTACACGCGGCACGCATAGGCCTTTCGCGAAGGGGAAAGCATGAAGATCGCTGTCAGCAACGTCGTCAAACAGTTCAACGCCTTCACCGCGCTGGCCGGGGTCGACCTCGACATCCGGTCGGGGGAGCTGGTTGCGCTGCTGGGGCCGTCCGGCTCGGGCAAGACCACGCTGCTGCGGATCATTGCGGGTCTGGAATGGCCGGATCAGGGACAGGTGCTGTTCGACGGCGAGAACGCCTTGTTGCGAAGCGTGCGCGACCGCAATGTCGGCTTCGTGTTCCAGCACTATGCGCTGTTCAAGCACCTCACCGTGTTCGAGAACATCGCCTTCGGCCTGCGTGTCCGTCCGCGCAGTCAGCGCCTGTCCGAGGCGGAGGTCCGCGCCCGCGTAGGACGGCTGCTCGAGCTGATCCAGCTGCAGTCGCTGGCGGGACGCTATCCCGCGCAGCTCTCCGGTGGCCAGCGCCAGCGGGTGGCGCTGGCGCGGGCGCTCGCTGTCGATCCCCGCGTGCTTCTGCTTGACGAGCCGTTCGGCGCGCTCGACGCCAAGGTCCGCAAGGAACTGCGGCGATGGCTGCGCAGTCTGCATGAGGAAATCCATGTGACCTCGGTTTTCGTCACCCACGACCAGGAAGAAGCGCTGGAAGTGGCGGATCGCATCGTCGTGATGGACAGAGGCCGCATTCAGCAGATCGGAACGCCGGAGGACATCTATGAGCGCCCGGCCACCGCATTCGTCCACGAGTTCATCGGGGAATCGATACGGCTGCCGATCGAGATCCGCGGCGGCCGCGTCCAGTTCGGCGGTCGCGCCAGCGGCCTCGACGCGCAGGGCGTGAAGGATGGCGCGGCGGCCTTGTTCGTGCGGCCCTCGGAGATCGCGATCGGCTCTCCCGAGGACCACGAACTGAGCGGCGTGATCCGGCGTGTTCACGGCCTCGGGCGGACGCGCCGCGTGGAAATCGCGCTCGGCGAGTCAGGGCAGATCATCGAGGTCGATGCGCTGCAGGGCAACGGCTTCGACCCGGGACAGCCGGTCGGTCTGAAGCCCAATCGCTATCGGGTCTTTGCCGCCGGCCACTAAACGAAAGCGGGATGAGTTCAGGGTGAATCGCAAGCCCTCACCCTGGGGCGTCCTTGCGCGGCAAGGGCCTCGAAGGGCGATGGCGATCCCATCAATCCATCGCCCGGCGCGATCACGCCCCGCGGGATGCGAGTCCGGGTGATCGGCGGCTGGTCGGCTGTCACTTGGAATCTTTCGATTTTGAAAAATCTTTATCGTCTCGGACGGCGGAGCAGAGGAAACATTTCTTTTTTCCGGCCGGTATTGCCTTAATGGAAAATCGGATTTTCTCTGCAGGAGAGCGGGCGACGAGCGCCGCGCGGGTTTGAAGCATGGTTGGCTGTGCTGCTGCCGAAGCCTCGGCGGCGTCTGCCGGCGCGATCGGTCCAGGCGGCCTCTCGTCCAGATGTGAGTGATGGCTCAAATGCCGATCAACGACGCGCCAGGCGAACGGTTGCCTCCAGGGTAAGCATGGAATGACGAAATTGGAGCTACCGGGTTCACTGCTGAATGCCGAGCAGTGGCAGCATATCAATGGGCTTGCGACATCCGTCACCCGCGAGCAGGCGATCTGGATCAGCGGATATTTCACCGGTCTCGGCCATCACGCGCGCAGTGCCGTCGCGCTGGCCGAAATCGGCGTCGGGGACCGCGTCGTCGAGCAATCGTTGGCCGCAGCGTCGCCTGCGACGCGGACCGTCACGGTTCTGTTCGGTACGGAGACAGGCAACAGCAAGGGGCTGGCGCAATCACTTGCCGAGGCCGCGAGGGCGCGCGGCAGCACGGTCCGGCTCGTCGACATGGCGGACTACAAGACGCGTGCGCTGAAGGATGAGCAGGACCTGCTGGTCGTCACCAGCACGCATGGCGAGGGCGATCCGCCACAGAGCGCGGTCGGGTTCTTCGAATTTCTCGAGGGACGCAAGGCGCCCAGGCTGCCGCAGCTCCGCTTCGCCGTGCTGGCGCTCGGCGATTCCACCTATGAGCGTTATTGCGAAGCCGGCAAGCGTATCGACCGCCGCCTCGAGGAACTCGGGGCGCAACGCCTCGCCGAGCGTGTCGATTGCGATGTCGATTACGAGGATGCGGCGGCGGCGTGGATCGCGGCTGTGGTGCAAAAGCTGGCGCCGCCGGATGGGGCGGCGAAGGCTGCCGCTGCGCCGGCCGCGGCCGCTGCGCCGGCCACAGCCGTTGCGGCGCGGTTCGACAAGAAGAATCCCTTCGCGGCGGCGGTGATCGACAACATCGTGCTGACCGGCCGCGGCTCGACCAAGGAAACCCGGCATATCGAATTGTCACTGGCGGATTCCGGACTGAGCTATCAACCCGGTGACGCGCTCGGCATCGGGCCGAAGAACGATCCTGCGCTGGTGGCCGCGCTGCTGGAGCGGCTGTCGCTCCCGGCCGACGCGCAGGTTGCGCTGAAGAAGGGAACGGCGCCCCTTGGCGAGGCGCTGACGAGCCATTTCGAGATCACCGCGGCGACGCCGCGCTTTCTCGACCACTGGGCCGCCATCACCGGGGCGAAAGAGCTGGAGCATCTGCGCGCGCCCGATCAGGCCGAGGCCCGCGCCGCGTTCCTGCACACTCATCATGTCCTCGACATCGTGACCCGGTTTCCGGCGCCCGGACTTGCGGCCGAGCAGTTCGTTGCGGGCCTGCGGCCGCTGCAGCCGCGGCTCTATTCCATCGCATCGAGCCTTGCCGCCGTCCCCGACGAGGCCCATCTGACCGTGAGCACGGTGCGCTACCTGCTGCATGATCTGCCCCGCACCGGCGTCGCTTCCGGCTATCTTGCCTCGCTGACCGATGCCGACGCGACGTTGCCGGTCTATGTTCAACCCAACGAGCATTTCCGCCTGCCGGATGACGACGCCCCGATCCTGATGATCGGCGCCGGCACCGGCGTCGCGCCCTACCGTGCTTTCGTGCAGGAGCGCGAGGCCCGCGGCGCGGCGGGGCGATCATGGCTGTTCTTCGGCGAGCGCAACTTCCGCAGCGATTTCCTGTACCAGGTGGAATGGCAGGAATGGCTCAAGACCAAGATCCTGACCCGGATCGATCTCGCGTTCTCGCGCGACGCCACGCCGAAGACCTATGTTCAGGACAAGCTGCGCCGGCAGGGCCGCGACGTCTATGCCTGGCTCGAGGAGGGCGCGCATATCTACGTCTGCGGTGACGCGGCGCAGATGGCCCCCGATGTTCATTCCGCGCTGATCGACATCGTGGCGGAGCATGGCGGCCTCGGACGCGAGGAGGCCGATGCCTATCTCGTCGGTTTGCAACGCGACCGGCGCTATCAGCGTGATGTGTATTGAGGTGATCCGATGGATGCGAGAGCGGAGCCGAACCGGAGTCGCGATCTGTCCCAGCCGCTTGACAAGCTGGGGCCTGATGAGACGCTGAAGGCGAACAGCGACCAGTTGCGCGGAACCGTGGTGCAGAGCCTGGCCGACGAAGTCACCGGCGCTGTCGCGGCGAGCGACACCAAGCTGATGAAATTCTTCGGCATCTATCAGCAGGACGATCGTGACATTCGCGATGAACGGCGGCGGCAGAAGCTGGAATCGGCTTATTCCTTCATGGCTCGCGTCAGGCTGCCGGGCGGCGTCTGCAGCCCGAGCCAGTGGCTGAAGCTGGACGACCTGGGGCGTACCTATGCGGGCAACACGCTGCGCCTGACCACCCGCCAGACGTTCCAACTGCATCACGTGCTGAAGCGTGATCTGCGTACGGTGATTCAGGGCCTGCGCGAGGTCGTGCTGGACACCAAGGCGGCCTGCGGCGACGTCAATCGCGGCGTCATGAGCAGCGTCAATCCCAGTCTGTCGCGGCTGCATGCGGACGTCTATGCGTTCGCTGCGCAGGTGAGCAATCACGCGACGCTGAAGACGCGGGCCTATGACGAGATCTGGTACGGCGCGGAGCGCCAGGAGCAGAAGAAAGACGAACCCGAAGAGCCGTTCTACGGGCGCACCTATATGCCGCGGAAGTTCAAGATCGGTTTCGCGATTCCGCCCAGCAACGATATCGATGTCTATAGCCAGGATCTCGGGTTCATCGCGATCGCCCAGCGGGGCCGGCTGAAGGGCTTCAACGTCTCCATCGGCGGAGGGCTGGGACGCACCGACCAGGCACCGAAGACATATCCGCGGCTCGGCAACGTGATCGGCTATATCGATGCGGCGCATGTGATCGCGACGGTGGATGCCGTGATGTCGGTGCAGCGCGACTATGGCGATCGGGTGGACCGCGCTCATGCCCGTTTCAAATACACCATCGACGACAAGGGCCTCGACTGGATCAAGGCGGAGATCGAGCAGCGTCTCGGCTTCAAGTTCGCGGCGGCAAAGCCCTATACGTTCACCACGAACGGAGATCCGCTCGGCTGGATCAAGGGCGAGGACGGCCGCGAGCATTGCACCCTGTTCATCCAGAACGGCCGCGTGATCAATACGCCGGAGCGTCCGATGATGGACGGGCTGCGGGCGATCGCCAAGGTTCACAACGGCGCGTTCCGCCTCACCCCGAACCAGAATATCATCATTTCGGATGTGGCGGCAGAGGATCGCCCGGTCATCGAAGCGCTGCTGCAGGATTATGGCCTCAACGAATTCGAGAAGCGCAGCGGCCTGCGGCTGAACTCGATGGCCTGCGTCGCGCTGCCGACCTGCGGCCTGGCGATGGCCGAGAGCGAGCGCTATCTCCCCGACCTCGTCACCAAGATCGAGACCATCCTGGAAAATCACGGCCTCCGGGATGAACCGATCACGATCCGCATGACCGGATGCCCGAACGGCTGCGCACGTCCCTATATCGCGGAGATCGGCCTCACCGGCCGCGCGCCCGGAAAATACAATCTCTATCTCGGCGGCGGCTTCCACGGCCAGCGTCTGAACAAGATGTATCTGGAGAATGTCGGCGAGAGCGCGATCCTTTCGGCTCTCGACAAGACGCTCGGTCATTTTGCCCGCGAGCGGCTATCCGGCGAGCATTTCGGCGACTTCGCCATCCGCGCGGGCTATGTCGCCGAGGTGAAGGAAGGGCGCTTCTTCAACGACTAGAGTCTTTAGTCTTCGCCGTTTCATGAAAGCGGTGAAAGACGCCGGACTGTATTGACGCGTTTTCTTCACGCAAACAGTTTTCGCTTCGCTCACAGATGCAGCGCGTCAGCTGGAAACGGAAACGCGGCAGAGCGTGACAGCCGGGCCGTCCGAAGAAAGAGGCCGCTTCCATCCGCCTGTGCCGCAGTCATCTCCCGCCGACGACCAAGGCGTCTTTCCGGCCGCGGCGTGCGGAGATATGCCGCAGCGCGGCGGCCTCCGCTTCCTTCGGCGTGCGGAACGCCTGTCCCTCAAGCCCGCCGAAATCGGGCGTGGCTGCGAAAAAGTTGAAGCGGTGTCCATCGCGAACGACGATTCCCGCGGTGCGCGATCTGACTTCGATGACATAAGCCTGCGACATGATCCTGCTGCCGGATGACACCGGCATCCTCTGCAAATAAGTGCGCGATGGGAGTGAGTGATGAGGCCGTACCGTCAACACGGTACGGCGACGGTCACATCGCGTTGGCAGAGCTGTTGTGCAGGAGGGAGAAGGGGCCATCGAGAAGAATGAAACGTCATGGGATCGTCTCCTGATTGGGGAGCCCACGAAATCGCTTCGTGACGCTTTAGCGTTTAAGTCGCGGCGCAAGCTGCTCCATCAAATCCCGCGATCCGATCGCCATGCGATCGAACACATGTACCTTGTCAGATCGTGCGGCATTGTCAATCCACAGGGAAAAATAAGCCGATTCCTCGCTAAACGCCGCTGATCCTGAAAAATGAATGTCGTGGGCTCATTTCCGCAAAATCATTCATTCTCCAGCGGTCTCCCGCGGTTCTCGATGGCAGCGAGGCGCCGCGCAAGCAGGGAGGATGAGATCGCGGCCGCTTAAGGCCCGCGCCATAAACACAAGGCCCGGCTGATGGGCCGGGCCTCAGGTCATGCGCACAATAGCTGCCGCGATCACCACGCCGGCAGGATCGATCCCTGAAACTTGGTTTCGATGAACGTCTTGACCGGCTCCGATCGATAGATCGCAATGAACTTCTTGATGTCCGGATCGTCCTTGCGGTCTTCCCGTGAAGCGAACACCAGCGTCCATTCGGAATTCTTGGTTTCGGTGATCAGGGCATCCTTCAGCTTGAGCCCGGCGAGCTGCGCGTAATTGTTCGAGACGAACGACGCATCGAGATCGTTCAGCGAACGCGGCAGCTGCGCGGCGTCGAGCTCCACGAACGTCACCTTCTTCGGATTGTCGACGATGTCCTGCACGGTCGCCGAAATGCCGGCCTCCGGCTTCAGCTTGATGACGCCGGCTTCCTGAAACAGGAACAGCGCCCGCGCGGAATTGGTCGGATCGTTTGGAATACCAAGCTGCGCGCCGTTGCGGAGCTCGCTGAAGCTTTTGACCTTGGAGGAGAAGATGCCGCCCGGAACGACGATGGAGGGATCGAGCGCCACCAGCTTGTAGCCGCGCGCCTTGACCTGATTGGCCAGATAGGGACGGTGCTGGAAGTTGTTGAGATCGATTTCCTTGGCATCGAGCGCCGAGTTGGGCTGATTCCAGTCCGTGAATTCGATGATCTCGGCCTTCAGGCCATCTTGTGCGGCGAGGCGCGCAGCCTCCCGCAGGATATCGCCATAGGGCCCCGAAGATACGCCGATCTTGAGGACGCCGTTTGCGGCCGAGGCGTTTCCGGACGCAAGGGTGCCGGCAAGCATGGCGGCACCAAGCAGAAGAAAAGAACGTCGCAGCATCATGATCTCCAAAAATCTGGTCCTGCCGGCCACGCCGGAGCGTCACCAGGTCGCGATGTATGTTCCCTTGAATCGCTTCTCGAGAAATTCCTTCACCGGCGCCGAGTGATAGGCGTCGATCAGTTGTTTCACCCAGGGCTTGTCCTTATCTTCCTCCCGGACCGCGAGGATGTTGACCCACGGCCCCTCGAGACTTTCGCGGGCAATGGCATCGGTCGCCGGGTTGAGCCCGGCCTGCACGGCGTAGTTGTTGTTGATCGAGACGAGGTCGACATCCTGCAGCGAACGGGGAAGCTGCGCGGCGTCGAGTTCGACGAACTTCAGCTTCTTCGGGTTGTCGACGATGTCGGCCACCGTCGCGGTGACCGTCTTGCCTTCCTTGAGCTTGATGACGCCGTGCTCGGCGAGGATGAGCAGGCCCCGCGCGCCGTTGGAGGGATCGTTCGCGATCGCAACCTCAGCGCCCTGCGGCAGATCTTCCAGCTTCTTGTATTTGCGGGAATAGACGCCTTGCGGGGACGCGATGGTGTTGGCCACCTTGACGATCTTCCAGCCGGTCTTGGCGATCTGGTTCAGCAGGTAAGGTTCATGCTGGAACGAATTGGCTTCGATGTCCTTCTGAGCCAGCGCCTGATTGGGAATGACGTAATCGGTGAATTCGACCACCTTGATGTCGAGGTTTCGCTCGGCGGCGACCTTGCGGACCACATCGAGGACTTCCGCGTGCGGCCCGGCGGTCACCCCGACACGGATGGTTTCGGCCGAAGCCGAGGCCGCCACCGTCAGCGATGCGGCGATTGCGAGCAGAAAGGCGCGAAGTCGCATGAACAATATCCTCCAGGACAACAAAAACTCAACGATGCCGCGTGCGCTTGTCGAGACGGCGGGCGAGGCGGTCGCCGAATGTCTGCACGCCCTGCACCAGCACGATCAGCACCAGGACGACCACGAGCATGACGTCCGGCATGAAGCGCTGATAGCCATACCGGATGCCGAGATCGCCGAGGCCGCCGCCGCCGACCGCGCCGACCATCGCGGAGTAGCCGAGCAGGCTGACGACGGTGAGTGTCAGCGCCAGCGTGATCGCAGGCAGTGCTTCCGGCAGCAGGACCTTCCGGACGATCTGCAGCGGCGTCGCGCCGAAGGCGCGGGCGGTTTCCACCAGGCCCTGATCGACTTCGCGGATCGCCGCCTCGATGATCCGCGCGATGAAAGGAATCGCGGCAACCGTCAGCGGCACGGTAGCCGCGCGGGTGCCGATCGACGTGCCGGCGACCAGCCGCGTAAACGGGATGATGGCCACCACCAGGATGATGAATGGCGTCGAGCGCGTGGCGTTGACGATCAGGCCGACGAGCCGGTTCGCCGCGGGGGCGGCGAACAGCTCGCCCGGGCCGCTGGTGGCGAGGAAGACGCCGAGCGGGACGCCGATCAGCGTCCCCAGCAAGCCCGACAGGCCGACCATCCACAGCGTGTCGAGCGTCGACCACGCGATCATGACCAGGATTTCAGGTGACATAACCGAGATGCTCCACGCGGCTGCCGGCGTCGGTGAGATATTTGACGATCGTCCCGCTCAGTTCAGGGGACGCCTGGAATGCGATCGAGAAGGCACCCACGGTCTGGCCCGCGATCGACTCCACCCGCCCATCGAGCAGGCGCGGCTCGATGTCGAATTGGCGCGAAAGCTGGAACAGCAGCTTCTGGCCTTCGTCGCCCTTGAAGACGACATGAAGGACGTCCGAAGCGCCGGCAGCGCGGTCAGGTTTGAGGTGGCTCTTCAGCCATTCCGGCACCTGAACGCCTTCGACGACGCTGACGAAACGGCGCGTGACCTCATGCCGGGGCGAGGAGAACACGTCGAACGTCGTCCCTTCCTCCACGATCCGCCCGCTCTCGATCACCGCCACCCGGTCGGCGAGAGCTTTCACCACCGCCATTTCGTGGGTGATGAACAGGATCGTCAAACCCAGTTCGGAATTGATCTTCTTCAGCAGCGCGAGAATCTGGTCCGTCGTCTCGGGATCGAGCGCTGACGTGGCTTCATCGGACAGCAGGATGCTGGGCTGGGTCGCCAGCGCGCGGGCGATACCGACGCGCTGCTTCTGTCCGCCGGAGAGCTCGGACGGATAGCGGTCGCGTTTGTCGGAGAGCCCGACGAGATCGAGCAGCGGCGCCACGGCTTTCCTGATCTCCGTCCTCGACGCACCGGCGATCTCCAGCGGCAGCGCGACATTGTCGAAGACGGTGCGCGACGACAGCAGGTTGAAGTGCTGAAAGATCATCCCGATGCGGCGGCGGATCTGGCGCAGCGCCGCCTCGGAGAGCTCGGTGATATCGGCATTGTTGACGACCACCCGGCCTAAGCTCGGCTTTTCGAGCCCGTTCACCAGCCGGATCAGCGTGGACTTGCCGGCACCGCTGCGGCCGATCACGCCAACGATCGTCCCGCGCCTGACGGACAGGCTCACGTCCTGCAGGGCATGGACCTCCTTGCTGTCGCCGCGGGCAGCAAACGTCTTTCGGACATCGGTGATGGTGACGGCAGGCGTCTCATCGGTGGACGGCGATCGTAGCGCGTCTTCGGCATGTATCGGCCAAGGTGCATTCATTGCGCGATGTGTCAGCGGGGCAAGAGGGAATGACGTCTAGCGTTATCAAAAATCGCTTCGAGAACAATCCATGCGAGAGAGAAAGCAATCCGCGCACTGCGCGCGATGAAAAAGCAAAATGGAATCTCCCTCGGCGCGGTTCACAGTAGAATAACCAGCCCTCGGAAATGATCGCGGACGATGCTGCAATCGTCCCATAGGATGGCGCGGACACGACGAAGGCAGCGAGCGAAGCCGCGCCGGCCAGCGCGGCACCGCAATCGAAGCTTGAATGATCGAGGCCTGCACCGCGTCCGGTTCAACGGGATGGGATCAGGAGTCCGCCCGATTGCCCGTGTTGATGATGCGAATGACGTTGCGGTCTGCTCGGGCGGGTGCGAACCTCCGCATTGACCGCGGCCCGAAGGTCATGAGGGGCCGCTGCCTTTGGAGCACTCACGGCGCTGGAGCCGGAGCGTGGTCACGCACGGATGTCACCTCCTTTGGGGCGCAGGGTCTCGTCGGGGAAAGCAAAATTCCTGTTTATGAATTTATGAAACACGTATATGAATTGTGCTTTGGGCCGGCCTCAAGGAGAGGCCGGGCGTCTGCCGGCGCGCCGCTGCCGGGTCCAGAATGAACAAGTCCGGCGATGACGAAGGCAGGGACGGTCGGGACTATAAAAAGCCATCGCCGGCGGTTTGACTGGCGGGATTTATAAGCAAAGGGAGGTACTGCAAAGGCGCATGGCCCCTGGAATGCCCATGGCAGCGCATTCGAGACCATCGGCTGCGGCCGTGTCGCGCCGCGCGTCAGCTCGTTTCGTGCTCGCGGGCGGCGGCTGTCGCGGCTTCCAGCAGCGCCTCCAGCGCCAGCGCGTTCGCCATGCCGATCGAGGCGCGCGTCTCCGCCTCGTGCGCCTTCGCCTTGCGGATCAATTCCCCGAGCTGCGCGACACCCCGATCCGTCAGATAGACCAGAACCCGGCGCTGGTCCTCTTCGTCCGGCGCCCTGTGGACCAGGCCATTGGCGACCATGCGGTCGATCGTTTTGGTCAGTGCGGGGTGATTCATGAGGACGGTCCGGGCCAGTTCGCCCATCGACTGGCCGTCATGCTCGCGCAGCCGGTTCAGAATGCGCCATTGCTCGACCGACACGCCCGATTTTTGCATGCTCTCCTCGAGGCGGCTGTGAAGCATCCGGTTCATCTTGGCCACGAGGTAGGTCAGGTTGTCGGGGGGCATGTTGTCCTTGCCGTTGTTGTTCCGGGGCGATCGCTGTCTGGCGTCGCGCCCGGAGGAGCTCTCGACGTTGGTATGCTCTTAGCATGCTTGATTTGGAAAATGAACCGCCTCTGGCAAACGGCCCTGGCGCCGTCCAGCGGCCATGGTGTCTAGTGCGCATGGGCCGGCAAGCTTACCCATCTGTTCCAGGAATTCGCCGCGCAGACCGCGGGGATCACGTCATCGCGGTGCTGGCGCCGATGAGCG
>Ga0182741_1004924_pt1 | contig 12732 bp, 8 predicted proteins | sample eDN5th37CBELigOP_FD_128874 | JGI IMG/M metagenome (GOLD analysis project Ga0182741, IMG submission 128874) | Enriched Organic Plus compost microbial communities from Emeryville, California, USA - eDNA 5th pass 37_C BE-Lig OP (version 2) (version 2) ...
AATAACCTGCGGGTGATAACCTAGTGCTTGGGCTTTGTGAGCGAGATAGTATGGGTCCACACCAATACAGTGACCACCCACTAGTCCAGGTTGATATTTTAAAAAATTCCATTTGGTTCCCGCTGCTTCAATAACATCATTAGTGTCTATTCCTATTCGGTCGAAAATTAAGGCCAGTTCATTGACGAAGGATATATTAACATCCCGTTGTGCATTTTCAATTGCTTTGGAAGCCTCTGCGACTTTGATATTTGGGGCCTTGTGGGTACCTGCTTCAATAATTGATTGATATAACTGATCTACGCGGTCGGCAATCTCCGAATTAGAACCTGACGTCACTTTTTTTATTTTCGTCAGTGTATTTATTTTATCTCCCGGATTAATTCGCTCTGGCGAATAGCCCACGAAGAAATCTATATTGAACTTTAACCCGGACGATGCTTCTAAGGCAGGCACGCAATCTTCCTCGGTACACCCCGGATAAACGGTAGATTCGTAAATAACAATGTCTCCAACCTTTAGTACTTTTCCCAGCATTTCAGATGCCTTGAGGAGCGGAGTTAAATCTGGTGCTTTAAATTGATCAATGGGGGTAGGGACGGTGACAATATATACATTATAGCGATGAAGATCTTCTACATTTGCCGAAAAAGACAACCCTATTGGGGAATCCTTTTTCCGTGCCATTGTGGCTTTCAGAGCTTCCAAGTCGGCTTCTTGTGTGCGGTCCTTTCCTAGTTGCAATTCCCTTACCCGCTCCTTATTGATGTCAAAGCCCAAAACCTCGTATTTCTTTCCAAATTCTATCGCTAAAGGCAATCCTACATATCCCAATCCAACAATGGCTATCCGGGAACTTTCTAAAGACATTGACGTAGAATGAATACTCATATAATAGGTCTCTATATAAATCTGTGCTACAAGTTATTTCTCAACCACCTAATAAACAACAAACTACTTGTTTTTTCATAGCAAGACATATTCCGTATTGTTATACATATCCGGGACGTTCTAACATTCCGATCATTTCTGTAGTTCTATTTGGTTGCGACTCAAGAATTCACCAATCCAATATTGCCTGACAAATAACATCTTGTTATTTCTCTTCAGTCATCACATCTCTATACCACTTTTTTACGATGAGAAAAATTAATGTTAAAAAGCCGACTAAAAAACCACCAATAATAATTCCCTTTAATTTTCCTAAGCGCTGGACCTTAAGTGGATAAAGAGGCTGGTCTACCAGTTGGATAAGCGGTTGTTCCTGTAATAATGTCATTTTGGTCATTTCGAGATTTTGAATTAGTTGAGCTAAAATGGTTTGGTTTGTTTCGGCGGAAAACCGAGCTTCTTGCATTGGTGCAACTCGCTGTGCTTGCCTTGTTGAATTTAGGTTGGGGGTGATGTCAGACACTTTCGCCGCTGAATAAATTGCTCTCTCCATAACCGTACGGACCGAATCCACTTTGGCTTCTAATATTGCTATGTTATTTATTGATTTTTTGGTCTTTGTTTGGATATAAAAATTGTTCACACATTTTACTAGGTTTTCATTGAATGATTTTGAAAACACCTCGTCGGGTGACGTAACATCAACTTGAACAATAGAAAGTTTTTTGTCAGGTCTGCTAACGGTCAAATTATCCTCTTTAATCATATTAACAAGTTTAAAGATGATACTGTCTTGGAGTCTCCGTGTCTCCGTGTTGAGGCCCGTTGGGTCTCCTCGAAAATCTAATGTAAGCAGTTCAGGGCGCTCTTCCCACCCTTCTTTCATTTGAGTGACCATCAAATAGCGATCGATGAGGAGCTCATTAGAGTCGGGATGTGTCTTTGAAAGAAGTGTTTGAGCCAACATATTACGTGACTTATACAGCTCTAGAATGTTATCGCCCTGAAAAAGCCCCCCTGCGTTCCCACCTAAATCAATTCCTGCCATCGCGGCCACGCCAGCAAACTGCGAAAGCCCAGTTTTCCCGTCACTTCCTTCCAACACAAATGTGGTGGTAGCTGTATAAGCGGGCGGTTTGTGCCAAGCATATACTAATCCTAAGCCTCCCCCAACAACGCCAGCAATAAGAAAGATTTGCCAACGACCTAAAAGATATTTGAACCAATCTTGGATATTCAAGATAAGCTCCTTTGTCGTAATTTCGTTTTTTTCGGTGTAAGACGTTGGTTCACTTACCATGTTAACTACCTTAATAAACTTACAATAACAGCAGCCATAGATGTAACCACGCTACCCATACTCACCCAAGCTTGAACAGGGATTTTCTCCCGCTCCGGCTTGGTTGGCACAATAATTTCACTACCAGGAAGCACCTCAGGATAACCTAAGCCGCTCCCTTCCACTGAGCCATTGGCATGCTGCACAAAGGTCTTTTTCTTATGGGCTTTCGCCGTAAACCCGCCAGCCTGACGGATGTAATACTTTAACGGTTTCCCTTTTTGATAGACAATTCGATTGGGATTGAGCACCTGTCCCCGGACCATCACCGTACGCAGTTGCCGTGGCACGATGATGACATCTTCGTTTTCCAACGGGATGTCATATTTAGTACTACCGTCCAAGATTTTATCTAACTTAATACCCACATAATTACTAAAAAAAAGGCTGGTATCCGCATTGTCCTCACGAGTATTCTCAAGTGCTAGCTCGCGAATCTCAGACTGCTCTTTCTCAATCTGTGCCAATTCACGTCGGTTTTGACTTGTCAATGCACTATGACCCTGTGCTACCATGGCATCCGACGCTTTACGTTGCAGCGACGCCCCCGGCAGGTAAGCAAACTCTGTAACACCGCCGGCCCGGCGGATTAGGTCGGAGATGGTTTCGTCCTTCTTCAACAATGTATATTCTCCGGGAAATTGTACCTCACCCTCGATACGCACCATCCGCTGCACCTGATATCCAGTACTGGTATGCACACTCACCATGTCAAACGGTTGCAGTACAAAATCCGATTGTAGTGCTTCCTCACGGTTGTCGAAACGGACATGTACCACATCGGCCAGCACTGAATCTCGCTCGTTCGTGTTCCTACGTATCCGTCGTGCCACGTCGACCTGTTCAATGTTGGCTGCCTCGGCGAGTCCGCCACTCATCTGAATGAGGTTACCCAATGTCATTTGCTCGACATAGGGAAACTGACCGGGATGCCGTACCTGCCCGCTGATAGACACAATGTATTCTTCGCGCAGATCGAAAATCGAGGAGATAATTACACGATCTTCGCGCTGAAGTACGTGGTTAGATTGATCATTACCGGCCATTAATTCGCTTAAATTGACGGTAATTAATTCTTGTGTGTTATCCGGCTTTAACCGATTGATGTAAGCACGGGCCATAAAGGCATCTTCCTTGAGACCATCGGCCCGTTGGATAAGCTGCCGGAGCGTAAGCCCCTCTGTGAGGGCATATTTACCAGGGCGAAATACCGCACCTTCTATTTCTACACGATTGGCATACCGGTCAAGCACTTCCTCAATAATATACTGATCGCCATTCTTCGGAATATAAGTGCTGTAATCTTCTGCATAGATATCGGCAACGCTGCGTTCGCGGTCCGTAATCTGTAATACCTTGACCTTCGCGGTATAGGCTTCCGGTGCAAAATTGCCGGCAAATCGCAACACATCTGCTAACGTTTCACTGGCCAACGGCTCAAAAATACCGGGATTGTTCACCAATCCTTCGACCTCAACCTGGCGTTCAAATACCGGGATGTGGATGACGTCGCCGTCCTCCAGCCTGACGTTACCGGGCTGAACACCTTTGGTAAGGAAATCGTAGGCGTCGATGGTCTGGATCACTTGATTATTGCGGATGAGCTGAATGTTGCGGTACGTCCCTTTCTCAGCCGGCCCGCCCGAAGCATAGAGGGCATGGAACACATTAGCCAGCGACGGTAAGGTGTAGGTACCGGGGCGGGTAACATAGCCTGTCAGTGTGACCTTGATGCTACGGATATTACCCAGCGTGAGCGATAGCCGCGTGCTACCGGAACGCAATTGGGGATAGGTAGACTGCATCTGCAGCTTGATCTTGCTGGCTGCCTCTTCAATGGTAAGGCCTGCAACGGAAATCAAACCAATGTAATTGACATTGACGGTGCCTTCAGGCGATACCGGAAGGCGATAGCTGACTTCGTTGTCGCCGGTGAGGTCCAATAACAATTCGTCGCCAGTACCGATTACGTAATTTTTGGGTGTAGGAATATTGAGATTCGGTTCAAACCGGATATCTGTATTGCGGAACAGCTGAGCCCCGAAAATACGACTGGCACGACTGGTATCCGGCGGGCTGGCTTGCAGCGTATCGGAAAAAAAGACGGTATCACTGCCCGTCAGTTGCCGGCCAGTCTGCGTCGCAGTAGAAGTACTGGAGTCTGTCTTTGGACTGCCTTTGGTAGTTCCCTGCTGGCGTATAGTGGCCATCCGGCTGCGTAGCTTTTGCTGCTCGGCGGCAGACATGCCACGTTGACCGAGGGTTTGCAGCAGTTGGTCATCGGTCATTCCCCGCCGATCGGCCTCGGCAATGAGTTTGATTACCTGATCATCAGACAACTGCTCTACTCGGATTTTAGAAACATCCGGCATTTGTGCATAGGCCGTAACCAACCAGAAAAAGCCTGCCAGCAACAAAAGGTATCGCTTCATCGATTTATTCGCTTTTTTTCTCATGTAACGTTCAAACGAGGCAAAAGTACATATAATTTAACTTTTGACTTGAGGCCCAGCGAAAACTGCGCCATTTTATTTTCACGGTTCATACAATACCAGTCCCTTGTCTACCGGCTGATCCTTCAACGTAAACACCACTTTTCGCCCAATTACCCCTTCTATCTTGGGTGCCAGGCGTTCCAAATAGTCTGCATTGAGCGACGGTCCGACAATCGTTACTTCGACCAAACCGCTATCCCTTCCCTCGGCGTAATCGCCCGTAACAACTACCTGCTCCACCTCACCCATGCGGTTTAACACGGTCTCGACAATGTGATCCAAACCCAAATATTTGTGTACGATATTTTGCAGCGAACCAAACAAGGGATGTTTAACGTTGGCCCGATACGATACACGGTTCTGCTGGGCTTCTTTCTCCAGATACCCTGCTTCTGAAAGGTTATTCAATTCTTTTCGGATGGCATTGGTGGATTCGTTGAATTCCTCAGCCAGCCCCCGCATGTGGCCACGGTTGGCCGCATTGATGAAAAATTTCACCAGCAAACGCAAGCGGGTTTTGGAGGTAATGAGTGAATCAAGCATGTAAACGACAAACCAATTGAGCAACAAAAGTACTCTTTTTTTGGAAAAGTGCAATGGATAAATTTAGCTCTCAAGCAAAAACGCCTGGAAGTTTTCGGGAGTTAGGATATGGGCCTCCGTACCCGGGTATGCATCCAGAAATGTCTTTGGGAAACGAGCCTTGGTATGGGCGTTCCATTTGAATTCGTACGCGTTCATTTGGCCGTTTCGTTCCTCGATGTAATCGACTTCCTGCTGTGCGTGTGTCCGCCAGAAGTAGCGGTTGCAATTGATCTCCCGATAAGCCAGGTATTTGACCCGTTCGCTTACAACAAAATTTTCCCAAAGCGCTCCGATGTCCTGCCGCAAGGCAACCGGACTGAATTGATTGATAACCGCATTGCGGAGCCCGTTGTCGTAGAAATAGAATTTCCGGCTTTTTTTCAACTCGTTGCGTAGGTTTCGGCTAAGCGATCCCAGCCGGAAGACGATGAACGACTTTTCAAGCAGATCGACGTATTTCTCGGTCGTCTCATTGTCCAGTCCGGTCAGTTGCCCCAACTCATTAAAGGACACCTCATTGCCCAGCTGAAAAGCCAGCGCCTGAACGAGCCGTTCCATTTTGTCTGGTTTCTGTATGCGTTCCCATGTGAGGATGTCTTTATACAGGTAACTACTGGACAATTGCTTCAGTCGTACTTCTTCCTCGCCCGGATTATTCACGATCTCCGGATAATAGCCGTAAATCAGCCGATGGTTTAAAAGCCGGTTTTCTTCCATAAAACCATGATGGTTCACCATTTCGCCGAACGAAAAGGGATATAGGCGGTATTCCCACTTGCGGCCGGTGAGCGGTTCGTTGATCCGATTTGCCAAATCAAATGCAGAAGACCCGGTTGCAATAACCTTAACGCCCGGAATCTGATCCACGATAAGTTTAATGCACAAACCGATGTTCTCGATGCGCTGGGCTTCGTCGATGACCAGCGTCTTGGCCGCACCGATATACTGCCTGAGCATCGTTGCAGTGGGATTGGCCAACAGTGTACGCACATCTGCGTCATCTCCGCTCCATTCAACAACCTTTTGCTGGAATGCCGGGGCAAGCTGCTTTAATAAGGTACTTTTACCAACCTGCCGGGGCCCCAAAAGAATGATCGCTTTTTCGTCAGCAAGTCGGCCGTGCACAGACTGGGTAATGTCTCTGTCAATCATAAATCTTGCGATTTCATTCGCAAATATAGTATAAATTTTGCGAATATAATCGCAAGATTTGTTATTTTAGCATCCGTTTCCTCCCGCTTTTTGTGGGGGCTATAAGGTTCATCTACGGCAGGAGCAGCTCAAAAGAAAAGATGTGTTGATACAAGCGTATTAGCGAAGACGCGGAATCGCAAAGAGGCTGAATTGCGGTTTTGCAAATGGATAGTTAATTCGTACCTTTGTTATTTATTAACAATCCGGAATGTTATCCAAAAAAACCAAATATGCTATCAAAGCACTGATCGTCCTAGGCCGGAATTACGGCAAGGAGCCGATGCAGATCTTACGCATTGCGGAGGAGGAGCGTATTCCAAAGAAATTCCTGGAGCAAATTCTGCTGGAAATGCGTAATGCGGGAATTCTGTATAGCAAAAAGGGCGCGGGGGGAGGCTATAGCCTCAACAAAGCGCCGGAGGATATCCGCCTTTCCCAGGTGATGCGCCTGATTGATGGTCCCATTGCGCTGTTGCCTTGTGTAAGCCTGAACTTTTACCGGAGCTGCGATGAATGCAAATCGGAAGAGGTTTGCGGGATAAGGGACACGTTTATTGACGTGCGCAATGCAATGCTTCAAATCCTGAATGATACCAGCATAGCCGATATTATCAACAAAGAGGCGCGCTTGGCGTTGGATACGTAAAAACATTTTAAGCCGATTCTGCGTTTTCTTCCGTAATGAGACCCTTTTGGAAGTGGGCGATCGGTATAACCGCAGGCCTAATCGTTATCCTATTTTCAGTCAACTGGTACGTAAACTACCGTGTAAAGCCCAGGCTAGAGGCAAAGCTGAAAGAGCGTGTTCTTTCCGAGACAGACGGCCAATACCATTTGACGTATGAAGGGCTGAGTTTATCCCTGCTTCGCGGGAATATAACGGCAACGGATGTGAGGGTGGAAAGTAAAACTCACCAGGCGCACATAAGCCGGCTGCAGATCAGCGGCGTGGGACTGCTTAGGTTACTCATTACTAACCGGTTACATATAAATACGATTGTGCTTGATACACCGTCGGTAACCCTGCTTCTCCATCCGAAAAACGATACTACTACCGTAGATACTGGTTCGAAGCCACTGCTGGAAAAACTAAATGAGGTGGTATCCCACATACGGGTGAAACGCTTCGTTCTGCGGGGAGGCCAATTGGAAACGAAGGAAGAAGGCAATGCAGCCCACTTGCAGGTCCAGCATATCAACGCAACCGCACGGGATATCCGCATCGATTCGACGTCCTTCCGGGATACTTCCCGTTTATACGGTGCGGGATCTATCGATATACAGGTGCAGAAGTTGGATTACCTCCGGCCAGATAGTCTTTATGTTCTTCATGCCGGACCGCTACATTTCCAAACGGAGGGGCGGGAACTGTTGGTCGACAGCCTGCACTATGGTATTACCGTGAGTAAGGCTGAATTTTATCGCCGGGTACGCCAAGCGAAAGATATAGCGGATATGACGGTGGCGCGCATCCGTTTAACGGGGATCAATGGATCAAGTTGGGTAAAAAGGAAGCTGTTGGCAGCAGAAGCCCTACACATCGACAGCGGGAGTATAACGATCTATAAGGACAAAACACAACCCAATCCGCCGGAAAATAAAATCGGTAAATCTCCTCATCAGCAATTGCTACGCCTGAAACAGCCCCTGTCCATCGACTCAATCCTATTCAGCGCAATGGATGTCCGCTTTACCGAGGTAAGCGATCAAACCGGAAAAGCGGGAACCGTAACCTTTGAACAAACCAGCGGCATCTTCCGGAACGTAACCAACGATTCTTCTGTTTTGACCCAGGACCGATACATGCGGCTGCATGCGCGCTCACACGTAATGGGCACTGGCAATTTATCGGTGGATTTTCGTTTCGATTTATTGGATAGTTTGGGAGCACATACCTATACCGCAAAACTGGCTGCTATGGATGGAACTGCTTTTAACCGCATGATTACACCACACCTCAACGTAGAAATTGAAAGCGCGACGATTAAAGGATTGAGCTTGGACATGGAGGCCAATGACCTTCGAACCGCGGGGACACTCCAACTGGACTACGACAAGCTGAAGGTAAAGTTCCTAAAGGAGGACTCCGACGGAGGAAGATCGGAGAAGCGGGTGTTTTCCTTTTTTGCAAATAAGTTTTTGCTCAACGACAGCAACCCGGATGCCAACGGTGTACGGCATACAGGGAACGTGTACATAGACCGACCCCTGGACTTTTCGTTTTTTAAGATGATTTGGCGTAGTATCCGCGAAGGAACGATGGAGGTGGTGAGTGGTCGGTGATGGGTGGTCGGTGATGGGTGGTCGGTGATGGGTGGTCAGTGATGGGTGGCCGGTGGTCAGGGTTCAGGGGGTGTGATTCCAAATTTAGCAGCTAATGCATTTAAATCCTGCCACACTGCTTCGACCAAGGGAATCCCATTTTTCCGGCGATCCAGGGTTGCTTCGTATTCCGGCTCTCCAGGGATGATGACGGGCTGTTCATTGTCTACGCGTTTGGCTTGTTTGAAACGTGTAATCCACTGATCCATGTTGGCCTTGAAGTCAGCTGCAGGGCGGAATCCATCCACACGCATCGCTCCAACGAAATGACCGATCCCTTGGCCGGGCTGATCGGCAACGGGTTTAAGGTAAGCCACAAACGGGGGCACCCATGGCCCATAGTTGGCGCCGGACAATACGCCGGAAAGAATGTCGACAATGGCGGAAAGGCCAAAGCCTTTGTGGCTGCCGTGGTCGCGGTCGCTCCCTAAAGGAAGTAGCGCTCCGCCCTGTTTAACGGCTGTTGCATCGGTGGTAGGTTGGCCTTCTGCATCCAGTACCCACCCTTCAGGAATCGGTTTACCGGCACGTTCAGCGACCTCCAGCTTGCCATTGGCAGCGGCAGAAGTAGCCATATCGACCACTACCGGTGGGTAGCTGCCCGCGGGAAATGCATAACAAATCGGATTGGTACCCAACAGCCGTTCGGAGGAAAAGGTGGGGGCAACCAACGGACTGGCATTCGTGAGCGCATAGCCGATCATTTCCTGCTCAACGGCTCTGAGCGCATGGTAGCCGGCAATACCGAAGTGATTGGAGTTGCGGATGGCTACCCAACCGGACCCGTATTGCCGTGCTTTCTCGATGGCAAGGTTCATCGCAAAAGGTGCCGTGACAAGCCCCAGGCCACGATCGCCATCAACCGTGGCGGTTGTCGGTGTTTCGTGCACTATGCGGATATGGGGAGCGGGATTGAGCCGGCCACCTTCCCATAGGCGTACGTAACCGCTGAGCCGGGCAACACCGTGTGAGTCAATACCACGCAGGTCAGCCGCCAGTAATACATCTGCCGCCAGCGCCGCATCTGCCTCGGGGCAGCCCATGGCCTTGAATACGTTAACTGTAAAATCCCTCAGGTTTTGCTCTGAAATTTTCAATGCTATTCTTTTTTTTCGTTGCTATCGGCTATCAGCTGTCAGGCACCACCCACCACTGTCCACCGTTCACTGATCACCGAATCCTGTTCACCCACTACCGATTACTGACCACCCACCACCGATCACCCACCACCTCTCGCCCGCTGCATGGGATTAGGTCCTGTGGACTCGCCGCGTGCTGGTCCCTGTTGCTCCTTAAACAGCTCGAACCGTGTAGGTACATGCCGCCGAGGCCAAGCGTTGTTGTCTTCGTCAATGTCACCGGTTTCCCGCAAGGGGTCAATGAGCACAGTGGTCACCTCTTTGGTTTTTGCAAATACTTTGGTTACCTCGTTTTCGTTTTTGCGCCAGATGTAGGCGGGAATGCGTTCAATTTCGGTAGTCCCATCGGCAAAGGTCCACTGTAAAATAATCGGCATCACCAACCCGCCTTTGTTGGAAAATTTCAATTGATAAAAGTGATAGGTACCGTCATACAGGGCTTTCTCTTCGGGCGATAGCGATTGGTAGTATTGTCCAAAGGCTTTTTGGTTCTCTCCGTCGATTTCAAAACGATCCCACTTGTTGTAAAAATCCTGTAAGCTGGTATCGGCCTCCACCGCAAATTTTAGCCCTTCCTCGATATTGCGCTGACGTGTTATCGTATTCAGATCTTTCTCGTAGGCTTGTCTCTCAGTAGTCTGTGCGTCCTGTAGGTTTCCCAGGGGTTGGAAGTGCTGTACACCGTCAAGGGAAATATCCACTGGGTCGATACCGAAAAACCAACCCCGCCAGAACCAGTCAAGATCTACTGCAGAGGCATCTTCCATGGTCCGGAAGAAATCGGCCGGAGTGGGGTGCTTAAAGGCCCACCGCTGCGCATATTCTTTAAAGGCGTAGTCAAACAGCTCCCGGCCCATCACCGTTTCCCGCAGGATATTGAGTGCCGTTGCGGGTTTTGCGTAGGCATTGGGACCAAACTGCACAATGTTTTCGGAGTTGGTCATGATGGGCTCCAGCTGGTCTTTGGGCAGCTTCATGTAATCCACAATCTTATGTGCCGGCCCCCGCCGCGAGGGATAATCTTTATCCCATTCCTGCTCAGCCAGAAACTGACAGAAGGTATTGAGCCCTTCATCCATCCAAGTCCACTGCCGCTCATCAGAGTTGACGATCATGGGAAAAAAATTGTGCCCTACTTCGTGGATAATCACGCTGATCATGCCGTATTTGGTTGCTTCGGAATAAGTCCCGTCTTTATCGGCCCGCCCGTAGTTGAAGCAGATCATGGGGTATTCCATGCCGTTGGAAGCTTCTACCGAAATCGCGACCGGATAAGGGTAGGGCAGGGTATGCTTGGAGTATACCTTGAGGGTATGCGCCACCACTTTAGTGGAATAGGGGCGGTATAGCGGATACGCTTCGGGGCCATAGTACGACATGGCCATGGGCGTATGGCCTTCGATGCCTTCTTTGACACGCATCGCATCCCAAACCAGGCGGCGGGAAGTAACGAAAGCGAAATCGCGCACATTCTTGGCTTCATATATCCAGGTCTTTTTGCCGGTAGCCTTGCCTTTCATCGCCTGGCGGGCTTCATCGAGCGTCACCACCTCAACAGGCTCGTCAGCCTGCTGTGCTTGTTTCCACCGATCCAATTGAGCGGCCGTGAGTACATTGGCATAGTTACGGCACTCGCCCGTGGCACCTACTATGTGGTCTGCCGGAACGGTGATGTTTACCTTGAAATCCCCAAACACCAAGGCGAATTCGCCCCGGCCTGTGAACTGTTTGTTTTGCCACCCCTGAAAATCCGAGTAGACCGCCATACGCGGGTACCATTGCGTAATGGTGTATAGGTAGTTGCCATCTTCGGCAAAGTATTCATAGCCGCCACGGCCACCTTCCACCATGCGGTCGCTGATGTTGTATTGCCACTCAATCTGAAGCACAAATTTGGCTCCGGGTTTCAATACGGCAGGAAGCTCCACCCGCATCATGGTGTGGTTGATTGTATAGGTGAGGGGCTTTCCGGCTCCGTCCGCGACTTTCTGTATCTTGACACCCAAATCGTTGTCGCCGCCGATAAGGCTTTGCAACTGGTTGGTGGTCATCTGCTCACTGAGCGAGCTTTCGTCGAATTTCTTGTTTTCCGCGTCGGCTTTGTGTTCATTTTCGTCCAACTGGATCCAAAGGTAGGAAAGCGGGTCGGGCGAATTATTGGTGTAGGTGATGGTTTCCGATCCGATAACCCGCTGGTTTTGGTCGTCTACCTCTACGTCAATGACGTAGTCGGCCTTCTGCTGCCAATACTGGTGCCCGGGTGCTCCCGAAGCTGTACGGTATACATTCGGATCGCTCAGCAACGTGCCTAACTGCTCGAATTTGTTGCCGTGGTTGGAACCGGGGTTATTTTGGTGTTGGGCGTGGACGAACGGTATTGAGAGTATGGTAATGCAGATGAATGTGATTATTAGTGATCGGGGGTCGGGGGTCAGTGACCGGGGATCGATAATTTGCTGTGCAACCATCACTTAAGTCTTTGCTTTAAGGTATTAATCAAACTATATAGCTGTTTCCTTACAAGTGTTATATCTATGTTAAATTTTTCTGTATCAACCACATAACTCAATCGTTTTGCGATTTCTAACTGCGTATCCAATTCACCGAGAGAGCCCAGTGCAATATATAAAAATTGAAGATATTCACGTGTGTTTTTGCGCATAAATCCTTCCGCGATATTTGAAGGTACAGAGACAGAAGCCCTTCTGATCTGAGATGTTAGGCCGTATATCTCTTCTTTCGGAAACAAAAGCGTAGTTTCATAGGT
>Ga0182741_1004926_pt1 | contig 12729 bp, 8 predicted proteins | sample eDN5th37CBELigOP_FD_128874 | JGI IMG/M metagenome (GOLD analysis project Ga0182741, IMG submission 128874) | Enriched Organic Plus compost microbial communities from Emeryville, California, USA - eDNA 5th pass 37_C BE-Lig OP (version 2) (version 2) ...
GCGCCTTCGAGCTTTCAACAGAGCCGATGACAGCCGGTGCCGTCAAACGGTCAAACCGTCGAACCGCCGTCCGATCCGCGCTCAGAATCGCCAGCTCCGCGACAGGCTCACCCCCCACTGGCTCGGGGTCGGGATGACGCCGCGGCTGCGGGCGGTGTTGCCGCAGGAGAGGGCGCTCGCGGGGGGCTCGCGGCCGACCTGCAGCGAGAATCGCGGGAAGCGGTACTCGAGGGAGCCGGCCAGTCCGTCCATGAAGCCCATCCCCTGCGTACTCGACGCCTCCTTGTTCAGCGCGCAGAGGCCCGTGCTCAGGCTGAAGAACAGGTTGTCGCGGATCTGCTTCTCGCCCCCGAGCCGCAGCCCGGTGAGCACGTCGAAGGCATTCTCCCCCGCGGTGCCGTTGCCGAGCGTCGCCCCCGCCTGGAGCTGCACGGCATCGAGGCCGAACTGGCCGCGCAGCAGCTGGCTGGCGTAGGTCCCCAGCGTGGGGAGCAGCACGTCCGCCGCCGTCTGCCCGTCCAGCTCGCGCGCCGCGGCGTCGAAGCTCGGGCGCCCCGTCACGAGGTAGCTCACGAGGTCCGACTGCGAGAGCTGGTAGCTCTCCGCGCTCTCGAGCTGGAGGATCGGCGCCGGCCTCACGAAGCCGGTCAGGCGCGCACGGATGCGGATGTCGGGGCGGTCGGCCTGCTTCACCCGGTGGAGCGCCGAGATGTCGAGCACCGGGTTGGTCACGTCGGTGCCGCCGAGCCAGTTGATCGTCCCGCGCTCGACCTGGAACTCGCGCTGCACGAGCCCGAGCTCGAGGGTGTACGTCCCGCGGTCGGCCCGGAGCGCCCCCTCGAGCGCCAGTCGATAGCGCGCGTCCTGCTCCGCCTCCCCCGAATGCTCCTCGAGCGCGCGCGTCACGTTGAGCGAGCCGCCCAGCTTCACGTTCGCCTCGCGCGACCGCAGCCAGACCTCGTCGCCGATCTCGACGCGCGCCCCGTCCACCGTCAACCGCTCGACGATCGCCGACGCGAGCGGGATCTGCGGCTCGTCCATCGTCCCCTCCACCGCCGCGAGCGCCTCGAGCTCCTGCGCCGAGAGCACCTGCTTGCCGCGCACGTCGGGGATGAAGATGGAGCCGCGATCGACACGAAGCGTGCCGGTGAGCGTCGCGCCGCGCGTCCGTCCCTGGAGCCGCAGCCCGTCGTCGCCGGTGGAGACGTCGAGGCGGGCGATCGAGCGGCGGTCGATCGCGTGGAAGTTCCGCATCGCGAGCCGGAGGTCGAACGAGGCGTCGCGCATGTCGAGCAGGTCGCGCATCTGCAGCCAGCCGGTGAGCGACAGGGTGTCCGCTCCCGCGCCGCTGCGCATCGCGAGCCGCCGCACGTCCACCCGCATCGCATCGGGCGAGGCCCCGACGACGACGTCGGTGCCGATGTCCATCAGCCGGATCCCGAGCGACTGCACGTCCATCTCGCCTCCCTGCACCGCGAGCCGGCCGGCGAGGCGCGGGTGTCCCCACGTGCCGCGGAGGGCGAAGTCGGCATCGAAACGCCCGCGCGCGTTGCGCAGCGTCGGCGAGAACGCCTCGACGATCGCGAAGTCGGCGGCATCGGCGCGCACCTGCCCGCTCAGCGAGTCGCCGAGCCGGCGGATGTCTCCCGGCACGAGCGAGACGGGGAGCGAGGCGCTGGCCGTCAGCACGGGCCGATCGTTCCGGAAGAGCTCGACCGACGCATCGGCGCGCCGGTCGCGATAGTCCGCGCTCGCGACCACCCGCTCGAGCTGCATCCCGCCGAAGCGCAGGCCGGTGAGATCGACGCGCCCCTGCATGAGCGGCGACTGCACGGTGCCGGCGAGCGTCCACCGCAGCGAGCCTTCCCCGCTCATCGGCGCCCGCGCCTGCAGGAGGGTGCCGAACTGCGCGAGGGGGAGGCTGTCCGCTTCGAGTGCGCCGCGCAGGGAGTCGCCGAGCGCGGACGCCCAGAGTCGGACGTGCGCCTCGCCGTCGTGCGCGAGCGTGAGCGTGTCGAGGGCGAAGCGCCCCGGCGCCCGCGCCACGCGCACCGGCGCGGCGAGCCGCCAGGGCTCCTCCTCCAGCGCGACGTCGAGGGTGTCCACCGTCGCCTGCAGCGTGTCGCCCGCGCGCGTCAGCCGCCCGTACATCGCCGCCCAGGGGCCGCTCCCACTCTGCGCGCGGAGCGCGAAGCTCGCCGTGCGCGGATCGGCGAGCTGCACCGACGCCGTCACGCTGTCGAGCGGGATCCCCGCGACGACGACGGTGTCGAGCCGCATCGCGAACGTCCCCGAGCCGCCGCGCAGGACATCGGTGAAGGCGAAGGTGCCGGTCGCCGTGTCGGCGCCGCTGGTGCGCAGACGCACCCCGCTCGCGCTCACGGTGCCGGCGACGTCGAGCGCCTCGACGGAACCCTGCAGGCGCAGCTGCGCCCGCACGGTACCGCCGAGGGAGTCCGAGCCGAGGGCGCGCGCGAGGAGTGACGAGTCGGTCGCACCGCCGGCGAGCACCGACGCGGCGCGCGCCGGCGCGAGATACCGGCGGAGCCCGCCCAGCGAATCGATCACCACGTCGGCGGTCAGGCTGTCGCGCACGTCCGCGCGGAGCCCGAGGGCGCCTCGCGCGCCGATCGTCCCCGCCACGGTGGCGAGGCGCAGCGAATCCACGCGCACCCGCCCGTCGGCGAACCACAGCTCGCCCAGCGACGGGAAGATCCGCATCCCGTCCACCGTCGAGCGCTCCAGCCGCACCGCGAGACGCCCGCTGGCGTTCGCCAGCGAGTCGCCGGTCAGGTCCACCTCGTACTGGCCGGTGAGCGTGCTCGACGGCGTCCCCGCCTTGTCCACGAGACGGCGCAGGTCGAGCGCCGCGAAGCCGCCGCGCCCGCGCGCCCGCAACCCGGGCGGATAGCTGTCCACGTTGCCGTCGAAGAAGAGCGTGCCGGCGTCGCCGGTCAGCGTCGCGACCACGTCGAGGTTCTCCGCCGTCCCCTTCGCCCGGATCGGCCCCGTGAGCTGGCCGTGCACGGGGAGCGCCGGATACGCGCGCGCGAACATCGGCAGCGAGAGGGGCTGCGCCTGGAGCGCGACGTCGTACGTCATGAACTCCTCGCCCCACGTCACCCGCCCGCTTCCCGTGAGGCGCGACGGCTCCCCTGGCCCGTTGCGGTGCGTCACGTCGGCGTCGCTGAAGCGCACGTCGAGCCAGCTCGAGTCGAGCGTCGCGACGCCCGCCGCGATCCCGCCCAGCCGCGGAAAGTTCGGGAAGAGGTACTCGATCGAGCGGAGGTCGATCTGCGACGCCTCCACCCGGAAGCCGCGGAAGGCGGTGAACGCCGGGAAGAGGATGTCGAGCATCCCGCGGCCGCGCCCGCGCGTCACCGCGTCCGGCACGTGGCGGTCGCGGAAGGTGACGTCCGACTCGTCGACGACGAAGCGGTTGAGCGGGCCGCCGCGCGCGCGCACGTGCCCGGTCAGCGTCCCCTGCCAGTCGACGGGGAACGGCTTGCCGTTCAGGGTGCGCACGAGCGCGAAGTCCACCGGCGCCGCGTCGAGATCGACGTCCTTCACGACGAGCACCGGCCCGCCGACGGCATAGGTCATCGTGCCGACGAGCCGCGACTGCGTGCTCCGCACGTCCATCTGCGACAGCGCGTACTCGATGACGTGCAGGTCCTTCGGGTCGTTGCGGATGTGGAGGTGCATCTTCCCTCCACCCTCGCGCGGCAGCGTCGGGTAGACCCACGCCACGTCGCGCAGCGACACGGAGTCGCCGACGACGCGGATGTCGTAGCGGTTCGGCAGCCCGCTCCCCCACACCACCTTCCCCTCGGCGCGCCCCGTGGAGCCCGGAAGATCGAAGTGCGGGACGTCGAGCCACACCGTGTCGCCCTGGTGCCGGACGCTCGCGCGCACGTTGCGGAAGCGGAAGGGCGGATCCGACTCGTCCACCGCGAGCGACGTGACCTCGAACAGGCGCCCGGCGCTGTCGGGGTGCGCGAGCCGCGCGTACGCCAGCTCGGCGTCGGCGTTGGTCCAGCGATAGGTGCGCGCGTAGTACGAGCGCCCCTCCTCGCTCGTGGGGCGGATCTCCGCGTCCTCGCGCGCGAGGGCGGCCGCGATCGCGCTGTCACGCCGCGCGCCGCGGAGCGAGTCCGCGGGGTGCCAGGGCAGCGTGAGCACGAAGGAGGCGCCGCGCGACTTCACCGCCTGCGCGACGATGAAGTCGCCGAAGCTGCGCCCCTGTCCCTTGGGCGACGGCGTGCCGCGCTTGAAGACGCGTTTGTAGTTCCAGTCGCCGTCCTCGTACTGGCGCAGATGCACCCACGGGTGCTCGACCGAGACCGACCGGAGCAGGATGCGGCGGTCCACCAGATCGCGGGGATCGTAGCTGAGCTGGATCCTCCCCGTGCTCAGGAAGAGCGCGCCGTCGGGGCCGCGGATCGCCACCGTGTCGATGGTGACGTCGGTCAGGAGCCCGCCGCTGATGCGCCCGAGATGCACCGAGCCGTTCACCGCCCCGCGGAGCTGCCCCTCCACGAACGCCCGCAGCCGCTCCTGCCCCGCCCGGCTGCGCACCACGGCGAACCCCACCCCGAGCACGGCGGCGCCGAGCACGAGGAGGACGCAGAGGCTGACGAGCGCGACGAGCGGACGGCGTTTCATGACGGACGGCGGACGACCGACGGCTCCCGGCGGGCGGCCGGGAGGCTACGAAGGTATGACGCGCGGAGCCCTTCGATGTTCCTCAGAAATCCGGTCCGATCGAGAAGGTGAAGGTCAGCCGCTGGAGGAACGACCGCGACTGCGGCGGCCGGAAGTCGGCCGGGCATTCTCCCGGCCCCTGCGTGATCGGCTCGCCGTTGCCGTCGCGCTCGACGATCGGCAACCCGTTCTTCGGCGTGACGCAGAAGAGGGGCGCGACCGGTCGGCCGTCCACCTCGCGGATCGGGACGTCGTAGAAGACGGGCCCCTTCGGCCGCAGATACGGGTTGTACGCGACGTTCATCTGGACCGGCCCCACGAACGTCTTCACGCGCATCCCGACGCCGGGCGTCCACTTGAGGCTCCGGAAGCCCAGCCCTCGCTCGCCGCGCGTCCACACCTCGCCGACGTCGGTGAAGAGCGTCCACTCCAGCAGCTCGGGATAGAAGGGGGAGCGGAGGCGCCAGTCGAGGTTCCCGACGACGAGCGAGTTGCCGCCGATCGGGACGACGCGCCGCACCCGCGTGCTGCTCATGGTCAGCGTCGTGTCGCCGCTCGGCGCCACGGTCTCCACCGGCCGGTCCTCGGCGATGTAGACGACCGCGCCGAGCTCGTTCTGCTGGAATCCGCGGACGCTCGTCGCGCCGCCGGCGTAGAGGCGCTCCTGCGGCGGGATGTAGTCGATCGACTGCCCGAAGTCGAGCGTGTTGCCGACCACCGCGCCCAGCCGGAGCCGCGCCGCCAACGTCCCACCGGCGAATGGGCGGTAGAGCGTCCCGTCGATCCACCCCTTGTTGAACTGGAGGGAGGTGTCGGAGCCGAAGAAGCGGGAGGCAGAGCGCAGCTCGACGCGGAACCGGTCGCCGCGCGTCGGGGAGACGATGTTGTCCACGCGCACGCGGCCGACGGAGGCGCTCACCACGGCGAGCGCACGCGCCTGCGCGGAGAACTGCTGCTGCTGCTCCAGCACGCACTGGCTGAAGATGAAGCAGAGGAGCGCCGGCTCCGCCTGCGTGCGTCCGTACTCGAGCGTGTACGCCAGCCGGAGCGGCGTCGCGCGTCCGATCTCGCGCTCCGCGCTCGCCTCGCCACCCACGAGCGTGGAGCGGAGGTAGGCGAGATACTCGCCGCGCCGCTCGCGGTAGAGGCTGAACGCGGGAGTGAAGCGGGTGCCGCGAAACGCCGGCTGCCGCAGCGTCGCGCCGACGAAGTAGTGCAGCGTGTCGCTGAAGATGTCGCGCTCGAGGGTGTGCTGGGGGCAGAGCGACTTCGCCTGGTTGAGCGGATAGCCGAAGCCGATCTTCGAGAGCTGCGAGGTGAGCTCGAGGCGGCGTGCGCCGCTCATGAAGTTGCGATCGACGTACTGCGCCTGCGCGCGGAAGCAGTCGAGCGTTCCCCACCCCACCTCGGTGTCGAGCTGACGGGTGAGATCCTCGCGCAGGTTGATGAGCACGCGGAGCGAGTCGCCGAGCGGATGCGTGGAGTCGATCGCCGTGCGCACGTCCACGTGCCGGTAGGCGCTCGTCCCGTAGAGGTTGCGGTGGGCGACGGAGAGGTCGCTCTCGCGGTAGAGCGCCCCCTCGCGCAGTCCGGCGATGCGCCGCACGATCGACTCGCCGACCTGCTGCGACCGCCCCTCGACCGCCTCCACGTTCACCTCGATGCTGCCGAGGTGGGCGATCTGCCCCGGCACGACGGTGAAGCCGACGCGGGCGCGCCGGGCGGCGTACTCGACCTCGGTCTCGAGCGCCACGTCGGCGCGCGGATAGCCGCGGTCGCGAAGCCGCGCGCGAATCGAGTCGCTGGTCGCCCGCACGCGATCCTGGTCGAAGCGATCGCCGCGCGCGATCGCGATGGCGCCCAGCACTGCGCGCTGCGCGTCGGGGGCGAGCGAGTCGAGCCCCTGCACCGCGAGCGAGTCGATGCGCACCGGCTCGCCTTCGGCGATCTGGAACGCCACGCGAACCGCCTGGCGCCCCGCCTCCTCCACCGTCGTGTCCACCTGCGCCTCGAAGAAGCCGCGAGCGCGATAGAAGACGCGGAGCCGCGCGATGTCGAGCCCCAGCTCCTGCCGGTCGAGACACCGACGCGTGCCGACGATGCGGAGGAGCCGTCGCTCGACGTCCGACGGCGTGGTGCTCACGCGCAAGCGGAGCTCGCGATCGGGGAAGGTGGCGTTCCCCCGGAAATCGAGCGCCCTCACCTCGAGCGCGCCGGGGTCGCACGACGGATCCTGCGCGCGCGCGACGGCCGGCAGCGCCAGGACGAGCGCGACGGCGCAGGCGAGCCGGCTCCCCGCGCTCCTCGCGCGCGCGGAGAGCACGCCCTCGAGACGTCGCCTCACGAACGCGAAGGCGCCGAGCGCCGAGCCCGCACGGGGGGCCCCGGAGGCGGCTCGACGAGCGGCGTCCGCTCGAGCACGATCCGGGCGATGTGAAACGCGAGCAGACCGACTCCCACCCCGACACCGACCGCCGGGAGCAGTTCGCGCACGCCGAGCGGCCGCCGGTAGTAGTACGCTCGGCGAGAATTCATCAGATCGGACATGCAGCCGGATGCGACGAGGAGAGGAGCCGCGCGATCGCCGACGAGGTTGGCATGATTCGCCCGGATCGTGTAAGTTCTCGCGCCATTTGCCCTTAGTCAACGTCCGGCGCTCCCGGTCCCGGGCTGCTTGCTCCTCGTCCATCGCTCGTCCTGCTCGGCACCCTTCTGGCGTGGCCTGGCCATACATGCGCACGCTCGCTCAACGGCTCCTGCTCTGCCCCGCGGTGATCGCCACGCTCGCCTGCGGGGGCGCGTCGGGAACCGACCGCCGCACGCTGGTCGACTCGCGCGACCAGTACGATCCCCGCTCGCTCGACCCGGCGCTCTCGACGGACGTGCCGACGGGCCGTGCGGTGGGCTACCTGTTCGACGGGCTCACCCGCTTCACCCCGGATGCCCGGGTCGAGCCCGCGCTCGCCGAGCGCTGGGAGGTCTCCCCGGACGGTTTGACCTATACCTTTCACCTCCGCCGGGGCGTTCTGTTCCACGACGGGACGCCGTTCACCGCCCGCCACGTCGCCACGAGCTGGCAGCGGGTGCTCGACCCCAAGGTGAAGGGGGGGCGCGGCTGGCCCCTCTACCCCATCGCCGGCGCCGAGGACTTCGCCGGGGGGAAGAAGAGTGTGATCGGCGGGCTGACCGTCCGCGACGACAGCACCATCGTGGTGCGGCTCAAGGAGCCGTTCGCGATCTTCCCGAAGCTGCTCGCGATGCCGGTCGCGGCCGTGGTCCCGGAGAACATCCCTCCCGATTTCGGGGAGAAGCCGGTGGGCACCGGCCCCTGGCGATTCGTCGAGTGGAAGCACGACGACTACCTTCTCTTCGCGCGCAACGAGCAGTACTGGGACGGGGCGCCGAAGTCCGATTCGCTCCGCGCCCGGATCATCGCCGAGCCGAGCACGGCCGTAGCCGAGTTCGAGAGCGGGAACGTGGACGTGCTGCTGATCCCCGAGGGGGAGGTGATGGCCTGGGAGGAGGACCGCGAGCGGCGGAAGCTGCTCCAGAGCGCCGCCGGGCTGCAGCTCACCTACATGGCGATCAACACGCAGCGTGGGCCGCTGCGCGACCGGCGTGTGCGCCAGGCAATCAACCACGCCGTGGACATCCAGCCGATGATCGACATCCTCGTCAGCGGCCGGGGGATCCGCGCCGCCGGCGTGATCCCCCCGTCGCTCGAGGGCGCGGACTCGGCGCGCCGGCCGTATCCCTTCGACACCCGCGCCGCGCGCCGGCTGCTCCGGGAGGCCGGGTATCCCGACGGGATCGACGTGGACCTCTGGGTCGGCTCGAACCCGCTCTACATCAGGATGGCGCAGACGATCCAGGCGTACCTGGCGAAGGTCGGCATCCGCGCGAAGATCGTGCAGCGCGAGTCCGCCGCCGCGCGCGCCGCATCGCGTGCCGGCAACACCGACCTCTTCCTCAAGGACTGGTACGCCGACTACCCCGACGCCGAGAACTTCCTCTATCCGCTCCTGCACAGCGCGAACAAGGGCGCCGGCGGCAACGTCTCCTTCTTCGAGAACGCCGAGTTCGACCGCATCGTCTCGGCGTCGCGGCAGGAACCCGACTCGCTGAAGCGGGCGCTGCTCTACCGACAGGCGGATTCGCTCGCGTTCGTCGAGGCGCCGATGCTCTTCCTCTATTTCTACAGCGACGCGCTCGCGGTGCAGCCGTGGGTCGCCGGCTTCCAGGCACCGGCGATCTTCAACGGCCAGCGGTGGACGAAGAGCATGATCGAACGCGACCAGCCGGAGTGAGCGATGGCCTCCTTCATCCTCCGCCGGCTCCTCCTCGCCATCCCGACACTGATCGGCGTCCTCGTCGTCGCGTTCCTGCTGCTGTACGTCGCGCCCGGCGATCCGGTGCAGTCGATGGTGGGCGAGCGCGCGGACGAGGAGACGATCGCGCGGCTGCGCCAGGAGCTGCACCTCGACGAGCCGCTGCCGAAGCAGTTCGCGCTCTACGTGGGCGGGATCGCGCGCGGCGACCTCGGCACCTCGTACATCACGCGCCGACCGATCGCGCGCGACATCGCCGAGCGCTTTCCCAAGACGCTGCAGCTCGCCGGCGCGGCGATGCTGCTCGCGATCGTCGTCGGGGTCACCCTCGGCGTCCTGAGCGCGCGCAATCCCGGCGGTCCGATCGATCGCTTCGGGCTCGGGCTCGCCTATCTCGGGGTGAGCTTCCCCGTCTTCTGGGTGGGGCTGCTGCTCATCCTGCTGTTCGCCGTCACCCTGCACTGGCTTCCGCCGTCGGGGTTCGGCGGGCCGCGCTACCTGATCCTCCCCGCGATCGCGCTCGGGATGCGCTCGATCGCCTTCCTCGCGCGCATGACGCGGAGCGCGATGCTCGAGTCGCTGAGCGCGGACTACACACGCACGGCGCGCGCGAAGGGGCTGGCGGAGCGCGTCGTGGTGGTGCGCCACGCGCTGCGCAACGCGCTGATCCCGGTCATCACCGTGCTCGGGCTGGACTTCGGCGCGTATCTCACCGGCAGCATCCTGACCGAGACGATCTTCAGCTGGCCGGGGATCGGCCGCTACGTGGTGACCGCGATCGGCAAGCGCGACCTCCCGGCGATCTCCGGGTCGGTGCTCTTCCTGAGCGTGGTGTTCGTGCTCGTGAACCTGATCACCGACCTGCTCTACGCGAAGGCGGATCCGCGGGTGGCGTACGATTGAAGCGGTTCGACCGCTTGACGGCGAGGGCTGTCAGTCCCTTCCGACCACCTTCGTCAGATCCTTCATCGACGTTCCCGTCATGCGGGCGACGAAGGCGCGGAAGACGGCACGCTGCACGACGTCGAGCCGCACCTTCTTGGTGTCGTAGCGCGGCTTCGGGATGTCCACGACGATGCGCTGAGCGTCGAGCACCTGCATCAGCGTCGCCGGCTGCATCTTCGATCCCTGATCGTAGCCCAGGTTGAGCGAATCGTTGAGCACGACGCGCGGCGCGCCGTCGAGCTCGAGGTCGGTGACCTTGCTGCTGTCGCCGAGGACGTGTGTGAAGCGCGCAACGAGAGTGTCGTTCGGCGTCAACGGAAGCCGGAGCGTCACGTGGCGGCGCCCGGTCTCCCGATCGGTCTTCTCGCGGATGTACTGCCGGAGGAGGGTGCTCTCCACGACCGGCGGATCGGGGGGGAGGCCGTACAGGAAGCACCCGGACGAGGCGAGGAGGAGCGCGAGCAGCGGGGCGGTGCGCGCCAGGGGAAACTCACCAGCTTTGCGGCGGAACGACGACATCGACAGCACTCTCCAGGGTGGGACGAACGGTCCCGTGCGGTGCCAGCGTGGCGCGTCGAGCGAGCGGACACGACCACGTGGTGCTTCCTACGAACAACTTGCACCAGGGCCACCCGCGTCACCTCGCCGGTGAACGGATGCACACTATTTCCGGCGCGGACGTGGAGCCCGTGACGGTCATCACAGCTGCCGCGATCCGCGTGCCGCCGCGATATTCCGCGCCGCGACCCGTGCCCGGAGACCCGTGACGACCTTCGACGAATACGCGCGCGAGGCGGCGCGCACCGAGAACACCAGGCTGACGGACGCCGAGCGCCTCATGGACGCCGCGGCCGGGCTGGCCGAGGAAGGGGGCGAGGTGCTCGCGCTCGTGCGCAAGCACCTCTATCAGGGCCACCCACTCGATCGGGAGCGCGTCGCCAAGGAGCTCGGCGATACCCTCTGGTGCATGGCGACCGTCGCGCGGTCGGTGGGACTCTCACTGGACGAGATCGCGACCGGCAACCTGGCGAAGTTGCGACGGCGCTACCCCGAGGGTTACTCCGACGAGGCGAGCAGGTTCCGGGAAGACGGGGGCTAGGGGCTGGCGACTGGGTGCTCGGGGCTCGGGACTGCACGACGCTCGGGGCAAGGGCGAGGAGCGTCCCGAGGGAGTTCCCCAGCCCCTAGCCCTATCCCCTGCCCTTCAATCCCCCCCGCTCCACGGCGGCACGACGCCGCTCGCGCGGGCGTAGGCGATCGACTGCCCGAGGTGCTCGTGCATGTGGGTGAGCACCGTGATCTGCGCGCGCCGGATCGTGGCGTCCTGGCCGAAGAGCTTCGTGGGCTTGTCGAGGTCGGACTCGGGGAGCGACGCGAGGGCGGCGCGCACGTGCTCGAAGGAAGCCTTGAGGTTGGCGGCGAGCCGGTCGGGGTCGGTCTCCTTGGAGAGCGCCTCCATGTCGACGCCCGCCGGCGGCTTCACGCCGAACTGCGTCGGCACGAAGTAGTTGCCGGCGGCGACGTGGGCGAAGACCTCGGCCGCCGAGCGCACCCCTGCGCCGGGGCGATAGTCCAGCTTCCCCTTCATCGCGTCGAGCAGCTTGAGGTACTTCGATTCGATCTCGGCGAGATCGGCGACGAGCGCGCCGCGGGTGCCGGCCATCGCCGCGATCTTCGCGGCATCGGGGGCCGCCTGCTGCGCCTGCTGCTGTGCGGCGAGCGGCAGCGCGCCGAGCGCGATCGCCGCCGCGACCATGGGAAGACGTCGAGTGATCGTCATGCGAGCCTCGCGGGTGAAGGAACGGCCCGAATGTACGTCGACCCGGACCACGATCCAGCAGCCGCGCGTCAGCGGTTCGTGAGGAGTGCGCCGCGCCACCGTCACGCGACGTTGCCGAGCGGACCGATCCGGCCGCTCATGTCGCTCTGATCGTCGACCTCGGCAGCCGAGCGGCGGAAGTTCGCCGCGAGTGAAGGCTTCCTTCCAGTCTCCGGCTCCCTCCTCCCCATGCCCGCCTCCGCGTCGCGCCACGGTCGATGGTCCCCAGTCGTGCGCGTGTCCCGCCTCAGACGCGTCGCCGCTGCGCTGCTCGACGTGGCCGGCGCCTCGCCGCTGCGCGCGCAGTCGAATGGCGCATCGCCGACGGCCCGGCAGCTCGCCCTCGCGGATTCGATCACGCGGCTCACCGAGCAGGAGACCGGGGGGTTCGAGCGGGCCATCCTGGCGACGTTCGGCGCGCCGGGGCAGGGGGACGCGGGCGCGCGGATGGCGGCCGCGATGCGGAGGTTCCTGGACAAGTACTTCCCGGCGGACACGCTCCGCGCGCTCGCCATCGGCGAACTGGTCGCGACGTACACCGAGCCCGAGCTGGCGCAGCTGCTCGGCTTCTATCGCACCGACGTCGGTCGGAAGATGTTGAAACAGTCGGCGGCGACGACCTCTCGCGTGCAGCAGCACGTGTCGCGGATCATGACGGAGCATCGCGACGAGCTGATGCAATGGTTGGTGGAGGGGATGGGGGTGCCGTGACGCGGCGCGCCCAGCGCGGGTACAGTCCTGTGCGTGCCCCCTCACCGTGGAGACTCTCGATGCATGCCAGACTGCTACTGCTCGCGCTGACCGTGTCACTCGCTGCCTGCAGCAGCGACGAATCCACCAAGCCGTCCACCGACCCGCTCGTGGGGCTGCGGAGCACCTCGGCCACCGACAGCGCGGGGAACGCGCCGCCGGCGACCCAGCCGGCCTCCGGCC
>Ga0182741_1004935_pt1 | contig 12711 bp, 3 predicted proteins | sample eDN5th37CBELigOP_FD_128874 | JGI IMG/M metagenome (GOLD analysis project Ga0182741, IMG submission 128874) | Enriched Organic Plus compost microbial communities from Emeryville, California, USA - eDNA 5th pass 37_C BE-Lig OP (version 2) (version 2) ...
CTACGGCTTCACGCTGGCCCATTATCTCCACCAATGGGGCTTCGACGTGGTGAGCGTGCTCCCGGCCCACACGAAGCGGCAGAAGGAGATCACGCATAACCAGGCGCTGAAGACCGACGCCAAGGATGCGGCGGCGATCGTGGATCTCGTCTCGCAGGGGAAGTTCGTCTCCTTCCCATTCCTGCACACGGTATACGCCGACCTGCGCTACCTGGTCTCAGCCCGCGAGCACGTCACCGTGCTCCGAAACGCGGCGGTGACGCGTCTCAAATCCATCCTGGAGGTCGTCTTTCCCGAGTACGAGCGGATCTTTCCCGACTTCACGAAGAAGACGCCGCTCGTGCTTCTCAAGCACTACCCAGGACCCGAGGCGCTGCTCTCAGCACCGAAGAGGAAGGTAGTAAAGCTCCTTCGCGAGACGAGCCGCGGCCACCTGGGAGAGACTCGTTACCAGGAGCTTATTACCGCTGCCCAGACGACGTTGGCCCTGCCCGGCACGGAGGGCGCGCTCACGAGCGAGATCCTGCTCATCATCGAGCGGATCGAAGTCTTCTCCGCGCAGCTCGCGACGCTCAAATCGCGGATGATCGCGGCGCTGGATGAGACGCCTGAGGCCGAATATCTCCTCACGATTCCCGGCGTGCAGCCGGTGACGGCGGCGACGTTCCTCGGCTCGATCGGTGACCCCAGTGCGTACGAGTCCTCGGCCCAGGTGCTCAAGGTGGCTGGCCTCTCCTTGGTCGAGCGCTCGAGTGGGCTCCTCAAGGGCAAGGAGCGCATCTCCAAGCGCGGCCGACCGACGCTGCGGCGCCACGCCTTCATGTTCGCGCTCCGTGGCGTGCGCTCCGGCGGAATGTACCACGCCGAGTTCACGAAGCTACTGGCCAACAACGGCGGGAAGAAGGTGTCCGCGCTTACGGCGATAAGCCGCAAGGGGCTCAAGCTCATGTTCCGCATCGCCAAGGAGCGGCGGCCCTACGTGCCGATGGACGATATGGTCCGCGGCAAGCCTGTAACGATGTCAGCGTTCGACGTGATCGCGCATGACCACCCGCACGATCGCGAGGAGGTGCTGCCCTCGGCTCACTGAGGGCCACGTTTCTCTCAAGCAGTGAAAGCACTACACCAGCACTAGCGGGCGGCGGAAGAGGACCTGCAATCCGTCGAGGTGGCAGGAGGGCGCAGCTGTTGGCTGCGCGCTCCAAAGCCAGCCTCCGAGTTCAAGATAGGTCACCGCCGCCTGCGGTTCGCCCAAGTCTCCAATGAAGGGGTGTCGAGGGATGCCGTCCTATCTGGACGGGTATCGCCTCCAACGTCTTGATAGTATCGAGTTACGCGAGCCACGCTGGTCGGTGAAGTGCTGCAGAACCGCTGTTTGACAATCGAAGCATCAACTGCAGCATCACTTGCGGAGCACTGGTCACGTGCTCGGCCGGCCCACTACGGTGTGGTCAAGCCGAGCACGGACCCGCTCCCAGCTATAAGGCGCGCTCGTCGCGGCCTTCGAGCTCAGACTTGGTCGTGCTTGAGCCTCACCGCGCTCGGTGTAGAGCGCGGAGAGGCTGGACAGATGACCGTCGACATCGTAGATCCCACCTGTTCGTATTGGGCCTGGCGTGGCTCCGGGGATCCGGTTGAGGCGCAGCAGCATTCGCCGCCTTGAAGTTGAGACACGAGCACGCCAGTGCCCACACCGCCCGGCCTCCACCTGCCTCAACTACCCCGCCGGGCTAGCACCTATAGGTCAACATCGATGCATGATACCGAACGCATCTTATTCGACACATTCTTCTCCAACTGCTTGCATGATGGCAGCTAACCAAACTAGTCCATACCCTAGCGGCTGCTTCTGACCCTTGAGCATAGCTTGGAGCTCGGCCCAGTCATCGGTGAGTTGGCCCATGCTAAATTCGACAGGCTGATTGTAGGGGTCGTATCGTCGCTCCGGCAGGACGCTCCAGTAGTAATCCTTGTCTATTTCCACGGTATCGCGACCTGACTGCTCAAGGTGTGCAAGTAGCAAATCAGCGATCTGTCGCAAGTCAGCAATTGTGATGTGCATCGATTACCTCGGAGTTCCACCGGCGTCGCGTATGGCCTTCTCGAATGCGCGGATCTCTTGTTCCAAATGTCGGATACGCCCTTGAATAATGCGCTGTCTAACCTCATCGCTCGGAGCGTTCTTTAAGAGTCCCTGATTATCGAATGCATCTGGATCTCGGCGGTAGTCGGAGAGTTTCTGACGGTGCTCATCCAAGCGTCGCTGCAGGTTTGCCGTCTTACCGCTGCTCTGATTCCCCGCAGAATTCTCCGAGAAGAGTACATTCGTGAGGGCGTGTCCGGCCAAATTGCCCACTGCCGCACCGCCAGCAGCTCCCAGGGCGGCACCTCCTGCGACCGTCACGGGTGCAGCTACCCCTCCCGTCGGCACAGCGACCAGTGCTCCGAGTTCGCCACCGAACTGTCCGCCGATGTCGGCTCCTGCAGCCGTTGCTGCCGCTTCGATCCAGCTACACAGGAATAGCTTCCAACCACTCAACCCTTCGGGACATAACCCAAATGGATCCGAATACGATACCGGATCACCGTTGGCATACCCATACAGATTCAACCCGCCAGCCAACCCTATGGGGTCTTGCTGCGTGAATTGTCCGGTCTTGGGATCATAATACCGATTTCTCCGATATATGTAACCCGACCCGTCCCTCATCCCACCTATCACCGTCCCGTGCCAGCTCGGCGGGCCGTCGAAGTAAGGAAGTGCCTCGCCGTACGCTGTAGCGACGGGGAAATCCACCTGCTGCGTGGCGCATGTCTCGTCCAGCGAGCCCGGACAGCGACCCTTGTCGTACGACCCGTTCCAGCGATCGAGCGGCACGACTAGTTGCCCACTCTTCTCCAGCGCCACGGGCGCATCGATCCCCAACACGCTGCCCAGGTAAGTGTAGGTCACCCTGCCGTAGTGCGGTCCCGCGCTCGTCTCGGGCTCCGGCGCACCGACACTCGTGTCCGGATTGGCCCTCAGCTCCTCGATTATCTGATCCCCATCCCAGACTGTTCGCGTCACGTAGTTGCGGCAGCCCGAGGATCGGTCGTGGTTGGTGCAGTTCGTGTCGCGCACCATCTCGGTCCACACCCGCCGCCCGAGCGCGTCGTAGCGATAGCGCTCGGTGCGCGAGTAGCGCTTGTAGTGAGGATCGGGATACGGTGTCGTCGGTGTCTCGAGCGTGTCGAGGTGGAAGATGCTCTTGACCAAACGACGTTCGGCGTCGTAGAAGTTGACGGTGGCGCGCTGCTCGTAATACTTCGTCGAGCAGAATGGGCAGCCTCCGCTCACCCGGAAGTGGTGTACCCACCGCTCCTCGCCCAATGCGCCGTCAACTGCGTCCATGAAGTAGTACGTGGTATCTGGATCGGGGAGCGTGGGGTGATGCGTCAGGGCCAGTCGCTCCGTCCCGGCGATGTAGCTGTAGTTGCTCTCCATCCACTCCGTGCCCGACTTGAGCGAGTAGCTCCTGTGGCCCAGTGCGTCATATGCGTACTGTTCGGCCGGGGCGTCGCCGAGCTGGGAGCCCGTGAGGTAGCCGAGGGCGTCATAGCCGATGTTGTCGGTGGTGAACGCGTTGGACGCTACCTTGTCGTGCCGGTTATAGAGGAGGCTGTCGGAGTGGAGCGTGTCGCCGCTCGCCGGGCTCCACTGGATGCGCCGGAGGAGCCGCGAGAGTTTGTCGTACTTTCTCGTTTCGACGATGCTGTCGGTCTCGCCGGCCAGCCGCACTATTCTCTGTACGCGGCCCGAGGAGTCGTAGCCCACCGTGTAGCGGTGGCCCAGAGAGCCGGTGACCGCGGAGAGCCGCCCAGTCGCCGTCTCGTACTCGTAGTCCGTCATCTTCGCACCGCTTCCCGTGCCCAGGGCGAGCGAACTGCGCCTGCCGTTGATGTCGTACTCGTAGTGCAGGTCGTAGACGTGTTGTGAGAAGTTCGATCCAGACCTGGTGGCTATCCTGAGCGTGTCACTCCGGAGTGTGCCGTTCGTGTTGTAGGAGCGGCTGACGCGGGCAGATGGGTTGTCGGCAGCGAGTATGTTGCCCGCCGCGTCGTACACGAAGGTAGAGACATCACTCCCTGACTTGCGCACCAGACGGTTGAGCGCGTCGTAGCGGTTCCTGGTCGGCCTCCGGCCGCCGGATACGAGATTGCCGGCCAGGTCGTACTCCCACTCTATGATCTCGCTCCCCGAGGGGCCTCCGAGCAGCGTCTCCGCGATCTTCCTGTTCGCCGCGTCGTACGCGAAGGCCTGAGTGAGAGTGCCGATGCCTGCCCGGTCGGGCATGCTCTTCCGGTAGAGCGTGTCGAGGTTGCCGGCCACGTCGTAGTGCGACCGCACCCAGGCAGTGTCCGCTCCCGATATGGTGTCCGTGGTGATCGAGAGCGTATCGCGGCCCAGGATGTCCAGGTAGTGCCGCTCGGTGATCGCGCTCGGATGCGTAACTCCGGTGACCTGGCCCAGCGCATCCCTCGAGTAGCTCGTCACTCGCTCGGCCGCATCCACCGTGTAGGCGAGATTCAAGAGTGCAGCGTCGTACGAGAGGGAGTCACCCTCGCTCGAAGGCTGCCCAGGATACACGACGCTCCGAAGCAGTCCGTGCGCGCCGTGGCTCGAGGGGTAGTAATTGAAACTCGTCCGGCTCATCGAGCCCCGGCCGTCCTCCGACCAGAGCATGTTGCCCGTGGTGGCATCGTAGGCCGCCATGGAAGAGTCGCCGGCGGGATTGACGGTCTTGGTCGCGAAGTCCCACTTCATGTCCCAGGCATAGCGCGTCGTGGCGTAGGTGGCGCTCAGCGGTCCGGAACCGTCGGGGTCCATGTACGTCGTGGAGTCGGTCATGCTCGTCACGTTGCCGTGCGAGTCGTAGGTGGCTCCGCTTACCTGTCCTCCGGGTGATCGCACGCGAGTGACGAGCGCGGCGAAGGTACCATCGTTTCGCTCGAGCGTGGTCTCGTCACCCAGCGCGTTCCGGATCCGCTCCGGTGCTCCGAAGCGGTCGATCCAGAAGAGCGTAGAGTCGCCGACATCGGTCCTGGGGCCGTCGTGGCTCGCGTACGCCAGATCCAGCGGTACGGCCGGTGTGCCCGCTCGGCCGCGTGCCATCGCCGTGTGGAAGGCGTGCTCGATCGAGTCGCCGGGCGCGAGCCCCAACGTGCTCTTCACGAGGTAGCCGAGCGCATCGTAGGTGAATTTGGTGATCTTCCCGCGCTCGTCGGTCGAGCTCTTCATGCGATGAGCTCCGACGGCGTCCGCCGCCGTGGTGTAGGCGAAGCTCGAGCCGCGTCCGTCGGGACGTACGATGGCGGTAACGTCGAGCGAGGCTCCATCGACCACGAGCGAGTCCACGCGTCTCTCGCCATCAATCGGGGGCGCTTCGATGGCCATCAGCCGCACGTGCGAGCTGCCGCCCGCCGTGAGTGTGTCGTAGCGGAAGTGGAACGCGCTCCCCGCCGCCGTCCCGGTCGGTACCACTATCGAATCGAGTACGAGGGAAGTCGCGCCGTCGTAGTAGAAGTGCGTGGAACGTCCCAGCCGATCGGTGGTTGCCACGTGCCGGCCCAGAGCATCGAAGATGACCGTGACGCCGTGCGCGAGATATCTCGTGTACTGCGTGCTCGCCCCGCTCCCCGAGCGTACCATCGAATCGGGACGGTAGAGTGATTCCGTTCGGAAGACGTCCGGATCGCCGGCATCGGCGGCGTAGCGTCTGGTACTTCCATCGCCGGCTACCCAGAGCTTCGCGCCGTCGCTCTGATCGTGGAGCTGTTCGAGCCCGGCGAGCCACCAGCCCGTTCCAAACGGGCTGTCCCCACGGTCGACCACCGCGAGGATTCCGTTCGTGGTGTCGCTCTCCGGTCCTGCGGCGTAGAAGCGCGTGCTCTCGAGCGCATAGGGGTAGAGACCCGTTGCATGAGAGGATCCACCGCCGGATGCGTCGAAGGAAAGAGCGATTTGCCGGGTGCTTCCCGCCGTCCAATCACTGCCCGACCACTTGCCTCTAGCAAGCTCGGCTCCGCTCGGGCTTTCCATGAGCCGTGCTACCACGCTGTCCGGTACGCGGCCGTCCGAAGGGAGCGTGACACGAGCGCGAACGGTTACCTCGGGTCTCGCATGGGCGCTGTTGTAGATGAGGACCGGCGATCTCCACTTGCCGACGCTGGCGATGCCACTCGTGGCGATCGCCACTCTCAGGTCGCCGCACTCCCAGGCATGCCCCGGCGCGAGCGAGATACCGAGACAGAGTGACCGCTCCATCGTGCTCCCCGGATCGAGGTCGGCGATTCCATGATCCGACGGGCTCGACGAGTCGAGCGTGACGGCTACGGTGGCGCTGTCTCGAGTGGTCAGATCTGCCGCGCGCCAGACCGCCACGTGCAGCTCGCCGCCCGCCGCACCACTGGCACTCGTAGTCGTGAGAGCTGCCTGAAAGACGCTGGTGCTCTCGGGCTGGATGATGCCCAGGGAGATCGTGTCTGGTTTCGCGCCGCCATCGCAGTTGGTGACCACCGCGATCCCCGTGCAGTGGAGCGTGTAGCGATATGTGGCCGTGTCGGTACCCGCGTTCGTAACGTGGAACGAGGTGGTATAGAGCTTCGATCTGTCGGCGTGCGCCATCGTCGTGTAGTGCGGCGAAAGTGCCACGCGGTGCATCGCGGGTGGCGGGGGCGGTAGCGCTACGCTCGCTTCCAGAGTGCCGGCCACGGGACCCATGCCATCATCGGCCGAGAGGGTGATCGTCGCCCGAGCCGTCTCTCCACCGGTGAGGCTCGCCAGCGCGGCCGAGTCCACCGTGGTATAGGTGACGGCCACCAGCGCCGATGACTGTTTCGGCACGATGATGCTGTTGGGCACCGAGACGCTCTGGATCCCCACTCCTCTGGTGATGGCCGTGAGAAGGTAAGTGACGTCCTCCAGGTGATTGCCGTTGGTGACGCGGAAGTATTGTGTATAGGTGCGACCCGTATGTGTGTCTTGGAACGCGGTACACGGCTCGATCGAACCGAGTGTCGCCGTGCATGGAAGTGTCGTGCTGATGGCGACCCAACTGGAGTCTTTGACCGTGGCGTCGAGAGCGTATCGGGCGGTGAGTTCGACTCTGCCGGTGAGGGCAGCGACGGCGGTGGTGGTGAACTTGACCCACGCGGTCTTCGAGCTGCCTGGAGAGATTGCGAGCGAGGACGGTGAGAGCGTACAGGGAAGGTCGATGGCATCGCCGGAACAGGATGCCGTGAGATTGTAGGTCGAACCTCCGGAGGGCCCGCCGGTGCTGTGTACGCTGAATGCCAGCGAGTCACCGTGAGCGCCATAGCTGCTCGCCGTATCACCCTCGGCCAGCCCGCTGGGTGTGACGGTCACCGTGGGCGGCGCGGCCTGGAGCGTGTAAGTAACCGTCTTCGATCCCTTGTGACCGGCCAGGTCGAAGATGCTGGCGACGAGCGTGTTGGATCCGGGCTGGAGAGTGACGGTGCCGGTCGACGTGCCCCGATCTATGCCGCGGGAAGTGTAGGTGAAGCTCCCCGCGATGTTGGAGCCGTTGAAGAATATCGTGATCGTGCCATCGTCGATCTGAGTGTCGTCTTCCCAGTCGATGATCACGGAGAGCGAAGCGCTGGAGAAGGTGCCCCCGGGGGGCGAGACGAATACGGTGGGCGGCTCGGTATCCCAGAGAAGCTGTTGCGTCGAGCTGGGGGAATTGGCCGCGGAGGAATCGGTGCCCGTGGAGTCGGGTCGTGTGGTCGGCTGCTGCTGTTGCGCCGCCAGAGCGGTCGGGACTCCCGAGACGGAGGGTAGCGTGACGAGCAGCATCGCGACCAGAATTCGGTAGAAAGGCCGGTGCGGGAGGGGCAGTGGCCGAGCACCGATGCCGGCGGGCGATGTGGCGAATAGTCGCCCGAGCACCGTTCCGAGCCTGCTCGCTGCTGCGTTCCAGGTTGCGCCATGCAGCTCTGCCGCCCTCGGCAGGACGTGGTCGCGATGCGGCGTCGCACGCATAGTGTCGCTCCGGTCGTGAGAGTCGACCTGCGCAAAGGCATGGAGCGTACCCGAGCGAGCTCATCCATAAATCGTTATCTGGTAACGCTTTGCCATTTTGGCGCTCTCGCGATTCTCACCACATTCGCGCGACTCGGTGAGAATTCGCGCAAATCCGGTGCAAATCCTCCTGCTGTGCCGGCGGCTGCGAGCGCTCTCTCTTCCCTAATTCGCCCTTCTCTTTCCCTTGCCGCCGCTCCGGGGAACCCCCTCCTCATCTCGCCCGTTCTCGAATACCGTTCCGCGGCGAGTGACAGGCTATACTCGAGTGACGAGCTACACCCACGATCGACGAGACTGACGCGGCGGTCACGAACTCCCTACGGTTGCTCCTTGACTGACATAGCTACGCACGCTTCCACCCACTCCCTCTCGCGCGCCAGGCTGATCGCCGGCTTCGCCACGGTCTACGTCCTCTGGGGCTCCACCTACCTCGCCATCCGCATCGGCGTCGAGACGATCCCGCCTTTCATCATGGGCGCGGTCCGCTTCCTCATCGCCGGGAGCGTGCTCTACCTCTTCGTGCGCCCGCGCGAGCGGCCCACGCTCGCGCAGTGGAAGTCGGCGGCCATAGTCGGCACGCTCCTCCTGGTTTTCGGAAACGGCGCCGTGATGTGGGCCGAGCAGAAGGTGGCGAGCGGGATCGCATCGCTGCTGGCGGCGGTGGTGCCGCTCTGGATGGTGCTGCTCGACTGGGGTCGACGCGGCGGGAAGCGTCCTACGGCAATGGTGATGGCGGGGGTGGTGCTCGGTCTCGCGGGGCTCGCGATCCTCGTGGATCCGTTCGCGCCTTCGGCTACCGCTGTGGACCGCGTGGGCGCGATCGTCCTCCTGATCGGCTCGCTCTCGTGGGCCGTGGGATCCATCTATTCGAAGCACGCGCCGCAGCACCCGAAGCCGCTCGTGGGGCCGGCGATGCAGATGCTCGCCGGCGGGGTGGGGCTCGCCATCCTGTCGCTGCTGAGCGGAGAGCTCTTTCACCTGGAGCCGCACGCGGTCTCGGCGGATTCGGCGCTCGCCGTGCTCTACCTGGTGATATTCGGATCGCTGGTGGGCTACAGTGTGTACATCTGGCTCCTCAGCGTGGCCACGGCGTCGGCGGTGTCCACCTACGCGTACATGAACCCGGTGGTCGCGGTATTCCTGGGGTGGCTCATCCTCTCGGAGCCGCTCACACCGCGTACGCTCGTGGCGGCGGCGATCATCGTCGGCGCGGTGGCGCTCATCACGCGTGGTCCGGGGAGCACCGTAGACCACTCGGGGGAGCTTGACGAGGACGGTCGCCGAGCAGAGTCGGGCGACCGAGAGGCGCGCGGCACGATGAGGCGGAAGCGGATCTCGGAGCCGCGAAGGTCGGCAGTGTGAAGGAGGGGTGGCTCGCTTCCATCTGACCGCTCTCGTGACGGCCATGATGCACGCGGAGCCGGCCATGAAGCATTCGATTCGAACTGAATCCGTATGGACGTCGGACGAGAGTTGCCGTATGGTTTCCGCCATGCGCCTCCAACTGACTCCTTACGCTCGTCATCCGCGACGGCCGCATCGCCGAGCGCGGCGATGCGGCTTCGGTCCAGGTGCCCTCCGGCGCGCGGGTGATGGACCTCGCCGGGAAGTCGGTGATCCCGGGGCTCGTGATAATGACCTGCCCTGGCTCCTCTCCTTCGCGGGGATGACCGTATTGCGGGAATCCATTCCTCTGGTGCTCCCTCCCACGCGGGGCGAGCTTTCGCTGCATGGACATCTCGCCGCCGCCCTCCCCGCGCCTCTTCCTCATAGACGGCTACGCGCTCATCTACCGCGCGTTCTTTGCCCTCATCTCGCGCCCGCTCACCACCAGCCGCGGCGAGAATACCTCGGCCGCGTGGGGAATAGTCAACTTCCTCCAGCGACTCGTGGAGCAGCACAAGCCGGAGTACCTGGCGTGGATTCTCGACTCGGGGCTCTCCTTCCGCCACGAGCGCTACCCGGCCTACAAGGCCACCCGCGAGAAGCTCGGCGAGGAGCTCCAGGCCGACTTCGACCGCGGGATGGAGCGGATAGGCGAGCTTCTCTCCGCCTACAACGTCCCCGTTCTCTCCATGGAAGGCTTCGAGGCGGATGATGTGATCGGCACGCTCGCGCGCCGCGGCGCCGAGCAGGGCGTGAACGTGGTGGTGGTCTCGGGCGACAAGGATTTCTACCAGCTCATCGCGCCGAACATCTACCTCCTGAACCCCGGCCGCGGCGGGCCGGCGAGCGTGGACGAGAAGTGGGTGGGCTTGGAGAACGCCTCCGAGCGACTGGGCGTCGCGCCCGAATACGTCACCGACTACCTCGCCCTCGTGGGCGACTCCTCGGACAACGTCCCCGGCGTGCGCGGGATCGGCGACAAGACGGCGTGCGAGCTGGTGGAGACGTACGGCTCGCTCGAGGAGATCCTCGCGCACGTGGACGAGATAAAGAAGAAGCGTCCGCGCGAGGCGCTCAAGGAGCACGAGGCCGACGCCCGGCTGTCCAAGGAATTAGTAACACTTCGCTACGATCTCCCCATCGAGCTCGACCTCGCGGAGCTCGCCGTGCGCGAGCCCGACCACGCGCGGCTCAAGGAGATCTTCGTGGAGCTCGAGTTCCACTCGCTCGCGCGCGACCACGCGGTGGAGGAGCCGGAGAAGAAAGAGAGCACGGTGAAGTACACCACCGTGGACTCCATCGCCGCGCTCGAGAAGATGGTGAAGCGCGCCCGTAGCGCGCCGCACATCGCCGTGGACACCGAGACGATCATCGACCCCGGGAGCCCGCAGATCGTCGACCCGCTCCGCTGCACCATCGTGAGCATCTCGATTGCCGTGGCTCCCGGCGAGGCGTACTACCTCCCGCTCCGCCACCGCGTGCGAGTCCCGGATCAGGGCGAGCTCCTCGTGGACGTGGCCGGCGACCGCTCGCCCACGGATGCGCCGGAAGATCGCGGGCTGGTGATGGGCGGCGACGAGGTGGATGGCGAAAGGTCGTCGCCCACCGCCGCGAAGAGCGCGAAGGCCGCGAAGAAGAAGAGCGCGAAGGCGCCCGCCGAGCCGGGCTCCATAGCCGCGCGCGCCCTCGCCAACGGCGGCGAGCCGGTGAAGAATCTCCCGCCGCTCGACTCGCCGGAGATGAAACCGCTGCGCGATCTCCTCGAGGATCCCGCGGTGAAGAAGACCGGCCAGAACGCCAAGTACGATCTGCTCGTGCTGCGCCGCTCGGGCGTCGACCTCCGCGGGCTCGACTTCGACACGATGATCGCGTCGTACGTGCTCGACCCCGGCCGCCGCTCGCACGGGCTCGACGTGCTCGCGCTCGAGTTTCTCGACCACAAGATGATCTCCTTCGAGGAGCTGTGCGGCAAGGGACGCAACCTCGTCCCCTTCGACGAGGTCCCCATCAGCGCCGCGCGCGACTACTCGTGCGAGGATGCCGACATGACGCTCCGTCTGCGCGCGATCTTCGAGCCTCAGCTCGAGTCGTACGCGCTCGCGTCGCTCTTCCGCGAGATCGAGATCCCGCTGGTGGACGTGCTGGCCGACATGGAGTGGGAGGGCGTGTCGATAGACACCGCCTTCTTCGCGTCGCTCAAGGAGCGCTTCGCCACCGAGCGCCAGGGCGTGGAGCGGCGCATCCACGAGGAGGCGGGGGTGGAGTTCAACATCAACTCCAACCCGCAGCTCCGGCACATCCTCTTCGAGAAGCTGCAGCTCCCGGTGATCAAGAAAACCGCGACCGGTCCCTCCACCGACGCGAGCGTGCTGCAGGAGCTCGCCGAGCAGGGACACACGCTTCCGGAGCTGCTCATGGAGTATCGCGAGCTCTCGAAGCTCGAGAGCACCTACCTCGACGCGCTCCCCGCGCTGGTGCATCCGGAGACGCACCGCATCCACACGTCGTTCAACCAGACGGTGGCCACCACGGGGCGGTTGTCATCCAGCGATCCGAATCTGCAGAACATCCCCATCCGCACGGAGCTCGGCCGCGACATCCGCCGCGGCTTCGTCCCGCGGAATGGGTGGATGTTCCTGGCCGCCGACTACTCGCAGATCGAGCTGCGTCTCCTCGCGCACCTCTCCAACGATCCCGCGTTCGTGCAGGCCTTCCGCGCCGGCGGCGACATCCACCGGCAGACGGCGTCGATAATCTTCGACGTGCCGCTCGAGGAAGTCACCGCCGACATGCGCGCGCGCGCCAAGACCATCAACTTCGCCACGATCTACGGGCAGGGGCCGCGCGCGCTCTCGCAGCAGCTCAGAATAGAGTTCGCCGAGGCGAAGCGGTTCATCGAGGAATACTTCGAGCGCTTCAGCGGGATCAGAGGGTACCTCGATTCGATGGTGGAGTTCGCGCGCGAGCACGGCTACGTGCAGACCATCTTCGGCCGGCGGCGCTACATCCCCGAGCTCAAGGATCGCAACTTCAACATCCGCCAGTTCGGCGAGCGCACGGCCACGAACTCGCCCATCCAGGGCTCGGCCGCGGATCTCATCAAGATCGCGATGATCCGCATCCACGAGCTGCTGGCGCGGCGCGAGGGAAGATCGCGTATGCTGCTGCAGGTGCACGACGAGCTGGTTTTCGAGGTGCCGCGGGAGGAGATGGATGAGATCGCGCAGCTGGTGAAGCGCGAG
>Ga0182741_1004936_pt1 | contig 12711 bp, 7 predicted proteins | sample eDN5th37CBELigOP_FD_128874 | JGI IMG/M metagenome (GOLD analysis project Ga0182741, IMG submission 128874) | Enriched Organic Plus compost microbial communities from Emeryville, California, USA - eDNA 5th pass 37_C BE-Lig OP (version 2) (version 2) ...
GAGAGGGACCCAGCACCTTCGGCCTGCGGATCGGACCGCAGCACTGCAATGCCAAGGACATGGCGCATGGCGGCATGCTGGCCACGCTTGCCGACGTCGTACTCGGCATTGGCGGGCTGGAGCAGGCGGAGGCGCCGGGCTTCTTCATCACCATCAGCCTGCAGACGGATTTCCTCGGTCCTGCCCCGCTTGGCGCCTGGATCGAGTGCCGGCCCGAGCTCCTGCGCCGGACACGGACGCTCATGTTCGTGCAGGGCAGCTTCACCGTGGAAGGCCGGCCCGTGCTGCGCGCCAGCGGCGTGTTCCAGCTGCCGAAGTAGCGGCGGTCGCGGCCCCGCTCGGCACATCCCGCCGCATGACGCCCGGCTCGGGTCTGAACGCACCGGCACCTCCTCGCGACCGTGGCCGCCTTCCCGCAGCGCTTGCAGCTTGCCGCCGTCGGGCGGGGACAAGGAAGGGACAGGCCGCAGTTCGGCGCGCGGTTCCTGGCGAATTGCCGTCAACCGGCCGCCTGCCACCACGACAGTTCCTGTATCGCCGCAAGGGCCCGGCGATCCGCAGCATGACGGACAGCCGCCGGAGCAGTGCTAGGCTGCCGTGGAGAACAGGAGGGAACGGCCATCGTCATGCAGAGCCCCAGCCCGCTCACCGGCTTCCGCGTGCTGGAAGTCGGCAGCGGTTTCGCGCTTGCCTATTGCGGCAAGCTCTTCGCCGATTTCGGCGCCGAGGTGATCAAGGCGGAGCCGCCGGACGGCGACCCGCTGCGCCGCGCACCGCCACTGATCGAGACGGGATGCGGGCGGGAGAGCGCGCTCTTCGCCTGGCTCTGCACGAACAAGCGCAGCATCATCGCCGATGCCACGGACGACGAAGGCCTCGCCCGCCTCACCGCGCTGCTCCCCAGCTGCGATGTGCTGCTCGACGGCCGCGGCCCGGCCGCACGCAAGGCCGCGCCACTCGGGGCGGAGGATCCGGGCCTCGTTGCCTGCGACCTCTCCTGGTTCGGCGAGAGCGGCCCCTATGCGGGCTTCACCGGCACGGACGCAGTGGCCCGCGCGCTGGCCGGCGTCTTCTTCTGCACCGGGCCCGCGGAGGGACCGCCCGACATCCTCGGCGGGTTTCCCGGCGAGACGGTCGGCGGCATCGCCGCCTTCGTCGCCACCGCGGCTGCCCTGCTCGCGCGCGCCGAGGGCGGGCGGCGGCTGGAAGCGAATGTGCTGGAGGCGAATCTCGCCGTCACCGAATACTACGTCACCCAGGCCGCGATGACGCCGGACGCGGTGCGCCGCCACGGCCGCGACCGCTTCTTCCCGACCTGGCCCATGGGCGTCTATCCCTGCCGCGAAGGCTCTCTCGGCGTCACCGTGGTCACGCCGGTGCAATGGCGCGGCTTCTGCGACATGCTCGGCCTGCCGGAGCTTGGCGCGGACCCGGAGCTGGTGCTGGGCCCCCAGCGCATGGCGCGCGCGGCGGAATTGGAAAACGCCTTCGTGCCGCGACTGCGAACCAGCACGGCGCAGGAGTGGTTCGCGGAAAGCCTCACCCGGCGCCTGCCCATCGTCGTCGTGCCCGACATGGCGGGGCTGCTGGCGACGGAGACGCATCGCGCGCGCGGCGCCTTCTCTCCCGTCCGCATCGGCACGGCCTGCTTCGAGGGCCCGACCCTGCCGCAGCGCCTTGCGCGCACCCCGCCGCGGCCCGGCGGGACCGCTCCCTTCGCCGGGGAACACGACGCGCTGCCCCCGCCGCCACGCGCGCGCCCGGCGCGCCGGGCGGAAGGCCCGCCGCTCTCAGGGGTTACGGTCCTCGACCTCTCCATGGGCTGGGCCGGGCCGCTCTGCACCCGTCTCCTGGGAGATCTCGGCGCCACGGTGCTGAAGGTGGAAGCCTGCCAATACCCGGACTGGTGGCGTGGCGTGGACCCGCGCCCCGCCTTCTTCGCGGAGCGGCAGTATGAGCGGAACACCCGCTTCAATGCGCTGAACCGGAACAAGGCCGGTATCACACTTGACCTGACCTCGGCGGAGGGGGTGGCGCTGCTGAAGCGTCTGGCGCGCCGCGCGGACGCCGTGGTGGAGAACTATGCGCGGGAAGTATTGCCCAAGCTTGGCCTGGACTATCCGGCGCTGCGGGAAGAGCGGCCGAATCTGGTGATGGTCTCCATGCCCGCCTTCGGCGCCGAGGGCCCGTGGCGCGACGCCCGCGCCTATGGCTCGACGCTCGAGCACGCGTCCGGCCTGCCGAGCGTGGCAGGCGCGGAAGGCTGGCCGCCGGCGACCAGCCACCTCGCCTATGGCGATCCGGTCGGGGGCTACAATGCCGCCGCCGCCCTGCTGGTCGCGCTGCTGCATCGGCAGGCGACCGGCGAGGGTCAGCATGTGGATCTCAGCCAGGTCGAGTGCATGGTCCAGCTCACCGCCCCCTGGCTGCTGGCGCAGTCGGCAACCGGCGCACCGGGGCCGCGGCTCGGCAATCGGCATCCGTGGCATGTGCCACAGGGCTGCTTTCCCTGCGCCGGCGAGGATACCTGGCTGGTGATTGCCGTCACGGAGGATGCCGCCTGGCGGGCACTGTGCCGCATCATCGGCCGGGAGGATCTCGGTGCGAACCCGGCGCTCGCCACCGCCGCCGGCCGCCGCGCACAGGAGAACGCACTGGAGGCCGCGATTGCCGCCTGGACACGTGGCCAGGATGCGGATGCCGCCATGGCGGCGCTCCAGGCAGCCGGTGTGGCGGCCGGTGTCTGCCGGCACCCTGCAGCCATCCCCGCCGATGCACAGATCGCCGCGCGCGGCGTCTTCCAGCAGACACGCCGCGCCTATGTAGGTGAGCATCTGCAGCTCTCGGCGCCCTTCCGCCCGCAGGGCGGGCCGCCCCTGCCGGTGCGCCGGCCGGCCCCGACCCTCGGCGAGGACAATGCCGCCGTTCTCTGCGGGCTGCTGGGGCTTTCCGTGGCGAAGCTCAATCGCCTCGCCGCCGCCGGGGTGATCGGGACCGAGGCGACACCGGTCAGCGCGCGCAGGGCGCGCGCCGCCACCGGCTGAGCGCGGGTTGTTCGCACCCGGGCATGCCGTTAGCCTCCTGAAGCGGCCCGCATTGCGCGTGGGCCGGGAGGGACGGTTGCAAAAACTGACACATGCCGCGCCCTGTGCGCCCGGGTGGATCTCATGGTCGTGGCAGGGAGGCGCGGCATGAGCACGCCCTCCCGCAGCAGCGCGCCGGTGCCGCTGCGCGACCCCGCGAGCCTCAGGCGCCTGCTCTCGCCCCGCAGCGTCGCCGTCGTGGGCGTCTCGGCCGACCCGATGGGCTTCGGTGCCCGCAGCGTCACCAATCTGGTGAATTTCGCCGGCCCGGTCTGGGCGGTGAATCCCAAATATGCAGGCCAGGAACTGCATGGCCGTCCCTGCTACGGCACGATCGATGAGCTGCCCGACGCGCCGGACTGCGTGCTGCTGGCCCTGCCGCGCACCGGCATCATGCCCGCCGTCGAGGCCAGCATCGCCAAGGGTGCGGGAGGGCTGATCGTCTTCGCCTCGGGCTATGGCGAGACGGGGCTGCCCGAGCGCATCGCCGAGGAAGCCGCGCTGCGCGACCGCTGCCGCGAGGCCGGCCTGCCGCTGGTGGGCGTGAACTGCCTCGGCATCGTGGACCATGTGCTGAAGGCGGGCGTGACCTTCATGCCGGAATATCCGCGCATGGTGGCACCCCCGGGCGGCGTGGCGATCACCTCGCAGTCCGGCGCGCTGGGCTACGCGCTGATGCAGGCAGCGGAGCGCGGCTTCTCGGTCTGCCACATGACGACGGCGGGCAACGCCACGGACCTCGATGTCTGCGATCTCGCCGCCTACCAGCTCTCCATGCCGGAATGCCGCGCCGTGGCGCTGGCGGTGGAGGGACTGCGCGACGGGCGACGCCTGGCGCTGCTGGGCGAGGCGGCACGCCAGGCCGGCAAGCCCATCGTCGTGCTGAAGCTCGGCCGCGGCGAGGCGGGCGCGGCGGCCGCCGTGTCCCACACCGGTTCGCTCGCTGGCAGCGCAGCCGCCTGGTCGGCCGCCTTCCGCCGCGCCGGCATGGTGGAGGTGGAGGACTTCGACGCGCTGCTCGAGACTGCCGGTCTCTTCGCCAAGGCGCCGCCGCCCAAGGCGCCGGGCGTGGCGATCATCACGCCCTCCGGCGGCGCCGGCATCATGGCGGCCGACCACGCCGAGGCGCTGGGCCTTTCCATGCCGCAGCCGATGCCGGAAACGGAGGCCGTGCTGCGCGCCGCCATCCCGGACTTCGGCGCGCCGCGCAATCCCTGCGACCTGACGGCCCAGGTGGCGAGCAATCCGGCAAGCTACGATGCCTGCATGGAGGCGATGCTGTCGGACCCGCAGTATGGCTGCGCGGTCATCCCGGTCGTCTATTCGCACCATGCCAGCACGAAGCTGCGCATGGAGCAGCTTCGCCCCTATGCGGAGAAGTTCGGCAAGCCGTTGCTGATCGCCTGGATTCCGGAACAGCTTGAGGGTCCCGGGGCCTTCTATGCGGATTCGGTGCCGGAACTGGTGCTGTTCCGCTCCATGCGCCGGCTGATGAATGCGGTAGGGCTGTGGCTGGAGCATTACGGCGCCAGTCCCATGCAGCCGCCCGCACCGCCGCCCGGCCTGGCGGAGGCGATCGCCACGCTGCCCTCCGGCGAGGCAGTGCTGACCGAGGCGGAGGCGAAGGCGCTGTTCGCCAAGGTGGGCGTGCCGGTGGTGGAGGAGCACCGAGCGGCGACCGCCGGGGCCGCCGCCGATGCCGCCGCGGCGATGGGCTTCCCCGTCGTGCTGAAGCTGGACAGCCCCGATATCGCGCACAAGACCGAGATCGGCGGCGTGAAGCTGAATCTCCGCGATGCGACGGCGGTGCGCGCCGCCTTCGAGGAAATCACGGCTTCCGCCAGGCGGCATGCGCCGGCGGCGCGGATCGATGGCGTGCTGGTGCAGCGCATGGCACCGAAGGGCGTAGAGCTGATCCTCGGCGTGCGACGGGATCCGCAATTCGGGCCGATGGTGCTGGTCGGCACCGGCGGCGTTCAGGCGGAGCTGTGGCGCGATGTGGCGCTCGATCTCGCGCCCGTGACGCCGGAGCGAGCGGAGGCGATGCTGCGCAGCCTCAAGGGCTTCCCGCTGCTTGATGGCTTCCGCGGTGCGCCGAAGGCCGATATCGGCGCTGTCGCGCGGGCGGTCTCGGCCTTCTCCTGTCTGGCCGCCGCCGCGGGCGAGCGGCTTCAGGAGGCGGAGGTTAACCCGCTGATCGCCGGCGCCTGGGGCTGCCTTGCGGTGGATGGGCTGGTGCGCTGCGGCACGACGGGGTGAGGCGGATCGGGCGGAAAGCCTTGCCGTTCACATGATCCCTGCCTAGCTCCACTGGATGGGACAGGAACGCGCCCGGAAGACGGCGCAGGAGGAACGTCGGATGCACGGGCCGAAGCGCGGCGCGGCCTGATGGAAGGGCTCGCACCTGCCAGCCGGCGTCCCCGGCCGGGACCACGCGGGCGCATCGCCGACCCCGCGGCCGTGGCCACGGTGCAGGCCAGCCTGGGTGAGCTGCCCCTGCGCCGCGACCTGCTGATCGAGCATCTGCACGCGCTGCATGACCGGCACGGCTGTCTGCGCGAGGGCCATCTGGTCGCGCTTGCCGCCCTGCTGCGCCTCGCCCCGGTCGAGGTGTTCGAGGTCGCGAGCTTCTACGCCCATTTCGACATCCTGGCAGATGATGCGCCGGCGCCCTTGCCGCCGCTGCGCATCTGCGATGGGCTCCCCTGCGCCATGGCAGGCGCCGAGGCGTTGATCGCGGCGCTGGACGCCGCGCCAGCCGCAGGCCGGTGGGTGCTGCGCGCGCCCTGCATGGGCGCCTGCCACGAGGCGCCCGCCGCTGCACTCGGCCACGCTTTGGTCGGGCATGCGACGGCGGAGCGCCTGCGCGACGGCCCGCCACCCCCCATTGCCGACCCGCCGGACCTGGCTGCCTGGCGCGCCGAAGGCGGATATGACCTGCTGGTCTCGGCCCGCGATGGCCAGCTGTCGACGGAGGCGATGATCGCCGCGCTCGAGCGGTCCGGTCTGCGCGGCATGGGCGGCGCCGGCTTCCCCGCGGCACGCAAGTGGCGGCTGGTCCTGGCCCAGCCCAAGCCGCGCCACCTGGTTGTGAATGCCGACGAGGGCGAGCCCGGCACCTTCAAGGACCGCTGGTGCCTGGAGACCGCGCCGCACCGCGTCCTGGAAGGCATGCTGCTGGCAGCGCATGCGGTGGAGGCGGAGGCCTGCTGGATCTACCTGCGCGACGAATACCCGCATCTGCAGGAGGTATTGCGGCGCGAGATCTCCGCGCTGGAGGCATCCGGCCTCGCGGCGGTGCCCATCCATCTCCGCCGTGGCGCCGGTGCCTATATCTGCGGCGAGGAGACCGCGCTGCTGGAAAGCCTGGAAGGCAAGCGTGGCTGGCCGCGGCACAAGCCGCCCTTCCCGGGTGAGCACGGCCTCTTCGGCCGCCCGACCCTGGTGCACAATGTCGAGACGCTGTGGTGGCTGCCGGAGATGCTGCGCGACCCGGAGGGCTTCGCGGCACGCGGGCGGCGCGGCAGGCACGGGGCGCGGCTGATCAGCCTTTCCGGCCGCGTGCGAAGGCCGGGCGTCGTCGAGGCACCGGCGGGCGTGACTGCCCGGGAGCTGGTCGAGGAGTTCGGCGACGGCATGGCAGAGGGCCATCGCTTCGCGGCCTATCTGCCGGGCGGCGCCTCGGGCGGCATCCTGCCGGCCTCCATGGCGGACCTGCCGCTCGATTTCGGCACGCTCGAGCAGCATGGCTGCTTCGTCGGCTCCGGCGCCGTGGTGGTGCTCTCGGACCAGGATGACCTGGCCGGGGCCGTGCGCAACCTGGTCCGGTTCTTCCGGGACGAGAGCTGCGGCCAGTGCACGCCCTGCCGCGTCGGCACGGCCAAGGCGGCACGGCTGCTGGAGGCGCCCGCCTGGGATCGCGCGCTGCTCGAGGAACTGGCGCAGGCCATGGCGGACGGCTCGATCTGCGGCCTCGGCCAGGCGGCGATGAACCCGGTGCGCAGCCTGCTGCGCTTCATGCCGGAGGCTGCGCCGTGAGCCGGCCGCGTCAGGACGCGATCCATTTCGCACTCGATGGGCACGGCCTGGAGGCGGCGCCGGGCGAGACCATCTGGCAGGCGGCGCAGCGCGCGGGCGTGGAGATCCCGCATCTCTGCCACCTGCCGCGTCCGGGTTACCGGCCCGATGGCAACTGCCGCGCCTGCCTCGTCGAGATCGAGGGCGAACGCACCCTGGCTGCCTCCTGCATCCGCACGCCGCGCGAGGGTATGGTGGTCCGAAGCGAGGCCAGCGCACGCGCGCAATCAGCCCGCCGCATGGTGTTCGAGCTGCTGCTGGCGGACAGCCACCCGCGTGACGGCAGCAGCGGCCTCGCGCGCTGGGCCACACGGCTCGGCGTCACCACCTCGCGCTTCGTGCCGGAACCCGCGCGCCCCGCAGCCGACCTGTCCCATCCCGCCATGGCGGTGCAGCTCGACGCCTGCATCCAGTGCGGCCTGTGCGAACGCGCCTGCCGCGAGGTGCAGCACAACGACGTCATCGGCATGGCAGCGCGCGGCATGGCGACACGCGTGGTGTTCGACCTCGCCGATCCGATGGGCAGCTCGAGCTGCGTCGGCTGCGGTGAATGTGTGCAGGCCTGCCCGACCGGCGCGCTGCTGCCCGTCTCCGTGCTGGATGCGGAAGGCCGGCGCGCTGCCGTCGAGGAGCGGTGCACCGCCAGTGTCTGCCCCTATTGCGGCGTCGGTTGCCAGGTGGAGTTCCGCGTCGCCGACGGAGCCCTCCGCGAGGTAGTGGGCCGCGACGGCCCGGCGAACCGGGGGCGCCTCTGCGTGAAGGGCCGCTTCGGCTTCGATTATCTGCGGCATCCGGACCGGCTGACGCGACCGCTGATCCGCGTCCCGGGCGCGCCGAAGGATCCGGCCGACTGCCTCGACCCGCGCGCTGCCCGCGCGAAATTCCGCGAGGCCTCCTGGGACGAGGCGCTGGACCTCGCGGCCAACGGCCTCGCCCATATCCGCGACAGGCGGGGCCCGGATGCGCTGGCCGGTTTCGGCTCGGCCAAGGGATCGAACGAGGAAGCCTATCTCTTCCAGAAGCTGGTGCGCACCGGCTTCGGCACCAACAACGTGGACCACTGCACGCGGCTCTGCCACGCCGCCTCGGTCGCCGCGCTGCTGGAAGGCATTGGCAGCGGCGCGGTCACCGCGCCCTTCACCGCCGCTACTGACTCCGACGTGATCCTCGTGATCGGCGCGCGGCCGACCGAGAACCACCCTGTCGCCGCCACCTTCCTGAAGGATGCCGTAGCGCACGGCGCCGCGTTGATCGTCATGGACCCGCGCGGCAACGGGCTGGACCGCTTCGCCCGGGAGGTGGTGCGGTTCAAGGCGGGCCAGGACGTGGCGCTGCTGAACGCACTGCTGCATGTCGTGGTCGCGGAACAGCTTTACGATCGCCAGTATGTCGCCGCGCGGGTGGACGGCTTCGCCGCCCTCGCCGCGCATGTCGCCGCCGCGACGCCGGAGGCGATGGCTCCGCTCTGCGGCGTGCCGCCGGAGCAGATCCGTCGCGTGGCACGGCTCTTCGCAGGCGCGCGGGCGGCACTCGTGCTCTGGGGCATGGGCATTTCGCAATCCGTGCATGGCACGGACAATGCACGGGCGCTGATCGCGCTGGCGCTGCTCTGTGGCCAGGTTGGGCGGCCCGGCACGGGGCTGCACCCCCTGCGCGGGCAGAACAACGTGCAAGGCGCCTCCGATGCCGGGCTGATCCCGATGGTGTTCCCGGACTACCACCCGACGCGCGACGACGCGCACCGTGCGCGGCTGGAGGCGCTGTGGGGGGCGACGCTGCGCCCCGAACCCGGGCTGACGGTGGTGGAGATCCTGGAAGCAGCAGAGCGCGGCGCCATCCGCGGCATGTACATCATGGGCGAGAACCCGGCGATGTCGGACCCCGACCTCGCCCATGCGCGCGCCGCGCTGGCGGGCCTGGATCATCTCGTCGTGCAGGACCTGTTCCTCACCGAGACCGCGGCACTGGCCGATGTCGTGCTGCCGGCCAGCGCCTGGCCGGAGAAGGACGGCACCGTCACCAACACCAACCGCCAGGTGCAGCTCGGCCGTGCTGCCCTGCCGCCGCCGCAAGGCGCACGCCAGGATCTCGCCATCATCACCGCCCTGGCGCGCCGCCTCGGCCTGCCCTGGACCTACACCCATCCACGCGAGGTCTTCGCGGAAATGGCGGAGGCCATGCCGAGCCTCGCCAACATCACCTGGGAGCGGCTGGAGCGCGAGGACAGCGTCACCTATCCCTGCCCAGGCCCCGACATGGCGGGCGACGCCATCGTCTTCGCCGACGCCTTTCCCACCGCCACTGGCCGCGCCCGCCTGGTGCCTGCCGGAACCTCGCCGGAGAGCGAGGCTCCGGATGCCGACTTCCCCTTCGTCCTCACCACGGGGCGCGAGCTCGAGCATTGGCACACCGGCGCCATGACACGCCGGGCCGGCGTGCTGGATGCGCTGCAGCCGGGCCCCACCGTCTCCGTCGCGCCGGCGACGCTCGCACGGCTCGGCCTTGCCAGCGGCCAGGAGGCACGCGTGGTCACGCGCCGGGGCGCCGTACGGCTGACACTGCGTGCGGATCCCGGCCTGCCGGAGGACATGCTGTTCATCCCCTTCGCGTACCGCGAGGCGGCGGCGAACCTGCTGACCCATCCGCAGCTCGACCCGACCGGCCGCATTCCCGGCTTCAAGTACTGCGCCGCCAGGCTCGAGGCGATGACGGGGCCGTCATTGCCCGGCTGAGGACGAACCGCCTGGCCGGACCATGGCTGCCGGCGTGACAGGACAACGGCCCGCAGGCTAGGTTTAGACACGACTTGGGGGGACTGGGGCGTTATGCAGCGGGTCACTGCACGCGCGGCGGTGTTGCGCGAGGTGGGGCGGCCGATGGCGATCGAGACCGTCACGGTCGGACCGGTGGGCCCGGAAGACGTGCTGGTGAGGATCAGGGCCGCCTCGCTCTGCCACACAGACCTCGAAGTGATGGAGGGCCAGCTCGGCCTGACACTCCCGGCCGTGCTGGGTCATGAGGCGGCAGGCACGATCGCCGCGCTCGGCGACGGCGTCACGGGCCTCGCGATCGGCGACCCGGTGGTGCTCTCCTGGAATCCACATTGTGGCCACTGCTTCTATTGCGAACGGGCGCAGCCGATCCTTTGCGAGCAGTACCTGGCGAATGGTCCCAGGGCCGGGCATTTCGATGGTCGTGGCCCGCGCTTCGCGTGCGACGACGGCGCGCCGCTACATCAGCTCATGTATCTCGGCAGCTTCGCGGAATACTGCGTGGTTCCGGCACAGCAGGCGGTGAGGATTCCCGCCGCCATGCCGCTGGATCGCGCCTGCCTGCTGGGCTGTGCCGTCATGACGGGCTTCGGCGCGGCGACCCATGTCGCACGCATCGGCTGGGGCGAGACGGTGATGGTGATCGGCGCCGGTGCGGTCGGGCTTGCCGCGATCCAGGGCGCACGGCTCGCGGGCGCGGGCCGGATCATCGCCGCGGATCCGAACCCCTTGCGGCGGGAAATGGCCGTCCGCGCGGGTGCGACCGATCTCTGCAATCCCGGCAGCGAGGATCCGGTGGCGCTGGTACGCTCGCTGAGCGGCAGCCGCGGCGCGGATGTGGTGATCGAGGCGGCGGGAGTGCCCGCCGCGTTCCGCATCTCGGTCGAGGCAGTCCGTCCGGGCGGCCAGGTGGTCTGGCTCGGCAAGGTCGGAGTCAATGATGAGGTTGCCTTCCGCTGGGGCGCGTTGATGCAGGAGAAGCGCATCACCCGGTCGAGCTATGGCGGCGCCCGCCCGCGTGAGGATTTCCCGGCGATGTCCCAGGCCTATCTCGACGGCAGGCTCAACCTCGACATGCTGGTCACCGCCACCATCCGGCTGGAGCGGATCAACGAGGGCTTCGCCGCGCTGAAGCGGGGCGAGGCGATCCGCTCCGTCATCGTCTTCGATTGAGGCGTCCGCCGCCGTGATCCGGCGGCCAATCCGGAGGGATGCATGTGATGAAGACCTACGAGGGCGGTCGTGGCCTCGCTGGCGCGCAGGTGACGGTGGATGGCAGGCCGCTCGACCCGCGCTTCGACGTCAGGACCTTCTCCCGCACCGGGTTCGAATGGACCTATGAGGGGGACGGCCCGCGGCAACTCGCGCTGGCCCTGCTCTGCGACCATCTCGGCGACCCCCAGCGCGCGCTGGCGCTGACCGAGACCTTCATGCGCGAGGTCGTGGCCGAACTCGACAATGCCTGGCTGCTCACCAGCGCAGACATGGAGGCCGCACTCGCACGGATGGGATAGGCCGATCGTCCTGCCGGATGCGTGCGGGACCACCCTCCCCGGACCTCCGCGCCGGCGCGGGAGACCGAAGTGCGGCTCAGTTGCAGTCGCAACCCTCCGTGGGCCCTTCGTCGCCGCGGACGACGTGATGGTCGATCCATTCGGCGACCAGCCGCCGCGCCTCCGTCACCGAAGCCTCGGGGTGATGGATGCGGTAGAGCGCGGCGCAGGCACGAAAGGCGGACAGGTCATCCGCGCCCGTCTCGCGCAGCTCGCGATAGGCGGTGACCACGGCGCGCTCGCAGCGGCGGGCAATGACGCTCGTACTCCGGGAACGCGCGGTACGCACCATGAAGACATTCCTCCGGCTACGGCCTAGTTGAGAGTCACTCGCAACGCGCTGACATGCTAGCGACACTTGAACAATGGTTCAAGCCACCTACCGCCTTGCGGACCCCGCTCGGCCTACAGCCGCAGCCGCGCCTCCATCACATCTTCCTCCTCGGCCGAGCGCCGGAGTTCGAAGCCAAGGGTGCGGGCAAAGGCCAGCATGGGTGCGTTGTCGGCCAGCACATGGCCGATGATCGTGCGGATATTCTGGGCACGCGCCCATGTGAACAGCCGCTCCATCAGGTGCCGCCCGAGCCCCTGCCCCTTCATGGTCTGATCGATGATCACCGCGAACTCGGCCTCCTCCCTCCCAGGCTCGCGGATCAGCCGGGCCACCCCCACCGTCCGGTCGGGCTGTCCCGCTACCCGACGGCTGGCGATGAAGGCCATCTCCCGGTCGTAATCGATCTGCGTCAGCCGGGCGATCAGTGCGGGCGACATTTCCCTCAACGGCGAGAAGAAGCGCCAGCGCACATCCTCCGGCGCAAGGCGTCCGAAAGCCTCCGCATGGGCTGCGGCATCCTCCGGACGGATCGGGCGGACCATCATCTCCTCGCCGTTGCGGGAGCGGAAGGGGCGCGCGAGTTCCGCCGGATAGGGCGGGATGGCGAGCACTCCGGCCTCTCCTTCCGGCCGCAGCGTCAGCCCGGCATCGACCGCCAGCACGCCCTGCGCATCGGCGAAAAGCGGGTTCACCGTCAGCGCCGCGATCTCCGGGAAGTCCACCGCGACCTGCGAGAGTCGCACCAGCGCCTCCGCGACCGCGGCGCGGTTCGCTGGTCCCCGGTCGCGGAACCCCGCCATCAGCCGCGCAGTGCGTGAGCGCCCGATGAGCTGCTGCGCCAGCGCGAGGTTGAGCGGCGGCAGGTCGAAGGCCTCGTCCGCCGCGAGATCCGC
>Ga0182741_1004938_pt1 | contig 12710 bp, 10 predicted proteins | sample eDN5th37CBELigOP_FD_128874 | JGI IMG/M metagenome (GOLD analysis project Ga0182741, IMG submission 128874) | Enriched Organic Plus compost microbial communities from Emeryville, California, USA - eDNA 5th pass 37_C BE-Lig OP (version 2) (version 2) ...
AACCAGTTTCACGCGCTGAACCCGCAGACCGGAGACGTTCGCCATCCACGGGTCACGCGCTACTGCCAGGATCACCTTCCCATACCAGGAGCGGCTGAGGCCGATTTCAAGCGCGAGCAGAACAACGATCCCGCTGGCAATGATGAACATCCCGTAGACCGACAGCGGCACGGGGAGCCCTACGTCGAGAAAACCTCCGATTGCCATTGGCGGGTAGATCGCATGGACGTCCTGTCCAAACAGAATTCGGGTCGCGCCGGTGCAGAACAGCATGATGCCGAAGGCTGCCATCAAGGTGTACTCGTGCGGTACGTTGGCAAGCCGCCGAAAGATTGCAAGGTCAGTGAAGATGCCCACCACGCCGATGACAAGCGCCGCGATGGCTGCAGCACCCAGAAAGACCCACAGGGATGACGCCTCCTGGCCCGTGATCGTATAGGCGGTATAGGCGCCGATCATGAAAAAGGCGCCATGGGCGAAGTTGAAGATCTTCAGGATGCCGAAGGCCAGCGTCAGTCCGGACGAGACGAGAAAGATCGCCATGCCCAGGACGAGGCCGTTGAACAGCGCATAGAAGTGCAGTGTGTTCACTTCCCCCCTCCGGCGAGACCGACCGCCAGGGCTTTCAGCTCGCTCTTCTGTATCTTTCCAATGGAGTTGACCGGCAGTTCGGCCACCACATGCAGCCGCTCCGGAAACTTCTGCCGGGCAAGCCCAAGCGAAGCCAGATGGCCAGTCATGTCCTCGAAACCGAAGGACCGGCCCTCCACCGGTAGCACGAACGCCACGACCATCTCGCCGCGCTCCCTGTCGGGGATGCCTACGACCGACACCTGACGTACCGACGGATGCCGCGCCAGCGCGTTCTCGATCTCGAGCGGGCTGATGTTCTCACCCTTGCGGATGATGATGTCCTTCTTTCTCCCCGTGATCTCCAGATAGCGGCCATCGATGCGTCTGCCGAGATCACCCATGAGGAAGAAGCCGTCTTCCGTGTAGCTACCCTGCTCGTGCTCGGGATTGAGATAGCCAAGCATCATCTGCGGACCACGGACGGCGATCTCTCCGCTGTCGCCTTCTGCCACCGGCTCCCCGCTATCGCCGAGAAGCTTCAGCTCGCAGGCAATTTCGCCATCGGTGACAGCGCGCACCGCCGCTTCCTCGCGATTGCGCACGCCCGGGCACACGAGCGGCACTTCCGTGGAGCCATAAGCTCGCGAAACTATGGCATTCTCGAAACACTCCAGCCCGCGCAGGACAAGCTCCGGCGGCACACTTGCGCCACCACAGATGTAGCGGCGCAAGCTGGCAAGTCGCGTCCCAGCCTTCTCGGCCGAGGCGATCAACCCGGAGAGGAAGGGCGTGGCGCCCGCCATGAACGTGCCGCCCATCTCGTCAATGGCGCGCACGGCTTCATCCGGGTTCCAGCTCTCGGCAAGCAGCGCCGTGCAGTCGGTAATCCATGGAAACTCGAAGGCATAGATCGAGCCGCCAATGTGGCCGATCGGGGACGGGATGTAGAGTCGATCGTCCGGCCCTATCCGCCAATAGTCTGCTGTCCGCCTTATCAGCGCATCCACCGTGCCATGGCAGTGCATCACGCCCTTTGGCGTTCCCGTACTGCCCGACGTGAAAAGCACCATCTTGATGTCGTCCGCGTCAGCTGGCTTCGCCTCAGCAGGCGCAGACTTCACCATCTCCTCGAAGGAATTGGTTTCACCGATGCGGCTACTGCGCACGGTGAACAGATGTTTCGGCTGATAGCTCAGGCGACCAATCAGCTGCGCAAAATCCACGCCGCGGAAACTCTCGGGGATAAACAGCGCCTCGATTTCGCAGGTCGGCAGGATGTGCCCCAGTTCCGCTTCGCGATAGATGGTGAGAAGCGGGATGAGCCTGTAGCCGAAGAGCGTGGCGGCCAGGTTGATGACACAGGCCTCCCACCAGTTGGGCAGCTGGAAGCCGATGGCAGCTCCGTGCCCAACGCCGCGTGAAGCGAGTGCGCCACCCAGCCGGCAGGCAAGATCCAGCATCTCGCCCCGTGTGACGGAACGTGCTCCATCAACCACCAGCACGCGGTCCGGATTCTCAGCCGTCTTTTCGAGCGCGATGATCCCGAGGCTTCTTCCGTCCACGTGTGCAAGACGGCCAGCGCTGCGAAGCTGCGCCAACCTGTTACTCAAGGCATGCATTGAAGATGTCCCGATTGATATGTGAGCGCCCGCCGCCGCTCATAACGGCGGCGGGCAGTTCAATCAGCCGAACTTGAGCGGCTCGCCCGGCGTCGGCGCGCCGGCAAAGGGTTCGCCAGGCACGGCGGCGTAGTCAATCGCCTCCCAGCCATCTTCGTTGTTGGCCGGAGCCAGCAGCGCGTAGTTCACATCGCAGATGGCTTGATGGTCTTCCTTGCGCAGCGTGATCGGACCCTTCACGGACTCGAAGGTGAGCCCTTCCAGAGCCGGCACGAGCTCCTTCGAGGTTTCGCCGGCGCCAGTCTTGAGCGCCGAGGCTGCCGCCATGATGGCGGTGTGACCCATGCCCACAAAGCCGTCCGGGTGCTGGCCGTATCCCTTGGCACGGAACGTTTCGACGACCTTCTGCGCGACCGGGTTTTCCTTGTAGGCACCATAGTACCAATGGAAGCCCGACCAGTAGTTCTGCGGCGTCCGCTGCTTCAGCGCCTGGGCCGACTGCAGCTCGCTGCCCGTGGTGTAAATGGCCTTCAGTCGCTGGGTGAGACCCAGCTGTCCCGCCTGTTGCAGGAAGGTTGCTTCATCTGCACCACCAAGACCGACCACCAGACCCTTGATGTTCTGGCTCATCAAACGAGCGATCTCATTGCGATAGTCGGTGGCGCCAAACTTGACCCAGCTCGTTTCCTGAAGCGTGATGTCCTTGTTGTTCTTGTCCTTGTAGACCTTCGGTAGCCAGAAATCGCTGGTTGCGATCACGGAACGGCCCACCTCATTGTCGGGGGAGATCGAGCCCCAGGCCGTCACGTCAGGATAGCGGTCTGCCATCAGCTGCGAACCAGCGCCGATGCGCATCGCTGAGTAGTCGGTCACACGGAAATAGTTTTTGCTGAAATTCTCGTGCGTCAGGTTGTTGCCGTGCGACGCTGCATTGATGAAGACGGAGTCGAGCTCCTCCATGATACCACTCAGTGCCAGCGCCACACCGCTGGACAGGACGCCCGCAAAGATGCGGATACCGTCAGCGGCAAGCTCACGCGCCGTGGCGACACCGATTTCCGGCTTCAGGCCGTCGTCGCGCACAACGATCTCGACCTGACGGCCGTTGACGCCACCATCCGCATTGATCATTTCGGCTGCGATCTGCATGCCGCGCGAATGCGCCTCGCCAAACAGGCTGTAGCCGCCCACGAGACTGGTGATGCATGCGATGCGGATCGGCCCCGATTGACCGATAGCCGGCAAAGGCAGGGCAGACAGGGCGGTTGCACCAAGTGCACCCCCTACGAATTGACGTCGATTCAGCTTCATTGCTACCTCCCAATAGTCAGTGAATTTACGGTTGCATCCTCACTTCTTCAGCTGTTCCCGCATGGCCTGCACGGCATTGCGATGGTCATCCATACGGACAGTGAGAGATTCGTAGGCGATGCCCGGGTCCATCAGGGCATGGGCAATCCGCTTCAGCTCCAGGTTCACCGTGGTCTTCGTCCAGCGGATTGCCATGGTCGATCCATTGAGCAGCTTCTGGCAGAACGCCTCCACGCGCGCGTCCAGCTCCTCCGCCGGAACCGCGTAGTTGATCAGCCCCACCTGCTCTGCCTTCGGCGCGAGCAGAAGCTCTCCGGTCATCAGATATTCCTTGGCACGAGGGAACCCGACCAGCTGCGGCCAGATCACGGCTCCGCCATCACCCGCCACCAGCCCAACCTTCACATGCGGGTCGCCGATCTTGGCATGCTCCGCGGCGAAAATGACGTCGGAGAGCAGAGCGATGGTCGCGCCCAGTCCAACCGCATGGCCGTTGACTTTGGCAATGACCGGTTTCTCGATGTCCAGCAGCGCGAAGACGATGCGCTTGGCATCCGTCGCCTCCCGGATGAACTCCGACGGATCGGCGATGCATTGTTCCATGCGGGCCAGATCCCCGCCTGCCGAAAACGCCCTGCCCTCGCCGGTGATGACGATGACATCGGAGTCGAGGTCGTCATGCGCAAACCGCAGCGCCGAAATGAACTCCGTGTGCATCGTGAGGTTGAAGGCGTTGAGCACCTCGGGCCGGTTGAACGAGATCGTCAGCAACCTGCCCTGCCGCTCTACCAGAAGCGTCTCAAAACTGGGGATCGTGCTCATGCCGCCTCCCAGCGCTTTGCTGCCACGCCTCTCATGTTGGTGCTCCCTCCGCCCATGCTACTTTTCAACAGCCGCACGCGATATGTCCAGCGGTGAAGCGGATGCTCCAGCGTGAGGCCCATCGCTCCCATGAACTGGTGCAGGTCGTGGACAACCGGTGTCGCCGCCTCCTGCACATAGCCGAGTGCCGCCGAAGGTTCCGGTGTGCCGGGATGCTGCGCGGCCCTGACGGTCAGCCAGTAGGCCGCCTCCACCTTTACTGCAGCCACAGCCAGGCGATGCTGGATCCCCTGGAAGCTGCCGAGCGGCCTGCCAAACTGCTGCCGGGCGCGCACATGGGCAACCACCGTATCGAGCCCGCCCTTGAGGCAGCCCGTCATCTCGGCGGCAAGCGCCACCCGCCAGACGTCCCGCGCGATGGCCGGATCAGTGGCAAGCGTCTTCCATTCCATTGCCGGCGCCTTCAGCACACCCATCGGATAGGCAAAGATGCTCTCGACGGGATCGACCGCCCCATCGGGCAGCACCGCAGCCTGAACCAAATCCTCACCGATCCAGATCACCGACTTTGCCAACGGCAGATACGGGGCAACGCTCAGAAGCTCTCCTTCGATCACGGCAACCGGACGCGGCAGATCCGGTGCATGGAGCGCACGCAGCGTCGAGGATGCCGCACTTTCCACCAGCACCGGCAGAGTCGCGAGCCGGTAGGTCATGATCGCCGCTGCCGTCAGCCCGAGGCTTGGCTCCGCCGCACAGGCGTAAAACCCGCTGGTCTCCAGCGCCTCATCGAGCTCGGCAGACCAGTCGTAGCGCGACCAGTCATGCGCCACGCGCCAGACCCTATGCGGCTCGATCATCTGGTCGAGGACAGAGAGAAATGCAGCCTGATCTTCGTTTGCAATGAACCGCATCACGATGCCTCCCGCGGAAGATCGAGCCACTGGCGGGCGATAAGGCCAAGCTGGATTTCAGCAGCCCCCGCCGCGATGCTCGTCACGATGGCCCGCTCATGGTGCGCGAGATAATCCGGATAGTCATGGCCGCTGAAAGCATCCGGCAGGAAGTCGAGGCCGAAGTTGGTTACCGCCTGATCCGCCTCGGTTACGGCGATGCGGGCAAGACTAGCCTCGGCTCCGAGGTTCTCACCCCGCGACCGCGCATCGACGATGCGGTAGACGAGCAGCCGTGCCGCCTCGCAGGCTGCCGAGGCAGACCCGGCGCGCGCCTGTATGACCGGATTGTCGAACTCCCCGCGCCGCTTGAGTTCCTTCACCATCGAGGTCAGCGTGCGGGAAGCAAGCTCGTAGCGCGGGATGCCAACGCGCTCGTTCGCCAGCGAATAGCTGATGATAGACCAGGCTTCGCCCTCTTCGCCGAGCCGGGCCGTCGCCGGCACCCGCACGTCGGTGAAGAACACCTCATGGATGTCGCCGTGGCCAATCAGGCTCGGGATGCCGCGCACCTCGATGCCGGGCGTCGACATCGGCACCAGGAAGATCGCGATGCCCGCCTTGCCCTCGGCTGCGCCAGTGCGCGCCAGCAGGAAGCAGTGCTCCGCCATCGCCGCGTAGGAGGTCCAGATTTTCGAGCCGTTGATGACATAGTCGTCACCATCGCGGATGGCCCGCGTCCGCAGCCGGGCGAGGTCGGAGCCTGCATTCGGCTCGGAAAAGCCCTGGCACCAGATCGCCTTGCCGGCCGCCATCTGCGGAATGTAGCGGTTCTTCTGCTCCTCAGTGCCGAAGCGCATGAGGGTCGGGCCAATCCAGTTGACGTTCATGTACTGGGCGCCGCGCGGCTCGCCAGCTGCCCACATCTCCTCGCCAAGAATGAAGTGCTCCCAGGCCGGACGTTCACGCCCACCCCATTCGACAGGCCAGTGCGGCACGAGCAGGCCTTCAGCGGCAAGCTTCGGGCAGAACTCCAGACTGAACTCCGTCACTTCCCGCGAACCCGGGCCATGGCGGGAAACCTCGCTCCAGTCTGCGGGAAGTTCTCGCTCCAGGAAATCGCGGATGCGGGCGCGATACTCCCTCTGCTCCTCCGTCCAATTGAATTCCATCGCCTACCCTTTGCCCACGTTGTGGGACACGAATTCCTTCTCCCTGTGGCTTTAGGAAAGACACACATTGCCCACATGTCAAGATGTAAATCGAAATTCAGAGGTTGATGAATGTAGAGATTGTTCTATTGTAAAGGTTCAAGAGCAGGAGGAAGCTCTTGTGCATCCCACATTATGGAACAAGGAGGACCAGCGTTGCGCACGTCAGTTGTTACCGGCAGCAGTGGCGGCATGGGACGCGCCATCTGCGCAGAGCTCAAGGCGCGGGGCGACCGGGTGATCGGCATCGATCGTCCTGGCACCGACACGGCCACCGGGCCGGAAAAGCCCGACCGCTTCATCGGCTGCGACCTCTCCGACATGACGGAAACCCGGCGCGCGATTGACGAGCTCGTCGATGAAGATGTCGGATGCCTGGTGAATTGCGCCGGCCTCTACGAAAAGAAGGCAGTCTTCGACCTGACGCTTGAGGATTTCGACCGCGTCCTGACCGTCAATCTGCGCTCCCCCTTCCTCCTCAGCCAGCAGCTTGGCAAGCGCATGGCCGACCGCGGCGGCGGCGTCATCGTCAACATCGCCTCGATCAACGGCAAACTCGGCAGCCCGATCATACCCTACGGCACATCCAAAGCAGGCCTGATCGGCCTCACGCGCAGTCTGGCCAAGACGCTTGCTCCCTACAACATCCGCGTCAACGCCATCGCCCCCGGCACGATCCGCACACCCATGGCAGCGGACGTGAACCCAACCCAGATGGAACAGCAGATGTACAGCGTTGCCATGGGTCGCTGGGGCGAGCCGAATGAAATCGCCACCGTCGTGCGGTTCCTCGCAAGCGACGATTCGAGTTACATGACCGGTGCCGTTGTCGACGTCGCCGGCGGATGGATGTCTTGAGCAGGACCGCATGAAGCTGGAGCTTACCGCTGAACACCGCGCCTTCCAGGAACGCGCACGTGAATGGCTGCTCGCCAACGTTCCCCACGAACGCGCGCCCCATGAAGGCCCCGCAGCCCGCAAGTTCGCCACCGAGTGGGTCGCCCGCTGTCACGAGGGCGGCTGGTCCGGTCTTGGCTGGCCGAAGGAATATGGGGGCCAGGGCCTGTCGCCGGACAGAATCGTGCTCTGGTACGAGGAATATGTCCGCGCCCGCGCGCCTTCGGTCCTCGACTGCACCTTCGTAGCCCTGAACCACGCAGGCCCCACCCTCATCGCCTGCGGCACCGGGGAGCAGAAGGATTTTCACCTGCCGCGGATCCTGCGCGGCCAGTCGATCTGGTGCCAGGGCTTCTCCGAGCCTGGCTCCGGGTCCGACCTCGCATCGCTTTCCACCTCCGCCGTCATCGATGGCGACCATCTGGTCGTGAACGGCTCCAAGATCTGGACGAGCTACGCGGACAACGCGGATTACCAGGAACTCCTGATCCGCACCGACCCGGCCCAGAAGCGCCACAAGGGCCTTTCCTGGGTGATCTGCGACATGAAGAGCCCCGGCATCACGGTCAGGCCCATCAAGAACATGGCCGGCACCCGGCATTTCGCGCAGGTCTTCTACGACGACGTGCGCATTCCGCTGACGAGCGTCGTCGGGGACCTGCACGACGGTTGGCGGGTGGCCATGACCACGCTCAGCTTCGAGCGCAAGACCGCCGCCATGGGCCTGCAGCTCGACCTCTCCGTCAAGGTGGAGGATCTGATCGCACTGGCGGAGCCCAGGCCCGGCACATCCACCTACGACCGGCTGGCGCAGCTGCGTGCGGAAGCGGCAGGGCTACGCGCCATGACCTACCGCACGCTTTTCCGCGACCCCGTCACGCCATCTGACGGCTCGCTGATGCGGCTCTACTTTGCCGAGCTCGCCCAGCGGATCTACCGCGCGGCCATGGACATCCTGGGCCCCGAAGCGCTGTTCGACAGCCACTGGAGCTACGACTATCTGGAGTCCTACAGCGAGACGATCGCCGGCGGCACCGCAGAAATCCAGCGCAACATCATTGCCGAGCGCATTCTCGGCCTGCCGCGGGAGTAACCCATGACCTTCGATCTCAACCTGAACGAAGATCAGCGCCAGATCTGTGATGCTGCAACGGCAATGCTGGAAGCCAACTATCCGGTCGGGCGCCTGCGTTCCGGCGCACCGGACGACCTTGCCCAGCTGACGGAGTTCGGCCTCTACACGCTCGCGCGCCCCGAGGAGCACGGCGGCACCGGCTTCACCCCGACGGAGGAAGCCCTGGTCCACGTGCTGCTCGGCAAGCATGTGGTCTCCACCCGCGCGCTGGCCGGATCGGTGGCTGCACGCCTCACCACCGATACGCTGCCGGTCTGTGCAGCCGTCGAATCAGGCGATTCGCTGATGCTGATCGAGCCATCAGAAAATGGTCTTTCCCTCATCTTTGGAACCGGGAAGCTGCAGCTCGTGAGAGCAGCTTCCATAACCCCGGCAAAGAGCCTCGGCGACGGCGTTCCTGTGGGCAGAGCCAGGCTGGTGGATGTTACCGTAGTGGCCGAGACTACCCAGCAGAAAACCATCCTCCTTGCCGACCTGTTGGTTGCGGCCCAGCTGCTTGGTGTGGCGCAGGGCGCGCTCGATCTGGCAGTGTCCTATGCGAAGATCCGTACGCAATTCGGCAAGCCGATCGGTGCTTTCCAGGCGATCAAGCACCATTGCGCCACGATGGCGGTGGAGACCGAGATGCTGTCATCCCTGCTGGACATGGCTGCCATTGCCGTGACGGAAAGCCAGACTGACGTGGCCTTCCAGGTCGCAGCGCTACGCCTGCTGGCTCCGAAGGTCGCGCTCGCCAACGCCCGCACCTGCATCCAGATCCACGGCGGCATCGGCTTCTCGGACGAAGCGGACGCACACCAGTTCCTGAAGCAGGCACATATTCTCAGCCGGCTCGGCAACGGCTCGGCGGTGCTGGACCATCCGGCTCCACTCGCGCCCCACCATGAATTGCAAGGAGGACAATTCACATGAATGTAGCACTGATCACAGGTGCATCGACCGGCATCGGCCTTGCCACCGCCCGCCGTTTTCTGGAAGCGGGCATTGCGGTGGTGGGAGTCGCGCGCGATCCGGCAAAGCTTGAGGCCATGAGGGCGCAGCTTGCCGACTGCACCAGGGCCCCGCTGGAAACACTCGCGCTTGACGTCATGGCCGATGACGCGCCGCAGAAGGCCGTCAGCTTCGCCATCGAAAAATTCGGCCGCCTCGATCACCTGGTCAATAACGCGGGCATCGGCAGCCCCAAGCCGGTCCATGAGACTGAAGACGAGACGCTGGACTATTTCCTGGGCCTGATGCTGCGCGCCCCCTTCCGCTTTTGCCGCGAAGCGCTGAAGGTCTTTGGCGAGGAAGCGACGATCGTCAACGTAAGCTCCACCTATTCCATCCTGGGCGGCCTGCGCGGCGGGGCCTATTCGGCGGCGAAAGGCGGCATCAACGCACTGACAACGCATCTCGCCTGCCAGTATGGCTCCTCGGGCGTCCGCTCGAATGCAGTGGCGCCCGGCGTCATTCCGACACCGATGACAGCCCATCGCCTGCAGGACGAGGGCTTCCGCCGCATGAACTACGACATGACCCCCGCCGCCCGGATGGGAACGGTCGAAGACGTGGCGAATGCCATCTACTTCCTGTCCTCCCCCGAATCGGGATGGATCAACGGCCAGGTTCTTGCCGTTGACGGCGGCTGGACCACCACGAAATTCCTGCGCGAGGACGTTCTGACCTCGGAGCGCACCCTCACGATGCCTGACTGGACCCATTCCGGCCGGCCCGTTCGACCGATCGAATAGAGAATGCTGGCTCCCCTCTGACTGTCAGCGCCCGGCAGGTCCGGGCGCTTCTTGTTCTCACACCAAACAATCCAGCCACTGACCGTTATCCTGCGAACGTGTTGCAACTTTTCGCGCCAGTTGCGAGAACGTGCCCAACACAACGGCAGACCACGAGGGAAAGACCCATGAACGAGATCCAGACCCAGAACGCCCCGGCAGCGATTGGCCCCTATTCGCAGGCGATCCGCCACGGCGATTTTCTGTTCGTCTCAGGCCAGATACCGCTCGATCCGGCGACGGGTGAGTTCAACTCCGACGATGCGGCGGAGCAGATTCGCCAGTGCCTGAAGAACATTGCAGCCATCGCGGAAGCTGCCGGAACAAGCCTCAGGAACACCATCAAGACGACGATTCTGACCACCGAGCTTTCCCGCTTCGGCGACATCAACGCGGCCTATGGCGAGTTCTTCACAGCTCCCTACCCGGCCCGGGCAACCTACGAGGTTTCGGCACTGCCGCGCGGCGCCAAGGTTGAGGTTGAAGCGGTTATCGCAATCGCCTGATTTCGTAGCACATTGCATCGCCTTCGGCGCAGTGCGTGGAAGGCGATGCCCGTCCTGATCTACCGCTTTTGGATTATTGGCGCTTTCGGAGAATCGAAGTTCATACTTGTGACATATCGATTCTTCATAGCGAAATCATGAAGGTAGATAGCGCACTTATGGATAGCCTGGCTGGGGCGCCTGGATTCGAACCAGGGAATGGCGGTACCAAAAACCGCTGCCTTACCGCTTGGCTACGCCCCAACAGCAACGACGGTCCATATAACGGCACGCTCGCAGCAACGCAACGCGTATTTCCGCTTGCCCTCCGTCTCGGCCGAAACATTCGCTTATTTTTTGTGAAGTCGTATTTCTGCAGTGGTTGGTTGAACTCTGGCACTTACACTCTAGAACGAGCTCAGGGGGCTGTCGCGGGAGAATTCCCTCTCTTAGGGCACCAACATGAATAAAGTCCGCAACTGGCTTCAATCGCGATCACGGCGGACGAAGCAGTTCATTCTGCTTGTGGCAGATGCAGCAACATTGATGCTGATCATCTGGGCTGGATTCTGTCTGCGCTTCGACCGGTTCTATGTTCCGAATTTCGAGCAGACGCTCTTCATTCTGGCGGGCCCGGCCATTGCCCTGCCGGTATTCACTTCGATGGGGCTTTACCGGACGATTCTGCGCTATCTCAGCGGTTATACGATCTGGACGATTCTCAAGGCGGTCACCGTTTCCACGTTGATCTGGGTGAGCCTTGTTTACATCACGCTGTCGTTCGGCCCCGGAGGCATCCCCCGTACCATCGCGCTGGTCTACTGGCTGGGCAGTTTCGCCGCCCTTGTTGCAACCCGATTCGTGGCCAAATGGCTTCTGACGGAACGCCACACCACGACGAAGAATGCCAGACGCGTCATCATCTATGGCGCGGGAGAGCCGGCGATCGAGCTTGCCAACTCACTCCACGCCACATCCGATTTCCAGGTCGCAGCCTTTGTCAGCGACGATCCGAGCCTGGAGAACATGGATGTCATCGGCATCCGGATCTATCCGAGCAAACACTTGCAGGAACTGATACTCCAGCTCGGTATCCAGGAAGTCATCATAGCCTCGCCTTCGGCCAGTGTTCGCGCGCAACGTGAGCTGGTCGCCAATGTCGGGCGTCTCCCGGTCAAGATCCGCGTCCTGCCTCCGCTCGCCGACCTTGCCGCCGGAAAATACCTCGTCAGCTATATCCGCGACATCGACATCGATGACCTGCTTGGGCGTCCGCCGGTCCCGGCCATTCCTGAACTGCTGCGCCAGCCCGTGCAGGGACGCGTCATCATGGTCACAGGCGCTGCCGGGTCGATCGGCTCCGCCCTCTGCCGTGCCGTCGCACAGCTGAAGCCCGCAAAGCTGGTGCTGCTCGATTTCAACGAGCTCGGCCTCTATCAGATCGAGCGCGAGCTGCGCCCCTACGGCGAATTCGAGCTGGTCCCCGCGCTTGGCTCCATCTGCGACGCAGGCTTCCTGCGCCACGTCATCACGACGCACAACATCGACACCATCTACCACTGCGCGGCCTACAAGCATGTGCCCATGGTGGAAGCCAATCACGTCGAAGGCGTGCGCAACAACGTGCTGGGTTCCTTCCATCTCGCGCGCGAAGCCTGGGCGCTGAATGTCGAGAAGTTTGTCCTGATTTCATCGGACAAGGCCGTGCGGCCGACCAGCGTCATGGGCGCCACCAAGCGCTGGGCGGAAATCATCGTCCGTTACTACGGAACGCTGGCGGCAGAGCAGGATCCGTGCCGGGTCTTCTCCTGCGTCCGATTCGGCAATGTCATTGGCTCCAGCGGTTCGGTGGTCCCGCTGTTCAAGGAACAGATCGCCAGGGGCGGCCCGATCACGCTCACCGACGAGGGTATGACGCGCTACTTCATGTCCATCCGCGAGGCCGCCGAGCTCATCGTTCAGGCGGGAGCGCTGTCGGAAAGCGGCGACATC
>Ga0182741_1004941_pt1 | contig 12706 bp, 4 predicted proteins | sample eDN5th37CBELigOP_FD_128874 | JGI IMG/M metagenome (GOLD analysis project Ga0182741, IMG submission 128874) | Enriched Organic Plus compost microbial communities from Emeryville, California, USA - eDNA 5th pass 37_C BE-Lig OP (version 2) (version 2) ...
CGCTTGAGCGCTTTGTGTTGCGCCTCGAGCAACGTGATGTCCCGACTTGATGATCGGAACCGCAAATGGTTCATCTAAGCGCTTACGCACAGCCTCCACGATATCCGCGACCGAAGCCATCGCTCCTACCCCAAAATCGCCGCATGCCAACAGTTTGATTTGTGGATCTACAGTTGTCCACAACGTGTATAATACATCAACTTCCTTGCTATCTGTGCGTTCCGACTGAAGACTAGTGTCTTCCGAGTCTGCGACTACATCTTGCACTGCAAGGGTGGGATTGGTCCGAACACTGTACAGCTCCTCAGCTACGCTCAAATGACGAACCGAGAGAGGATGCAGGTACATCTGAGTATTCATTGCGGGACACGCAATAATTGGTCTTATGACAGGGGCGTGTGTGTTCCTCACTGATCCCCAAATTTCGATTTGCTCACGATCGCTTCGAGGTGTGCAGTCCCAGGCGCGAACGAGGCTTGTGATGAGGTTGTCACAAAGCCCATTTGCGATCTTGGCTAAGGTATTTGCACTAAGAGGAGCCAACAGCAACATGTCAGCCCACTTTCTCAACTCAATGTGCAATACAGGATCACCTCGCTTCCACTGGGTGTGCCACTCGTCATCGTCACAGAAGACCCGAGATGTCATACCACATATGTTTGAAGCACCAAGCCGCGTATTCAGGAGTTCTTGGACATCCGATATGTTAAAGAAATTCTTACTCGCCTTGGTATAGACTACGATGACATCCAGAAACTGTGTCAAGTACTCAAGCAGTTCATAAACTTTAATCGTTGCGACGCTTCCGGTTAGACCCAGGATGAGTCGAGGTAATCGTTGAGTTGATGACCTTCTGCTTTGCGCTTGGTGTGTGTCCATCGCCACGCCCTCACTCATTGTCGGCAACACCCACCTGAGATACCTCCGGAGGCTGACTTAATCAAGGGGTTTACTGTGTGGGTGTATGCCGCTCGGATGACGTATGACGTGTGGAGACGAATCGAGCAATGGCCGTTTGTTACCATGGTCACACTTCGTTGCCCCCATTCCGAAAAAGTGTCATGTGGAGAGCTGGATGCCAGAGCGAGAAATCTGGGATGTATGACATGACGTATGCAGCGCTGGGATTAGATCTGCTCGGCTCTACCCGCATGTGTGTATGTAAAGTGCGTTGTGTTGACTGTTGGCGCCATGCACGAAGTGCAACACGACTTTCCGAACGCGAGCCCCTGCCAAGATCTTGAATTCGGATTTTACACACAATTGTGTCGCGTTGTGCCACTCAGGGTGAGGCAGTCTGATTCGAGTGCCAACCCAACCGTTTAATGCAAGGCGTAACCGGAGTACATTGTATCTTCTCAACTCGCTCCTTACCCGCTTATCTGCCCGAAAACACGATGCCATGAAGTTCCCACTCCAGACCGAGCACCTCAAGTTCTGTTACGATCGAAGACACACCCTGTAATATATCAAAAATCTGCTCAACGCAGTATGAAGACCAGTATCCAGACCCGCTTGCCCTTCATCCGGATAACCCATGGTGCATCCACATCTGCAACATCAGAGGAGCCTGCCACAAGCTCAATTTCGCAGAGCCGGGGGTCACCCCTGGGTGTGTCCGGAGTGAGTGTACGCAAAGCTGCCGGTCCGACCTCAGCATCCCCCGCAACTAGCGCTTCTACCCAGAGTCCTCCTGTAGAGTGCAAGGTGCTTGAGGGTGAAGCTCCTGCCAGATCAGAAGAAGAGAAGGTCATCTCAGTAGCAACAACAGACTCGGCTGCAGTCTTCGCCTCCAACATAGACGGCTCCAAAAGCAAATCCTCGTCTGGGTTCTCATTTCACGAAATTACAGGTGATCTGTTTACTGATGAGACGAGTTCTCTGGCACACTGTGTATCTCGATGCCTCGCAATGGGCAAGGGGATTGCAGTCACCTTCAAGAACAAGTTTGGACGGGTAGATGTCCTGCGGGCACAAGGCAAACTTGTGGGTGATGTTGCCGTATTGAAAGATGGCACGAGGTATATTTACTACCTCATTACGAAGGAACGCTTTTTCCATAAGCCCACGTACGAATCACTGACCAACTCTCTAGTCAGGATGAAGGAGCATGCACTAGAGCATGGTGTGAAGCAGATTTCCATGCCACGAATAGGGTGCGGGCTGGATGGTCTCCTGTGGCCACGCGTCCGAAATATTATTATGGATGTATTTCGTGCCACAGACATCTCCATCAAGATTTACCAACTCTAATACAGTCAGTTCATTTAGAACTTGGGGCACTCTGAAGTACACTCGTACTTCATAACTTAATTGGGTATGGACGCACTACGCGGCCCCTAGAGCAGTTTATTTCTACAAAAGGCATTGAACCAACTGAGAGGTGGGACACACATGCAGCTCAGACTTGTATCAACCGAATTAAATGGGCTTACACGTGTGATTCTGCAACTTATTCAGCATCACCCTTGAAGACGTACTCGCCGTACTTAGCAACGACATCTTGCCAGGTAATCTTCAATCGGCAGAGCTTTGCAACAATCTCAACGGCCTCGTCAATCTTGACCTGGACTTGCTTCATGGAGTCACGCTCACGGATGGTAACAAGCTGCTTCTCGGGATCAACCGACTCGTTGTCGACTGAGATGGCAAAAGGAATACCGAGCTCATCACCACGGGCGTACTTACGACCAATCATGACCTTCGAGGTGTCCTCATTGATCGAAACGTTCAACTCGATCGCAGCCTCACGGATGCGGTCGAAGACAGGCTGATAGTCGATGTTACCAACGACGTTGTAGACACCCAACTTGACGGGAGCCATGAGAGGCGAGAGACGAAGCACTTTGCGCTGAGCATCATCAGGTCGAACGTAGTATGCGTGCTCGAGCATGGCGTAGATGATGCGTCCAAGACCGAACGAGGGCTCAATGACAGAGGGAAGGAAGCTCTCAACATACTCCTTCTCCTCAACCTCCTCGATCACGACGTCTTCGGACGTGAGCTCGAACGCGTCACCGCCACAGACGCGGACGGTGGTCTTGTTGTTCTGCTCGAGCTCAGCCTGGTAGACCGCGAGCTGAGCCTGGTCTGCAACAGCAAGGGTGTCGCAGATGACAGGTGCGTTCTTGCGGAAGGTACGACCAACGCGCTGGAGGTTGGGCTTTGCAACAAGCTTGCGAACAAGGCGTGGTGTCTCAAGAGCGACCTGAGCCGAGAGATCAACCTTGCTAGCCTCGGTGTGGGCGCGAAGATCGTAAGCAGAGCGATCAGCGTGACCAACGCACTCGATCCAGCCATAAGTAGTGAGGATCTCAGCATCCCAGCAGTCTGTTGAGTAGTGTGCCTTCTCCGTGTCCTTGTGCTGACGGAAGCGGATGCGGGCAGGGTCGATACCAGCATTTACGAGGAACTGGTAAGTGCGGACAAGGTAGTAACCCAAGGTTTCATTATCAACGAGCTTGACGAACCCAGCCTTGATAGCATCCTGGACATTGTCGAACTTGGCCTCCTGACCCATTTCAGGCGGGTAAACTGCTTCACGCATGCTGCGGCGGATGGTTTCGTTCTTGCTGACCTGAAGCTGCTTGGGGAGGAAATTGAGCTCGATGTGTGAAACGTCCTTGAAGCGTGGGTGGTTCTTGTCTGAAGGGTTGACAAAGTGCTCAATCTCAGCGAGAGGGAACTCACGCACACGCAGGAGACCAGCACGGGGAGCAATCTCGTTACGATATGCGAGACCGATCTGTGCTGCTGCGAATGGGAGGCGCTTGTTGTTGTACTCGTACAAGCGGCGGAAGTTGACGAAGATACCCTGGGCAGTCTCAGGTCGGAGGTATCCAATGACCTTACCAGTAGGACCGATCTCGGTCTTGAACATCAGGTTGAAGGTCGTAACGGGAGAGAGAGGGTTGTTCTTGAGAGAAGTGAGGCCGAGCTCGTTGATGACGTTCTGGAGCTCATCCTTAGTCATTGAGCCAGCGTTGTTCACGTAGTCAATCAGCTTGGGATCACCAGCTCGAGTGGCCAAAAGCTGTTCGCACTTCTCCTCAACGAGCTTATCTGCACGGTGGTATTCGTTCGTGACAACATCCTGAACCATGTAGTCTGTGAAGCGATCGACGTGACCAGAGGCCTTCAAGACGGGCTCGGGAGTGAGCGATGGGCACGAAATCTCGAGCATCTGCTCAGCAAGCACGAAGTGCTGACGCCAGTATTGCTGTAGGTTGGCCATAATAGCACAGCCCGGTGGACCATAGTCGTAAAGACCAGCCACACCACGGTAGATCTCGAAGGCATTGACGAAGAAGAACTTGCGGAGAAGCAATTCCTCGAGTCCTTCACGGAACGCCTGCTTCGCCTGATTCTCCGCAGCGATCTGATCGTTGAACTTCTTGAGCTCACCCTTGAGCGCCAGCAGTCGCTCCAGCTTGCTCTTCAGAGGCTCCTGATTCGCATCAGTCATGCCATTGGCCTTGAGGTCACGGATCTCATTGCCAACCGCGGTGATTTCCGCGTTGAGGGTTTCCAAATCCATCCCGGTTCTAGAGCATGTAAAGTGATGAAAACGTCCAATTCGTGAGTACATGTTCGCATCTATCCCACCAATCCACATACCCAAACCGCACTTTCGAGGCTGATCTCAGGACTGTTCACGCAAGCCTCGGTTTCTCAGGGGTTACACAGTACTTTAGTAATATTATCCAGGTATAAGCTAAAAAATCATATTCTTCATCTAAATTCCATGGTTATAATATACAACACCTCACACAACATCCGATTTTCATCATATAAAACTCTCGTCATCCAACGCAATACCTCGTATTCTAGCACCCCAGACTCCGGAAGCCATACCTTTTTCCCTACACCCCACTATGGTTTCTTTCCTGAAAACACTGGCTCCGCGCCCTCTACACTACAGACACGAACACATTATCATCTTGAACCGCTATCTAAGCGTTCTCCAGGCAACGCCGCGTCGATGTAAGCATTCTGCATATAGTTTGGTCTTGAGCTTTATTGAGACCGGGAACAACTACTCATCTTCGAGGTTCGCTTCCTGGTCGTAATCATCGAGGTATGAACGCGCAAAGCGACGATGTGGGGTACTTCCTAACGCACTTGAAAGCCTGGAGGTGCTTAGGAGATCGTGAGAGTCGTCTTCGGACGCATCTTCAACAAGGGTCTTTCTGTTCTGTGCACTGGAGTCATCCAATTCCCCAGATTCGCGCGAGAGCTCGACACCACTAAGGTTATGTTGGCTCTGACTTGGATCACTCCGCAACAAATCACCTAGCCCGTCATCGTGCGCGAGGAGGTCTTCAGGCTCATGCAGAGTGTCGTCCTCGTTGAGGTTGTCGACGGCTGCTGCTCTGTGAGCATGGTACTCTTGAATGTTCTTGAAACACTTCGCTAATGTAGCCTCCCATCTTTGCTGCGAAGCTACTTGGGTGCGCAACTGCTGCACTGCTGTCGTGATTTGTTTTGTAACTTCCCGTAATGACTCCAAAGCGCCAGGCTGTCTTTCATTCATGAGCGAAGTACGCTTCCATCTTTGAAGCGCCTCTTGGCCGAGCAGGAACTGTTGCTTTCCTGACCCAGTCAGGGCTACTAGTTCTGCCTCAAGTCTTGCGGCGGTTACGAAGGCGCTGCCGAGATCGGGGTCCGTTTCCTCGTCGAACATTGACAGGGTCGTGTTCAAGGAATCCAAGCGATACGACTGGATCGAATGTTCTGAATCATTCCAAGTTACAACAAGCAGTTCAGAGAGCTCATCAGCCAACGGAGCTGCAATCTTCATGAGCCTGTCGACCTCCGCCGCCTTGTCGTCGTCATCTGCTGCTGCATTTCCAGTCGCCTCACTGCGTACTTTTGCCGGGACAGAATCACGGCTTAGGAAACGGGTATTGATGACACTCTCTAGGTCTGAGGTCATCGAAACAAGACGGTCTTGCTGGCCAGACCACTTTGCGGAAGAGACATACGCCTCCAACGCGTGGGTTCCTGTCTGCTCGGTTCTCGTAGTATCGGCAGGTCCTAAGTACTTATCCTTGAGAAGTTGAACGTCCCCGGCGATTTTCGAAAGCAGGTTGGTAACCGAAGAGCCTTGAGTTGAGGCGAGTAGCTGCATTGCCTCATAATCCTCGTTTGTATCACTCGGCTGGTTGGCAGTCTGCGTAGCATCAACTTGAATATCGGAGGCCGAGACGCTTTGCGTGTCTCCCATGTCGCGCGGAAGCTCAGTCTGATGGAGAGGAGACGCGCCTGACTCGCCAAGAAATTCCTCTTCTTGATCCTCTTCAAAGTCCTCAGGTAGAACCGTCGCCGCAAGGTCACGATTACGAATAACATCCTCAATAGATTCACCCACAGCAGTTATTCGGATGACTACATCAATGACGGGGGTGTACGGGGTTGTGCCTTCGCCAACCAGTTCACCATGGCGCACCGCAGCTCTGTCAGCTGCAACTGTGAGCCTACATAGATCGCCTGGCTTAGACGCGGCAACCAGGTTCCAAACCGTATCGGGGTGATCGATGCACTCACCATTGATTGCGAGTATAACATCATTGGGTGTAATTCCTGTTGCATAATAGTCACTAAAGTCTGTGATCACTGCACCTTCATCACACCCAACGAGCTCTGCAGAGAGCACATATCGTGCAGCCGAGTTCATTGTCAGGTCAAGCACCCGTGCTCCACACGCACGGGCTGTGGTGATAACCTGCTTGGATCCTGCTTCTCCAGGAATAGCGAGAGGGAAGAGCAGAGCGGAACTGCGTGGGGCTAACGACAGGCCCAACGAGGGAACATACGCTTTGAACTTGCGTCGTGCTTCGAGTACTGCAGCTTTCAAAGAGTCGTCTGAATCGATTTTTCTACTCTCGACGACAGGGGGTGTATCGGCGGTGGTCACTGAACCCATAGACTTATTGAGCTGCTCGGATTTGTCGAGCTGTGGAGATCTGCTGGGCTGTTCAGACTTGTTGGGGTTCTGAGGCTTTGACTGTTCAGCAATATCCGATGCCTCTGCTTCGGACTGGATCGCTACCACTCGAGTGGCGTGAGACTCGACTTCAGAGTCCGATTTCGGCGGCTTGCGAATACTCGGCGTGGAAATGTTCTGAATAGACAAATCTACGGCTGGTGCAGCCTCCTCAGGCTTTCCTACGGTCTTTTCGGTCTTACCTTGATCAACGCTAAGCAATGCAACCTTTCCTTGTAGTAACTTTAGTTGGTCCTCGAGCATCGCATTTGTTCTTCTTTTGACTTCATTGACCCTATCTAACTGTGCAAGCTCATCTTTGGCAGCTTGGATCTTCTGGCGTATCGCCTCTTCTTCCGCCAGTAGCTTGGATGTCAGTCTTTGTTGCTGCTCCAAGCGTCGCAATTGAGCTTGCTCTGCTTCTTCCTGGCGCCTCCGCTCCGCGGCTCGAGCCAATTCTTCTGCATGGTCACGTGCTTTGAGCGCATTCTCTGCAAAAAGCGCATGAGCGCGATTGAGATCCTCCAGCTCCTGCTCCTTGCGAGATTGGGCCTCTCGTAAAGCTGTTACCGTCTGATTAAGTGTCGCGACTTCGTGCTCAAGTTGGCGAACGGTAGCGTTCGTTGCTGTAGCCTTGCGCTGGATTTCGAGCAGCTCGTCCTCTGACTTTTTCAGCTCGCTCTGATGCAAAGAGAGTTGATTCTGTTTGCCTCTTATCTCAACCTCCAGCTGCTCGAGTAGACTCTGCTGGCTAGCATGGGCCTCACGTAAGCTGCGAAGGGAGTTTCTTAGTTCAGCAGCTTCATTTTCAAGTTCTTGTAGTTCTCGTGCCTTGCTATCTAACTCCTCAGCTTTGGCTCGAAGGGCTGATTCGCGCGTCTCGTACGATTTACGCGTGCGTTCGAGTTCTTCTCTCTCCGTAATCAACGCGCTGCTTCGTGCATCTAAATCGGCAAGCAGTGCCTCAACCTGTTTAGAGCGCTCGGTGACTCGCTGTTCTTGGATCTCCAGATCTCGATTCCTTGCATCAAGGTCACGTTGACGGGCTTCAGCAGTCCGAGCGACTGCTTCCCACTTCGCCTCCATCTCGCTCACAGCCTTGGATGTTCCTCTCTCTATCAACCTGTTGATGTCACCCTCCCGCCGTGAGCATTCAAGCTCACGTTGTTCTAGTGCTCGCTCACGTGATGTAAGCGCTTCGCGGGTTGCTTCAAGTCCACGGCGTTCTTCCTCAAGATTCGATCGCAACCTTTGTAGCGAGTCCTCAGTCTCGCGTAGCGATCTTTCTCGAACTCGAAGCGCCTCCAGGCTACGGTTGCGCTCGTTCAGCAGATCTTCCGCCTCAGCGAGTGCTCGTGCAGCTGCACGCTCGCGAGCTTGGATCTCAGTTGCACGCGCATTCAACTCATCGGCCCGCCGTTCGAGATCAGCGCTCATGGAATCGCTCACTCGGCGAACCTCGCCCTTAGCCTTGCTCAACGTTTCGAGTTCTTGCGTGAGATCCTTGATAAGCTGTTGAAGCCTCTTTTCTTCTTCCTGTGCAGCTGCAACACGGACACCGGCGGCAGCTTCTTGGAGCCGGGCCGCGTCTGCGGCTGCCTTCCTCTGCTCGGCAAGTTCCGTAATCTCTTGAAGCTTAGCTCGCTCAGCCTTGAGGCGCTGCTCCATCTCTTGCTCAGCGGTATTCTGTGCATTGATGCGTTGATCTAAAGCTTTCTCCCTCATCTCAAGTGCCCGTAATCGGGACTGAATCTCCGCATCTTTGGCCTCAATCTCGGCTATCTTAGCATCGAGTTCTTGACGTTGTGAGACTAGCTTGCGCTCACGCTCTCGGATCGCAGAAATCTGATTCGAGTCGTCCTCCTCTCGGACTTGGGCAGCTCGGAGCTGTCGCAGAAGCTCATGCTCACGTTCTTCATGGACTTTTCTCAGATTGGCGCGTTCTTCCTCGAACGTGTGCTGCAGGGTACTGATACGCATTAGGAGCTCAGCGTTCTGGCGTTCGAGCATTGCGCCAGCCTGAGTAACCTGTTCAAGGCGCTCAATGGCTGCCCTTTCGTTAGCTCCGGCCGTCGCGAGTAGTGCCTCAGCTGCACGCAACTTGCTTGCATACTCGTTCGCCTCTTTCCTGAGTCGGTTGGCTTCGTCATCCAGCCGCGCCACATCAGCTTCAAGGCGCTCAACCTCACTTCCAAGGCGCTCAACCTCATTCTGAAGATGATCTGCACGCTGCTTATGAGTCAAAGCTTCTGCCAACTCCTGCTTCAACTGGGCGTACCGCTTAGTTTCGTTTTCAATCTGCTCCACGAGTTCGGAGGCTCGACGTTCAGCGGCTGTGACATTGGCAGCCGCCGTTGCTGTTTCGAGCAACTTTCGTTGCATATTCTCAACAACTTGTACAGCTGCCTCCCGTGAAGCAAGTTCGCGGAGGGCTGCCTCATTCTCAGCTCGCTTGACTTCTAGCTCCTTTTGTTTTTCGCGGACCTTATTCAACTCCTCTTCGGCTTCTTTGCGGAGTGCTGCTGCGGCTGCCTTATCACGTTCAATTGCAGAAAGCTCCTCGCGAACGCGTGCTTGAAGCTGAATCAGTGATGATTTCTCGACCTCAATTTCGGCCCGCGAGGACTCTTGAACTCGTTTCAGGGCGCGCTCTTCAGCTTGCTTTGCAGCCTTATCGACCAGGTCTCTTGCTTCTTCGAGTGCTTGGGCAATGAGCTGTTGACGTTCGATGGACCACTGGCTGCGCAGTTCATCCTCCAGACGCTTCTTGGCGGCCTGGGCACGTTCTTCACCCAGCCGAATCGCCTCAGCTCGAAGCTCATTCATTCTCACAACTGCTGCCTGTTCGCTCTCTGCGACACGGCGTTTATACTCCGCCTCGAGTTCTTCTTTGCGACGCAGCAATTCTTGCTCGAGACTTGGACGAAGCTGTGCAATTTCCTGTTCGAGCTGCGCTTTGACTGCCAGCGCTTCCTGTCTATCATGCTGCAGCTGAAGCCGTACGTGATTTAGCTCCTCACGTTGTGCAACCAACTCTTGTTGTGCTCGAAGGGCATCGTTCCGAGCCTGTTCCATCTCGGCCTTATACTTTTCTGCAGCTGCTCGCAATTCGAGGATTCTCGTACTTTCCTCGGTGATCTTGGCACTTTCAGCCTTGGACTGAGAGAGAATTGCCGCAGCCTCATCCTCAGCCTTGGCGCGCAACTGGGCCAACTCGAGGCCCTTTCGAGTGAGCTCTGCAGATTTCTCATTCAGGTCTTTCTCCATCGCCGCAGTTCTGCTGATGAGAGCTGCACGCTGCTGTTCTAAAGCCTGCTCGCGCATCCTCAGTTCCTCTTCCCGAGCCTCGCGCTCTCGCTTCCACCTCTCAAACTCAGCCTCCTTTTCACGCTGGCGCGCGCTTGCAGCTTCCATCTTGGCTTGTAAGCGCTCATTTGCTTCTCTAACACGCGCAAGGGCGTCACTCTCGAGCTGCGCAACTTCCTTTTGTTTTGACTCAAGAGCTGCGCGAGCGGAGGCTAACTCCCGCTCGGATGCGGCCATCGCAGCTCGTCTATCTGCTTCGGCTGCAAGCTTCTGTCGCGCCATCTCAAGCTCAAATGCACGGATATCTGCTTGGAGCTGCTCGGCCCGACGGTCGAGCTCGAGTTTACGCTCATGGTCTGCGATCTGCGCCTTCTTGCGGATTAATTCAGCCTCAGCTTCAGCAGCTGCACGAGATCGCGCGGCAGCCTCTTGAGCACGCCGTAGTATATCCTTTGCATGCTCTTCGGCTCGTGCAATCTCAGCCTCAAGTGCGCGCTTTTGTTCGGCTTGAGAGGCCTTAAATGCATCAGAGCGCTGTAGCAACTCCCGAGCATTTCGAGCCACTTCATCTAGCTTCGTCTGAGCGGACTGTTCTTTGGCGACTGCTGCTGCATGTTTTGATTCGACGGCTTGCTCTCGCTGGGACAGCGCCCGTTCTTTATCAACAAGACTGCGCTCGCGAGCCTCGATGAGGCTTTCACGGTGAGCAAGTCTTGAGGCCGCCTCACGCTCAAGCGCTGCAATTCGGCCTGCCACCTCTGTTTCATACGCTTTGAGCTTGGTCTCGGTTTCAGTTACCGCTGCAACCCTCTTAGCAAGCGCTTCATTATCCCGCTCTAGAGCCGCATATGCATCATTTATCGCACTTGTTTTAGCTTTGACATTGTTTTCAGCCTCAGCTAGCTCGGACTCCCTTGCGTTGCACTGAGCTACCCGAGCCTCAAGTTGCTCAATGGCCTCATTCCTCTGCGAAAGCTTCACACGAAGCGAGCCGAGCTCCATATCGAGCTGAGACCTCGTGCGAGCAGCCCGCTCTGCCTCCGCAGACAACTCGTCCACACGCTTCTGCAATGCCTCCTTCTCTGCCAACAGCAGATTATACCGAGCGGACCACTGTCGGTCATGCTGCTGCCTTTGCTGTTCATGCAATTGAGTGAGTTGCTGTAACTTGGTGCGTTCTGACATGTGTGCTGCCTGAGCCTGTTCGAGCTCTCCCTTCAGCTTCTCATAATCCAACTCAAGCTTGTCTAGGGCTTCGGATTGCTCGCGAGCTAATTTCGCTGCCGTTTGAGCCTCTAATTCAAACTGTGACTTAAGCCGCTCAACGTTCTGTAAGCGAATTTCAAGCTGCTTGCGATCTCGATCAGAATTCAATTTGATCAGCGCCACTTCGCCTAGAGCCTTTTCGCGTTGCACAAGTCCGCTTTCTCGTTCGTCGAGCACTTGCCGGGCGGAAGCAAGTTCAGCAGCTTTCAGCTTTAGGTCAGCCTCAAGGGCAGAATTGGTCTGCATCTTGAGCTTCAGTGCTTCATCCTGTGCCATCAAGCGGTCTCGTTCGTCCTTGAGCTCTTGGCGAGATGCTTCTAGAGCTTTTTCGGTTTCGGCAATGCGGATCAAGGCTTGCTGCATCTCCTGCTCCTTGGCCTCCATCTGTGTGCGCATAACTCGCGAGTTTTCGATAGCGTCCAACCTCTGTTTTTCAGCATTAGCTGCGATCGCTTTGGCCTCGGAAGCTTCGCGCTCCGCTACCTCAAGCCGCATCGTAAGCTGTCGTAGTCGATCTTCGGCGTTGAGCTTGGCTGCGGATTCTTGCTGAGCTTTGGCTTCAGCTGCTCGCTTGGCTTGAACTAACTCTAGAATTTCTGCTCGTGCGCGCTCGTACCTATCCTGTTGATCCTGCCGGAGCGCGGCGATCTCGGCTTGTAATGCATTCACTTCTTCCAATCGGGCATTCTCGAGGAGCCGTTCTCTTGAGGCTATGGTTGTCTCGGCAAGTTGTTGCGCGCGCTCGGCCCTTTCAGCACGAGCGAGTGCCTGCTGATGGGCCAACTGGGTGGCTTTGAGCTCCTCTTCCAGCTCGCTCTTACGCTCTTCAAACTCCACCTCGATGTTGTTAAGGGTCGTTGTCAATTCTTCGATGCGATCTAGCAGAAGTCTCTCTTGCTCTTCGTGTTGCTTGGTCCATCGTGCCTGCGCCGCCTGCAAAGCAGCTGTGATAGCAGCACTTTGCTCCTGGGCCAATGCAGCGCGTTCGCGGTTGAGCTCTTCGCGTTCTTGATCCAGCTCAAGACGAGCCTCATAAAGCTCGCGTTTCTCAGCCACCAGCGTGTTCATCACCTCATACATCTTGACTTGCGCTGCCTTCAGTCTTGCCATTTGTTCCTCGGTGGTGCCGCCTCCATTGAGCGCGGCTGC